>Ga0207884_1001074_pt1 | contig 11777 bp, 11 predicted proteins | sample MalvirmetaMSP144_FD_184236 | JGI IMG/M metagenome (GOLD analysis project Ga0207884, IMG submission 184236) | Marine viral communities from the Deep Pacific Ocean - MSP-144 (SPAdes) | ecosystem: Environmental > Aquatic > Marine > Oceanic | place: Pacific Ocean | collected 2011-07-08 | reverse complement strand
ACCATCTTTTTTCTATTCTTTGGAAGAGTTAAACTCAAATTTCAAGGACTAATTATTGTTCAGCATACTCAACAACGTAGTCAATTGTTTTTTCAAATCCCTGCGGTCAACAATGAAATCTAGGAAACCATGATCGAGCACAAACTCAGCACTTTGGAAACCTTTTGGCAAATCTTTGCCTACCGTATCACGAATAATTCGTGGGCCAGCAAACCCAATCAATGAACCTGGTTCTGCAATATTAAAATCGCCTAACATGGCGTAAGATGCACTTACTCCACCCGTAGTAGGGTCGGTCAATAACGAAATGTAAGGAATGCCTGCCTCAGAAAGTCGGGCAAGCTTGGCAGATGTTTTAGCCATCTGCATCAATGAATAACCAGCTTCCATCATTCGTGCACCACCCGATTTCGAAATCATCAAGAAAGGCATTTTGTTGGCTAAGGCGAAGTCGATTGCTCGTGCAATTTTTTCCCCTACAACAGACCCCATTGAACCACCAATAAAAGCAAAGTCCATGCATGAAACCACAATGTCAATCCCGTTCATTTTGCCATGAGCCGAACGAACGGCATCAGTCAATTGGGTTTTTGATTGAGTTTCTACAATCCTTTTTGGATAAGGCTTGCTGTCAACAAACTTAAGCGGATCGCCAGAAGTCAATTTGGCGTCCATTTCAGTAAATTTATTATTATCGAAAATTATTTCGAAGTATTCTTTAGAGCCGATGCGCACATGGAAGCCATCTTCTGGACTTACATAAGCATTGTTTTTAAGCTCGCGGGTATGAACAATCTTCCCATTGGGAGTTTTGAACCATAAACCGTCTGGTGCATCTTTCTTCTGTTCTGTAGGGGTAGTAATCCCTTTAACCTTTCTCTCAAACCAAGACATATGCGTACTTATTAAGCTTGAACTTTATAAACAAATAGGGGACAAAAATAGGTCAAAACTGTGGGAGGCCAAAGACTAATCGTGAGAACCTATAATAAAAACCTGTGGGCATGGAATGAAAAGCAAAAAAGTGATTGGTTTTTTATTCATTTATCTTTTCCTTCGTATCGCGGAATGAACGTTCATTCCGCATGACAAATGTTTGAGAATAAGCTTGATAAACGTTCCTTAATTTTAGGCACTACTCTAGATTTGATTTCAGAGCAGGGCTTTCATGGTACGCCTATATCCATTATTGCACAGCGTGCTGGGGTAGGCGCAGGTACGATATACCGTTACTTTCAAAATAAGGAGGAGCTAATAAATGAGCTTTTCAAGGAGATAAAGCGAGATATTATTCGGGCTATGCTCAATAATTATAGTGATGAAGGTGACTTTAAAGAGCGCTTCATGCACCTCTGGAAAAACATGGTGCACTACTTTATGAAGCACCCTAAGGAATTTAATTTCATTGAGCAGCACAGGTACGCACCCTATATGAGCAACCTCACTAGAGAAGAATCCTTTATGATTCTTTCACCCGTGATGATGTTCTTTATTGAATCAAAGCGTGCAAAGGCAATGAAGGATTTACCCTTGTACACCATTATTGCGCTATTGTATGGGCCAATCGTTTCTTTGCTCAAACAACATATTGATAATAATCAAAATCTTTCAGACGACAGGATAGATCAGGCTGCTGAAGCCTGTTGGGATGCCGTGAAGCACAATTAACAAAAGTGAATTATGAGCAATTGCAAAGTAATTATTAACGGAGTGGGGAGCTGTATTCCCGAAAGAATAATAAAGAATGAAGATTTTCTGAATGCTGAATTCTATCAGGAAAACGGAGAGAAATTTACAGCAGATAATGCTGAAATCATTCGAAAGTTTGAAGGTATTACAGGAATCAAGGCCAGACGCTATGCCAATGACGATCAAAAGGCATCTGACTTGGCAACAATTGCCGCTAAAAACGCATTAGCCGATAGTACTATAGATGCGGAAGAGCTTGACTACATAATTGTCGCTCACAATTTTGGAGATATGGAAGTGGGTACGCAGCGCACGGACATGATGCCGAGTTTGGCTTCACGTGTAAAGCATAACCTCAATATTCAGAACCCAGCTACTTCATGTTACGATGTGATTTTCGGGTGTCCCGGTTGGTTGCAATCAAGTATCCAAGCCTATCAAATGATTATGATGGGTGATGCCAAGAACGTTTTGGTGGTGGGTACGGAAACCATTAGTCGTATTGTGGATGTGCACGATCGTGATTCTATGATCTTCTCTGATGGAGCAGGTGCCACTATTTTTCAAGGAGTATCAGGCGATACTAATGGAGGTGTACTTTCGCAGAGTTCCAGAACAGATGCTACGGTTGAATTGAGTTACCTAGAAATGGGGGCTTCTTTTCACCCAGAAAAGCAAAACGGCAAACGCTTTATTAAAATGAAAGGCCGTAAGATTTACGAGTATGCACTAGTGAATGTAGCCGAAGCCATCAAAACGGCAATGGACAAAGCGGGGGTGGAGCTAAAGGATGTTGATAAAATTTTGATCCACCAAGCCAATGAAAAAATGGATGAAGCCATTTTAAAGAAGCTTTTCAAAATCTGTGGACAAGAAAAACCTATGGCGGAGTTTATGCCTATGACCATCCAAGATTTGGGTAATAGTTCTGTCGCCACAATTCCTACAATGTTGGATTTAATTCAACGGAATAAGCTAGAAGGACATAAAATCAGCTCAGGAGATATTCTGGTTTTTGCCTCAGTAGGCGCAGGAATGCACATTAACGCAATGGTTTATAAAGTGCCCTAAACTTCTATTGTCATAAGAAATTACTTAAATGGGTTCAGCAATGAACCCATTTTTTATTCAAAAAAGAATGCCTTAGACTTGTAGTTCAATTTTTTGCTATGCTCGGCATTCTAATTATTCTTCTTGTATCTTGGTTAATGCTCTTTCTTTTCGAAAAGAAGGGTCTGTTGGCGCTTGGTTTTACTCCGTTTGGCTTGCGATTAAAGCAGTTCGGGTTGGGCTTTTTGGTTTCAGCTGTTATTTGCACCATGGTCACCCTTGCGCTCGCTCGTTTAAAATCGGAAACTTGGCTTCTAAGTGACCAATTTAGTTTTACCCTATTACTTGATTCAGCTTGGTACGATCTCAAATCCGTATTTACCGAAGAACTCATTTACCGAGGCGCTCTACTTTACATCCTTATTAAAAAACTCGGCAGTAAGAAAGGGGTATTGATTTCCGCTATTGCCTTTGGCGTCTATCATTGGTTTTCCTTTGGGGCATTTGGGAATTTAGTGCCCATGATTTACGTGTTTTTACTGACAGGCTTAATGGGTTTGGTTTGGGCATATGCTTTTGCCAAAACAAAAAGTATCATGCTTCCTTTTGGCCTTCACCTTGGCTGGAATGTAATCAACAACGGACTGTTTTCTAAAGGCCCTTTGGGTGAAATAGCCTTGGTGGCAACTGGCGGAATTGAGCCAGAAGGAGCAATCATGATTTTGGGCCTTGTGATTTCTGTATTTGTGCCGCCTTTGGTTACTTGGTTATTTATTAAGTATATTAAGAAGGAATAGTCTTAAAATGCGTTAGCCTTAAGTAAACCTTCAACAACCACCCATGAAACCACTTTTTTCTTCCTTTCTAATATTCCTGTTTCTTTCTGCCTGCACTAGTAATCCCTCATCTACTGAAACCCAAACAGATGATGGCATAGAAATCATTGATGTTGCTAATGCCGAACGTTATGAAGGCACTTTGGATGCTTTAATTGAAGAGGTCTATTTTGTTCAACTTGAAGCCAGTGAAGAGGCCCTTTTCTCAGAAGCGTCAAAAGTCCTTTTTGCGGATGATAAAATTTTTATAGTCGATAGAATGAGTCAAAGAGTATTGGCCTTTAATGGCGAGGGACAGTTTCTTTTTACAGTAAGTAAAAAAGGCCAGGGACCAAGCGAGTACGAGGAGATTTATAGTATTACTTATGACTACGATAAGCGTCAATTGATACTTGGCGCACCTGGTAAATTCTTATGGTTCGATACCTCTGGGGTGTTCATTAAGCAAGAAAGATCTGAAGTTGTTGGTTTTCATATTAACGATATGGCTTATACGGGTAACTCTCAGTTCGCAATCTATCTGGATATGTTCGGAAATTTTGGTGACTATGCTGTAAGGTCAATATTGATGAACAATAAAGGTAAAAAGGTTGCTTCTTTCCAACCGTTTAATACAGCCGCTAGAATCGAAAATATTACAGGTATGACGAGTCATTTTAGTTCTTCAAAAGAACCTTTGGCAGTGGGAGTGTATACTCATGATGTTTGGAGGTTTAAATCAGACGGAGCTGAAGTTGCTTATCGTTTAGATTTTGGAGTCGATGCCATGCCTGATGACTTCCTGGATACTTATATTACGGATCCATCTTTAACATCGGCAATGGTAAGAGATGTGATTGCCGAAAGAGGGTATTGGTCTATTTACAGAGATGCGCTTCAAGAAGCTGATCAGAGTGTTTTCTTTTTGTATTCCAACAGAAAGGAGTTCCGTGCGGCATTATATGATACACAAACCAAGAAAGCAATCACCTTCAATTCTTCGATTAAGAACGATAATGGAGATAAAGGATATCTGAACTTTAAGGCCTCTTACAATGGGTACTTTGTTACCCCTTATGCCTCTAGGCTTTTGTCTGGATTACTGGAAATGGATAAGTTAACAGAGTCCCAAAAGAAGATGGTGGATTCAATAGGCAAGGAAGAAATTCCTTTGTTGTGGTTTGTGAAGTTTAAAAAGGTAAACGAGATAGAGGTGGATTAATCGATTCCATTTACACTCATTTGATTTGTCGCAAATCGAATTTTGTGAATTTTGTAGCATCCTCTTCTGTATAAGCACTACTAGCTCCAATCATGTAGATAAAACCGTTGGACAAATAAACTTCTGGTTTTCCAGGCTTTAACACCTCTTGTTCAATAATGTTGTTAAAGTCTGAATCAAATACTTGTAGATAAAGCTCGTAGTTGCTTTTCTTTAATTCTTCGCTAAAAGTTTTCTTTGATGCATAACGAATATAGATGTCGTTCTCAGCGTCATATTCAATATTCGAAAAACGAGTGCCATTCTGCACAAGGTGTTTGACTAGATATGCTGGGTCTCTGTATTTATTTGCTGGAAAAGGCTCCGTTGCCTCAGGAAACCTTGTTGTTTTTCCATCAAACTGTGTCAATTGCTTACTTTTTAAACTATACCGATAAATGGAGGGCGAAAACTGAAAATTGAAAACGATGCAGTTATTGTTTAGAATAAAAAAATGTTGCGAAATACTTGAATAGAACCCTCTTGTTTCGTCATTAATTAAAGTCTCTTCCGGAGAGTAAATAGGTAAATGCTCGATGGAATCTTCATTCACATGGTAAATAGCAAATATAGGAGTTAAGCTTGCTTCACTATACTTAAAAGGGGCTATTACTGCCCTAGGGCTTTGTGATAAATACAGCTGATTTTCATTTATGACTTTAAAGCTAGTAGTTTTTGAGATAGTAGGGTCGTCCATATTATTCAGAAACTGATTAACGCGTTTTCTTTTAAGAATTTGGCCGTTCTTATCTGAAAAACTGATATAGTTAGACGAAAGTATAGCATACTGGTCACCAACCTTATCAAAACTAAGCACCTGTTCTTCCATAGAGTTCGGGCCATCGATTTCGAATTTGAGAAAGTCATTTAAGACACGGCTTTTTAAGTCAAAAATATAAAAGGCCCTGTCTGTATATTCGTAGTATAGAAGGCTGTCTTCTCCAATAAGTTTTGTGAACACAGATCTGTTTGAGATAATTTTATCACCATGCTCAATGGAAAACTGACTTTGCTCTAGATTATCTTTTAGTTCGTTACCTAACTGTTTAGGTTTTGAACAGGCACTAAATAGAACCAGCATTAATAAGATGATGCAAGTTTTATTGAATAACGCTGTTGTTATTATTTTACTATTAAACACAGTTTGAGTTAGACCCACCTTCATCAATCAAAGCATTTTTCTCACCATGACTAAAGTTAGCATTTATCAACTAATATTTATGACGGAGTTTTGTTGTATTTGGGATGGTATTTTGAGTGTTGCATAGAAGTTGACTTGCTAATTTGTAGGTATGTGGTCTCAGCGAGGCGTTAAGACTAGCGAAAATTGCTATCAGCACTATTTCTCTAACCACTCCACATAAAACTTCCTTATAGGACTAGTATATTGGTCGCTATAAGGAAGTTTTTATAAATTACATGAGATATAAACGCCACAAACGTGGCGTATAGATAACGTTAGTGGCAAGTATAACACAACCCGTATTGACAGGAAATCATTACATACCGACAGAAAAAATTGCTGACTTTGTGGACAGCATTCTTGTTGTGGAGAACAATGACGTAAAAAAGACATTTTCACTTCCTCTTTTTGCAAACGGCAAGCCTACCTTGCTTTTTCAAACAACAAAAGGGACGATTAAAAGTAGTTCCAACTATCTAACACTTTTCGGGCAGACAATTCTTCCAGAGCAAATAACATTCATAGAAAACTTTACACTTATTGCGTATTTCTTTAAGCCATTTGCCTTGACAACGCTTTTCGGTTTTTCAGCACAAGACCTTACTGACAACCCAATAAACTTAAACCTTATTCAGCCAAAAAACGCCAACTATTTACAAGAACAACTTCTCAACGCCAACACAGTTGACGAAATGGTTGCTATTTTAGATGAATTCATATTTACTTTGACAACAAAAATTCAGACTGACAATAAGTTGATTAAATACGCAACCGAACTAATTTCCGAACATCCATCAAAAGAAATACTTAAAAAAGTTCAAGACGAACTTTATGTGACAGAACGAACTTTTCAAAGAATGTTTGAAAATAAAGTTGGCATTTCTCCTAATCAATACAGACGGATTGCCCAATTCAATTCTGCATTTCAACAACTAAACCAACAACAATTCAAGCTTTTTTCAGACGTAGCTTTTAATAATGATTATGCTGACCAAAGCCATTTTATCAGAGCATTTAAAGAGTTTACCAATTTGACACCAAAGGAATACCTGAAATTTGCCAAGAACACATGACAACGATTTTGTCGGTTTCGTTCTATTTGAGGACGAACAGCGGCAGTAGTTTTGTATCGTTAATTCAATTCAGGGTTAACATAAAAAAGTAAGTAATGACAAATAAAATCTATCCTTGCTTGTGGTTTGATGGTCAAGCCCAAGCAGCAGCAAAGTTTTACTGCACAATCTTTAAGAACTCAAAAATCACCGCAGACAATCAAATGGTTGTAACCTTTGAGTTGGATGGTGAAAAATTTATGGGACTAAATGGTGGGCCAAACTTTAAATTCAACGAAGCGGTTTCCTTTGTGGTTGACTGCGAAACCCAAGAAGAAATTGACCACTATTGGAATAGCTTAACGGCTGACGGTGGACAAGAAAGCAACTGCGGTTGGTTGAAAGATAAGTTTGGTATTTCGTGGCAAATTGTTCCAACAGTTCTTCCAAAACTTTTAAGCGACCCAACAAGAGCACAAAAAGTAATGGAAGTTTATATGGGAATGAAAAAGTTTGACATTAAAGCACTTGAAAATGCTTAAAATCTAAAAAGTGTTGGTGAAGAATTTTTCGCCAACACTTTTTAACTGCTTTGGAAAGCAAAAAGATAAATGTAACTATGACCAATATAGAATTCATAGACGAGCTAATAGTATTAAGAAGCAATAATTCTCTTATTGCTAAGAAGCAAATTTTTGATTTAGCAAAAAAGCACAAAAATATGCCGACAAAGGAAGTTATTAAACTTTTGAGAAATAGTGATTATGACCAAAGATTGGGAGCAGTTTCAATTTTAGATTGGAAAGCAAGAAATACAAAAATAACAGACAAAGAAAAAGCAGAAATTTACACCGCCTATGTGGAAAATCATAAATGGATTGACGATTGGGGACTTGTTGACAGAGCTGCACCTTATGTAGTTGGTGGCTATTTATACGATAAAGACAGGAAACCACTTTACAAATTGGCAATGTCAAAATTACCAATGGAACGGAGAACAGCAATCGTAAGCACTTATTACTTTATCAGAAAAAATGATATTCAAGACACATTTAAAATTTCAGAAATTCTTGTACACGACCAAGACGAATATGTACAAATGGCTGTTGGGAGTTGGATTAGAGAAGCAGGTAAAAAAAACATAACACACTTAACAAAGTTTCTTGACAAATACGCTTCTACAATGAACCGCAAATGTTTGCGTTATGCAATAGAAAAATTGGACAGTACATCAAAACAAAAATATCTAAATGTAGACAGCAAGAATGCCGGCCGCTAACAGCACCCTCACTGGTCGTAGCGTCTCGCTGCGACCTAAAAAATAAGCACAAAAAAAAGAGGTGGATTAATCCACCTCTTCGTAATCTACATATTCTCCACCTCTGAAATTATCAGAGGTTTTTTCTTTTTTATTCTTAGGAGCGTAATCCACATTGATTTTTCCCTCTGGTCTCTGTTGCTGATATTGCTGTTGACGAGCACCAGCAGTTCTTTGCTGACCTGTTAGACCCGCCACAAAGAAGCGGAGCACATTGCGGATAATCCAGCCGATTAGAATTACGAAGAATAAAAACTTTAACATATTGCTTTACCTACTTAGGTACAAATTCCTTTTTGAGTAGATGTCCAAGAAATAATCGTCCATTAGGTCATCTATAAAGTAAATTGCCTCTCCAGTAGATTTCATCTCTGGTCCAAGTTCCTTGTTTACGTTCGGGAATTTATGGAATGAGAAAACCGGTTCTTTAATGGCGTAACCTTTCTTAACTGGCTTAAAATCAAAGTCTTTGATCTTTTTCTCACCCAACATCACCATTGTAGCGTACTTCACATATGGCTCTTGGTAGGCTTTACCTATAAACGGAACGGTTCTCGATGCCCTTGGGTTCGCCTCAATGATATAAACTTTATCATTTTTTATGGCGAACTGAATATTAATCAGTCCAACAGTGTTCAACGCAAGTGCAATTTTCTTGGTGTGCGCTTCAATCTGTCTGATGATGAAATCACCAAGACTGTAAGGAGGTAGCACCGCATATGAGTCACCAGAGTGAATTCCAGCAGGCTCAATGTGCTCCATAATTCCTATGATGTACACATCTTCTCCATCGCAAATAGCATCAGCTTCCGCTTCAATCGCATTTTCTAAGAAGTGATCAAGTAAGACTCTATTACCAGGAATGTCTTTCAGAATGTTTACAACGTGCTCTTCAAGCTCTTGCTCGTTGATTACAATCTTCATGCTCTGGCCTCCTAACACGTAAGAAGGACGTACCAATAGCGGGAAGCCTAATTCTTTTGAAAGCTCTAAGGCCTCATCGGCATCTTCAATTACACCAAACTTAGGGTAAGGAATGTTGTTTTCTGCCAATAGCTCTGAGAAACGACCTCGGTCTTCGGCCAAGTCGAGTGCATCGTAACTTGTGCCAATGATTTTAATTCCGTAACGATCGAGCTTCTCTGCCAATTTCAAGGCAGTTTGACCGCCCAATTGAACGATTACGCCTTCTGGTTTTTCATGAAGAATGATGTCGTAAATGTGCTCCCAGAAAACAGGCTCGAAGTAAAGTTTATCTGCTACATCAAAATCTGTAGAAACCGTTTCAGGGTTACAATTGATCATGATGGTTTCGTAACCACATTCTTTGGCGGCCAATAAGCCGTGAACGCAAGAGTAATCAAACTCAATTCCTTGTCCGATACGGTTGGGACCAGAGCCTAAAATGATTATTTTCTTTTTATCACTACTAACCGATTCGTTTTCTTCATCGAAAGACGAGTAGTAGTATGGGGTTTGGGCTTCAAATTCTGCTGCACAAGTATCCACGAGTTTGTACACTCGCTTAATGCCCATTTCGTGTCTTTTAGTGAAAACCTCACTTTCAAGACATTTAATCAAATGTGCAATTTGTCTATCTGCATAACCTTTCTCTTTGGCCATTCTTAGAAGGCTTTCAGGTAAGGTTTGTAGGTTATGCTTTTCAATCTCATCTTCCAACTGGATCATTTCTTCAATTTGCTGAAGGAACCACTTGTCGATTTTAGTTTTCTTTTGAATGGTTTTTAACGGAATTCCAAGCTTGAAAGCGTCATAGATATGGAAAAGTCTGTTCCAACTTGGGTTTTCTAAGCTGTAAAGCAAGGCCGCTTGATCTTTCAACTCCTTACCATCTGCCCCTAATCCGTTACGTTTAATTTCTAAAGATTGACATGCCTTCTGAAGCGCTTCTTGGAAGTTTCGGCCAATTCCCATGGCCTCACCTACCGACTTCATTTGCAAGCCTAGCTTTCTGTCAGAACCTTTGAATTTGTCAAAATTCCAACGTGGTATTTTTACGATTACATAATCCAATGCAGGCTCAAAGAAGGCCGATGTGGTTTTTGTAATCTGGTTCTTCAATTCATCTAAGTTGTAACCAATAGCCAACTTAGCGGCAATTTTTGCAATTGGATAACCAGTAGCTTTTGATGCCAAAGCCGAAGATCTTGACACACGAGGGTTGATTTCAATACCAATGATGGTGTCGTCTTCTGGGCTAACTGAGAACTGTACGTTACAACCTCCAGCAAACTGCCCAATGGCATTCATCATTTTGATGGCCAAGTCGCGCATTTCTTGGTAAGTCGTATCAGGCAATGTCATGGCAGGTGCCACAGTGATTGAATCGCCAGTATGCACGCCCATCGGATCAAAGTTCTCGATAGAACAGATAATGATTACGTTGCCAATATTGTCTCTTAGTAGTTCAAGTTCGTATTCTTTCCAACCCAAAATACTTTGCTCTACCAATACTTCGTGAATCGGAGAAGCATTTAAACCGTGGGTTAAAGCTTGATCAAATTCTTCTTGAGTGTTTACAAAACCTCCACCGTATCCGCCAAGGGTATACGAAGGTCGTATTACGAGAGGGAATCCAATTTCTTGAGCAATTTCTTTTCCTTTTAAGAAAGAAGTCGCTGTTTCTCCTTTACAAACATTGACATTAATTTCTTCCATCTTCAACCTGAATTTCTCGCGGTCTTCGGTGGTTTCAATGGCATTAATGTCTACACCAATAATTCTCACATCATACTTTTTCCAAATTCCAGCTTTGTCGCAATCAATTGCAAGGTTAAGAGCTGTTTGCCCTCCCATGGTTGGCAAAACGGCATCAATTTGATGCTTCTCCAGAATTTCAATGATCGACCTTTTTGTCAAAGGCTTTAGATAAACGTTATCGGCCGTAACCGGGTCGGTCATGATGGTAGCCGGGTTGGAGTTAATGAGGGTTACCTCAATTCCTTCTTCCCTTAATGATTTTGAGGCTTGAGTACCAGAATAATCAAATTCACAAGCTTGTCCGATAATGATTGGTCCACTTCCGATGATGAGGACAGATTTTATGCTGTTGTCTTTAGGCATTTGTAAGAGGTACGTGCGGTTTTACTAGGGTGTAAATTGGCACAAAGTTATGGCGAAAAGCTTATAATCAAAACCAAGAGAGGCCTTATTCTCATAATTGGCATTTGTGGCTGATTTTATGGAAGTTTTGGCCACGACTGAAAGAAAAAAAGTTTAAATTCAGAACAATATTCTACACAAACTGACAACACCATGAAAAAAATAAAATCAATTTTAACACTTGCTTTAGGTTTAGCCATTGCAGTCTTTATTGTGGGCTGTGCAGCTGGTAAGTCTGCCTCTTCTGAAACAGCCAAGGTAGAGAAGAAAGCCAAAGAGAAGGCTT
>Ga0207884_1001072_pt1 | contig 11794 bp, 8 predicted proteins | sample MalvirmetaMSP144_FD_184236 | JGI IMG/M metagenome (GOLD analysis project Ga0207884, IMG submission 184236) | Marine viral communities from the Deep Pacific Ocean - MSP-144 (SPAdes) | ecosystem: Environmental > Aquatic > Marine > Oceanic | place: Pacific Ocean | collected 2011-07-08 | reverse complement strand
TCCATCCGTGTAATGATGTTTACCATGATGCCCGCTTGGGGAATGAGTAATGCTGCTGCTACACTGGTTGGGCAAAACTTAGGCGCAGGCCAACCCGATAGGGCCGAGAAATCGGTATGGACAACGGCTAAATACAATGCCATTTTTATGGTGAGTATTTCTGTGATCTACCTACTGTTCGCCAAAACCATTGTGGGTTGGTTTAAAGGTGATATTGCCGTAATAGAAGCTGGAGCCTTGAGTCTACAGGTGATTGCGGCTGGCTATGTTTTCTATGCTTATGGCATGGTGCTCACGCAATCTTTTAATGGGGCAGGAAATACCAAAGTGCCAACGGTAATTAACTTCTTCTGCTTCTGGTTGTTCCAAATTCCAGTAGCTTATGTCGCTGCACTCATTCTAGGCTGGGGGCCTTTGGGCGTTTATTTGGCCATTACGCTTTCCGAAACCTTGATTGCTGCGGTGTCGTGGTATTGGTTCAAAAAAGGGAAGTGGAAAACCTTCAAAGTTTAGCACACTTCAAATTTTAAGAAACGCCTTATGTTGAATTTTCAGCATAAGGCGTTTTTTTAATACCCATTTTAAACCAATTTACAAATCACTTACATTTGAGTTTCGTCATAATATTTGAAGCAATGAAAAAGCCAGCCTTATTATTCACCCTATTCATTTTCTTCTGCCTTTCTTGCGGAAAACCTAGTGAATCTACCGTAGAAATGAATTCAATTTCTGAAGCCTATGTAAAATTAGTATTGGAAATTGGCCAATACGATTCTGACTTTGTGGATGCTTATTATGGGCCCGAGGAATGGAAACCAACGGGTGAAAAACTTGAGACACTTCCTTCACAAAACTTTATAGAAAGGGCTTCTATCCTACTTAATCAGCTAGCATTGGTAAACAGTGACGGTTATACCGAGCTTGAGCAGTCGCGCTTGAATATGATGAAAAAGCAGTTGACGGCTGTGAAAACCAAAGTAGAAATGATGGCTGGAAAATCATTCTCTTTCGATGAAGAAGCAAAACTATTATACGATGCCGAACCGCCTCATTATGAGCTATCGCATTTTGACAGTTTGTTAAACGATCTTGACCATGCGCTTAGTGGAGAAGGCTCTATTTCAGAACGATACGCAGCTTATGCGAGTCAGTTTGTGATCCCGAAAGACAAATTAGACGCTGTGTTCAGGGCCGCCATTACAGAAGCTAGAAAGCGTACCGATTTGCATTTCAACCTACCCGAAAACGAAAACTTTGCTTTAGAATATGTGAACGATAAATCTTGGTCGGGTTACAATTACTATCAGGGAAACAGCCAGAGTTTGATTCAGTTGAACACCGATTTCCCTATTTATATTGAAAGGGCGATCGATTTGGCTTGCCATGAAGGCTACCCTGGGCACCATGTTTTTAACGCTTTGCTAGAGCAAAACTTAGTGAATGGAAAAGGCTGGAAAGAGTTTTCGGTGTATCCACTTTTTTCTCCTCAGTCGCTTATTGCGGAAGGAAGTGCCAACTACGGCATTAACGTGGCTTTTCCGGGTGCAGAAAGAATCAAGTTCGAAAAGGAAGTGCTTTTTCCTTTGGCGGGAATTGACCCCAACATGGCAGAACAGTACTATGAAATTCAAGAGTTACGTGCCAAGTTGGACTATGCAGGAAATGAAGCAGCCAGAAAGTACTTGAATAAAGAAATCAGTAGAGAAGAAGCCGCCAAATGGCTAGAGAAATACTTACTCTACGAACCCAACCGTGCTTTGCAACGTACCCGCTTTTTCGACCAATACAGAAGTTATGTCATCAATTATAACCTCGGTAGAGACTTAGTTGCGAGTTATATTGAAAAACAAGGCGGAACGGCAGACCAGCCAGAAAAACGCTGGGAAGTTTTTAAGGTTTTATTGAGCAATCCGCACACTGCAAGTGGATTGAAATAGTTGGGGTCATCTATTATAAGATATAAAGGTACTTAGTTATCAACTGAAAACTGCTTTATAGTTTTCATCCTGAGCACAGCGAAGGAACTATAATTAAACTCTAGACCCTTCGCAAACTCAGGGAAAGAACAAGTAATCACTTATTACTAATCCTTCTATTTTTATCCAAACCAGCTTCGGCTACAGTGACCAATAAAGCTAATTTAATGGCATCAGCTCCATTTTTGTTTAACCACCATTCTGTCAATGAATGCCCGTCTGATCCTACACCGCCACGTCCCAAGGTAACTGCTGGAATGCCCAAGGATATAGGAATATTAGAGTTAGTAGAACCTCTGGTCAATGAAGGTTCTTCACCAAAATACTCAGTAGCAGCCATGGAACGCTGCACCAAAGCAAGGCTTGTCGCCAATTCGCCACTTGGCCTATCTCCTATTTGCTCAAGCACTAAAGTAAGTTTCTCGCCTTTAATGCCGCTGTTGTTATAATCTACCAACGCACGGTTCATGGCGTCCTTAAAGATTTTGTCAATTTGATTTAAACGATCTGGACTTACGGAACGCATATCTACTTCCATCCACGACTCAAAAGGAATAGAATTCACCGAAGTTCCTCCGCCCATTCGGCCCACATTAAAGCTAGTTCTTGGGCCTTCTGCTGTGAATTTAGAAGCATCTTGCGTAAAGTAATCAATCGCTTTTCCGATGGCATGATGAGGATTTCCCAAACCAAAAGCACCCCAAGAATGTCCACCCGGCCCTTTAAAAATGGCTTTGTACCTTTTAGACCCCAAAGCTTGATTGTTGACACGACCGATAGAACCTCCATCAATCGAAATCCAAGAGTCAATTTTAACTTCACCTTTTTCAAACAAATGACGAACACCTCTTAAATCGCCCAAGCCTTCTTCGCCCACAGTGCCCACAAAAAGTAAGTCGGCTTCGGTTTGTATTTCAGCCTTGTTCAAAGCCCTTAAGGTGGTTAGTACTACCACCAAACCTCGGGTATCGTCTCCGATTCCGGGTGCGTACATGGTGTCGCCTTTGTACTTTACTTTCACATCTGTGCCTTCAGGAAACACCGTATCTAAATGCGCATCTAGAGCGACAGTTCTTCCTCCTTTAGTACCTTTCTTTAAAGCCAATACATTCCCCACTTCATCAATCCACACTCGATCAGCACCAGCTTCTTCCAGCATTTCCTTATACTTTAAGGCTCGTTTGGTTTCCTTAAACGGAGGTGCTTCAATTTCTGTAAGTAACACCAAATCACTTTGAGATTGAGGTTCAAGCTCATCTATCACTTGGAAAGCCTTTTCAAGCTGCTTTTCTAAAGTAAGGTTCTTAATTTCTTTAGTATAGGACTTTTCAACCTCAGTCTTTTGGGCAAAAAGGTTGATGCTTAAGAAAGTCAGGAAAAGTATGGCTGTTAGTTTCTTCATCATTTAGGTCTTTATTCGGAATGAAGATAGCGTTTAAATTCGAGTTGATTAAAGCCTTTTTGATGAACGTTTTATGTTCTTCACCACACAATACCCCTTGTCTCGCCTTAAACTTTCAGCTATATTGAACAGTCAATCAATAAGTTAAACCCACCAAATCTATACTCACATGAAAAAGTTAACCAAAGAAGAAGTCAATCCGGAAATTTTTGATCTGTACGATGACTATGCCCATAGTAAAATTGACCGAAGGGCTTTTATGGAAAGGCTTTCTATTTATGCGATTGGTGGAATAACCGTTGGTTCCCTCATGAGCTTTATGATGCCCAATTATAAAGACACCATGCTAGTGGCCCCAGACGATGAAAGAATTAGTTCAGATTATATCAATTATGAATCGCCAAAAGGTGGAGGCACCATCAAAGGTTTGTTATCTAAACCCAACAATTCGAGCGGTAAACTACCGGGGATAGTTGTGGTGCATGAAAACCGTGGGTTAAATCCTTATATCGAAGATGTAGGGCGCAGAGCAGCAGTGGATGGTTTTATCACTTTAGCACCCGATGCCCTCACTCCGCTCGGTGGCTACCCCGGCAATGATGATGAAGGCAGGGCCATGCAAAGCAAGCGCGATAGAAACGAGATGCTAGAGGATTTCATTGCTGCTTATGAGTATTTACGCAATCACCCCGATTGTAATGGTAAAATAGGCGTGGTTGGTTTCTGTTTTGGCGGTTGGATTGCCAATATGATGGCGGTTAAAGTACCTACCTTATCGGCTTCCGTTCCTTTCTATGGTGGTCAACCTTCGGCAGAAGATGCTGCCAAAGTAAAAGCTCCTTTGATGTTACAATATGCCGGTTTAGATACCCGAGTGAATGCGGGATGGCCTGCTTACGAGGAAGTACTAAAAGCCAATAATGTGAAGTATGAGGCTTTTATTTACCCTGATGTCAATCATGGTTTCCACAATAACACCACTCCTCGTTATGATGAAGCTGCTGCTACTTTAGCCTGGTCAAGAACTATCAAGTTTTTTAAGGATAATTTGGTTTAACCGATCACCCTTACTTAATACAAGAAGTTATTACGCCCCTTCAGGGCTTATTAATTATATATTGAACATATGGAATGGGTTGCACCCATTCCTATGATATTCCGCCCCTTTGGGGCTTTTTTTGGTGAAGAAACTTGAAATTAATCGTATTGAGGTATGTTAGAATCAAAATTATTAAGAGAAACAAGATGAATCGTAAATTGAATAAGTGGAAAGTCTCATTTTGGATTTGTTTGACCTTGTTAATTACATCAGTATCCTTGGGAGCCTATATTATAATTGATCAAGCGGTTGCTATGTCCTACCATAAGGCTGACTTTTCTAATACAGAAGCAGATTTAGAAACATTAATAGAACTAATCAACGAAACGGACTTCTCTAAAGAAGAAATAAAACTCAAACTTAAAGATCATAGATTATTTGAGTTTATGAACTTTGAACAAACCACGGTGTCTCTTGAAAAGCTTACCCTACACTTTGAAAACAACAGTCTGAAAATGGTTGAAAAATAATGCTAAGCACATTCCCTTATCCATACTGACACCAAAAAAATGGCTTCCCTATTCAATAGAGAAGTCATTTTATTTATAGAAGATTGAAATTACATTTCAAATTCGTTGATCAGTTTTTCCTTTAGGTCTAGTAGTTGCTTCTTTTTTCCAAGGTTAAATCGCTTGTGTTCCCAACGGCTCATAATAAAGCCTACCATAAAGAAAGCGGAGATCAAGACAATGTTAAACACAGATTGATCGCTATTGAGTACAGTATACATAGTGAGTGCAATCACAATCAAGCAGAACCAAATCATGGATTGAGAAAGCTTAATTCGATAATTGATGTTCTCGATTGCATTCTCTAAGTCTCCCAAAATAGAAACATCCGTTTGTTGATCTCTTTTGATTCTTTGCGAACGTAGAAACAATATATAGATGCCAACAATCATCATCATAGCTCCCATAGTAAGCGCAGCTACATTGCCACTATTTTTCAGTAAATGCGATATAATTACCACGCCTCCCGCACAAAGATTAGAGGCAATAAGTACAAATTCTGAGAAACTGGTCTTCCTTTTTGTGCCCATTTTCTTCGCTTTAATTCTTCTGTGCAGTGCATCTTCATTAATAACATAAAGTGCTTCATCGTTCTGCGTATCCCATATTTTTTTCATTTCCTTAAATTCCATGGCGATCATGATTTTTCTGATTTCGTTGTTAAATGTTTTTTGATTCGGTTGATCTTCACTCCTACGTTGCTTTCGGAAATTCCCAAAATCTTGGACATCTCTCTATAGCTGAACCCATCCAATAATAAGAGGGTGAGTGAACGATCTACCTCATTGAGTTGGGCAATTTCCTCATACAACCAAGCCAGCCGATCGTCTGGCGGTTGATGACTTTCAATGATGTGCTGACTAACATCAATCGACTCATGTCTATCTTGGTGCTTTCGCTCCTTGGTAGTCCATTTGATGGCCGTGTTTAGCGCAACGCGATAGAGCCAAGTCGTTACCGCTGATTGTTGCTTAAAACTCGCCACAGACCTCCAAACCTGAATCGCGATTTCTTGAAAAAGATCATCTCTGTCTTCTTCGTTAAAGGCATAGGACCTCACTATTTTAAATAGTAAAGCTTTATACTGCTTTAACCAGGTTTGAAAAATGTGATTGATTTCGTTTTCCGTCATTTTGCCTTATTCTCAAATTACTAGTACCAACAGGCAATGGATTTCTTACACAAGGACGTAAATTTTTAGAATTCCATCCATAGCACTTCGGTGAGTTACTTCATTTATAAAGTTGAAATCAGGTTTAATGTATACCTTTGCAGCCATAATTTTCAATCCTTTGTTTTATGAAAGAAGAGGCCGATAAACAGCTAAGTCAGGAAGAAATACAACGCTGTATTGAAGTAATGGAACGCCTTATTGGCGATACCAACCAACTCTTTGAAATGCCTGAGGAACAACGAGTGGCCTTATTTATGGCGGCTGGAAAATTGACCCGTCCCGACCGAGAAGAATTTGCAAGGCGCAGAAAAGACGCTAAAAAAGCCGCCAAACGTAAAATGATTGAGCGCGATAAACACGCCCGAAAAACTACTGGGATTAGAAGTGCGAGAGAGCAAATTGTTTTCGAAGCGCCAAAACTAATTTCTTTGGTTGAACCAGAAATGCTGGATACCCCAGAACTAGAATCGCCAAGAAACTGCTACGTGTGCAAAGCGGTGTATACCAAAGTACACCATTTCTACGATGCCATGTGCAAAGATTGTGGTGACTTCAATTATGCCAAAAGATTTCAAACTGCTGATCTTACAGGTCAAGTGGCCTTGGTTACTGGTTCCAGACTTAAGATTGGTTATCATATTACCTTAATGCTCTTAAGGGCTGGTGCTACCGTGGTGGCCACTACCCGATTCCCTGTGGATTCTGCCATTCGCTTTTCCAAAGAGGCAGATTATTCCGACTGGGGACATCGTTTGAAGATTCACGGTTTAGATTTAAGGCACATTCCGAGTGTGGAGATCTTCTGCAATTACATTGAGCAGAAATACGATCGACTCGATATTCTCATTAACAACGCGGCACAAACTGTGAGAAGACCTTCTGGTTTTTACCATCACTTGATGGAGAACGAGGAAAAACCAATTGAGAAATTAACACCTTATGTGAAAGACCTTTTGGCCGATCACCATTATTGTTTACAAGAATTGAGGACGCTTTCTTCAGGTGCTTCGGACAAGAAGAACAATGCCCTTTCAGTCACTTGGCACGCACCAGAACCGGGAATTGGAATTAGGGCTTCTGCACAATTATCGCAGATCCCATACAGTTTCGATAATTCGCTTCCTACCAAAGAAGTATTTCCTGAAGGGCAATTAGATGCAGATTTACAACAAGTTGACTTAAGGAAGACCAATAGCTGGCGTTTGAAGTTGGGTCAAATTGAAACACCTGAAATGGTGGAAGTACAACTGGTAAATGCCGTAGCGCCCTTTGTACTGTGCAATCGCCTTTCGAATTTAATGCGAAAGGAAAACACGGGCATGAAGCACATCATTAATGTTTCGGCCATGGAAGGCAAGTTCCATCGTTTCCATAAAGAAGACCGACATCCGCATACGAACATGGCCAAAGCTGCCCTGAACATGATGACGCACACTTCTGCTTCTGACTTTGCCAAGGATGGTATTTATATGAATGCTGTAGATACAGGTTGGGTAACTGACGAAGATCCTGCAGAGCTTTCTAAGATGAAACAGGAAGTACATGATTTTCAACCGCCCTTGGACATTGTAGACGGAGCAGCACGAGTTTTAGATCCTTTGTTTGATGGAATCAACACTGGAAAACACTGGTGTGGTAAATTCTTAAAAGACTATAGACCAATAGATTGGTAGACTATTCTTCAATTAAAAAAACAGCCCTTTAATGAATTCCATTAAAGGGCTGTTTTGATATATAGACGCTTTATTACTCGCTTCTTAGTGCATCTACTGGATTGGATCTGGTGGCTAGTATTGATCTATAACTCACGGTCAGCAAGGCAATCACCATGGTCATTAATCCCGCCACAATAAACGCAACTGGGCTAATGTTCACATGATAGACGAATCCATTCAGCCAATTTTTCATGATCCAAAAAGCAAAGGGGCTGGCAATGATAAAAGCCAAGAATACTTGCTTCGCGAAGGTGGATGAAAGTAAATAGAACAAGCTCAACTGACTTGCACCTAATACTTTTCGAATGCCCAATTCCTTGATTCGTTTTTCAACCGTAAACGAAGCCAAACCAAATAGCCCCAAACAAGCCACGAAAATACTGAGCCCAGCCCCTACCTTGTAAATTACACTGGCCTGCTGCTCTGCCTGATAAAAGTTCGCCAATTGACTGTCTAAAAAATGTGACTCCATGGCCGTAGCTTGATCGAACTTATTATGTACCTCTGTGAGGCCAGCCACCACATTCGCCATATTGCCCGAGGCTTTTACCGTAAAGTAATCTATAGTAGCCGCTGGGTTATTCCAGTATCCCAAAACAATTGGTGCCACTTTAGTGTGAAGCGATTGAAAGTTAAAATCTTCTACCACACCAATTACCTGAACACGAAGGCTCCTACCTCGCGAAGTCAATTCTATGGTTTCCCCTATTGGATTCTCTAAACCAAAAGTGGCTACAGCTGTCTCATTGAGCAATATTTTAGTACTGTCTGTAGCGTCAACCCCAGTAAAACTCACCCCATCTTTTAACTTAAAGCCAAAAGTTTCAATTAGGTTTTCATCAAAGCCCATGTAAAAAACATCTACCGAATCGCGCGTTTGTTGATTTACATTGTTTGTAACAGCGGTAACTTCATTAATGGTTTTCCATTCGCCAGGTACGCGAGTTGAAACTGAAACCGATTCCACTCCTGTCACATTGGCCAATTCAGTACGCATGGCTTTAAAGTTTGCCCTAACATTCCCGTTGTTAATATCAATCACGACCAAGTTATTATCCTGAAAACCGAGATTCTTGTCATTGATATAGTTCATTTGTTGCGTCACCACAATGGTAGAGATGATCATAATAATGGAGAGGGCAAACTGAGCAATGACCAAAATTTTACGCAGGGCAAAAGGGCTGTTCGCTTTACGTTCTCCCTTCAATACATCCACTGTTTTAAAACGGGTCATGAAAAAGGAAGGATAAACCCCAGAGAGCAAAGCAATAATAGCGGTAAGTCCAAGTAACATCGGCAAGTATTCCCCTAAAGTAGCCCAGCTAAAATCAAAATTCTTTTGCGTAAGCTGATTAAAGAAAGGCATGCTCAAATCGGTAAGGCCGATTGAAATAATGAGCGAGAGTGTAGTAATCAATAACGATTCCATTAAAAACTGAGTGACCAACTGCTTTTTAACGGCCCCTACTACTTTTCTAATTCCAATTTCTTTGGCCCTAAAAACAGCCCTAGAAGTAGCCAAATTCATATAGTTTACCGAAGCGATGACCACCAAGAATACAGCAATGGAAATGAAAATAAGGATATAACTTTTGTCGCCACTCGTCTGCGCTATGTTTTGCTCAATATTGGCCGATTCGAAATGGATATCAGATAAAGACTGTAGTTCAAAATCAACCATATCGGCAAAAGGCACTCCCATTCTCTCGTTGGCCAATGCTTCGGCTTTCTTTTGAACATCAGCAATGTTTGCTCCTTTGGCCAAAACCAAATACGATGTAGGCCCGATTTGCTCCCAACTGGTGAGCATCTGCTGCCACTGAGGGTCGGAATAGTTTTGTGAAATCAGCACGTCAAACCTAATGTGTGAGTTTGCTGGAGTGTTTTTTGAAATGCCTGTTACTTTAAAGTCTCCTGCAAATGGCGAAGTAATGATTTCACCAAGTACATCCGTTTTTCCGAAGTAGCGAATGGCTTCATTTTCACTTAGAACAACTGAATTGGGCTCAGCCAATGCCGTAGCTCTATTTCCATCTAAAAATTCAAAATCGAAAACTTCGAAAAATGAAGGGTCTGTAATGAAGTAGTTCCGTTGGGCAAATCGAACGCCATCAATCGTAAAATTCATATGACCACCTCGCATAAACAAGGTGGTGGCGTTGGTTACCTCTGGCAATTCTTCCACCAAAGTTGATGCAAAAATCGCAGCATTTGAGGCAAATTTTCTTGGTGCTTCTCCTGTTTTATCCACAACAATAATGCGTGCAATATCATCTGCTTTACTGTGGAACTGATCAAAGGAAGTTTCATCTTTTACATAGGTGAGCAAAAGTGTGGCTCCTGTAATACCAATGGCCAAGCCAAGGATATTGATAAAGGCGTAGCCCTTACTTCTGGCAAGGGTACGAAAGGCAATTTTAAAATAGTTTTTGAGCATGGTGTGTTGTTTTTGAGTTTACTTTATTCGCTTTTTAATGCTTTAACTGGATTAGAGTTAGCGGCTATGACTGACCTATAACTCACAGTAATTAAGGCGACAATAATTGCTGCCAAACCTGCGGTTAGAAATACTCCTAAACCAACATCTATTCTATAGGCAAATTTCTGCAACCAATTGTTCATTAGTATATAGGCTATGGGACTAGCAATTAAAAAGGCTAGCATAACTTGCCTAATAAAGGATGTAGAGAGCATATAAAACAGACTCCAATGGCTGGCTCCTAACACTTTTCTTATTCCTATTTCCTTAATTCTTTTTTGAACCGAAAACGAAGTCAGGCCGAACAGACCTAAGCAAGCAACGAAAACACTCAAGCCTGCTCCTAGTTTGAAAATCGCATTCGCCTGTGACTCCTTTTTGTAAAAAGCCGCTCTCTGATTCTCTAATAAATGATATTCAATGGCAGTTTCTTTGTCAAATTTTTCATGAATTAGGGTAGCCTTTTCAATCACATTGGCCAAATTACCTGTAACCTTAAGTGTGAAATAGTCGACCAAACCCGAAGGGTTATTCCAAGCCCCTATGATGATGGGCTCTACTTTATTATGAATTGATTTGAAGTTGAAATTTTCGAGAACTCCAATAACCTGAACAGGAACACTCATTCCTCTATCTTTTAGATTGATCATAGTTCCTACTGGGTTTGTAAGGCCAAATGCCTTTACAGCCTCTTCATTAATCAATACCTTCAAAGAATCTGCCTGATCGTTTCCAGAAAAATATGTTCCTTCTTTAACTCTAAAGCCAAAGGTTTCTTTCATTCCATAATCAAACCCCATGTAATACACTGTAGAAGAATCTCCTGCTGAGCCTTTATTATCTAAAAAACTAGCCTGTACTTCAAATATAGTTTTCCATTCACCGGGTACTCTTGTAGAAACTCCTACGCTTTGCACCCCGGGTATTCTTGAAAATTCAGACCTCACTATTTTGAATTTTTCTCTTACTTCTCCACCACTGATATCGATAACAAGCAGGTTTTCATCATTAAAGCCTAAATCCTTCTCTTGAATGAAACTCATCTGATTTTGAACAACTAATGTTGTTATGATTAAGACAATGGAAATGATGAATTGAAAAATGACCAGAGCTTTTCTGAGTGAGAAAGAATCTCCTTTATTCTCACCTTTTAGTGCTTCTACTGGCATGTATCGAAGAATAAAGAATGAAGGGTAAATGCCTGACACCAGCCCTATTAAAACAGAAATAGTCATGAGCATTGGCAAGTAGTCACCTAAAGTGGCCCAGCTAAACTCAAACTCTTTACCAGTAAGCTGATTGAAAAACGGCATGGTAATATCCATCATCTCAATGGAAATCAACAAAGCCAGTAGAGCAATCAAAATTGACTCAACTAAAAATTGAGCAATCAATTGCTTTTTCGCTGCTCCAACCACCTTACGTATACCAATTTCTTTC
>Ga0207884_1001067_pt1 | contig 11842 bp, 9 predicted proteins | sample MalvirmetaMSP144_FD_184236 | JGI IMG/M metagenome (GOLD analysis project Ga0207884, IMG submission 184236) | Marine viral communities from the Deep Pacific Ocean - MSP-144 (SPAdes) | ecosystem: Environmental > Aquatic > Marine > Oceanic | place: Pacific Ocean | collected 2011-07-08 | reverse complement strand
ACGATGATGTCGCCATGGCTTTGAGCCATGCTTAAATGGAGAGCCGTATGCGCTGAAAGGTGCACGTATGGTTCGGAGAGGAGAAGCAGGGAAATAGTTCGACTACGCCCTGCTTCTTACTCTACTGGCCACGTGGTCGGGCTTTGTCTATGTCGCCTTTGTTGTCGACGTCTTCTCTCGGTATATCGTCGGCTGGCGCGTACTGAAGAGCCTGCAAACCGACTTGGTGCTCGATGCCTTGGAGCAGGCCCTGTGGGCTCGTGGCAAGCCTCAGGGCGTGACCCATCACAGCGATCGCGGCAGTCAGCATTTATCCATCCGGTATTCCGAACGACTGGCTGAAGCCGGATTCAACGCCTGGGTGGACAGTGTTGGCGACTCTTACGACAACGCACTGGCAGAGACGATCAACGGCCTCTTCAAAGCTGAGGTTGTCCACAAGGACGGTCCCTGGAAAGGGCTCGATGATGTCGAGCGGGCAACACTTACCTGGGTGGATTGGTTTAATCATCAGCGGCTGCTCGGTCCCATCGGAGATCGACCTCCCGCTGAATACGAAATGATGTACTATCGGAATGAGTCAGCCCATGCAGCTTGACTCAAACAAAACGCCCTCCGACAAACCCGGGGCGATTCAGCCAGCCAGAAGCGCGGCGCCTCCAGAGGGGACTTGGACCGGGTGGCTAATGCCGGTGCTGTGCAGGGTGCTGGCGGCTACCGATTCCCGGCGCTGGCTCTCCAGCCCTTTTTCGTATCAATTCCAACTGTGCGCGCTAGGCGTTTGGTCGCCTTTTGTGAGCCCAGCTCCGGCCGTCCAGGAGGCCGTCCGCCATGGCCCCAACGGCTGCCGAGGGTCTCTAGCGCACGGCATGTTACATAATCTGACCAATCTGCGGTATGGTTGGGCCCATCTATAACTGACCGAATAACCCCCCCCTGGGAAGGACCCCCGCACCCATCATGATCACAGGCGAAATCAAGTCCAAAGTCGACCGCATCTGGGACACGATGTGGTCGGGCGGTATATCCAACCCCCTGTCCGTCATCGAACAGTTGACTTATCTGCTGTTCATCAAGCGCCTCGATGAGCTCCATACCCTGCAGGAACGCAAGGCCGCACGCACCGGCAAGCCCATAGAGGATCCCGTCTTCGCTGAGGGCCAGGACCACTTGCGCTGGTCCCGGTTCAAGGAGACCGCGCCGGAGCAGATGTTCACGACAGTCCGGGACGAGGTATTCCCCTTCATCAAGTCCCTGGGTCGCAACGGGGGCGAGGGAGATCCGGAGGACTCCACGTACACCCACCACATGCGAGACGCCCTGTTCATGATGCCAGCGCCCCGGGTTCTGGCCAGCGTGGTAGACCAGCTCGACAGTATCGACATGGCCGACGCAGACACCAAGGGAGACCTGTACGAGTACATGCTCGGCAAGATCGCCAGCGCCGGCCAGAACGGCCAGTTCCGCACTCCCAGGCACATCATCAAGCTGATGGTGGAGATGACCGCGCCCACCCCCAAGGACGTCATCTGCGATCCCGCCTGCGGCACGGCAGGCTTCCTGATAGCAGCATCCGAATACCTCGTGACCCACCACAGCGACTCGATCTACCGGGACGAGGCTGCCAGGCGACGTTTCAATGAGGGCACGTTCCACGGCTATGACTTCGACAGCACCATGCTCCGGATCGGCAGCATGAACATGCTGCTCCACGGCGTGGAGAACCCGGACATCCGCTACCGTGACTCACTGGCCGAAGAGGCCCAGGGTGACGCGGAGAAGTACTCCCTGATCCTGGCCAACCCTCCCTTCGCCGGGAGCCTGGACTACGAGTCAACAGCCAAGGATCTGCAGCAGATCGTCAAGACGAAGAAAACCGAGCTGCTGTTCATGGCGCTGTTCTTGCGACTGCTTCAAAGCGGTGGACGCGCTGCGGTCATTGTTCCCGATGGGGTGCTGTTCGGATCCAGCAACGCCCACAAGGCCATTCGGAAGATCCTCGTTGAGGACCAGAAGCTGGACGCCATTGTGTCCATGCCCTCCGGTGTATTCAGGCCCTATGCGGGGGTGAGCACCGCGATCCTGTTCTTCACCAAAACCAACTCCGGCGGCACGGACCATGTATGGTTCTACGATATGCAGGCTGACGGCTTTTCCCTAGATGACAAGCGGAGCCCCCAATCCGACAAGAGCGATCTTCCGGACATTCTGGCCCGCTGGCAGAACCGCGGAGCAGAGGCCGATAGGAAACGCACCGACCGCAGCTTCCTGGTGCCCAAGGCCGAGATCGCGGGCAACGACTACGACCTCTCCATCAACCGGTACAAGGAGGTCGAATACGACGCCGTGGACCATGAGTCTCCACGGGTGATTTTGGCCCGGCTGGCGGAGATGGAGGAGGGAATTGCCAAAGGGCGACGGGAGTTGGAGGAAATGCTTGCATGAGTTGGAAGACTGCCCAGCTCTGTGATGTTGCCTTACTGGATAGGAAGTCAATTCATCCAAGAGAAGCGGACGCTGAAACGCCCTACTTAGGTCTTGAGCACCTGAATGCTGACGGCTCCATTGACCACTCACAAACGGTTTCCACTCAGGAACTCAAGAGCAATAAATTTTTATTCACAGACCGGCATGTATTATTCGGCAAACTGAGGCCCTACCTGAGAAAAATTGTCCGCCCGTCTTTTTCGGGTGTTTGTAGCACGGACATTATCCCGATCCTTCCTAAAGAAATACTGTCTCGAGATTATCTTTTTCACTTCCTCAGAAGTCCCTCGATGGTCGGATTGGCCACAGAGCGTAGTTCTGGTGCAAATCTGCCGAGGTTAAGCCCAAGCCAACTGGCAACATTTACAATCCCCCTCCCACCCCTCCCCGAGCAAAAGCGAATCGCTGCCATCCTCGACGCCGCGGACGCCCTGCGGGCCAAGCGCCGGGAGTCGCTGGCACAGCTGGATACGCTGCTCCAGTCCACCTTTATCGAGATGTTTGGAGATCCGGTGACGAATTCGATGGGGTGGGAGGTTAAACGACTTTCAGACATTGTCGAACGTCTCGATGGTGGCAAGAACGTCGCGCAGTCTGAGGAGCCAACCAAATATCGCGTGCTCAAAGTCAGCGCAGTTACTTCCGGGGTGTACAGGCCAGACGAAAGCAAATACCTCCCAGCTGATTTCAAGGTGCCAGAGTCATATGTAGTAAAGAGTGGCGATTTGCTGATCAGTCGCGCGAATACCGTGGACTTGATAGGTGCCACAGCTTATGTGTGGAGCACGCCGGAAAACATTGCGCTGCCCGACAAAATTTGGAAATTCATCTGGAAGAGAGGTGCCGAGATCGAACCTTTGTTCATCTACTATTTATCCCAAAACTCAGATTTCCGCCGCCTGCTAGGTAGCCGAGCTTCCGGAACGAGCGGTTCAATGAAAAACATTGCCAAGCCCAAGTTACTTGGGTTACCGATCCCACTCCCACCGCATTCGCTCCAACAACGGTTCGCTGCCATCGTCGGATCAGTCGAGCAGCAGAAAGAACGCGCGCGTGCCCATCTCGCGGAGCTGGACGCCCTGTTCGCTTCCCTCCAGTCCCGCGCCTTCGTCGGGGAGCTCTGAGGCGTGAGCAACTTCGCCTTCCTGCCAGCCGGCTTCCGCGACATCGCAGAGTCAGCGACACGGGCGGAGGGCCATATCGGCAGCGACCCCAGAGCTGCCTGCTTCCACACGCGCTTCACTCTGGAGGCGATCGTCCACTGGCTCTACCGGCACGACCCGGCCCTGCGTCTGCCCTACGACAACAGCCTGAGCGCTCTGCTCCACGAGCCGACCTTCCAGAACCTTCTGCCGCAGGCAGCATTCCAGAAGGCCAGGGCGATCCAGAAGGTCGGCAACCAGGCCGTCCATAGCCCGCGCCCTATCCGCGAATATGACGCTATGCAGGTGGTCAAGGAGCTGCACCACATCTGCTACTGGCTCGTCCGCACCTATGCTCCAGATGTCTCCCGTGCCGGCGCAGCCTGGAACGACGAGCGCATACCCAGGCCGCTCCAACCTGACGATGTCGTCCCCCGCAAGGAGCTGGAGGAACTCGAAGCGAAGCTGGCCGCCCAGAGCAAGGCCGCACTCGACGAGCAACAGCGGCGAGATGCACTGGACTCTGAACTGCAAGCCCTCAGGCAACAGCTGGCCGAGCTCCGCGCCCAGGCCGCCGCCACCCCGGATACGCACGACTATTCTGAGGCGGAAACGCGCCACTACCTGATCGACATCGATCTCCGCCGCGCTGGCTGGCCACTGGACCAGGCCCGTGACCGGGAGTACGAAGTCACAGGGATGCCCAACGACAAAGGTCTCGGCTACGTCGACTACGTCCTCTGGGGCGACGACGGCCGACCACTGGCCGTGGTTGAGGCCAAGAAGACCACCGTCGACCCCGCTGTCGGCAAGCAGCAAGCCAAACTCTACGCAGACTGCCTCGAACAGATGCACGGTCAACGGCCACTGATCTTCACCACCAACGGCTACGAGACCTGGCTATGGGACGACCTGGCCTACCCTCCGCGCCGGGTAGCTGGGTTCTACAAGAAAGAAGAACTGCAACGGATGGTACTGCGGCGGACCCAGCAGCAGTCACTAGACGTGGCCCAGATCAAGGACGCCATCGTAGAGCGTTACTACCAAAAGCGTGCCATTGGCAGCATCTTTACCCAGCTCACGCAGGCACGACGCAAGGCCCTGCTGGTGATGGCCACTGGTACCGGCAAGACCCGCACAGCGATTGCGCTGGTCGACGTGCTGCAGCGCGCTGGGTGGGTTAAACGAGCACTGTTCCTGGCAGACCGGGTCTCACTGGTAAGGCAGGCAGTGGGCGCATTCAAGACTCACCTGCCCGAATCCAGCCCGGTAAACCTCGTGACTGAAAAGAATACCGAGGGTCGGGTCTACGCCTGCACCTACCCCACCATGCTGAACCTTATCGACCAGACCGACGGCGGCAGCGCGCGCTTCGGCGTAGGGCACTTCGACCTCATCATCATCGATGAGGCGCACCGCTCGGTCTATCAGAAGTACGGCGCCATCTTCCGCTACTTTGACTCCCTGCTGGTGGGGCTGACCGCCACACCCCGGGAGGAGGTAGACCGCAACACCTACGAGCTGTTTGAGCTGGAGCCGGGCGTCCCCACCGACGCCTACGAGCTGGACACCGCCGTCGCTGACGGCTTCCTGGTGCCTCCACGGGTGCAGCAGATAGACCTGAAGTTCCCCCGCCAGGGCATCCAGTATGACTCTCTCAGCGACGAGGAGAAGGCCCACTGGGAGAGCCTGGACTGGGGGGATGATGTCGATGAGCACGGCCTCCCCACGCAGGTGAACGCTGGGGCTATCAATAATTGGCTGTTCAACCGGGACACGGTAGACAAGGTGCTGCAGCACATCATGGAGCACGGTCACAAGGTTAACGGCGGAGACCGGCTTGCCAAGACCATCGTCTTCGCGCGCAACCACGAGCACGCCAAGTTCATCGAGGAGCGGTTTAACCACCACTACCCTCATTACAAGGGACACTTCGCCCGCATCATCGACAACTACGCCAAGTACCCACAGAGCCTGATTGACGACTTCTCACTCAAGGACAAAGAGCCCCACCTGGCCATCTCGGTCGACATGCTCGACACCGGTATCGACGTGCCCGAGGTCGCGAACCTGGCCTTCTTCAAGCCCGTCTACTCGCGCATCAAGTTCTGGCAGATGATCGGCCGCGGGACCCGCCTCTGCCCCGACCTATTCGGCCCCGGTGAGGACAAGGAGGATTTCCGGGTCTTCGACTTCTGCTTCAACTTCGATTTCTTCCAGGAGAACCCCCAGGGTATTGAAACCGGCGGCGCAGTGCCCCTCGGCACCCGCCTATTTCGCGCCCGGGTGCAGCTGCTGGGGCACATCCACTCATCGCCGGATCTCGACCCTGAGGGGGCGATGCGCGGAACAATAACAGACGGCCTGCATCAGGAAGTTGCAGCGATGAATCGGGAGAACTTCATCGTGCGCATGCACCTCGCGGGCGTCGAGACATTCCAGCAGCGTGAGGCCTGGGACACGCTGGACGAAGCGGGCCGAGAGCTCTTGACCACAGAAATAGCCGGCCTACCCAGCGAGCTGGGTACCGATGAGGTCGAATCCCGGATGTTCGACCTCACCGCTCTGCGCATGCAGATCGCTCTGGCTGAGGAGGATACTGCCACCCTGGAACGGAATAGACAGAAGGTAATCGAGATAGCCAGCCTGCTGGAGGAGAAGACCACTATCCCCGCCGTGAAGGAGCAACTGGGCTACCTGCAAGCCGTACAGGATCCGCAGTTCTGGGAAGGCCTCAACCTGTCTGAGCTTGAGGAGCTGCGCCTTCGACTGCGTGGCCTGGTCCCCTTCCTGGACAAGAAGAAACGCACCATCGTTTATTCAGACTTCAAGGATGAGGTGCTCGGAGTCCGTGACGGGAGCCCCGTCGCAATGCCCAAGATGACCGGCATCCAGTACGAGAAGAAGGTCAAAGAGTATCTGCGTAGCAACTTGGACCACCTCGTCATCCATCGGCTGCGCAGCAACCAGCCGCTGACAGAGACCGATCTACAGGGTCTGGAGGAGATGCTCACCGCGATTGGCGAGGAGGAAGGCCAGACCCTGCTGAGCAGCCTGCTCGAGCGCAGCGGCGCCCCCTCGCTGCCCTGGTTTGTCCGCACGATGGTCGGCATGGATCGAAGCACTGCCCAGTCCGCCTTCTCCAAGTTCCTCAGTGACCGCAGCCTCAGTAGTGACCAGATCCGGTTTATGGAGCTAATTATCGACCAGCTGACAGCGCGGGGCGTGATGGGCCCTGAGGCCCTGTACGAACCCCCATTCAGCAATCTTCATGCTGGTGGTCCTGACGGGCTGTTCGCTGGGCGGGACAATGTCATCGAGGGGATATTCGAGAAGCTTGAGGCGGTCCACTCGGGGCTCAGGACTGACACTGGTTAATCCAACTGAATTCTAAAACCCACGAGCGCGCCGCATTGCCCGCTGCTCAATGTTGAAAACCGTACAATTTTTGCGGCAGGAGAAGGCGAAATGAATCAGTAAGCCCCGAGACCACCTTTTTTTGGCGAAGATTCCATTTGTGGTAGATCAGGCACTATGGCCTTTGCCACCAGCTCAGTCTAGGTTGGTTCAAAAGTGCCAGATTATCGAATTAATGCTGGCATCGATTCTCGAGTTACTATGCTAAACAGCAATGCACACCCCGAAGATTACACAAGGCGGAAACGAAATTGAAAAAGGGCTGGATGGTTAGGGCTGGCGAAGGTGGCCGCTTGTTCGAAGACTTCGAAAAAGGTTATGTCGCTATCGGTTGGAGCAAACTCGGAGATATAGCTAATATCGGTTCCAGGGATCAACTCGCAAAAGTCTACGCTCAAGCGTTCGGCGAACAAAAACCCAGCAGGCAGGCTCTTGCCGTTGGCACATTATATAAGTTCAGGGATGTCATGCAGCAAGGTGACATCGTGGTGACATATGATCCCTCCTCCCGCCAGTACCTTGTCGGCGAAATCTCCGGTGAATATATCCACAGCCCAGAGACCGTTGGTGACTACCCAAACATAAGGCCGACGAAATGGTTGGGTAAAATCTCCCGAGACCATCTCAAGCAATCGACCAAGAACTCTCTTGGCTCAGTAATGACCTTGTTCGCAATCAAAAGTCAGACGATTCAGGAAATGTTGGACTTACTTGAAGGCAAACAACCTCAGACGACTTCCGATGTGGAGCCCCTGGAAGAACCAAATGAAGTCAGCAAAGACGACATAGTCAATCAAAGTAGAGAGCTTATAAAAGACCGTCTTAATACGCTCGATCCGGAGGACATGGAGCATCTAGTTGCAGCTGTGTTCAGGGCAATGGGATATCGAGCGCGAGTTTCCCCCAAGGGCCCGGACCGAGGTGTCGACGTAATTGCTTCGCCGGATGGCCTGGGTTTGCAGGAACCGCGCATCAAAGCAGAAGTAAAACACCGCTCCGGCAGCATGGGTTCTCAAGCCATACGTAGCTTCATTGGCGCTCTCCGACCGGGAGACCGGGGTGTCTACGTGAGCACCGGCGGATTCAGCAGGGAGGCAAGATATGAAGCGGAGCGCGCCAATATTCCAGTCTCTCTGGTGGATATAGATGAGCTGGCTTCACTCGTAGTAGATTTCTACGAAAGCTTCGACCTCGACGGCAAGGCTCTGATTCCCTTGGTCGGTATTTATTGGCCAGCAGATCTTTGATCGGGTCCACTTTTAAACTTGGTGAAGTGGCGTTCTACATCAACAAGATCTGTAACCGCATAGGAGCTACTTGCATTATCCAAAGCTAATTCAAAAAATCCCTGTAGGTCATCGCTATCCTCGTTGATCGACACACGACCGCCTCCATCGCCAAAACTGAAAAAAAAGGGGCATGGAAAACAATTACATATTTGCTTTATCGAAAGGGAGTATTCATGGTCGACTGGTATCTAGCGGTCAAGAATTTGTTAGACGCAATCCGCGGGAATGCAATGCGTGTAGACGAAGTATTCTGCGATCAAAATGAGCCGGCAATAGCCGCTTTACTTCGGCATATGCAATCTGATTATGAGCACCTTGAGAGAGTAGATGATGGCAGGCTACCTAGAAGCTCGTTTACGAATCTTGGTCGCCACATTCACTTCGGTCAGCACACAGATTTTTTTGATATTCTGAACAGAGATCTACCTGAGCTTCAGAAAGGTGCAGACACCATACTTGCTGCATGGGGTACGCAATTACCCACCGGGGATGTGCGGTCTTTTGAACAGCTGCTGCATCCGCGAATACTCGGCACATCTTACCCACAACTACTCGATGGCCACTTTCGAGATGCTGTGCTCAACTCTATAATTTCTGTTTTTGATTTCATCCGGGAGCGGACTGGCATCTCAGAGGATGGCGATCGGCTCATCGGGCATGTGATGTCGCCTGAGAAGCCATTGTTAGTCCTTTCTGAGCTAAGCACTGAATCCGGATTAAATGATCAGAAAGGTTTCATGCAAATTCTCAAGGGCGCTTTTCAGGGTATTAGAAATCCCAGGGCGCACAGCTTGAGCCATGATTTAGATAAGACGCAGGCGGCGCAATACCTCGTATTCGCCAGTCTGTTGGCGAAACGCATCGAGGATGCAAAATTGCCCAAACATGGAAACGTGACTCCAATCGTTGGTGGTATTGTAAAGTAAACTTCGAGCCAAGAAGTAACTCTAGCAGCCGGCAGGATTAGAACTCGCCGATTATCCACCAGTTCAATGCCTCCTGCTAAATCTTGGCTGTCATGTTCAGCCTCTTAGAGGCGTAGCGCAAACCCACAATTCCGATATTTCTGGCGACTTTGTCGTTAGGAACGGCGCCGCGCCATTTTCAGTGACATACGGTTAAGCCAGCGCACCGTTGGATCGCGAGCCAACTGTAAGATTGATTGGGTCGAGATCTTTACTCACAGAATGTAGCGACCTCAGTAATAGCGAAAAGTGTATATTTATTTATATTATAGTTGACACACAGATTGCCCGTGACTAACGTGTATATTAAATCGTGAATCCACGTTAGTTGACATAGAGCTGTCAATTAACTGATTTAGTTTACACAGAGGAATCAGAATATGGCCAAGTTGGGCTATGCAAGGGTATCAACGAACCAGCAAGATTTGACCACGCAACTCGACAAGCTAAAAGCGGCCGGCGTGCAGGATCACAAGGACTTCCTGTTCACCGACAAAGCCAGCGGCAAGAATGACAAGCGTGAGGGCCTTCATCTACTTTTGACCAAGGCCCGACAAGGTGACCACATCATCATCAGCAAACTCGACCGACTGGGCCGCAACACCGCCGACATGATCCGCATCATCGAAGACATCCACGAACGCGGCATAAGCCTAGAGTTCCTGGACGACGGCATCAGTACCAAGGGTCCGATGGGCAAGATGGTGACCACCATCCTTGCTGCAGTGGCTCAGGCCGAGCGGGAACGCATCCTAGAGCGCACTAATGAAGGCAGGCGAGCCGCGATGAGCCGCGGTGTCAAGATGGGCCGGAAGCGATCGATCTCCCAGGCCGACCGGGAGCGAGCCGTGAAGATGGTCTCTGAAGGTACGCCGAAGGCGTCTGTCGCTAAGATGCTGGGATTCAGCCGGCAGAAGCTGTACGACATTCTCAACGAGCTAAGGTGACTTCCATTGATTTACCTATGATGCCAACTTGAATGATGAATGAAGTAGATGAGCTGCCAGTCCCGCGAAAGAGACGATGGTCGCAGATCAGCTACAGCGTAACATGTAGGGTGTACGCTCACGGCGTTGCGGCATCATGCAGTGTTGCTGCGGCTAGTTATCAAAGATATCAGACCTAGGGATCGACCATTCATACCCGAAGGTCAGCTGGGAGTGTATGAAAAGCATGCATGTTTAAATCCACAGTACTTCTACCTTAGTAATCCTCGACTACAATTCGATTGTTTATCCGCCGAGGGTCAGCGGATGTCGGGTAGAGCATAGTATTGGCTATGTCGAACTGTTAGTTAGATCGTGGTATTCGAGTTTTCCGCGAATTGACAGTGTGTGGATTTTCACTCAAATAGCACGAAGAGCTTAGCAATGACCGTGGGCCAGCGGTCTTCGGCGCTCTTAGCAATGGCCGTGACGAGGGATTTATGACTGGACAGCAACACGAAAATTTTGTTTGCGAAAGTGTTCGCTACGATATTTCCGAGGAACCGCTGGAGGATTATTTTGCGGTGCGAGGTAGCAAGCCGGTTTTTAACTGGCTGAGCTCGGGTTGTTGGCGCGGCTATGTAGGTACTTGGGCGCTTACTAATCAACGACTTTATCTGATTGCCCTGAGACCCGCAGTTGGTTTCGAAGAGGATCACGACACTCGCCTATCTTTGGCGATGCTATTTCCAAATTACCCAAAGCGGGTATTTGCTCATTGGTACTCGGGAACCATGAGGGTAAGCGTAGATAGAAAATTTGATTATTTACCAGATGAATACTGGGAAAAGCTGGAATCACTAGTTTCTCTGAGTGTAATACCTAGAGCTCTTGACAGAACCTTACGGCTAAACTGGTGGAAAGGAGTCCTTCGATCGGCGTGTTTCGAAAGTGAGTGCGGTAGGCACGTAGAGAGGTTCGTTGAGCTCGATGAAGCTTGTGAACTTCTATCGACTGCAAATAAAACAGAGCCGCACAACCCATGAATTGGTCTAAAGAGGATTACAGGCCTCAATTCGAGATCACAACGGCCGATCTGATCGAGGAAGTGACCAGGGAGAAAATTGAAGTACGGGAAACAGTAACTGATCTGTTAAATGCCGCGCCTCCTTTGCCATTTGGTCATCTCAATAGTGATTGGCTCAACTTTCTTGAGAACTTGGAGGCTGAAGAGCCTCTGTGGTATTTTTCTTCGATATGTGTTTCGCATGCAGGCATTAGGGCTGAAGCGTTTGGCTATGTCATAGTGCGAGGGGAAAGCATGGGGCCATACTTCATTGTCACTATCCGGCAAGCACCCTCGTAGTATTTTGAGATTAAAAATACCAGCCTGACTCGACCCAACTCGCTTTAAGGCCGCGTTCAGCTTTTCGACCAGACGGTTTTCGACCAACTCAACCCTGGTGGATATCCTGCACGACAGGATGTCGTGCGTATTCCGGTGAACGTGAACACCCATACCGGCTGAACGTGAACACCTGATTTCCCAGCGCATCACGTGGTGTGTTTTTTACTTCAGGTGTTCACCTTCCGTCAATTCGCCCAGGATCTTTCTC
>Ga0207884_1001066_pt1 | contig 11845 bp, 8 predicted proteins | sample MalvirmetaMSP144_FD_184236 | JGI IMG/M metagenome (GOLD analysis project Ga0207884, IMG submission 184236) | Marine viral communities from the Deep Pacific Ocean - MSP-144 (SPAdes) | ecosystem: Environmental > Aquatic > Marine > Oceanic | place: Pacific Ocean | collected 2011-07-08 | reverse complement strand
GTTATGGTTGTCTGCATAAACGGAGAATGGTGACTCTGGCTATCACTCATCGAATCTCGCGAAAGGAAAGAGAATGAAAACACTACCGATATATCAGGTCGACGCGTTCGCCAGTCAGGTTTTCAGCGGCAATCCAGCGGCCGTCATGCCGCTTGAAGAGTGGCTGCCGGACGACGCCATGCAGAAACTGGCACTGGAAAATAACCTCTCGGAAACAGCCTTTCTGGTGCCCTTACCCGAGGAAGCGGACGAAGACTTCCACATACGCTGGTTCACCCCAGGCACTGAAGTGCCGCTATGCGGTCACGCCACCCTCGCCAGCGCCTGGGTTATCTTCAACAAGCTCGGGTGGCAAAAGGAACAAATCCGATTCCAGTCTAAAAGCGGGCCCCTGGGAGTGAAACAGACCGACGACGGCTGGCTCGAACTGGACTTCCCGAATCTTGCCTTTGAGGAATGCTCAACGCCCGATCTGATCCTGGATGCCCTGGAAGACTGCCCGAACACGTCGTTTTTCGTCCCCAAAGACACCAACTATCTCATCGTCCTCGGAGACGAAGCGGCAGTAAAAACTGCGCAGCCGGACATCCGCAAGCTCAAGGAACTTGGCAATCTGGGTGTCATCATTACGGCACACGGCAATGACTGCGACTTCGTCAGCCGTTACTTCGCCCCCGGCGGCGGTATTGATGAAGACCCTGTCACCGGCTCAATCCACAGTATTCTGGTGCCCTACTGGGCCGAAAAACTCGGCAAGGATCACCTGTTGGCACATCAGGTGTCCGCAAGGGGCGGCGTTCTGCGATGTGAACTGAAGGGCGACCGCGTCGCCATTGCGGGCCAGGCGGCATTCTATATGGAAGGTTCCGTGCAACTGCCCTAACGTCTTCGCAAAAATGTATACTGCGCCGGAACTCCCAGAGCCAACACTGTAACTTCAAATCATGACAACCCAGAACTACGACGTCATCATCATAGGCGCCGGTGCCGCAGGCCTGATGTGCGCTCTTACCGCAGGCTACCGTGGCCGCAGTGTGCTGTTGATCGACCATGCCAACAAACCCGGCAAGAAGATCCTCATGTCCGGCGGTGGCCGCTGCAACTTTACCAATCTCAACAGCACACCGGCGAACTTCCTCTCGGACAATCCCCACTACTGCATCTCCGCCCTGAAACGCTACACCCCCCAGCACTTCCTGGACCTGGTGGAACGCCACGGCATCGAGCACGAGGAAAAGGCCGCCGGCCAGCTATTCTGTAAGGAGAGCAGCAAGGAAATACTCAATATGCTGCTCACCGAATGCGAATGGGCGGGCGCAGAAGTGCGACTTAAAACCAGCGTTAAAACAATCAGCGGTGTCGATCACGGCTACCAGCTACAAACAAACAGCGGCACCCTGACCTGTGAATCCCTGGTCATCGCCTGCGGTGGGTTGTCCATCCCCACCATGGGCGCAACCGGCTTTGGCTACGATATTGCGAAACAGTTCGGGCTTGCCATACTGCCAATCCGGGCAGGGCTGGTGCCCTTCACCCTGCACCCGGAGCTGAAGGAACAGTTGGCGCCCCTGTCCGGTGTCAGTTGCCCTGTGGACGTGCATTGCAACAACGAACATTTCCGCGAACCGATGCTGGTCACCCACCGCGGGCTCAGTGGCCCTTCGATGCTGCAGATTTCCAGCTTCTGGCACCCCGGCGACAGCCTGAGCGTCAATATGCTGCCCGCCACCAATGTAGAACAGGACCTGCACGACCTGCGGAAATCAAAACCGCAATCCACGGTGGCCCAATACCTTGCACAACACCTGCCCAAACGCTTCGCCCAGGCCCTGAACGACGTTCACGGCTGGGCCGGCCCACTGCAGGGCTACAAGAACAGCGACATAGAACAGGTGGCCCGCGCCCTGGACCAATGGACCATCAAACCTGCCGGCACCGAAGGCTATCGAACGGCGGAAGTAACCCTCGGCGGCGTGGATACCCGTCAGCTATCCTCCAAGACCATGGCGGTTCTGGACAAGCCTGACCTGTACTTTATTGGTGAGGTGGTGGATGTGACGGGACACCTTGGCGGCCATAACTTCCAGTGGGCCTGGGCCTCTGGCGTGGCTGCTGGGAGTGATGCCTGACCCTGGGTCCAGCCAAATGCCTCATCGGCAACGCAATTATCGAAGCTGAATTGAGAAGTTGGCCTCGGGTGATTCAGCTTCACTGGAAAACCAACGTGACGTCACGGTCTTTGTCTCGGTATAAAACCTTACAGCCTGCTTGCCATAGGCATGCTGACCCCGTAAAAAGAGCCTTTCCATCCGGTGAACGAAAAGAACGACAGGGGTACAGGGATAGGAATATTCACACCGACCTGACCGACATCGATTTCGTGCTGGAAGCGACGAGCACAACCACCGGAAGAGGTGAAAATAGATGTGCCGTTACCGAAGGGCTGCTATTGATAAGCGCGATAGCGTTACCCAAATTATCGGCCTCCATGCAGCAACGCACGGTAGGCTGTGCAATTGTCTGCATAGCAATTCGGTATGCCACTGCCGACATTAATAAAACATGAACTTACGCAATCACCACAAATTTTGAAGGGCGATCATATTAGACTTCGGGCCGCCAGACTTTTGCACCGAGAGGTCGCAAGCATGACCGGTCAGAGGATTAATCATCGGGAAGAAGAGGGTAGGCTCAAAGGACTACTCCTCCGCATGCATATCTATTCCAAAATCTCTCGCAGCAAGGATAGCCTGCACTCGATTTTGAACACGAAGTTTTTTCAAAATAGCTGAGACGTGCGCCTTCACTGTCGTTTCAGCTATGTGCAAGTTGAATGCAATCTGCTTGTTCGACTCACCTTGAGCCATTCGCTTCAGAACCGATAACTGTCTCGGCGTCAAACATCGAAGCTGCTCTAAACCAACTGCCCCTCCCAACGACGAGCCACCTTCAACAGCATTATCCTCTCCGTTCTGAATGACTCCCGTGCCAGAACAAATGGAAACTTGTCCAGCTAGAACCTGCCGAATCGTGTCGACAACCTGGTCTCGTGATGCAGATTTCGCTATGAAGCCCAAAGCTCCTCGATTAATTGCTTGCAAGGCGATGTATCTATTCACCCTAGAGGACATAATGATTACGGATAAGTTGGGAGCGAGTTCATGCAGGCTGCCCAGACCATCCATTCCTTGCACGCCTGGCATGTCAAGATCGAGCATGAGAAGGTTAAGGCCGTCATTTTTGCGTATGATCTTTAATACATCGTCGAGACAAGAAGTCTCCAGAACATTTGCGCAATTGGGATGAGAAAAAATAACGCGGCGCATGGCATCCCGAAAAAGCGGCTGATCACCGGCAATTAGAGCCTTTATTGGAGGCACCGCTCCAGAATCTGCCTGTCGAGCCTCACGACTAAATATGGCGCTCAGCTTTCCCTGACGCGTCTCGAACTGGGAGAGACTGCTGGCTTCATTCAGCATGGTAAGATCCCTGTTTTAGTGGCACCGCTGTTTAAAGTTTTCCGTCCGTTGGTCAGGTTAAGCGTCCACTAGAAAATAAGCGGATACTTAAAGTGGCCCTCCTTGGCCTAAAGCCTCAACAATAACCGCGATGAGGAGTAGCTTCTTTAATGCCTACTTTTCACCCTGTGCATCAAGCGCGTCATGGGCTCTCTTTATAAGGTAGGCGCGGATCTGTTCAATATCGCTACCGCTCAATTGTGAACCGAAACCCGGCATGTAAGTGCCGTCACGTCCATTGACAACTGTATGCCCGAAGCCGGAGCTAGAGTGCAGCAAGGGACTATGCCTAAGGTCTGGAATATCCTCCATCAATCCCGCAATAGCACCCTCACCGTGACATCTCATGCAGCTACGATTATAGAGATCACGACCAGCGTTTACTGTTTCGCTTTCCGCCTTAAAGGGCGGTGGGTTCAAAGGAGGTACTGGGCGGCGGTCGGGTATAGACGGAGCAGTTGTCGTGCCTCCGAGCTTAAAGGTATATAGACGGTTACTGTGTCGTGCCTGATAGGCTGCTGCAAAAGGTCCTGCTATACGAGACAGAGCACCGCCCACACCAGTCAAGACGCTAAGGTATTGTTCGCCGTTTACGGAATAAATTGCAGGTGCCGCGACGATGCCAATACCAATGTCATAACTCCAGATTCGTTCACCTGTGTCTGCTTTATAGGCATATAGTTGTCCCGTAGGTGTACCCTGAAAAACTAGGTTGCCAGCTGAAACTACTGTGCCACCGTTCCAGATAGTGGGGTAATCTACCTCCCAGGCTTTTTTCTGATTTACAGGGTCCCAAGCAATCAAGCTGCCTTTGATCATCGGCAAAACCTGCTCCAACACTTCAGGATCCTCAGGGAAATCCGGCCACTTCAGTCCCAGGTTAAAGACAGTGCCAGGCTTCGCTTCGTAGTCTTCCTCTTCACTGTACACCCATGGCACCTGTTGGTGCGGAATGTAGACGAGGCCAGTATCACGACTGAAACTCATTGGATGCCAGTTATGCGCACCGAAGGGGGAGGGGAAAGCCAACTGTGGACCTTGCCCGTAGCGTGCATTTTCTGTTTCTACTGGGCGACCAGTTTTCATGTCCACATGAGTAGCCCAAGTAACTTTGGTAAACTTCTCAGCGGACAACAACTCGCCAGTGTGTCGGTCAAGAACGTAGAAAAATCCGTTCTTAGGTGCTTGCATGATGACCTCTCTCGAGGTGCCATCAATTTCCAGGCTAGCCAATATCAGGTGTTGAGTAGCGGTATAGTCCCAAGACTCGCCCGGTGTGGTTTGATAGTGCCATAAGTATTTCCCGGTTTTTGCATTGATAGCCACAATCGACGAGAGGTAAAGATTGTCTCCACCTTGGGGGCTACGAACGCGTCGATTCCAGGGTGACCCATTACCTGTACCGAGATAGATCACATCCGAAGTTGGGTCATAAACCATAGAGTCCCATGCAGTGCCACCACCACCATGGGCCCACCATTCGCCGGTCCATGTCTCCGCTGCCTTCTCCATGGCTTCGTTTTCGAAACCATTTTCAGGATTGCCTGGAACCGTGTAGAAACGCCACAGCTGTTCACCATTGCCAGCATCATATGCAGTTACATATCCACGAACACCAAACTCAGCCCCCCCATGACCAATAATCACGCGACCGTTCGCGACCCTCGGCGCTCCTGTGATGGTACGGCGCTCATTGTTGTCTTCATTTGTGTTCACCTCCCACACTACACTGCCGTCTCGGGCATCAAGAGCCACCAAGCGGGCGTCGAAAACACCAACGTAGACTTTACCTTCGTATACGGCCACCCCACGGTTGGTTACACCGCAGCATCCACGAGCCCCGTCTTCAGGGTTTACCCGAGGGTCATAGCTCCAAAGCTGCTCTCCAGTATCTGCGTCAAGAGCATAGACCACACTCCAAGGGCCGGTAACATACATCACTCCATCGACCACCACTGGGGTGGCGGACCCGCCGGCTTTGGTGCCCATGTCGTAAACCCAAGCCAACCCCAGTTCTTTCACATTGTCTTCGTTGATCTGCTTAAGTGAACTATAGCGTTGTTCTTTGTAGCTACGACCGATCCCCATCCAGTTTTCGGGTTCTCGGTCTGCATTCTTCCATCTACCGTCGGTTACGTCTCCCATTCCTGTTGAAGCATTACTCAAGGACGTACCTTGCTCGGTTACCTGGCTGCAACCAACAATCAGAGTAAACATTATTAGACCGGCTACCGGCCAAAATACATTCTCATTTTTCATTGTTGTTTCCTCAGAGTTGTGCCTGGCCAGCTTTACTGGCTAACAGTCTGTGTGTTTTTGATATTAATAACTTTGAGGGTCGTAAATTCCTCCAGGCCCTGCTGCCCCCATTCCACACCTATGCCAGACTCTTTTGTTGCAGGCATCGGAATATCGGGGGCGAATGCACAATGCTGGTTTATCCAAACGGTGCCGGTATCCAGTCGGTTGGCAACCGATTCAGCAAGAGCAAGATTTGATGACCAGACAGACCCCCCTAAGCCAGAGGAGGATTGATTGATCGTTTCGAGCACATCGTCGAGATTGCTATATTTTATGATAGGAAGGACCGGGCCAAATGGCTCTTCATCCACCACACGGCTTCCGTCCTTGATGTCGCGCACAACCGTCAAAGGCACACAAAAGCCAGGCTTGTCCGACACCACGCCGCCCGCAATGATCGTACCGTCCTTCTGTGCTATCTCGAGATAATTACAAACCTTGTTAAACTGTGCCCGGTTTTGTACGGGGCCAAACTGAGTGGCAGGGTCCATACCGTCTCCCACAACACTTTCGGATGCGAGTGCCGCGATTGCACTACACATTCGGTCATAAATGCCATCAGGCACGTAAACCCGTTTAATCGCGACACAAACCTGACCGCTATTAATAAAGGATGCGTTAAATATGTCCCGGGCCGCCTCTTCAACATCAACATCATCCAGAACCAGCGCGGCGTCATTGCCTCCCAGTTCCAGAGTCAGGCGCTTGAGCGTGCCCGCGGCATTTGACATTATCGCTTTACCCGTTTGTGTAGAACCCGTAAAGGAAATCTTGTGGACGCCAGGATGGCGAGTGAGCAGAGCCCCTAAATCATTGTTGTCGGTAATAATATTTACTACCCCGGGAGGAAATATCTTTTGAATTATTTCGCCCAGTTTCAATGTCGCTAGAGGGGTCGTTGGTGCTGGCTTCAGGATGATCGTATTGCCGGCAATCAACGCTGGCGCGATCTTATAGGCTGCGATCAATAGCGGGAAGTTCCATGGCATGATGGCAGCGACAACACCCAACGGTTGACGTTGTACCTCAACTCGCTGATTTTCATTGTCGATCAGGGAGAATGGGCTCAAATGCATGGCCGACAATGTACGACAAAAAGCACAAGCAAAATCAACTTCGAGCCGTGCTAGCTCTAGCGGTTTGCCCTGCTCGCTCGTCAACAAAATGGCCAGGTCCTCTTTGTGAACGTTCATAGTATCCGCCATTAAGACAAGCGTATCTCTACGTTCAGAGATTGGCGTTTGCCGCCAATCTTTAAATGCTTGATTGGCCGCTTTTATGGCTTTCTCCATCTGGTCTTCTGAAGCAATTGGACAGATAGCGACTGTCGTCTCATTGGCAGGATTTGTTACCTCTATAGTGTGATCGCTGTCTTCGAGGTGGCCGTCTATCAACATTTTAAAGTTTTGCATCGATCGTACTCCTCAAGTCTTAGAACGGCTGGAGAAAACGCAGCTGGAAAGCTTCCAATTCAGGCCCTGATCCGCTTACTTCGATATCCCTGAGATATTGCGCCTGCATTTGCAGTTTTCCAGGTATTAGCCAATGGTTGAGCCCGAGCGTAACCGTTGAGGTGTCGACCTCATTGTTCATCGCAACGCCATCCAACTGCGTCTCGTCACCCTTACGCCAGCTATACCGGATACTGGGGTAGGTTGAGGGCGTAATGTCATAGGAGAGCATTAATTGGACTTGGTAAGCTTCGTCCTGTTCGAGGCGATTTCCTCCTATTGGATCAGAATTGGTTCCGTACCATTGGACATCCGCGACAACATCCAGCGCCAGCTTTTCAGTCAAACGTGTCATATAGCCGGCCTGCAGCACATAACTCCATCGATTGGCACCAAGATTGACGGGCTTGTCCGAATCATATTCACCTGTGGGCGCTATCACGAAGGGTGTAACGCCGAAGTAACTCTTTTTTTCCGGATCTTCATGGAGCCATACGGTCGCTGCAGCTATCGCATCGCCCATACCAGAGCTCGAGCTGTCCAATAGTCCGATCTCCTGCGTTCCGAACGGTAATAGAAACTGAGGATCAACCGTAAGCCCCATTACCTTGGTAAAATGTACAAAGCGGTAAATGCCGATTGTTGCGTCCAGATCCAGATCATCAGTGACTGTCTCCCCTTCTGCATTCAGGTCGTCTGCGGTTAGCTGACGGGCATACAGAATGTTAAGGTTGGTGCCCTCAGGCAACGCTGTGTAATCTCTCGGATCGACATCGAATGCGTGGCTTGTCAGAGGCATCAGCAGGGCAATCATCGCGCTTGTATAGCGCAGGTTGTAATAGGCTTTTGTCATCGTGATATCACCGATATTTTTGTTAATGGATGCGCCAGCCGAAATCCCAGGTTTCAGCTAACTACCAAAAACATTACCAGTAGTATCGATAATCGACTTGAGGTTGGCGGACATTGGGCTTGTATTGCAGCGACATGGCCGGCTGTTTTCAGGTCAGGAGAGCGTGGCCTTTTTGACCCGGTATTGGGAAGGAGATAAACCGTAATAATCTTTGAATACACGGCTGAAGTGAGCGCAATCCTTAAAGCCCCAGTGAAATGCGATGGAGGTAACGTCAAGGTGTATTAGCTTGGGATTGGCAAGGTCACTAGCACAAGCACTCAGACGATGTTCGCGGACCAGGCGGCTGAAGGACGTATCAAGGGTTTTGAATATCCGCTGAAGGTGCCGCGACGAGATTCCCAAGTGGTTCGCCACAACCTGTGCGTCGATCGCACTATCATTAAGATTACGCTCAATAAATGTCATAGCTTTTTGCAGATAAATCGAATGATATTCCTTTGAGCGGTCACGAGTTTGAGTAAATAGTGGCTGCAACAGGCTGAGAACAGCATTGAGCAAACAGTCCTCTTTCCATCCAGCCGGGCTGGTGCTTGCAACAGCGGCGGCTTTTTTCAACAACGGAGTTACCAGAGAGGCCATATCCGTATCTGCTGCAACCTTCTTTGCCGTAAGAATGCGGGTATATCGCCAATTATTAAGGGCTAGATCACGAGGAATATGAAAGCAATACTGGTGTCCTTCCTTAGGGTACTCGATTAAAAAAGGTTGATTGGAGTCCAGGAGCACCATGTCACCAATCTGTAATGTGGCGGAGCTATGTTCTTGCTGAACTTTGGAAATGCCGTGGGCCTGATGGATCAAGTAAAAATATTGGTTGTCTCGATCTTCAGAGTCCTTTTTTTGTCTCTGCAGAGACAGCCCGCTTGCTCTAACGTTCGTAAACTCCATGCCATAGGAACAGAACCTTCGGATTTGGCCGGCAAAGTGTTTCGAATCATTTACTTGAGTATTAAGCCCACCCACAGAAGTATCGACGGATTTTTCCCAATCAGCAAGACGCTGATCAATTTCGGTGAAATTTGTTGTTTTTATCATCAATGCATTCCTAATTACTATGAAATCAACTGATGCCGCTAATTTCCCCCAATATCGAACACACTCGGATAAAATTGCAGATGCGAACTTTTTGAGAGTTTAGTCTCGAGTGCCGAGTTTGTCACACCCCGGTTTGTGAACATCCCTGTTTCAGTTGCACCGCTGATTAGAGTTTTCCTCCGTTGGTGTTTCGCCAGGTATTCCCACAGCGTTAGGTCTTCCAGTGAATCGTGGGGTTTAGCTCAGCGAGCATCTGCATTTCGCAGAGCGCTTAAGGCATTTCACCTGGACGGCAGGGAACTGGTATACACCTGCGTAGAGGGAACAGCAACGTCCCATTTGGGGTTTCGTCTCTCTCAAGGAAAGACTGATCATGATCGCTATGGGACTCTGGATGCCCTTGAGGACATACTTACTCTAAGACAGTAATGCATGCTGGTGTGCTAGAGATATTTCTCGATAGGCAACCACGACAGAAACCCGGACTTCGCCCGGCGCCACCAATGGACGGTCGGCTCGCTGGTGAACACCGCTTCACCGCTACGCCATTGGAGATCTCCGTCCTCGTCCAGGGCCACCTCCCAGCTATTACGGGGCGCCATGGTCAACCGTATATCTGTCGCCACACGCTCTGCCAGTTCGGCACTGTGGATAATCAACACGGTTTCACCGTTGAGGTAGATGGAGCGAAGGTTTACGTTGAAAGACCCCACCACCAGGGTGCTGCGATCAAAAACCACAGATTTGGAGTGCAGGCTGACCTCGCCCGTGGCGCAGAAGGCATCATCACTTAGCCATTGCCGGCAAGCGTCGGCATCGGGCTTGAGTTCGTAGATGTCTATGCCCTGCTCCAGCATGTAGGGGCGCCAGCGGGCATAACCGGCATGGTTGGTGACCAGGTCGTTGGAAGCCAGAGAGTTGGTCAGCGCGGCAACCTCCAGTTGCGGGCGCTCGTTGGCACCCAAGGCCTTCAACTGTTCCTTGGCAAGAATCAGGTAGGCGGACTCGATCAGGATTTCCCGGGTAGCCGCCTGCGCGAGGCGTTGCAACGCCAATGCGCTTCGTTTGGGCTTTTCCGATGGCGCATCCATGTTTTCAGGGGGAGGATCGAACACCAGTTCCCCCCGGGCAATCGTCATACGGTCAAACACCGTTGCCAGTTCAGACCTGCCCTGCTCCTCCCCTGTGGGCGCTGAGACGGGAAGCCGGGGTTGTGCAATGGCCTGCTGCCGAAGCCCCTCCAGCCTCTCTGCTAACTCCTCGCCAGTAGGCGCGGATGTGTATAGCTCGGAAGCGGGGTAAGCCCAGGGGCTACTCCAGTAAGCCTGGAAATTATCCGCCATACCCTCAACCACCGGCCCCAGGGCAAGGACATCGCGATCCCTGAAATAGCGGTTCTCATCGAAGCCGAAATATTCATCACCAATGTTGCGGCCACCGACGATGCCAGCGGTCCCGTCCACCACAAATGTCTTGTTGTGCATTCGGCGGTTGATACGCTGGAAATCCATCAGAAACGAAACCCATCGGCCCCAGCCACTGCGGTTTCTGGCGGGGTTGAAGATGCGAATATGAATATTCGGATGGGTATCCAGGGAAGCGAACAATTCGCCGATCCCCTCGGCGTTGAAGTCATCCAGCAACAGCCGGACGTGGACACCACGGTCTGCCGCCAACAGCAGCCGACCGGCCAGATGCAGTCCGGAATCATCACGATTCCAGATGTAGTACTGGGCATCAATACGGTGTTCGGCCGCCTCAATCATAGCCGCTCGGTATAGGAAGGCGTCCTGACCAGAATCCAGCAGGTAATAACCGGATTGACCGTTCGCATCAGCCAGCCGTTGCCGGGACTGGCTGGAAAGGAAACTGTCGTCAGTCAGCACGGCGGTTTCGGCTCCGGAATGAGTGGCCGGCGGCAAACTGCCGGCACAGCCTGTCAGCAACACCAGCAGCACTAGCAGCCCTGACAGCTCTGACAGCTCTGACAGAGAGTGGCGTGCCGACATCAGCCCGGCAACAGGCCCCCACTCGCACGGCATTAGCGCAGAATCACCAGCGGCTTCTTCGCGGTTTTCAGCATGGTGGTTGTGGTGCTTCCCACCAGGAACTGCCGAATTCGTGAATGGCCATAGGCACCCATCACCAGGATGTCGATGTCGTGTTCTTCCTGGTAGGCGTGGAGCGTTGGCTCTACATCCCCGGCGCGGATTGCCAAGGTGATGTCGGAACCTAGATCTCCCAGCATCTTCTCTGCTTTCTTGAGCTGTTCCCAGCGGTCATTGGTGTCCGCTCCAATCATCACCAGATGAATCGGCATGCCTTTCAGCACCGGGCTACCCGCCAGAAGTTCCACACCCTTGAACGCCGTGGCACTGCCATCAAAAGCAAGCATGGCGCTCTTCGGCTGCTCGTACTCGTCGGGAACCAGAAGAATCGGGCGATGGACACTGCGAATCACGGTTTCCAGTTGACTGCCCACGTGAATGTCACGGTCTGAGCTGCTCTCTCCGTGCAGCCCCATCACCAGCAGACGGGTCTGGTTTTCCAGGGCCAGCAGGGATTCCGTCAGGTCCCCGTGGCGCTGGCGTTTGATCACGTCGTCAATGCCCTGCTCCTTCACC
>Ga0207884_1001061_pt1 | contig 11906 bp, 17 predicted proteins | sample MalvirmetaMSP144_FD_184236 | JGI IMG/M metagenome (GOLD analysis project Ga0207884, IMG submission 184236) | Marine viral communities from the Deep Pacific Ocean - MSP-144 (SPAdes) | ecosystem: Environmental > Aquatic > Marine > Oceanic | place: Pacific Ocean | collected 2011-07-08 | reverse complement strand
GATAGATCAGTTCGCCGTTGGCAACTCCGGTAATAAACGCCGAAAAGATTTTCTCCAGCGGCGGCATAAGCCTGGATGAGACCCAACCCGAGCGGGACAAAATTTCCCACACAATAGCCAACACCACCAACGGGTACAACGTTGCCAACATGCGGCGTACCGTAGCGTAAAGACGTTGCTTCATGATCGCGCCGCCTCCCCTGGATACTTGTTGGCCAACAGTTTGCGTCGAATTACAAGCAGAACCCGGTCGCTCAGAAAGCCCAGTAATCCAATCGTTAATATGGCGGCATACATCCAGTCGTAGCGCATGGCTTCTTCGGCACGAATAATCATGTCGCCCAACCCATCGTTCGACCCCACCATTTCAGCGGCAAACAACACAACGAATGACAATGCCAGCCCCGAGCGCAATCCGGTGAATATTTGCGGCAACGCCGCCGGCAACACCACGCGCCGGAAAATATAGAATCGGCCGGCACCCATATTGCGAGCGGCCCAAACCAGGCTTACCGGGGTCGCACGCGCGCCATACAACGTGTTGATAAAAGTAGGAAAGAATACGGCCAATGCAATCAGCACTACCTTGGAAACATCACCAAACCCCAGCCACGTAATAATGACCGGCAACAACGCAATTTTTGGCACCGGGTACAAAGTTGAAACCAAAGGATCGAAGAATGCTTCGGCCTGGCGCCACACCGCACTTAACAGCCCCAGGCCCACTCCAAAGGCCGCACCCAGCAGGAAACCGCTGTAGGACCGGTATGCCGACGCGACCGCATCACTGACCAGTTCGCCACTTACCAGCAATTGCCATAACGTTGCGCCGATGTCGGTGGGTGCAACCACATATCGCGGCATGCCTTCCTGCCCCGACGTCAGTTGCATGGCCAGCAATAACGCCACGGGCAGCGCCAATCCGGCCACCCAACGCAATGCGTTGTTGTTATTGGGCCGGGATGTCATGCCGCCTCTCTGGCGCGCAGCACCTCATCGCGCAACATATCCCATATTTGCGTGTAGTACTCGATAAACTCGGGGCTTTTGCGAATTGAGGCGCTACGCGGACGCGGTAAATTCACACGCATATCCGCTTTTATGCGCCCCGGACGAGCAGTAAACACAATAACCCGATCACTCAGGTACAGGGCTTCTTCAATATCGTGAGTCACGAACAGCACGGTACGCCGGTTCGCTTGCCAGATGTCGGTCAGTTCTTCCTGCATCAATTCGCGGGTTTGCGCATCAAGCGCCCCGAACGGCTCATCCATCAGCAACATTTGCGGCTCATACACCAGCGTTCTGGCCAACGCCACGCGTTGTCGCATGCCGCCCGATAATTCAGCCGGGTAAGCATTCTCGAACTTCGACAAACCCACCATGTCGATATACTTGCGCGCAAGGTCAACGCGTTGCGCTTTCGGTATGCCTTTCACCTCAAGCGACCAGGTCACATTGCCCAACACCGTACGCCAGGGGAACAACGCATAGTCTTGAAACAGCATGCCCCTGTCGGGCCCGGGACGTGAAACCGGCGTACCGGCCAACGTAATCGTTCCCGCACTGCGGGGTTCAAAGCCACCGACCATGTGCAGAAACGTGCTTTTCCCGCACCCCGACGGACCCACTATGCTGACGAACTCACCTTCGGCAATGGAAAGATCAAATGCTTCCAGCGCAACAATCGCCTGACCGTTGCGCATGAAGGTCTTGGAAACGCCCTGCGCCTTGAGATATCCCTCCGACATCGTTACTCCGGCAAATAACTCATGTCGACCACGGTTTTCAGGTCGAGGTCGCCGTTAATGTAGCCAAATTCCTGAAGTGTATCGACCATTTTTTCCATGGAAGACTGATCAACCTTGGCGTCCATGGGGTGCTCATACTTGCGCATGTTCAGCGACATCTCCAGCGGAATATTCACGAACTTGGCGTCGATCAATTTTTGATGACTTTGCTCGGGGCTGTTAACGTAGTAATCGGTCGCCGCCACCAGATCGCTTAAGAAATCACGCACCACTTGAGGATGTTCCTGAAGGAACGTTTCTTTCACCAGCAAGAGCATCAAGTCTTCCTGCTGGCCGATACCGTCGGTAGAGGTAAATACCGTACGCATCCCACCCCGGCCTTCTTCAAACGCGGCAAAGGGTTGAGGGAATGCGCCCACATCGAGCTTGCCGGCCCGCACCGCCTCGCCCTGGCTTGGAAAGGGCAATGCCACCCATTTCACATCACGCATCGGGTTCAAACCGTTCTTGGCTAATGCCAGGCGAGCCCAGATTTCGGCCGACGAGCGCGCACCGTTAATGCCGATGGTTTTGTCTTTCAAATCGGCAATGGATTTGATGTCTGAGTCGTCCATGACCATGTACTGGGTGGCAAAACCGTTCTCACCGCCCTCGCGGGAGAGAGACGCAATGACCTTGAACTTTACCCCTGCCGCCGCCGCCATCATGACGCTGTGGGCCGACCCCGTGGCAATATCCAGCTCACCCGCCTCAAAAGCCTGAAAACGTTTATCGGTACCACGGAAGAGGGCATATTCAAGATCATATGACTTGCCCTGGTTCGGCGTAACTTCCGGAGCGGCCTTCATCGTCCAAAGGGGCTCCTCTGCAGCCGAGCCATGACCCACGCGAATTTTTACGGGATCCGCATAAGCTCCTGATGAATAAAGAAAAACAGCAGAAAATAAGGCACAGCCCAACGTTTTTAGAAACGGTCGCATGGTTGTCTCCTGAATGCGTTTATAGAATTTCTAAAATCGATTTTAGGGACTTGTTGAGCAAACTGGAACCAAGTTATGCTTCACATGACCCAAATTTTTCTTATTGATCTAGTTTTCGCTCAATCATAAAACGCCTTCATGCATGAAAAAAACTGTATGCGCCACCTTCGCGCATTGATTGCCGTGGTGGAAGAAGGCAGCATCGCGCAGGCTGCCGATCGCCTATTACGCACCCCCGCCGCCGTCGGTAACGCCATACTTTTACTGGAGCGACGATTCCGGGCACCGTTATTTGAACGTCAGGCCACCGGCATGGCGCCCACCCATTTCGGCCAGACCGCCTACAAACGCGCCCGGCGGGTTGCCGCCGAACTGGATTTTGCCCGCGTCGAACTCGCACCTTATGCGGTTTCCACCAATACACCCATTTTTTCTATGGTCGTCGGCGAACGACAACTTCATGCGCTGGTGAAACTCAGGGAAATGAAACACATGCCCAGTGTTGCAGCGGTAGTGGGGCTGACCCAACCCGCGGTTAGCGCACTTTTACGCGATGCCGAAAACACATTGAGGCTCTCGCTGTTTCGCCGCACCGCCAAGGGGATGATCGTTACCGAAGCCGGTGAACTGTTAATTTTCAGACTGCGGCGTGTCTTGGCGGAACTTCGCCATTTGGAAGCGGATATCGCCCAGTTGCGTGGGGAAATTGCCGGCAAAATCCAATTTGCGGCGCTCCCTTCACTTCGCACGCGGGTCTTGCCCAAAGCCATTTCAACACTGAGCAGCCGGCACCCCGATGTGCAGGTTTCAATGGTAGACGCGCCTTTCGAAGTGCTGTTCGCGGGTGTGCAGTCGGGCGAGATTGACTTCATTCTAACCGGGCTAAGCGCCGACTATTTTCATCGCGACTTCCGAATTCGGGTTATCGGGCGGGACCGTCTGGTCGTTGTGGCACGCGCCGACCACCCACTGACACATCACGACTTCATTGACCCGGCAACGCTCCTTCACTATCCCTGGGTATTGCGCGACCGCGGTGCGCCCACACGAGAATTGCTGAACGATGTGTTTCGACGCTTGAAGCTTGAATCGCCCCGCGTGGTTGCTCAAGCCGGCGACCTGGGTTTGCTGCGCGGCTTGCTGTACAGCAGCGACGCCATTTCGGCTGTATCACCTGAGTACCTGGCCTATGAGATTGCATCCGGCTCGGTCAAGGTGCTGAATGTTGACCTTCCCGGCACTGAGCGGGAAATCGGTTTTATCTTACGCCGAGATGCCCAACCGTCGGCGTTATGCGAAAAACTCATGCAACATATTGAGACGGCGGCCGAGGGCGTACTTATCGCGGAACGCACATAAAAAAAGCCAGGCACTGCAAAAATGCAGTCCTGGCTTTTTACGGGACGACAACGCGTTTAGATAACGCGTGCAGCCTCGATCAGACGAGTAACCGTCCAGGCTTTATCGCGGCTGATAGGACGACCTTCAGCAATTTCGACGATATCGCCTTCGTTGAACTGATTGGTTTCGTCGTGCGCTTTGTACTTGCCGGAACGAATCACAATCTTGCCATAAACAGGATGCTTAACGCGACGCTCTACGCGAACGACAACGGTTTTATCCATCTTGTTGCTGACAACTTTGCCAACCAGAGTACGCTGGCGCTTGGCTGTGGTGTTTTGAGTTTCGCTCATATTACTTTCCTGCCTTCTCAGTCATGACGGTACGAACACGCGCGATGTCGCGACGTACTTTGCCCAACTGACTGGTGTTGGAGAGTTGCTGAGTAGCACGCTGCATGCGCAGACCAAACTGTGCCTTGAGCAGGCTCTCGAGCTCTGTCTGGAGCTCATCTTTTTCCTTGGAACGGAGTTCGCTGGCTTTCATAACGTTTCTCCTTAAGCACCGATACGACGGCTGACGAACGTCGTGGAAATCGGCAACTTGGCCGCGGCCAGGCGGAACGCTTCACGCGCCAACTCTTCGCTGACACCTTCCATTTCGTAAATCACCTTGCCGGGTTGAATTTCAGCGACCCAGTATTCCGGATTACCCTTACCATTACCCATACGCACTTCAGCAGGCTTGCGGGAAATGGGTTTGTCGGGGAATACACGAATCCAGATACGGCCACCACGTTTAATACGACGGTTGATCGCACGACGAGCGGCTTCGATTTGGCGAGCCGTTAAACGGCCACGGCCTGTTGCTTTAAGGCCGAACTCACCAAACGACACCTGTGCACCGCGCGTAGCCAGACCGGTATTGCGGCCTTTCTGCTCTTTGCGGTATTTCCTGCGTGACGGTTGCAACATAATTATTCTCCTTCAGCTGGTGCTGCTGTAGCAGCATCAGACTTGCGAGGCCCGCGACCACGCGCCGGACGACGACCCTCAGGACGCTCGCCGCGAGGACGACGTGAACGACGTTCTTCATCGCGCGGTGCGGCTGCTTCAGGAGGCATCTCGCCGTTAGGCAACATGTCGCCCTTATAGACCCATACCTTGATACCGATGATGCCGTAGGTTGTCGCGGCTTCGGAAGTGCCGTAGTCGATGTTGGCGCGCAGGGTGTGCAGGGGCACACGGCCTTCGCGATACCATTCGGTACGGGCAATTTCAATACCGTTCAAACGGCCCGAGCTCATGATTTTCACGCCTTGCGCACCGAGGCGCATGGCATTTTGCATGGCCCGCTTCATGGCGCGACGGAACTGGATACGTTTTTCCAGTTGTTGCGCGATGGAGTCGGCAATGAGTTGAGCGTCTGTTTCAGGCTTGCGGATTTCCTCGATGTTCACGTGCACAGGCACGCCCATGAGGCGCTGCAAATCGGCCTTGAGGTTCTCGATGTCTTCGCCGCGCTTGCCAATTACCACACCCGGACGAGCCGAGTAAACAGTAATACGGGCATTCTTGGCGGGACGTTCGATAACGACTCGACCGACCGAAGCGGATTTCAATTTCTTCTTCAGGTATTCGCGCACGCGGATATCGTCGGCAAGCATACCGCCGAAAGCCTTGTCGTCGGCGTACCAACGAGAAGTCCAGTTACGATTGACCGCGAGGCGGAACCCGGTTGGGTGTACTTTCTGTCCCATTGCGACTCCTTACGCGCCGACCTTGACCACAATGTGGCAAGTCTGTTTCTCGATGCGGTTACCGCGGCCTTTTGCACGGGCCGAGAAACGCTTCAATGACTCAGCCTTATCGACATAGATTGTCGTGACTTTCAGTTCATCGATATCGGCGCCGTCATTGTGTTCGGCGTTGGCGATCGCGGACTCAAGGGCTTTCTTCAAGATGCCCGCGGCTTTTTTAGGCGTAAACGTAAGAATATTGAGCGCCTGGGCCACCGACTTGCCACGGATCATGTCCGCAACCAGACGTGCTTTTTGCGCAGAAATACGAACGCCACGAATATTTGCTGTAGTTTCCATCACTTACCTCTTGGACTTTTTGTCCGCTGCATGCCCTTTGAACGTACGGGTCAGCGCGAACTCGCCGAGCTTGTGACCGACCATGTTCTCGTTGATGTAAACGGGAACATGCTGGCGGCCATTGTGCACAGCAATCGTCAGCCCAATGAACTCGGGCAGGATGGTGGAACGGCGCGACCAGGTTTTGATCGGCTTCTTGTCTTTGCCCTCGACTGCGGCATCTACTTTCTTGAGCAGATGCGCATCGACAAATGGGCCTTTTTTGATAGAACGTGCCATTTAGTTCGCCCCTTACTTGCGCTTGCGACGCGAGACAATCATGTTGTCCGTGCGCTTGTTACGACGAGTACGATAGCCCTTCGACGGTGTGCCCCATGGGCTAACCGGCTCACGGCCTTCGCCAGTACGTCCCTCACCACCACCATGCGGGTGATCAATCGGGTTCATTGCCACACCACGAACGGTTGGGCGGATACCGCGCCAACGCATGGCACCGGCTTTACCGATTTGACGCAAGCTGTGTTCTTCATTACCCACTTCACCAATGGTTGCGCGGCAATCGATATGAACGCGACGAACCTCACCGGAACGCAGGCGAACCTGGGCATAAACCCCTTCGCGTGCCAGCAGAACCGCTGACGAACCGGCGGAACGGGCAATTTGCGCGCCTTTGCCGGGTTGCATTTCGATGCAGTGAATAGTGGAACCGACTGGAATGTTACGGATAGGCAAAGCATTGCCGGCACGAATAGGTGCATCTTTACCGGACAACAGTGTGCTACCGACTTCCAGGCCGCGGGGCGCGATAATGTAGCGGCGCTCGCCATCGGCGTAGCACAGCAACGCAATATGCGCAGTGCGGTTCGGGTCGTATTCCAGACGCTCTACTTTGGCGACAATACCGTCTTTGTTGCGACGGAAGTCGACAAGACGATAGTGCTGCTTGTGACCACCCCCACGGTGACGTACCGTGATGTGACCATTGTTGTTACGGCCGGAACCGCGCTTTTTCTTTTCCAGCAGACCTTCGAATGGGCCACCCTTGTGCAACTGGGGCGACACCACCTTGATCATGCCGCGACGGCCTGCCGAGGTTGGCTTGACTTTTACGAGTGCCATTTAGTTCACCTCCGTAAAGTCGAGTTCCTGGCCTTCTTTGAGCGAGACATAAGCCTTGCGCTCATTGCGACGACGACCAATGAAACGGCCAAAGCGCTTTTCCTTGCCCTTCTGGTTCAGAACCTGTACAGATTCCACTTCAACCTTGAAAAGCAATTCAACGGCAGCCTTGATTTCCGGCTTGGTGGCGTCAGCGGCGACGCGGAAAGCGACTTGCTGATTTTGCTCGGCAACCTGGGTGGCTTTTTCAGTAACCACGGGTGCCAGAATAATTTGCATTAAGCGTTCGGCGTTCATCCCAACATCTCCTCGAGTTGAGCGATAGCCGGCTTGGTGATCAACACTTGCTTGTAGTGGATCAGCGAAAGCGGATCGGCATAACGCGGTTCAACTACCGCAACGTGTGGCAGGTTGCGCGTAGCGAGATAAACGTTTTCGTCCAGCGCATCAGTGATGATGAGAACCGACTCAAGACCCATACCTTTAAGCTTGGCGGCTGCCTGCTTGGTTTTGGGGGTGTCGAGCTGGAACGAATCAACAACAGAGATACGACCTTCACGAGCCAACTGGGAAAGAATCGCACGAATACCGGCGCGATACATTTTCTTGTTGACCTTGTGGCTGAAGTTTTCATCCGGCGAGTTCGGGAATGCACGGCCACCTCCACGCCAGATGGGCGAGGAAGTCATACCGGCGCGGGCGCGGCCCGTACCTTTTTGACGCCAGGGCTTCTTGGTGCTGTGCTTGACTTCAGCGCGGTCTTTCTGGGCGCGGTTGCCGCTGCGGGCGTTAGCCTGGAAGGCCACCACAACCTGGTGAACCAGCGCTTCGTTGAAGTCGCGACCGAATACGGTGTCGGGCGCAGCGACGGTGGAAGCTGATTGACCTTGATCATTCAGGAGCTTGAGTTCCATTTATTACGCTCCTTTCTTAGCCGACATCTTGATTGCGGGGCGCACAATAACGTTGGCGTTCTTGTGGCCGGGCACAGCGCCTTTGACCATCAACAAGCCACGCTCGGCGTCGACGCGAACGATGTCAAGATTCTGAATAGTGCGGGTAACGTCACCCAAGTGACCAGCCATGCGCTTGCCGGGGAAAATGCGGCCCGGATCTTGTGCCTGACCGATTGAGCCAGGCGCGCGGTGCGACACGGAGTTACCGTGCGAAGCACGCTGAGAACTGAAGTGGTGACGCTTGATGTTGCCCGCAAAGCCTTTACCGATTGTGGTACCGGTAACGTCGACTTTTTGGCCCGCTTCGAATACGCTTTCTACAGCCACTACTGAGCCGGCAGCAAATTCTGCGGCTTTTGTAGGGTCGAGACGGAATTCTTTAACGATGTTACCGGCTTCAACGCCGGCCTTGGCGAAGTGACCTGCCAGAGGCTTGGTAACACGGGAAGCACGACGTGCACCATAAGCAACTTGCACGGCTGCGTAGCCATCGGATTCGGGGGTCTTGACCTGGGTCACACGGTTGTTCGACACGTCCAGTACAGTTACCGGGATGGACTCACCTTCCTCGGTAAAGATACGGGTCATGCCGACCTTGCGCCCTACAAGCCCGAGCCGATGCGCGGCAGGCGTAGGTGTCGAGTTCGACATTGTTTTCTCCATTCCCGACTGCGATTGGTCGGGGCTAATTGCGTGAATAAAACCGCCATTCACAAAAATTCTTGTTTCATACCAAAAATAGGCAAAGCCGTTTTCTGGTTAGCCTCCCACTATAGCATGAGTAACTCAAGTTAAGCAAGCACCTTGATAAGTATTTTTCTTTTGTTGGACAAGACTTACGTTATGCCTCACAGCACGCGCTTCACCGGGCGGTTTTATTTCATGTAAAGTTCAGCCTAAGAAACGCATATTTCGTTCAAAATTTATAACTACAACTGCAAAACCACGGATTTACACCCAGCATGTCGAATACTCAACCAGCCGGCAATGAACGCTTTGCCATCCGAGGGCCGTTCATTACATTCAACAACAACCCGTTTAGTGTGGGCGATGAAAACGCATTGGTTCACGAATCCGATGGTTTAATCATTATCAACGACGGAACGATTGAGTACGCCGGAGCCTATTCAGACGGCGCGTCACGGCTGGAAGGCTGCGAGGTGAAATCTTTTCCCAACCACCTCATTACTCCAGGCTTCATCGACACTCACGTCCACTACCCCCAGTTGCCTATTATCGGGGCCTACGGTGCGCAATTAATCGACTGGCTCAATACTTATACATTTGTGGCCGAGCAACGCTACGATGACCTGGAATACGCAGGGCAGGTATCGCGCATATTCCTCGATGAGCTCGCCCGAAACGGCACCACCACTGCGGCCGTTTACTGCACTGTGCACCCCAACTCGGTCGAGGCCTTTTTCCAGGAAGCCCATGCGCGCCGGTTACGTATGATTGCCGGGAAAATGCTAATGGACCGCAACGCACCCGAAGCGCTTCAGGATACGGCGCAATCGGGATACGACGATTCCCTTACACTGCTGCAAAAATGGCACGAAAAAGATCGGCTGTCTTATGCGATTACACCCCGGTTTGCGCCCACCAGCACCGAAGCTCAACTGGAAGCAGCCGGCGCGCTCTGGAAAGCCCACCCTTCAGCCTACATGCAAACCCATGTTTCAGAGAATAAAGACGAAGTTGAATGGGTGAAGGAATTGTTTCCTGATCGTGCCAACTATATCGATGTTTACGCTCACTATGGGCTAACCGGCCCCCGCGCCCTGTTCGGCCATGCCATTTACCTTGAAGAAACAGAATGGCATCATTTGGCTGAAACCGACTCATCGGTCATTCATTGCCCGACGTCGAATACATTTCTGGGTAGCGGCTTCTTCAATTTTCAACGCGCACTCCAGCCCGAATCAGCCGGCCTGGCGGTACGCACGGGCCTGGCTACCGACGTTGGCGGCGGCACTTCGCTATGTATGCTGAAATCTATGGGGGAGGCATACAAGGTTGGTCAGCTAAGCGGATACTCGGTTTCCGCCGCAAAGGCTTTTTATTTAGCCACGCGCGGCGCGGCCAAAGCACTGCATCTGGATAACAAGATTGGATCAATTGAAGCTGGAATGGAGGCTGATTTGGTAGTGCTGAATCCGGCGTCAACGCCATTACTGGAATTCCGCACGCAATATTGCAACTCCATTGAAGAGCTGTTATTCGTTCAAATGACACTGGCTGATGAGCGCGCCATTGACACCGTCTACAGCGCAGGTCGGGTTATCAAAGGGGCATAAACACCCCTGAAACCCCGTCCCATGCCAGCTTGATACCGGTCAGAAAAAGAAAGGTATACATTAAGCGATAGAACGCTTGCGGGTTAACCTTGTCGTGCAGCCATACGCCAAGCAAAACCCCAATAACGGCCAGCGGCGACAGCACCAGGGAAGTTCCTAAATTCGTTGCATCCAGCAGGCCCAGAACGGCGTAGGGGATCAACTTCACATAGTTGACGATGGCAAAGAAAATGGTAACCGTGCCAACCAGCGTGCGAGTGTCAAGCCGTTTGGGTAACAAGTAAATCATGATGGGTGGGGCACCCGCGTGGGCAAGAAAGCTGGTAAACCCCGACAACATGCCCCAAAAGCCGCCCGAGATATGATCTCGCAGCGGCGGCACTTCTTTTGCCGGCCTGACGGGCCGCAAACCTTTCGTCCAGTGATTCAACGTGAACAAAACAGCCATTACACCCAGAATCAACTTCAACGCATCGTCGCTAATATATTCAAATGTGAGGTAACCAATTAGCGTGCCTACCAGCGCGCCAGGTATCAATTTGATCATCAAGTCGCGATCCCAGGAGCGAATCCACGCCTTCAGGCCGGTGATATCCATTACACAGAGTATGGGCAGCATGATGCTGGCCGCCTGCACCGGCGACACAGTTAACGACATCAGCGGCACGGCCAACATACCCAGCCCACCGGCGAACCCGCCTTTACCAATGCCAACAATCAATACCGCCGGTACCGCCACCCAATAAAACCAGGCATCCTGAATCAGGGACATAACGCACTTTCCAAATCAAAAGGCGCAAAGCAAAACGCCATGCATTGAGCATGGCGTTCCATTACGCGTTCAAAACGGTAATTACTTACTGCAGTGCAATTTCAACGTCGACACCTGCAGGCAGATCAAGACGCATGAGCGCATCGACTGTCTTGTCGGTTGGGTCAACAATATCCATCAAACGCTGATGGGTACGAATTTCCATTTGGTCACGCGCTGTTTTGTTCACGTGGGGCGAACTAAGCAAATCGTAACGGCGAATACGAGTGGGCAGAGGTACAGGACCCCGCACAACCGCGCCCGTACGCTTGGCTGTCTCAACAATTTCAGCCGCAGACTGATCGATCAATTTGTAATCGAAAGCTTTCAAACGGATGCGGATTTTCTGATTTTTCATGGAGATTCCTAAAGAACGATGTAGGCAAAGGGCTTACGCCCCTTGCCTTTAAAACTAAGTAAAAATTACTTAAGAATTTTAGCGACGACGCCGGCGCCCACGGTACGGCCACCTTCGCGAATCGCAAAGCGCAGACCTTCTTCCATCGCGATCGGGGCAATCAGCTTGACCGTCATGGCCACGTTATCACCGGGC
>Ga0207884_1001058_pt1 | contig 11923 bp, 13 predicted proteins | sample MalvirmetaMSP144_FD_184236 | JGI IMG/M metagenome (GOLD analysis project Ga0207884, IMG submission 184236) | Marine viral communities from the Deep Pacific Ocean - MSP-144 (SPAdes) | ecosystem: Environmental > Aquatic > Marine > Oceanic | place: Pacific Ocean | collected 2011-07-08 | reverse complement strand
GTCCCCACAGCGCGATCGGCGACAAGTGCCCGATCGAGCTCATGAATGGCGCCGGGACACATGGCCCACCCGACGCCTGACCGGCGAGAAATCCCGGCCCGACCTGGTCCAAGGTTGGGGGCAAGGTCAGACATCATTAAGTCTCGACCCTAGGGCGTCGCTGAGTTTTGACTGCTGGGTGTCGCCGCTAATGATTTGCGTTGTGCTCATGCGCGTTTTTTCTCCAATTGGCGAACTTATCGGCTTACAAATGCGTCGAGGCTCAGGCGATCAAACACCTCCAGGTTGCCGCCTTCGGTAGCATTTACGACGCGCCCGCCAAAGGCTGCGTAAGTGTCGCGCGCGAAGGTGTAGGCCACTTCGCTCTGAAACAAGTCAGGTAGCTGCCATTGGACGCCAGCTGAAAAATAGCGGGGGTCAAAGTGGCTCTCGTCGATATCGCCCGCCGTCACGGTCATGTTCGGCGGGCCCTTGCTGGCGAACGTGTGGTCCGCGCCGACCAGTGCCACGTCTCGAAATCCCATATGGAAGGCGATTTGAAGGGCGACATAGGTGACGGTGTGCCCTTCGTAGCAACTGATGGAAATGTCGCGTGCGAACCTTGGGATGTTAGCGCTCTGCAGGAACGCGACATTTTTTCGTGGACGAACAAGGCCGAGCCCCGCGTTGCTGACGAAAAGCGGTAGATCCGTACTGTTAAAAAAGTCAGAGTTCTGTTCGATCACAAACCTATTCACTGAAACGATAGCGCTCGGACGAAAATCTGTGCGATCGAATAAAAGATTGATCTTGTTTAGGCCAAAACAGTAAGTCCCGCTTAGAAGATCGAAATCGACTTTATTTAAGCTGGGGCCATTACAAAGGATCACCGCCCGCTTGTCTAAATGGGTGTTGCGAAGTGATTTCAAGCGAGCCCTGGAGCGCCATGATTCAGGATGAAGATCCCAAACTAATCGATCGAGAATAAATCTAGCGGCTGATCGATAGGGGTTGACTGTCGCGCGAGACTGAAGAAGTGGATCTTGGTTTGCTATCATCAATCTACGCCCTCAAACTCAGAATGGCGTCCTGTAGTTAAAGTTTGCAGCCGCTCCACTCCGAGACGTTTCCGCCACCTCGATAATGTGAGGAGGTTTGCGTGGCCAATAACCCGCGCCGCGTCAGCAGCGCGGCTCGACCTGTTCGTTGTATTTAGGACAGCCATGTATTGATCAAAACCTTTGGTCATTGTGCCTATGGTGGCTGACAGCAAAGAGATGACGCCTGCTGACCTCCCGGTCTGCTCCAATGCGCAGAAATCCGGAGTCGCTAGCACAACGCATCCTTCCCCCATGGCCTCGAAGATTGTGAGGCCAAAGGACTCAAAACTACTGACTACGAACATCACGTCGGTCGTCCTGTAGAAGCCTTCGCGGTCTGTATGGGCGACGGGGCCTATGATGTCGATCTGGATTCAACTATGTGCTGCAGCTGTCGCGCAATTGCGAGTGGTGTTCCAATAGCATATCGCGCCTGGGCGGGGCGCTCCGTACCCCTCCAGTGAGCACCCATCGCACCAAATCGGCTCGACTGGCGGGCGTCGTGCGAGCATTCCTATGGAGGTTCATCCGGTCCCCCGAGACTCAGCTGAAGTGTCGGAACAGCAGCCTTCCCGGTCCGGACCGGATGGACAACCTTTTGAGAGCTCACTCCTAGGCGCTCGGTGAAAGCAAAGTCAGCCAACGGCGCGTGGCTTCGGCGTTGATTGCCTCTATCGCGTCACCTGCATAGCGTATGATGCCTTCCCGCCGAAGGTGTCTGTCTGCCTTAACCCTGAGGAGGGCCGCCTCTAAGGCAGCGATGAGCGATTTTTGGTCGAGGCCCTCGGAAACTATCAGGTCTCCGTTGGGAGGCAGAAACTCCAGAACGCCGAGATTGGGTGCTGCAACCACCACACAACCCTCGGCAAGCGCCTCTAGTACCACGAGGCAATACGACTCGAAGAGGCTTGGGACCACGAGGATGTCTGTATTGCGATAGAATTCCCGGCGGCACTCGTGAGTGACACCTCCTTCAAAGCTGATTGCCGGCACCTTATCATCTTCTGTTGCTAGTCGGCGGGCCTCTGCCAAATAGGACTCACTACCTGGCAGCGCACTTCCTCCGATGCGAAGGCGAACCCGTCCGCGTAGCTCTACACCCTTCGACCAGGTGATGAAGGCGCTGATCAGAGGCAACAGGCCCTTTCGCGGGCGTATGCCGGCCAGAAAGGAGAACACCACCGGCCCGTCCTGAATAGCAGCGCTCGTTCGGTGGGACTGGGACGGTGGCTCGAAGATGTCTGGAATCACATGCTCAGGGGCCGCTCTTCGCGCAAAAGAAGATGTCCCAGACTGCTCAACGAGGGAAGAGTAGATCACTCCATTCGAAGCACGTAGCAATCGCCGCTCAATCAAAAAAAAGTACGGGAACTTCTTTAGATCTCTGGGCCGCGAGAATTCGATCCGAGCTAGTCCACCTCGTGGTAGGTAGAATACCGGCTGCCCTGAGTTTCGAATGCTCATCATGCGGGCGGCCTGTATCGGGTTCTGCCAGGGGCCTACGTGAAGGATGGCGTCGTACAAGCCGATCGCGGAGTAAGAGAATGCCTCCACACCACTCGTTGGGGGGGCCGCAGGCAGAACCTCGAGGTCGTGGACATTTGGCACGAACTGGCCTCGATCCAAGACATCAGCACCGACGCCATGGCCGTAAAGCCTTCGAGCCATAAGGCGCACAGACTCCGATAGGCCGAAGGTTCGCTGGCTGAAGTCACTGACCACGTAAAGCAATCTCAATGGCGTCTCTCCGTAGACAGTGGCAAAAATGGAAGAGCGTCTTGGTTCATATCCATATGCTGCAACTGATCACCTAACTATACCGTCAATCCGGCTGAAGTAATTTTCACTTCCGTCGAAATATTTGATATGCCTCGCGGGGTTGCCGGCATAGAGCGAGCCGCCTTCGGTTTGAGATTTTGTCAGCACTGATCCCGCGCCGAGCACTGACTTGTCTGGTAAAGATGATCCCTTCAAAAGAATTGATCCCGTGCCGACGAAGCAATATTTCCCAACTGTAACTGGTGCGCTTGATTGGGAAGAGAGTGCGATGTCAATCGAGTGGGTCAGTATTTGGGATCTAAAGCCGGCGAACGTAGAGAAGTCGCCAATCAAAATCTTGTCAGTACAGTCGATCAGGTGTCGATGGGTTATTGCCGCATGCGGGCCGAGCACGAGTTCAGGCTCTCGTTCTATCTCTCTGGCAAAGAAACCAAGGCTGTCGCCCTTAGGAAAAGCCGTGATCCAGTTCAGATTGCCTATGAGCGCAGATTCCCCGAGCTGCAATCGTTCAAGACCTTTGCAGACCGTTAGGTGACCGATGCGGGCGCTAGCCGCCATTGTAAGGGTGCGGGGGAGGACTAGTGATATGCCTATGCGAGCGGTTGGATGGATGTGAAAACCAAAAACGCTGCCGAGGATGCGCCGCCGCAGCGGCCATGGGAGGCAGAGTGTAAGTATCGAAATGGCGATTCTATACAGGCCGGCCATAGATCTTTCCATGGCGGAGTCTTTGATACAACGCGCGAGGATGGAGCAGGTGTCGCATCACGCGGAACTTTGCCGCCTGGAACGCATCTATGCGCCTCCATTTGCGCCCCGTGATTTTCACGAACATCCTCCGCCTGTATCGAGCTATTGCATCATCCATGATTCTAGAAGACGTTATGCTCCCCGGCTGCAGCCGATAGCCACTCCAATACCTGTTCACGAGCGCAAAGCGAGCACCAGCCAGCGCCATGTCTACCCAGAGTTCACCATCCCAGTTGGAGCGGTTCTCGAGGTTGAATCCACCAGAGGCCTCGAAGATCCTTCGGCGGAAGAAGGTGGAGGGCTGCATGAGCTCCATCCCGCCGTATGCGTATGCGGTTAGGTCAAATCGACCAGAGAACGCTTTCCGCAGCGGGAGATCTTTATGATCGATGATCTGCGCATGGCCGGATACGACGTCGATCTCAGGTCGGCATTCCAGAGCCGCAACTGCTTCCCGTACGGCGCCGGGTAAGAGCACGTCATCAGAATTGAGGAAGGCGAATATTTCCCCCCGCGCTGCGGCGAAGCCCTTGTTCAGCCCATCGGCCGGGCCCGCGTCCTGTTCGAATATGATCTGTGAAATGAGCGCCCGGTGCCGCTCAATAATCTCTCGGCTGCCGTCAGTTGATCCCGGGTCAACCACGACGTATTCAATGTTCTCATAGTCCTGATCTAGTACAGATAGGACTGTCCGCTCGAGATAAGCTGCCTGATTAAAGGATATGGTTACAATGGATACTAACGGCTTTTCGTTCACGAGACATCCCTATCATCACGATTTTGCTCTCTTGGTTGCACCGAGGTCGAAGAAGCCGGTTGCCGCAGGCTCCCGCGCAAGCAAGTTAAGCTACGAGTCTCTCACCACTGATCTGTAGAATCATAAAATAGACCATCGATGGTCTGCCAAGCCGTGTGCGATCCACCATCAATCCCCATACACGGCTGCAGGATTGTAAGCGTAGCCCCGAGGCCACGGCCGGTCAGGGCTGGTAGTTCCAGGGCATGAGCTGGTCGATCTGGCTTTGCGGGTGTGCGTCGACGATGCGGGTGATGACGCTAGTGATGCGTCGGCGGGGCGCTTCTCGCCTCTAGGACCCTTGGTATTACGCGCCTGCTTCTTCCACTCAGAGAGGGTTTCGGGCGTCAGCCAGCCTCGGACGTCGGTCTCGTTGCCGATGGCAGCGGCGGTGAGAACGTGGGCCAGCGCGCCCCGTGCCGCCAACAATGAAACTTCGCCACTCTTGTACGCCTCAAGTATTGTATCGAGCGTCGCGTCCATGGCGCGCTGATCTTTGGTCGAGAGCTTGATCGTCATGGTGCCCATCATACCCGCCCTCTCGCGCGGGCGGAATGCTTGTAAAAGCGGGCTGATTTCAAACTGAGTCGCCACCCAAGCTTAAGCTCTCCCCCGGACGACGCTGAGAACATTCCTGACTGGTGCCCTACCGGGCGACAAGCTCGCGTCATCGTGAGACTCTCTCTGGAATCCGGCCTCGGCGCCAGAAGAATTCTGAGCTTAGCGCCAATACCGCCGCTATCGCAACTAGGAACCCGAAGTCAAAATAACTAGCCCCGCGGCCTGCATTAGCCACTAGCAGGGTGAGAGCAACTCCGCCAAGAATCTGCGAGTGCAAAGATGGCTTGAGAACGCAAACTATACAGATTAAGCATGCGGTAACAAAGACTAATAGTCCGACCCACCCGAACTCAATTCCAATCTTCAGTAGAATACTTGACGAATCCCTGGCATTCAGGTGCGAAAATAGGTAAGACATCTCGGGGCCGAATTTGAGGTTCGCATAATATGCGTTATCTATGCCCATCCCAAGTGGATAGGAATTTAGCACCCGGTTCATTACGTAGACGCCCTTGGCCAGGACAATTGAAGACACGTTAAGCGTGTCGGCCCTAGTGCCAAGAAACACCATGCTATACGCGTCATAGGCACGCTCTGTTATAGGGTTGATGTGGCGAACGGCGGCCAGGGTGGGTCCGATGCTGGGCAGTGCTAGTAGGGCAGCAGGGATAAGCGCCGCGGCGATACCGGATACCCGGAGTGCTAGAATCGAGATTGCGCCCATCAGCGGCCAGATGAGGCTCGCAGATGGGCAGGCAATAAGAATGAAAGCCGCGCAAGATGTATAGAGTGGCCCGAATTTATTCCAAGAAAGCCGCGGGAATCCGATGAGTAACGTTAACGGTACGCTCATCGCGACCGCTACGTGCGATGGCTCGGCGAGGAGCCCGGATACGCGCTGAATAGGTAGAAAATAGTGTGGGTAGTTTCCGGGCCAAAACTTGTAGCCAGTTGCAATCATAAGTATAGTCAAAGCCGCCTGTATCGCTAGGAATATCTTGCACGCGTCAACTATAGAGGCCAAGAGGCTCTCTGCCTCTCTAAGTCCTGCCCAAATTAGAGCTAACAGGACGCTCACCGCGACCAGTTGTAGCGCGGATCTTGTGAGTGGGATGATGCCGAAGGCAGTGCCGAGGAGCACGTGACTCACCAAGAGGTGTGTCGCGAGCGCACCTGCCATGACCGCCGTTGCAATCGCAACCCAGGGCCAAGTCTGCTGTCTGACCGACAAGATCGCGAGAGTTGGGCCGGCAATTGGCACCCAGAGAGGCAGACCCTCGAATCCGGGAATCGGTATCGTCACGCCAGACGTGAATAGAATGAGGAAGAGTGCCACGGAGAGGTGGAGGCGCTCAGATGCGCGTGATGGATGAATCCGCAGCTTCTTGAGGTGCGCACCTGGTTGGTCTGCAATTAGTTTGAGGGCTGACATCCACTAGATCCCCAGCTGAAGGAAGGTGCCACAAGTGATTCCACTGATCGCGAGTAGCGGTGCCAGCGCCGTGCGCGCCTCGAATGCCCAACGCTCCACCGCCAGGCTCCGTGTCGACAGTCGCGAGGCAAACCGGTAGCGGAACCCGGCATTGGCACCGAAGTCCGCCAGGGTCTCCAAAACTATGATGGTCGACAGTATCTGCCAGACTAGCACCTCCGGCGCGGGAAGACGGATCTGCACCACTTGCAGCAGCACGGCCAACCCGCCGATGCGGACGGCCAAGCTCGCCCATGTCATGAGGGTGGGCGAGGCCCATAGGCACCGCACTAGCGCGGCCATGTTGCCTGGCTAGCGGCCAAAGCCGGAGCGGCGGTCATGTGCTCCCCGCACTTCTCATGGTCGTCGCACGCTCCTCCCCCAAGTTCGCCAAGAACCAAGCGTAGGTGTTGGCCACGCCCTCGCGCAGGCCGATCCGCGGGCTCCAGCCGCGACCACGTAGCTTGCCGACGTCCGTCAGCTTGCGAGGCGTCCCGTCGGGCTTGGTGGTGTCGCAGGCGATCTCGCCGTCGAAGCTGACTACCTCGCAGACCAGCTTCACCAGTTCCAGGATGGTTACGTCTTCGCCCGACCCTACGTTCACGTGCTCTTCGCCGGAATAGCCCTTCATCAAGAAGACGCAGGCGTCAGCACAGTCGTCCACATGCAAGAAATCGCGCCTCGGTGTCCCCGTGCCCCAGATGGTGATCGAGCGGGCACCAGCGACCTTGGCCTCGTGCGCCTTGCGGAGCAGGGCGGGTAGGACGTGGGAGGAGTTCAGGTCGAAGTTGTCGCCCGGCCCGAAGAGATTGGTCGGCATGGCGCTGATGAAGTCGCAGCCGTGCTGCTTGCGGTAGGCCTGGGCCAGCTTGATGCCGGCGATCTTGGCGATGGCGTACCACTCATTGGTCGGCTCCAGGGGGCCGGTGAGCAGGGCGCTCTCCGGGATCGGCTGAGGCGATTCCCTGGGGTAAATGCAGGATGAGCCCAGGAACAACAGCTTCTCCACATTGGCCTGGTGGGCGGCGTGGATGATGTTGGCCTCGATCATCAGGTTTTCATACAGGAAGTCGGCGGGATAGGTGTCGTTGGCCAGGATACCGCCCACCTTGGCCGCGGCCAGGATGACGGCGTTGGGGCGGGCCTGGTCCATCCATGCCTCCACCTCGGCCTGCCGGCGCAGGTCCAGCTCGTCGCGGCCGACGGTCAGGACCTCACAATCCTCTGTGGCGAGACGCCGTACGACGGCCGAGCCCACCATGCCGCGATGGCCGGCGACCCAGATGCGCTTGCCGTTGAGAGGGTAGATCACGCTCATGACTGGACCTTGCGAAACAGAACATCAGCCTGGATGGGGCCGAGTTCGGGGTCAAAATGGGTGTTGAAGGCGCCAACCAGCTCAAACCCGGCGGCGGCCATCTGGCCCAGGATGTGGGTGAACAGGGCCTGGGTTTCGTACAGGCTGATATAGGAGCACTCGACATAGACAAAGGCGGTGGCCGCCAGGGACTGCGGCGCGCCGGCCAGCACCAGATGCTCGGCGCCCTGCACATCGATCTTCAGCAGGATCGGGCCTGGGTGATCGGCCAGGCTCAACGCCTCGTCCATCCGCGCCGTGGTGACCTCGATCTCATGGTCAGCCGAGACACCAAAGACTGTTGCCTGGTTTTGGCCCAGCGCCAATAGGGATGAGGAGTCCGCCCGGCCGGCCACGTGGAACCGGGCCTGTGCTGCGCGGTCGCTTAGGGCTAGGCGGTGGAGGTCCACCTTTGGGTCGCCGGCGAAGTTGGCCTCAAACACCGCCGCAGCTTGGGGCAGGGGTTCAAAGGCGATGATCCTGGCCTCGGGCAGAACATGGCGCGCGGCCAGGGCGAACTGGCCCTTGTTGGCGCCCACATCGATTACCGTCTGGGCCTTGCAATAGCTCAGGATGGACGCGTGCTCCATCCCGGCGGCGGTGCGGGTCTTAAAGAGCGCGCGACGGGGCCCGGCGGCTGCGACCACGCTAGCCAGCTTCAGGCCCCGTTGCGAAAGACGGGCCGCCTTATCTATAAGCGACATAGCGCGACCTCACTCGGCATTGCGACGTTGCTCCTTGGCGACGGTGGTTAGGTCGGCGGCGACCATCTCGGCGCACAACTGCTGCCATTTGGTCTCGTGGGTCCAGCCGAGCTTGGCCTTGGCCTTGCTCGGGTCGCCGATCAGAAGGTCGACCTCCGTGGGGCGGAAATAGCGGGGGTCGATCTCCACATAGACGCGGGCCGTCTCGGCGCAGAGGCCGCGCTCGTTCACGCCCTCGCCCTCCCAGCGCAGGGTGACGCCGGTCTGAGCGAAGGCCTCGGTGACGAAGTCGCGGACCACCGTGGTCTCGCCGGTGGCCAGGACATAGTCGTCGGGCTCGTCCTGCTGCAGCATCATCCACATACCGCGGACATACTCCCGGGCGTGGCCCCAGTCGCGCTTGGCGTCGATATTGCCGAGATAGAGGCGCTCCTCATAGCCCAGCTTTATGGCCGCCACGGCGCGGGTGATCTTGCGGGTGACAAAGGTCTCCCCGCGCAGCGGGCTCTCATGGTTGAACAGGATGCCGTTGGAGGCGTGCATCCCATAGGCCTCGCGGTAGTTCACCACGATCCAGTAGCTGTAGAGCTTGGCCACCCCATAGGGGCTGCGGGGATAGAAGGGGGTGGTTTCGCTCTGCGGCACTTCCTGCACCAGGCCATAGAGCTCGGAGGTGGAGGCCTGGTAGAAGCGGGTGGTCTTTTCCAGGCCTAGGATCCGGATGGCCTCGAGCAGGCGCAGGGTGCCGACGGCGTCGGCGTTGGCGGTGTATTCCGGCGTCTCGAAGCTGACCGCCACATGGCTCTGGGCGGCGAGATTGTAGATCTCGTCGGGGCGCACCTGCTGGACGATGCGGATTAGGTTGGTGGAGTCGGTCAGGTCGCCATAGTGCAGGATCAGGCGCTGATCCTCCTCATGGGGGTCCTGATAGAACTGCTCGATCCGGCCAGTGTTGAACGAGGACGAGCGCCGCTTCAGTCCATGGACCACATAGCCCTTGGACAGCAGCAGCTCCGTCAGATAGGCGCCGTCCTGGCCGGTGACTCCGGTGATCAGGGCGACTTTTCGACCGTGGGCGTCAGGCATGTATCGGGTCCGCTTGTAAGGAACTAGGCCGCTATGGGGCGGGCGTCGGAAGGGGCGTCGGCGCGCTGCAAGAACAGCGCCGCCTGGGCGAAGTGGGCGATGCCGCTGGTCTTGGCCAGCTGTCCGGCCAGGGCCAGCCGCTGGGCCCGCGTCTCCGGATCGGGATCGTGGCCGGCCGCCTGCGCGATGGCCTCGGCCAGGGCGGCGGAGTCCCCCGGCGGGGTAAGCTGGCAGGACGTCCCCAGGAAGTCGGCCAGCTCAGTGCCGGGATCAGCTGTAACGATCACCGGCTTGGCCGAGGCCAACATGCCGCCGAGCTTGGAGGGCAGCAGAAGATCGGCGGCCTCTCGCTCCTGCGGCAGCAAGTGCACATCTGCCAGGCTCAGGAACTCGCCAAACCGGGCTTCTGGCTGAAAGCCAACCACCCGCAGATTGGGCAGCCGGGCCGCAGCCTTCTCCAGCTCAGGCCGCATGGGGCCATCGCCCGCCACCAGAAAGAGGATTTCCGGCTGGTCACGCAGCCGTTCCGCTGCTTCCCAGATCAGCCGCACACCCTGCTTGGCGCCGAGATTGCCCGAATAGAGCGCGACGAACGCATCCTCGGCGATCCCCAATTCGCGCCGATAGGCGCTGGCGTCCTGGTCAGGGCGGACCTGATCCAGATCGACCCAGTTGCGGACAACCTCGACCTTGCTGGCGTCGACGCCCTTATCGATGATCTTCTCGGCCATGCGGTTGGAGATGGTGACAATCCGGTCGAAGCTGCGCGCCATGGCCTGATCAAAGGCCCCAGCCAGACGCGCCAGGAGGCCGCCCTGGCCCAGGTGTCCGACCGCAAAGGCGGCCTCCACCTCGAGGTCCTGGACGTGCAGGATTGTCCGCGCGCCCACCAATCTCGCCGCCAGCAGCGCCATCGGCGCCACGAACAGGGTTGGCTCGACCACCAGCACGACACTGGGCCGCCGTCGCAGAATGCTCCAAAGCGCCACCGGCGCGGAACTCGCGGCGAACGACAACGGGGCGAGCAGCCGCCGGACGCCCTTCATCTGTTCACTCAGATAGAGCGGGCAGCGATAGATCTCAGCGCCGGCCAGCGCCTCATAGGCCCAGCCGTTGCGGTGCGGCGCCTGCACCCGCCAACCGGGATAGTGCGGCGGAGCCGTAACCACACAGACGGCATGTCCCTCGGCGGCCAGATAGGCGCCAATCTCACCAGAATAACGACCAACCCCGGCGATCTCGGGGGCGTAGTTGATCCCATAGATGACAATAGACTCGCGTCCCGTGGTTGGGGACGCTCCATCCTGCACCTGAGTGCTGGCCTCTGGCGTGGTGGTCGCAACCGTCACTCGAACCGCCCTTCGGTTTCCTGCGCCCAACTCTCCAGCGACGACCTGAGGCCGAGTTCGAACTGGTAGCCGTTGTCGATCAGCCACTGTGGGGCGATACGGGTTGAGCGCACCAGTTTCATGACGCGCTCGCGGTGGATGGGGGTTTTGACGCCCATGGCGTTGGCGGCTTCAAACAGGCGGGCGGCGAGCAACAGGGCGGGCAGGGGGGCGGTGGCCGGGCGGAAGGAACGGTTCATCACCTGGCTGAAGGCTGCGATGATGTCCCGGGTGGTGCTCTCATCGGGGAAGGCGAAGTTGAACAGGATCTCGCGGTCCTGACGGGCGACGGCGAATTCGAGGGTCCGGATGAGCTCATCCACATGCCCCCCGCTCTTCACCGTGTTCTTGCGTCCTGGATAGAAGAAGACGCCGCGTCGAAGCGCGCTGGCCAGGGTGCTGTAATTGCCTCGCTCTCCTGGCCCGAATACGACGCCGGGTCTCACCGTGACCAGCCGGCGGCCGGGCTCAGCCTTCAGCCACATCTGATGGATCAGTTCGGCCATCAGCTTTGAACGGCCATAGTCGCTGGTGGGGGCGGGGGGCGAGGCCTCGGTGCGCACCTCTTCGGTCGGCCCATAGACTGAGATCGAGCTGGTGAAGACGATCAGCGGTATCTGGCAGGCCTCGGCCAGGGCGGTGACCCGGCCGGCCCCGAGGACGTTCGTCTCATAGTATTCGTGAGCCGGGTGCCCCGGCGTGCGGTGGACGGCCGCTAGATTGTACAGAACGTGCGCGCCCGAGCCGATCTGGAGATCCAGCGGCCGACGGACATCAGCGGTGATGTATTCCACACCCGCCACCTGTTCGCGCGCGGGAGCGATGTCGACCGCGACTACCGAGCGACCCTGGTCCGCCAGTCGCCGGACCAGGCGCGTGCCAATGAAGCCGCTGGCGCCTGTGACGACGGCGCGGGCTTGAGGCGAGGGCGCGGGCGACATCTTAGCCTACC
>Ga0207884_1001057_pt1 | contig 11928 bp, 10 predicted proteins | sample MalvirmetaMSP144_FD_184236 | JGI IMG/M metagenome (GOLD analysis project Ga0207884, IMG submission 184236) | Marine viral communities from the Deep Pacific Ocean - MSP-144 (SPAdes) | ecosystem: Environmental > Aquatic > Marine > Oceanic | place: Pacific Ocean | collected 2011-07-08 | reverse complement strand
CGGGATTCAGAACCCGCTCTGCGGGATAACGTGATGCTGCGAGAGCGTTGTTTGATTCCCAGCACGCATGTACAAATGCATCTGCCTGTTCAGATTCCGGGCTATATCGACTTTTACTCCTCCAAAGAGCATGCCACGAATGTCGGCAAGTTGTTTCGCGACCCCGATAATGCTTTGCTGCCAAACTGGCTTGAGATGCCCATTGCCTACAACGGCAGGGCATCGTCGGTGGTGGTGAGTGGCACGCCGGTTCAAAGGCCTAATGGCCAAATGAAGTTACCCGACCAACAGCGCCCCGTTTTTGGTGCGTGCCGCAAGCTCGACCTGGAGTTGGAGATGGGCTTTATCGTGGGCGCACAGACGTCGTTGGGTACGCCGATCCCATGTGATCAGGCGCAAGAGTATGTGTTCGGCATGGTCTTGTTGAACGACTGGAGCGCGCGTGATCTTCAGGCATGGGAGTACGTGCCTTTGGGGCCGTTTAATGCCAAAACGTTTGCGACCACCATTTCGCCCTGGGTTGTGCCGTTCGACGCGTTGGAACCATTCCGGGTTGCCCAGCCGTCGCAGTCACCCGAGCCGCTGGCGTATTTACAGCAAACCGGTGAGCATGCTTTCGATATTCATCTTGAGGCCTGGTTGAGGCCGCATGAGGGACATGATGAAACATTGTTGTGCCAAACCAATTTTCGCTATTTGTATTGGTCAATAGCGCAGCAATTGGCGCATCACACCGTTTCGGGCTGCAATGTTCGGGTGGGTGACCTCATGGGCTCGGGAACCATTAGCGGCCCGGAGCCGGGGTCTTTGGGGTCGTTGCTGGAAATCACCTTGAATGGTCGTGAGCCCCTGGCGTTGAAGGGCGGGGGGCAGCGCGGCTTTATTGAAGACGGCGATGCGATTAGGCTTACCGGCTGGTGTCAGGGCGAAGGCTATCGGGTGGGCTTCGGAAATTGCGAAGGGAAAGTGTTAGCTGCGGGCGGTGGAGCAGGGTCGGCCCGTGATGCTTAATGAGGCGCAGGACTCGAAATTACCTGATGGATTTCTGATAAAGGTGGATGGTTTGCTATGAAATCTTCGGGGTAGTAACCAAAATGATTGGCTCCCGCCTGTTGTAATGTTCTCATCCAGCGTGCCATCACTGCGCCGCTGATGAAAGGCGCTTTGGGTTTTGACCAGTCGCGTGCTTGCACTTCGAATACGGTGCGCTCAAGTGCTCCCGAACGTTTGGCAACCTCACTTACCAGCTCGGTTAGCCAAGCGTTTGCTTGTTCGGGCGGGATGCCTTCCATATAAGGCATCGCCATTGGGGCGGTGTAATCATATAAAGCCAGGAAGTCGTCGAGGTTCTGTGCGAACCAGACTTCGCTCTCGGGTTCCAGGATCGGCATGGCAAAGATGTTGCGTGCCGTTTTTATTTGTGGTCCACGTATGGTTTTAACCCTATCGGCAAGCTCTATAGTGAATTGATTCAGCGTTTGAGTTTTAAACCGTGCCCAGCGTTGCATTAACGTTGGGTCATCGTGCAGTATCTTAATATTGTTGGGTAAACCGGCTTGCTGGTATGCCTGCAATGCAGAGGGGCTTGCGTCTTCAAAATCGCTTAATAACGCATCGTCGTGGAAGAGGATTCCGTCGAATTGCGCATGGCTTGCCAGGTCTTCGTAGATTTCGATAATCTGTTCACGTGCACGCGCGTCAAATGGCGACAGCCTTTTGTATTGTTTTGGGTCTGGTTGGGCTTTAGTGTGGGGTGTCTTGGACTCCCATCGGGTAACGCGATCGAAGGTCGGATCCAGGTCGAAACTTAAAACGGGCATCCATGCATACACGCTGGCGTTGGTACGATTTCGAAGTTGTTGGGCAACACGATTGAAAATGTCTGCCCGAACCGACAACCAGCGGTTGGGGAAGTAAACGGCTTTTACCAATCCATCGCCCGCTGGGTCTGCGTAGGCCTGCAGGAAAACGGTGTTTGCTCCGAGGTCTGTAATGCGCTGTACCAGCAGTTCCAAATTTCTATTTAGTTGTATCGGGTCAGGATCGTAAACATAATCAAGGTCGACATGAGCCACACGTATCGGGTCGCTTAATTGTTGGGCTTGGGCATCAGGGGAGAAAGAGAGTACCCCCACAAGCAGAAATAACGACAATAGGCGCATGAGCGGAGAAAGGGGCGGTTGTTTTGCAGATTTTAGGCCTTTAGGGTGGTACTGCGGTTGTTTTTGCAATAAAAAGCTTGAGTTGAATCAAGAATGCAACAACGTTGTTTAAGTCAAAGGTTATCGTAATGAGTTCTTCAGTTTTTCAGCCAGTGCTTCTAAAGCATGCAAACCGTTTAATTAATCATGGCCCCACCGTGTTGGTGACCAGCGCGCATGAGGGTAAGCGGAATATTATGGCCGCTGCATGGTCGATGCCGGTTGAGTTTGAGCCGCCGCGTATTGCTATTGTTATCGATAAAACCACTTTCACACGAGAACTGATTGAAGGCAGCGGGGTGTTCGGTATTTGTATACCGGGCGCGGCGGCGATTGATTTAACGTATTCCGTAGGCCGGGTAAGTGGGCGTGAACACGATAAAGTAAGTGCGTTGGATGTTCCGGTCGTTGTTGGGTCGGAAACCGGCGTACCGCTTGTGGAAAGCGGCTGTGCCGCATGGCTGGAATGCAGGCGGCTTCCTGAAAAGCATACCGAAGACGCATACGACACATGTTTTGCGGAAGTGGTGAGTGCGGCAGCCGATCCGTCTGTTTTTTCCAATGGTCGCTGGCAATTTAACGACCAAAACCAGGCTTTGCATACTATTCACCACCTGGGTGGCGGGGTTTTCGCCACCGCAGGCAATATTGTTCAGGGCAAGGCCCTGTTATGACCTCGCAAGCTATTGCGCTGCAAGCTTGCCTGTTTCTTTTGGCAGGCTTGGCACACGCATAGTTGTTCGTTATCGTTAAGGCGCTCTGCGGCCCATATAGGTTTCCAGCACTGCGTGTGCGATCTTAAGCGTCGGGCACGCAACACCAAGGCTCTCCCCCCGACGCATCATGTCGCCCACCAAATGGTCACCCTCCACCGGCAGGCCTGCTTGCATATCGCGGTACATTGAAGCACTGAAACCGGAGTGGCGGTTGGTGAGCGCCTGTTGAATGCGTTCAATTGATTCAGGGTGTAAGGGGTGCCCGGATGCCGCCGCAGTGTCGGCGCATTCTTTGAACAGTTGCAAAGCAATTTCACCGCCTGCCTGGCTGCGCATATATTCACCTACTGCGCCGCCCAACAGGCAGTTCGCAGCGCCCAGGGATGCCATGAGGCAGTACTTGTCCCACATGTCGTCCATGATGTGCTCACTAAAATAGGTGTGAACCCCGCCTGCATGTAATGTTGCGGCTACGGCTTCGGCATTTGCTTGTTGTTCGAGTGTTCGCGCGCCAACGGTTATGTTACCCGGCCCATGTTTAATTTGAATACACGAGGGTGTTGCAAGGGTGGCGACGGTTTTGGCAATACCGCCCAGTACGCGATTATGGCCAAATTTTTGGCCGAGTGTTTCAAGATGCCGAAGCCCGTTAAGCAAAGGCAGAATAACGGTTTTTTCGCCTATGGCGTGGGTTATATCGTTAATGACACTGTCCAGCGAATACGCCTTGCAGCTGATCACAATCAGCTCGTAGTTGGGCGTAAGCTCAGCGGCGGTCAGTGTGCGCGGTTGTATACGCACTTTTCCGGTTGGCAAGTCAAGCGTTAAACCTTCTTTATCGATGATTTCCTTACGCGCCGGGCGTAAAAGAAAATGAACGTCTGCGCCGCTTTCGTGTAAATATGCGCCAAACTGGCCGCCCACTGCGCCGGCGCCAACCATCAGAATTTTCATTGCTTTGTCACTCCCAGTTTCTGCAAATTTTCAACCATATCTTCAGCTGAGGTTTCAGGCCGTACATTCGTATCAATTTTCAGAATACGCCCGTCTTTACCAATATAAAACGTATGCCGCTTGGCCACGCCCGATGCGCTTAGCACGCCGTACGCTTTGGCAACGGTTTTCTCTTCATCGCTTAATAAAGGGAAGTCGGCGCCGGTTTCCTGGGCGAAGCCTTTGTTGTCGATCAAAGGGTCGACGCTGGCCATGAAATAAGTCACGTCGAATTGACGGATGGCCTCGCTGTTCTCCGCCAATGATTTGCACTCAATGGTGCAGCCGTACGTGTACGCTTTGGGAAACCAGGCCAGCACAACCGCTTGTTTGCCCCGAAAATCGGATAACGAATAGGTGTGGCCGTCGGAGGCGGGCAATGAAAAGTTGGGTGCCATGTCACCCACTTTAAGTGCCCAGGCCGGCGAGGCAAACAGCGACAGACAGATGGAATATATAAGCGGCTTGAGGAATTTAATCATGGTGGGCTCCTTGTCTAACTGAGATAATAGCCCGCATTAAATTAAGTTGTTGAGTTTCGTTTTATGAAAAAAGTTTACCTGGCGGGGCCCGATGTGTTCCGTGTCGACAGCGTTGAATGGGGGCGTTATTTGAAGGAACGTTGTCGCCGGGCGGGGTTGAAAGGTTTATATCCGTTGGATAATGAAATTTCAAATGTCGGTTCATCGTTTGACACTGCCAGGGCAATCGCGTTGGCTAATATGCAAATGATTCGCGAGGCCGATGGTGTAGTCGCCAACTTGCAGTGGTTTCGCGGCAAAGAGCCTGATTCCGGTACGGCGTTTGAAGTGGGGGCGGCGATTGCGCTTGGCAAGCCGGTGTGGGCGTATTTTCCCGATCAGGGTTCGTTAAAGAATCAAATTGAGACGGATCAGAACGGCCTCGATCCTGATGGTTTACTCGTGGAGGATTTTGGTTTGCCGCGTAATTTAATGATGGCGTGTCAATGGGCCGGGTTTAGTCATTCAGTTGACGAAGCGATTCAGGAAATAGCGCGTATTTTGAAGTAGGTCAAATCGCTACCTCTATACTTGTGAACGCTTATTTTTAACAATCGTTTTTGCAACAGGAGAGAAAGTGCTGCTAACCGAGCTGGACTGGTCATGGCTTGTATGGATAGGCGTTGGGGCGATTTTCGTTGTTGGCGGCATTGTAAAAGGAACAATGGGTGTGGGCTTGCCAACGGTTGTGCTGCCTATGCTGTCTCTTGTTGTTCCGGGTACTCAGGCCATGGGTTTGTTGGTCATGCCGGTTCTATTGTCGAATTTCTGGCAGGCAATAGAGGGAGGTAACTGGCGTTATAGCTTGCGACGTTTTGGTAGTGTCGTCGGGGTACAGTTGTTGTTCACGGTTGCCACCGTAAAACTCACCGCCGGGTTTTCCGTTGCGTTTTTCAATGTGGTTGTTGCCGTTGCAGTACTCAGTGCAGTGGGTTTAATGTTCGTGCGCCCACGCGAAATCATGCCGGAACAGGAGCGCTGGATGGGTCCGGTGGTTGGGGCGATTGCCGGTATTATGGGGGGCGTGTCGACGCTTACCGGGCCGATTGTTATTACTTACTTGATGGCACTTCGTCTTAAACGCGAGGAGTTTATTGCGTCGATTAGTATTATTTATTTACTCGGCTCCTTGCCTACTTATATTGCCATGTTGTGGTACGGGCGCTTTGGATTCAATGAGGTGGCTTTGTCTGCGCTGGCCTTGCTGCCGATGTTTGTTGGGCTGCGGTTCGGAAAAGCGATTCGCCGGTTTTTAAGCGAAATCGCTTTTCGTCGCGTTCTCATTGGGTTTCTGGTGATTCTTGCTTTAATGCTGGTTGTAAAGTCGGTTTAACCAAGTTGGTTTTCCCCGGCCGGCTCAAGCCGGCCTAGCGCAGGTTGGTTTTGGCAATTTCCACCACTTCGTTGCCCTTTCCGCTTAACACCGCACGCAACATATACAAACTGAAGCCTTTAGCCTGTTCCAGCGTGATTTTGGGTGGCATCGCCAGCTCCCGCTTATCGATGACCACATCCAGAAGTGCCGGTCCGGGTAATGCCAGAAAACGGTCGATTGTGTCGGGTACGGCCGACGATTCGGTAACACGCATTGCGTCAAGGCCGGCCGCTTTGGCAATATCGGCGTAGTTAGTGTCTATGAAGTCGGTGCCTGTATCAACATAGCCGGCTGCTTTCATTTCCATTGCAACAAAGCCCAGTGAGCTGTTGTTGAAAACGACAATTTTTACCGGCAGATTCAGCTGTCGTGCAGAAAGCAAGTCGCCCAGTAGCATCGACAAACCGCCGTCACCCGAAAGGGAAATAATCTGTTTCCCCGGGTTGGCGGCTTGTGCGCCGAGTGCCTGGGGCAGGGCATTGGCCATTGATCCATGGTTGAAAGAGCCATGCAGCTTTCGGCGGCCATTCATTCTCAGATAGCGTGCGGCCCATAGGGTAGGGGTGCCGACATCGACCGTGAACACGGCATCGTCGGCCGCGCGTTCACTGATCAGGTGAGTAAGGTACTGAGGGTGAATGGCGGCGTTATCGTCGGCCGGCCGGGCGTAGTCGTTCAGCTCTTTTTGTGCCGCTTGATAATGCTTGAGTGCTTTGTTTAGAAAGGCACGGTTTTCTTTTTGTTTAATGTGTGGCAGCAGCGCTGTTAAGGAGGCGCGAACATCGGCGTTGATACCGAGCTCTATCGGAACACGCTTGCCCAGAGCCTCGGGGTTGATGTCGATTTGCGCAACGCGTGCCCGCGAAGGATAAAAGTGTCGGTAAGGAAAGTCGGTACCCAGCATGACCAGCGTATCGCATTGTTCCATGGCGTGATAACCGGAACTAATGCCAATGAGCCCCGTCATGCCGACACTATTGGGGTTATCGTACTCAATGAATTGTTTGCCCCGCAATGCATGTACGACGGGTGCGCCAAGGACATCCGCCAGTGCCACAACTTCGTCGTGCGCGCCTTCGCATCCACTGCCGCACAGCAGTGTGACGGCCTCGGAGTCGTTAAGCAGTTGAGCAAGCTGGTTGATATCAGCTTCAGCGGGCACTAAGGTGGCCGGCCTGGCCGCGCTTACTAGTTTGGCTTGGCTGGGGGCGGGTTTAAGCGCGACGTCACCCGGCAGCACAATGACGGCAACACCGCGTCGGCGTATGGCCGCCTGCATGGCGCGTTCAAGTATACGGGGGAATTGAGCCGGGTCATTCACCAGCTCGACATAATGGCTGCATTCCTTGAACAGTTCTTGAGGGTGTGTTTCCTGGAAATATCCCAAGCCGATTTCCGTTGAGGGGATATGCGCTGCAATGGCAAGAACGGGAACGCGATTCCGATGGCAATCGTATAGGCCGTTGATCAAGTGCAGGTTGCCTGGCCCGCAACTGCCGGCGCATACCGCCAGTTGCCCTGTTTCCGCTGCTTCTGCGCCGGCTGCGAATGCCGCGACTTCTTCGTGCCGGGTGTGCATCCACTGCAGCGTGCCCAGTTTGCGCATGCTGTCGGAAAAGCCGTTCAAGCTGTCGCCCGTTACGCCCCATATCCGCGTAACGCCTGCATTGATGAGTGTTTGGGCAAGATAGTCCGCAATGGTAATGGCCATTATTTATGTCCTTGTATCAGCAGGTTGCGAAAGGCATTAGGTCTGCCTGGGCAATGCGTAAGGCAGGGGCGGTGACACGCGAAACAGTTTACGTGATTATCGGTTCATCCGGATGCGTTGCTCTTGCGAAAAGTTGAATAAATCGGTAACGTCAGGATTCCGTATATTTATGATTTTTACAATCATTGCTTTTATAGCGATACGGGTCGCATCAATATCAACACACACAAAAAATAAACATAAAGCAACGGAGAAAACATTCATGGTGAACTTCAGTTTGAATGGCAAGTCGGTTTCAGCCGACGTTGCCGACGATACCCCTTTGTTGTGGGTCCTGCGCGAGCAGTTCGACCTGACCGGCACGAAATTTGGTTGCGGCATGGCCCAATGCGGCGCCTGTACCGTGCATATCGATGGTCAGCCTATGCGGTCTTGTGTCATGCCGGTTTCAGCAGTTAAAGACAAGGTCGTTACGACGATAGAGGGCTTTATGGAAACGGAACAGGGCAAGGCTATTGAGCAGGCATGGGTAGAGGCACAGGTGGCGCAATGCGGTTATTGCCAGTCAGGGCAAATTATGTCGGCCGCCGGCGTTATTAAAAATGCAAAAGGCCCACTAACACGTGAGGAGGTGCTCGATGGTATGTCGGGTAACCTCTGCCGTTGTGGCACCTATAACCAAATCGCGTCGGCCGTTGTTAACGCGCAAAAAGCGTTGTCATAAGGGGGCACCATGGAATTGAAATCTGTTTCTCGTCGGTCTTTCCTGGTGGGCAGTGGCGCCACAATGGTGGGTGTCATGCTAGGCAGTCACGGTTTGCTCAATGTCGTTCAGGCCGCGCAAGATTCTACAAACGGCGACACTTTCAGCCCGGTTGCATGGGTTGTTATCTCACCAGACAACAAAACACTCATCTACTCGCCCGCTTCTGAAATGGGGCAGGGCACCATGACATCGATTCCCGCCATTTTGGCAGAGGATATGGAACTGGATTGGTCGACCGTCAGCATCGAAAAATCGCCCAGTAATGCCAAGCTTTTTGGCAATCCGCGCTTTGGCGGCGGCCTGGTTACAGGCTCCTCCCGCACGGTGGTTGGTTATTACGAAGTGATGCGTCTGGCGGGTTTACAGGCCAAATTGGCATTAATTAACGTTGCGGCGAAGGCGTGGTCTGTGCCCGCTAATGAGGTTGTGGCTGAAAACAGCGTGTTGAGGCATGCAGCAAGCAAACGTCAAATGACATACGGTGAGGCGGCCGCTCAAGCCGGCGACTCAGTGCAAGTGCCGGCAGTCGACAAAAACATGCTCAAGCCCATGTCTGAGTTCCGCATTATTGGTAAAAACCAACCTCGTGTTGATGTGCCGGCCAAATCCAGCGGGAAAGCCGATTTTGGTATCGATGCCAAAGTGCCGGGTATGGTCTGGGCCGCCGTGATGCGCACGCCTGTGCAGGGCGAGAAACCTGAAAAGGTTGACGACACTAAAGCCAAAGCAGTGAAAGGGGTGCAAAAGGTTGTGACGTTGCCGTATGGGGTTGCGGTTGTGGCCGATACGTTTGCCACGGCAAAGAAAGCGCGCGACCTTCTGCAGGTTACCTGGTCGGAAACATCAAAAACCCGTTCTTACGACAGTGATGTTGCGTTGCAAGAGTTTGTTGCCCGTGCTGAAAAAGTCGGTGAAGCCGGCGATGTCTGGCATAAAGAGGGGGATGTTGCGGCCGAGCTGAAAGGTGCTGCTCGTACCTTGTCCGCCACATTCACCTCACAGCACGTGGCCCAATGCACCATGGAGCCGATGAACTGCATGGCGATGGTCAACGGCGACAAGATTACCTTTTGGGTGCCTTCCCAGTCGGCCAGCATTGTTACCGGCACGGCCGCAGCGGTGGGGGGGTTCAAGCCGGAAAACATTCAGGTGAATATTACTTACCTGGGGGGTGGTTACGGGCGTCGGGTTGAAGCCGACTATGCCGCTGATGCGGTGTTTCTGGCAAAAGCCATGCCCGGTATTCCTGTGCATGTGCTATGGACACGCGAAGACGATTTTCTGCGCTCTCGTCCCCGTCCGCTCACTGCTCAGCATATTGTGGCCGGTCTTGATGACAAAGGAAATATCGTTGGCTGGCATCAACGTGTGATTTCGGAAGGGATCTACGCCCGTTTCAATCCCAAGGCGTATAAAGCATCAGGCAATAAAGATGCGCCAGTGATGGAAGGGGCTGACACCATTTACGCGATTCCCGGACAACTGTTCGAGCATGGTCTGGAGCAGCGTGGGTTGGATGTGTCATTTTGGCGTGGTGTCGGGGCCGGATACACCAAATTTGCAATCGAGGCGTTCATTGATGAAGTTGCCGGGCAAACGAGTCAGGATCCGCTGGCATTGCGTCTTGCATTGACAAAAGATCAGCCTCGTGCCCAAAAAGTACTAGAGGAAGTGGCTGCCATGGCCGAGTGGAAAAAGCCGCGCCCGGAGGGCCGTGCATTGGGCCTGGCATTCTCTGACACCTGGACTTCTTTCGTCGCTATGGTGGTTGAGGTCTCCATGAACGAGGGCAAGCCGGTGGTGCATCATATTTGGGCGGCGGTTGATTGCGGGCATGCTGTTTCGCCACGTAATATTGCCAGCCAAATTGAAGGGTCCGCGTTGTTTGGCTTGTCGGCCTTGCTTGATGAAAAATTGGTATACAAAGGTGGGCAGGCACAGCAAACCAATTTCCATCAATATAATTTGCTGCGTGCGAACCAAACGCCATTGGTTGATGTCAAGGTCATTCCAACTGACAACGCTCCGGGGGGAATTGGAGAGGCAGGCTTGCCGCCGGTTGCACCGGCCGTGGCTAATGCGGTGGCGAAACTGACAGGCAAGAGAGTGCGCACATTGCCGTTTCCCAAAGAAATTTAAATAGCGCGGCTTGATCGTATTGTTAAAACCTGGTTCCGGCTCACATTGCCGGGGTCAGGTTTTTTTGCGCCTGCGATCTCAAACATCTTGAATATGATCAGTTATCATCGCCGTCAGTGCAACACAGGGCATTAACAAAGGATGGTGCAGGTTTGATTGTCTGGCGTGATATTCAGCGGTTTCTCTACAGCCATTATTTACTGACAGGGGTGCGTCAAGCCGTTGGGGCCCTGACGCCTGCCGTCGTTATTGTGGCGTCAGGGCACTCATACGCGGCTGGGTTGACGATGTCGATTGGCGCCTTGTGTGTTGCGATTGTCGATCAAGCCGCTGGTGGGCAGCCACAAACGCGAAGCGCCATGCTGTTTGCGATGGGCTTGAGCGTGGTTTCCGCATTTATTACCGGCCTGGTGTCAGCGCATTCCCTGCTAGTCTGGTTGGTCGTTCCCATACTGGCATTTTTGTTTTCCATGTTGGCGGTATATGGGCTGCGCGGCGGTTTGTTAGGGTTTGTGAGTTTGCTGATCATGACGCTTACAATGCGCACCCCGATGACCGTTTCCGAAGTCTTTGCCTATTCGGGTTATTTACTGGGAGGCGGTGGTTTTTATTTTTTCTATAGCCTTGCCGTCAGGCGATTTTTTCGGGCGCGTGAAGCAAGAGAAACCCTGGCGGCGGCCTTTTTTTCGATGGCTGACTATTTGCGGTCGAGGGCTGCGCTCTACGATAACCGACAAGATCTCGATGTCGCCTACCGTGGGTTGATCCGAGCGCAATCGGCTGTCGTGGATGCGGTGCAGACGCTTGATCAAGATCGTTGTCCACCGATTTTAGCCAATGCGTTGCAACGCTTGTTAACCAACTTCGTTGATACCAGAACTGACTTCTCCTCTATACGAAACGACCTGCATGAGCCTGTCGTGTTGAATGCTATGCACGATACGTTGATGAAGATGGCTGATCGAATTGCGCGACTTGCCCTAAACATTGCCCGAAATCGCGCAACCTATGCCGAACCCCTTGCACCGACCTCAATGGAACTGATTCAGCATGCGCTTCAAGAAAGTTCAAACGGGCAATACAGCCCGGAAAAAAGAATGCTTTATGGGTACTGCAGCAGGTTTATTAGCGCTTTTGCCGCGCACAGGCAATGTTGAATGAACTTGCCCAATACACATCCCATCGCGATTTACTCTCGAATGCCGTAGCGCCCGGTCGTCCGACATCGGCTTATTCGAGGCCGCTTATTGCGCAAGAGCGTTGGCGTTTAGGGCTTTATTTGGGCAGTTTGTGTTTAAGTGCGCCCAGTTTCCGCCATGCTTTGCCCTTACGCATCAGCGAAATGGCTGGCGCCTGACGGGGACGCTGATTGGCTGTGGCATTGCCGTAGTGTTGTTTCATTTGATTCATGATACTGCGTTGTATCTTGCTGTTTTGTTCTTGTTTGGGGTTTTGGGTTATGCGTTTATCCAGGTTAACTATCTCGTGTCGGCGTTGTGCAATACG
>Ga0207884_1001056_pt1 | contig 11934 bp, 13 predicted proteins | sample MalvirmetaMSP144_FD_184236 | JGI IMG/M metagenome (GOLD analysis project Ga0207884, IMG submission 184236) | Marine viral communities from the Deep Pacific Ocean - MSP-144 (SPAdes) | ecosystem: Environmental > Aquatic > Marine > Oceanic | place: Pacific Ocean | collected 2011-07-08 | reverse complement strand
ACAGGTAGGGGAACGCCCGATGCCTAACCTGCAGGTACCCTTTAAATACAGCCTGCAGGCATGGTTAAAGCCGGGAGCGTTAAAAGTATATCGGCTAATCGGGCGGTGTCGCGTTTTTTAATAATTCTGAGGTTGGGAGGGTTTTATGACTGATGTATGTGATGCGGATAGTAGTGCTTTATCTGTGCAGGTTGGTGGATCTCACTATAAGGATTTTCCGGTGCAGCCGGTGGAGCATTTGGAGGCCAACGGCATTGCCCAGTGCCTGCCCAGTGTTTGCAAGTATGTGATGCGCTTTTTGGGAAAAGAGGGCGCCAAGGACTTGCGCAAGGCGCTGCATTTTCTGGCGCTTTGGGAGCAGTTAAACGCTGAGGGCAGGGCAGCCCCTAAGGATTTGATTCCGCTTGAGGTGGTGCTGGATATGTGCCGGCTTGACCGGCTGAATGATGATCAGACGGTGGTTATGGTTGCCACGCAGACGGATGCGTTTGGTGACGACTGGATGAACCGGGCAAGGCTCGGCTTGGAGCGACTGCTGGTGATCCATTACGGGGCGCAGGCCGGTGCCTGAGTTGCCGTATCGAGTGAGTGATGCCGAGATGGCCTGCCTGAATAAATATGGCGGCGGGCCATGGTTTGATTCAATAAAAAAACAGGCTGATGGGGAAGCGTAATGGCACGAGGTGTAAACAAGGTCATTCTGATTGGCCATTTGGGTAAAGACCCGGAGACGCGTTATATGCCGAGCGGTGGGGCGGTGACCAATATCACGCTGGCCACCAGCGAGACGTGGAAGGATAAGCAGACCGGGCAGCCGCAAGAGCGGACGGAGTGGCATCGGCTGGTGTTTTTTAACCGGCTGGCTGAGATCGCTGCGGAGTACCTGAAGAAGGGCAGCAAGATTTATGCAGAAGGCGCTCTGCGCACCCGCAAATGGCAGGACCAGAGCGGTCAGGACAAGTACACCACCGAGATTGTCGTGGGTGAGATGCAAATGCTGGATGGCCGACCGAATAGCCCCGGAAATTCTTCTGCAGGGCAGGGGTTTGCTGCGTCAACACCCGGTCCGAAAGCCCCTCAAGCTGGGTCAGGTGGTCCAGCCCCTGGGCTGGATAGCTTTGATGATGACATCCCTTTTTAACCCTGATAGCCATTTCTTTTTAATCGGTTGATTTATGAGTGCAGATGTTTACCCATTAACGCCGCCTTCGCGGGCTGTTCGGCGCAATACGCTCAATGATGATGAGCATTTGGCGTTGGAGTCGCTAGTGCATGACGGATACCTGTTGGCGTATGTGATGTACGTTGGCGGGTTTCGCCGACGCATGGATTATCTGACTCGCACGGTGGGTGCCACTGAGCAGTCCAGGGTGAGCCTGGATTTCTTTAAGACGATGCTGGAGCGACACCCGAAGCGGGGCAGCCATTGGGGTTATTTGAGGCCGTCGACAGATGAGGTTCGGGGGGAGCTTTCTGCGCTGGAGAGGGTTGGGCTGATTCGCCGATTGCCGAAAAAACGCCGAACGGACCCGCTACTTTTTTGCCTGCCTTTGGCTGATGCAGGACAAATCCGTGCTCAGGAGGAACCCCAAAGGAACCCCAAAGAGGAGCCCCAAGGCGAAGTACAGCAAATACGGGGTTTTCAGGCAGATGAACCCCAAAGGGGGAAAGCCGATGAACCCCATATTACTGGTAACTATATACAACAACACCAGGCGGGGTTGATTTTGCAGGCTTATCACAAGCATTTGCCGGGGTTGCCGGATGTGTTGATTACGTCGGATGAGCTGTTGGCTCGTATGTCGGATATCTGGCACATGGATGAGCGTCACCAGGAGGCGGCTTTCTGGGATTTCTTTTTTGGCAAGCAGTGTCGCAGTAGCGGTTACATCATGGGGCGCGATTACAACGAGCGCAAAGGGCCGTTCAAGGCCAACCTGATGTGGCTACTGAATCGGCAGAATTTTAAAAAAATAATGAATGGGGAGTTTAGTTGATGTTACCAATTCGACAGCTGTGGAGCCCGGAGGCGGAGCAGGCCGTGATCGGCGGGGTGATGATGCGCAATGATGCGCTGGTGGATGTGCAGGGCACGGGGATTCGTGCTGATTGTTTTAATGATTTGAGCCACCGGGAGATATGGGCGGATATTGAGTCCCTTGGTGAGCTCGGCAAGCCACAGGACATGCTGACGCTGGGTGGCAGACTGGATGAACGAGGCAAGCTGCAGGACGTTGGTGGTTATGAGTATTTGGCGGACCTGGCGAACAACACGCCCAGCTCGGCCAATGTGGTGGCCTATGCGTCGATGGTGGTGGATAAGGCTCACCAGCGCCGGTATTACGAGTTGCTGGTTAAGGCGGCCGAGGGATTTACTGACCCAACGATTGCCGACCCGGTTGGCCGTGCTGATCAGTTGCTGGCTTCACTTGAGGCTGGACATAGCGGTGGCGATTTGGTGCCGATTAAGCAGGTGGCGAGGGATTATGTGGCGGAGTTGGACGACAGGCAAAAAAACCCGGGCATACGCGGTTTGCTGACGGGTTACTCTAATATCGATTATCGGATCAAGGGCTTACAGAGCGGCCAGCTGGTGGTGATTGCTGCACGTCCCGGTATGGGCAAAACCAACTATGTGCTGAATATTTTGCGGAATGCGGCGGTTAATCATCGCGACAAGCTGTGCCTGGGGTTCTCGCTGGAGATGGGCAACAGCGAACTGTTTGAGCGGATGGTTGCGGCACAGGGAAAGATTCAGATGGGCATGCTACAGACGGGCAAGGTGTTTGAGCATGAAGACAGCGTGAGCCGGTTATACCCGTCTGTATCTACGCTGGGTGGGCTCAATGTGTCGCTGTGTGATAGCCCCAGCCTGACGGTGCAGGATATTTGCAGCATGGCCCGTCGAGCGAAACGCAAGGATTCGCTTGGGCTGGTTTTTGTGGACTATCTCGGCCTTGTGGATTGTGCTGGATCAGAAAAGCGGCATGACCTGGTGATTGGTGAGATCACTCGGAGCCTGAAAAAACTGGCAAGAGAGATTGAGTGCCCTGTGGTGCTGTTGGCTCAGTTGTCGCGCAAGGTGGAAGAGCGCAAGGACAAGCGACCGCTGCTGAGTGATTTGAAGGACTCGGGAAGCATTGAGGCGGATGCTGATGTGGTGCAGTTTTTGTATCGCGATGAATATTACAACGAGAGCTCGATGTATGCCGGTCAGGTTGATGTGATCACGGCCAAGTGCCGCAAGGGGGAAACCGGGACGGACCACCTGACGTGGCGCGGTGAGTATGCGCTGATGGAGAGCAACTCGATAAAAGATCAAGGTGGGAATTTTGATGATTACCAGTATTGATTGGGCAGGGGCATAGTTATAAATCGGGGATGCAGGGGGCTACATGAGACAGGCGGTAAGGTTGATTATTTGGGCGTTTGGTCAGCAGAACATGAGCATTGATCACGAGCAGGAGATGATCGGTGGCAAGGTGGATAGCGGGGCGAAGGTTGCCAGGGCCATGGAGAAGAGCGAGATCATTGCGATTGTGGAGAGGATGCCAGAGGTGCAGGAGAGCTGGGTGTGCCTGGCGTACACGGATGACCATACTGAGCATGACCTAGGCGTGGTGATGCGGCATGTGCTGGATCAGGCTGCCAGGTATGGGGCGGCCGGACAAATCAATGTGGGTGAGATCGCCAGTGCGATTGAGGGCATCATGATGATGATCCATAACGCGATCAGTAAAACGATCAACGGACGGGATCGCCACGATAGGCAGGCGATTGTTCGTGTGCTGGGTATTTCTCACCAGAGTTTTGTGCCCAGTCGCTTCTGGGGGCGGATGCAATCGGCAGTGGATAAGATCACGGCGGATCTCGATGCCACGGCGCTGGATGCGGTGGATCAGTATTTGCGTAACAAGTCAGATAAATCGGAGGCAGCATGATGGAAGTTGGTAATCTTAAAGCGGCGAAAGCAGAGCTCCAGCAGGAAATCAGGAATGATATTGCCAAACGACTTGAGTTATTTAAGGCTGAGACAGGGCTCAGTGTGCGCGACGTGGATGTTGAATTTCTTTTTGCTCCAGGGGTTGGTTGTTCTGAATATTATGTCTTGAGCCGGGTGGTTGTTGATATCGATTTGTAGGCTGGTTTTGCCGTTTAAAATTAGTTATTGACAGCGGTGCGTACGATTCGGTATGTTATTCCCATTGTGGGTTTCCGAGCCCAAAAGAAAGTTAGACGCATAAAACCGCTCAACCCGGCCACCCAGCCGGGTTTTTTATTGCCTGTTTTTAGACCTCATATCACTCGACGTTTGGCTCATTGAGAGCCAATGCTTTTTGGAGCGCTATGTACCGTTGTAAGCATTTTGACATTCGAGAGCTGGTGCCTGAGCAAGAGTACCGGACCATGGGTGATGCCGCGTGGTGGTTGCTGGATACCAGGATGCTGATCACGCTGGATGCGTTACGTGATACCTATGGTCCTGTGATCGTCAACACTTGGCACAACAAGTGGCTCCAGCAGCACTATGGGTTTCGGGATCAGTCGGGTTATCGCAACCGGTTTCACTATGGTTCGATGGCTCAGTACCTGCAGTCGCACAGCCAGCACAAGTATGGCCGTGCTGCAGACAGCCTGATAATTGGATCAACTGCAGCCCAGGTCCGCAAAGATATTATTGATAACCCTGAATGGTTTCCATTGATTGGAGCGATTGAGGATAACGTCAACTGGTTGCACTTTGATGTGCGTAACTGCGATTCCTTGATGGTGTTTTGAATGGGTTTTGGAGTTAAGCACGAACAACTGGAGCATGCGGTAGGCGTAAGCAAGGCAATGATCTATGGCGGGAGCGGGACCACGTTCGGTGCAAAGCTATGGGCTTGGCTCGGCGCAAACAGTGAGCAGATTACATCGCTCTGTTCAATCCTTGGTGCAGTCATCTGTGTTGCTGGGTTTGCTTTGAACATCTATGTCACAAAGTACCGTGACCGTGATGGCGATTGATAAATCGCAAAGCTAAAGCAACCAACCCAGCCCCCCCACCCTTTGGGTCCTTCCGGGGATAGTTAACCTACGCAGTAGAGAAGCGCGAAAAACATGAAAAGGATTGGCGCTATAGGGGGTTGACGTTTACTTGCTCCTAGCCAGATCCAGTGAGGTTCCAGATGTTTTCCTGCCTTGATAAACAGGCCACTCAGACTGGCTTCGCAAAATTAACCGGCGTTACGAAACAGGCCATTAGCCAGCGTTGCTCGGCTGGTCAATTTCCTGCCGGTGGCACATACGCCAGTTGGTTGCAGATCTATATCGAAAGCCTCCGTTCAGAAGCAGCAGGGCGATCTGAAAAAGAGCTCGGTGCGATTCGCGGCCGGAAAGAACTGGCCCAGGCTCGCAGAGAAGAATTCGAGTTAGCCAAAGAAATGCGCATGGTTGTCCTGATCGACGATGTTGCTCCTGGCGTTACGGGCATTCTGAAAGAAATCCAGAGTCGCGTGATTCAGGCCGGCAAGCGGTCCATGCAAAACATCCAGGTGGAGCACCAGATAAAGATACATGACGACGTTGTCCTCGAGCCACTTCGAGCTGCCCTCAGAGATGTTGCAGGCAGCGCAGATCAACTGGTCGCAACTCTTGAGGGTAAGCCTAGCCGAGCTGTGTCCGCCGCCTTTGCTGCCGACGGCGGAGTGGATCGAGACCAACTTCCGGCTGCCAGCGGAAAACAGTGATACCGCTGGCCCGTTCGATTTTTACTATTGCCCCCACATGCTGGGGATCACCGGCGCAGTAGACGACCCGGCAGTCGAAGAAATCTACTGCATGAAGTCGGCCCAAATATGTTGGACAACCTGGCTGATTGCCGTATTGCTCAGCCGCATCGATCAATCGCCAGTCCCCATGATGGGTATGTTTTCCGCTGAGGCCGCCGCCCGCGAATTCAGCATCGAAAAGCTCAAGCCATTTGCTGAAGCATGCCAGGCCATGAACGGCAAACTGGATGTCACCACCACCAGAAAAACCGGCAACGGCGTTCTGCACCGGCAATTCCCGGGTGGCTTCATGAAGCTGATCGGCTCCAACGCGGTGCGCTCAGCCAAGTCCACCCCGGCCGGGCTCCTGTTTGTTGAAGAACCGGACGACGCCTCCGAGAACATGCAAGGGCAGGGCGACTCGGTATCCATCTTCTGGGAGCGCGACAAAGCCTTCGCGGATAAAACCCGCATTCTTGGCGGCACCCCGTCAATCAAGAATTTCAGCCGCGTTGAAGATCGCTTGAAAATGAGCGACCAGTGCGTGCTGCCGATCACCTGCCACAGCTGCGGTGATAGCCACGTTCTCGATTTCGATAACGTCACCTGGCTGCAGGCAGACGACGGCACAGCGACCCACGAAATATACGGGCTCAGCCTGCCGGAATCGGCGCTCTACAGCTGCCCATTTTGTGGCGAAGTCTGGGACGACCAGCGCCGCAAGCAAAACATCCGGGACACCGTTTACGCCGCCCTCGAAAGTGGCGACAAATTTGGTGGCTGGACGCCCACCAAAAAAACCAACGGCCGCATCAAGGGCTTTATGGGCCTGAGTGAGCTGTATAACTGCCTCAACTCAACCAGCCTGCAAAGCATAGTTGAGAAGCACCTGGAGTCTGAATACTACGCAGCCCGTGGCGATCAGACCAAGCGCATATCCTTCGTCAACAACCAACTCGGTAAGCCCTACGAGTTTGCCGACGACCGGCCAGATGCCGAGGCCCTGCGAGAGCTGGCCAAAGAAGATCCGCAATCCCAGCGCGACGAATTTCTCTGCCCGGCAGATGGCCTGCTGGTCACCGTCGGCATCGACGTACAGCACGACCGCCTTGCGGTTGGCATCCGCGCCTGGGGTAGCGACGAAAGAAGCTGGGGAATGTACTGGGGAGAAATCTCCGCCAGCTCCACCTGCGTCGATAAAAACGACGCCGTCTGGACTGCCCTGGACAGCCTGGTATTCCGGGCATACCCCCATGAAACCGGTGCAAACATCTACGCCACCGCCATCAGCATCGACTCATCTGATGGTGGTACCAGCGATGCCGTTTACGAGTGGGTGCGCAGCCGTCAAAAGCTGCACCCAAACCGCATCATCATGGCGGTCAAGGGCTCCAGCTCCCAGCAGGACCCGGAGATATTCTCGCAGCCAAAGCTGCACAGCATCGACCACAAACGCTACGACAAAAAAACCAAAGCCCAAAAGCACGGCGTCAAGGTTTTTCTGGTCGGCACCAACAAAGCCAAAGACTGGATCAACGCTCACATGGCCCTCGATGGCCCCAGCGGCGGATACCACTACTACAAGCTCGACCAGATGCGCTGGGACTACTTCGACCAGATGTGTGGCGAGGCAAAGATCCCACACAAAACCATCCGCAACCGGCGGGTCTGGACACAGAAAGCAGGCCAGCCGGTTGAAGCATGGGACTGCGAGGTTTACGCCCTGCACGCGGCCCGCGCCAAACGGGTCCACCTGTTAAAAGACATCGACTGGCTCACCCTGCGTAACCAGCTCCTGCAATCAGACCTGTTCAGCGTAGCGGGTGAGCAGCAAACCGACACGATCAACCGTCGAAAATCCGACTACTGGAACCGATAAATGGCCACGCAAACCCAGCTCGAAGCGATCAAAAGCGCCTACTACAAGGGCGTGCAAGAGGTCAGCTACAACGGGCGCACCGTCAAATATCGCAGCCTCGCAGAAATGAAACGCATCATCGACGAACTTGAGCGCGAGCTGGGCACCAGTAAACCTAACATCATCTCTCTGACGACAGGCCGTGGCTACCGATGATCAATCCTATAGATCGCATCCTCTCAGCTATTTCGCCACAGCGGGCACTGGTCCGCGCCATAGCAAGAGACAAGCTGCGCCTGCTGGAATCCCGCAACCAGGGCTACGATGCCGCCGGTAAAGGCCGCCGCAATACCTGGGTGCGGGGTAGCGATAACAGCCAGAACGCAGAGAATCGCAATGCTCTAACGCTGCTCCGAGCACGTCATCGCGACCTCGTCCGCAACAACCCTTACGCTGCCAGCGCCGTTAATGTCCGGGTTGCCTACACCGTTGGCGACGGCATCATGCCCACAGCCTCACACCCCACCAGTAAGCGCAAGCAAAACCTGGCCAATAAACTGATGCGTGAATGGGCCAGCTCAACCGGCTGCGACGTAGAAGGCCGGCTTAACCTCGCTGCCATGGAATCGCTGGCCTTTCGTGCCATATCGGAATCCGGCGAAGCGCTGTTAATGCGCCAGATCGTCAATGTTCCACGTGGGCAAATCCCTCTCAAGTTACGCCTGCTCGAAGGCGATTACATCGACCACAGCAAAGACGGCATCCCGGGCGGCGGTCTTAACTGGGTGCAGGGCGTCGGCATCGATGGAAACACCTTCCAGCGTCGGCAATATCAGCTATTCAAAACCCACCCGGGTGACCGTGGTGCACGCACATCAAGCCCCACCAGTGCCGACGGCATAGCCCACGGGTTCGACATGGTTCGCCCCGGCCAAGTGCGTGGGCTACCCGCCGGTGTCGCTGCCATGACAAGGCTGCGCAACCTTGAGGATTTTCAGGACGCCCGGCTCGAAACACAGAAAATAGCAGCCCTGCTAGGGGTGATAGCCCGCTCCGACAAAGGCGATAACGTGCTGCCGGAAAAACTGGAGCCGGGCATGCTGGCGGTTTTATCCAGCGGTGGCGACGAAGACATACAAACGATCACCCCGCCCAGCGTCTCAGGCCAGCACGAATTCGTGGTGGAAGAAGCGCGACTGATTGCCAAGGCCTATGGCATCACCTACGAGGCGCTAGTCGGGGATCTCACCGGCGTCAACTTTACCAGCGGCAAAATGGGCCGCACCGACATGCTTCTGAACGTTCGCGCCTGGCGCAAACACATCATGATCAACCAACTGCTGAACCCCATCGGTGAATGGTTTCTACAGGCTGCCGAGCTGGCTGGTTACGACCTTTCCGGGGTCCAGTTTTTATGGGTTGCCCCAAGGCTTGAAATGGTCGACGCCGAGCGCGAAACCAAGCCTGTCATCAGCCAAATCCGGTCCGGCATCGGTGCCTTCTCCACCCATATGCGCACCCTTGGTTATGACGACCCGCAGGCCGAACTGCTTAGAGCCAAGCAAGACTTTGAGTTGATGGACGAGCTGGGCCTGCGTCTGGACTGCGACCCAAGAAACACCACCACCAGCGGGCAGGCGCAAAGCGACAACCCGCTCACAGAATCCACTGACCCGGATAACGGAGACAGTAATGCCCCATAAATTGCTCACCAAAAAACTCAGCGCCAAGGCCCAGTTGATGAAGGCAAAAGGCCTGCTCAACAACCGCAACGAGCTGATGCTTTACGGCATCATTGGCGATTGGTTCGAGGGTATGGACGCCGCCACCATCGTCAGCGAGCTGTCTGCCATCGATGAAGAAACCATTGTCGTGCGCATCCACAGCCCCGGCGGTTACATCACCGAAGGTCTGGCCATGTACAACGCCCTGGCCCAAAGCGAGCGCCGGGTAGAAGTCCACATCGACGGACTCTGCGCCAGCATGGCCACCGTGGTGGCCGCAGCCGGTGATGTGATCTACACACCAGACAACGCGCTCTGGATGGTGCACCGCGCCCACAACATGGCGCAGGGTCATGCTGACGAATTGCGTGAAGCCGCTGACACCCTGGAGGTGTTTGAGCAAAGCCTGATTATGGCCTACAGCGCCAATGGCCGCGTCAGTGAAGACCGCCTGAAAGAGATTTTCGCCACCGGTAAAGATTACTTCATGACCGGCGCCGAGGCCGTGGCAGAAGGCTTTGCCGACGAACTTACCGCTTCGGTCAAAGCCGCCGCTACGCTTGACCTCTCATCCCTGCAAACGCCAACCGGCGAGCACAAAAAACTGTTCGATTTTTATCACGCGGTCAACGCCGCACATCACCCCAACCAAGAGGAACACCTCATGACACTTAAACAGCTGTTAGCTCAGAAGGCTGCGTTGACCGAAAAGGGCGTCGCAGCATCAGCCATCGTTTCGGCTCTGGCCGTTGCGTTCAACGTGGAAGAAAGCCAGGTGGAGGCACTGCTCGCCGAAGGCAGCAAAGCCACCGCCAAGCAACTGGAGGCCGGCATGTCTGCACTGGCCGCCATTCAGGTGCCTTCGTCTGCCGCCCCCGCGCAGTCAACCACTCCGGCTGAGCCTCAGGCAGGCATGGACCCGCAGGCGGCTATCGCCACCGAGCGCAAACGCATTGCCGACATCAATGCGCTGGCCATGAAGCACGGTTTGCCAGAAGCTCAGAAAAACACCCTGATCTCTGATGGCTCAACCATCGAGCAGGCCCGCGCCATGGCGTTGGACTATCTCTCTACCCACGACCACGCACGCCAGCCAACGCCCGGTGTTCGCACCATCGATACGTCAGGCACGGCGTTCGCGGAGTCCATGGCCAACGCCATGCTTAACCGCATGCAGCCCGGTCGATTCAAGCTCGAAGAATCCGGCCGCGACTTCCGTGGCATGAACCTGCTGGACATGGCCGCACAGTGTCTGGAGCGTGGTGGCATCTCCACTCGCGGCTTTACGCGCAACGAGCTGGCTGCCAAGGCGCTGCACACCACCAGCGACTTCCCGGAAATCGTTGCCGATGTCGCCAACAAAGTGCTGATCGCTGCGTATCAGGCACAGCCCCGCACGTTTTTGCCTATCGCCAATCAGGCAACACTGAGCGACTTTAAAGCCAAGCACGCCATTGAGATTGGCGGCGGCAGCGATCTCGCCGAGGTATTGGAAAACGGTGAGTTCGAGCACGGCACCGTGTCCGAGAGCAAGCGCAGCTACAAGCTCACCACCTTTGGCCGCATCTTTGCCATGACCCGTCAACTGCTGATCAATGACGACATCGGCGCGTTCACCCAGTTCCTCTCCAACATCGGGGCACTGGCGGCACGCAAAGAGTCTCAGGTGGTCTGGAGTCTGGTTAAAACCGGCGCCATCTACAGCAGCGGTAACAAAAACCTCGGCACAGGTGGCGCGGTCAGCGAAACCACCTTGTCCGAGTTGCGCAAACTGATGCGTCAAATGAAAGGACTGGACGACGAGCCGATCAACGTCAGCGCCCGTTACCTGGTCGTCAACAGCGACCGCGAAACAGAAGCCCAAAAACTGCTGTCTTCTGTGCTGGCGTCTGCCACCGGCGATGTCAACGTGTTTGCCAACAGCCTGGAGCTGATCACCGAGCCGCTGCTCGATGGTGTATCCAACAACCCCTGGTACGCCTTCGCCGACCCCATGTTGGTGCCTACCCTGGAATATGCCTACCTCGAAGGCGAAACCGGCCCCTACATCGAAACCAAAAACGGTTTCGAGGTGGACGGCATTCAGGTCAAGGTCCGGCACGACTTTGGTGCCGGTTGGGTATCTCATCGCGGCAGCGTGAAAAACCCCGGCGCCTAATCGGCCCCTTAATCATCTAGCGGGCCACCAGGCCCGCTTTACTGAACAACTTCTGGAGATACAGACATGGCGAACAACTATGTAAAAAGTGGCGATGTAATCAGCTACACAAACGGGGGCTCGGCCATCTCGGCGGGCGATTTTGTCATTCTCGGCGGCATTCCTTTTGTCGCGTTGGTTGACATTGCCAACGGCGAAACCGGCTCCATCCAGCGCGGTGGAATCTGGGATCTGCTGGCCGTCGACGGTGCAGCCTTTACGCTGGGTCAGGATGTCACCTTTGATGTCTCGGTCGGTCGCGTCGACGATGCCGCAGCAACCCCGGCAACGGGTGATGTCACCGGCATTGCCGCTATGGTGATGGAAACCAAAACCGCCGGTACCGATGAAAAAGTCCGCGTGCTGCTCACCGGCGTACCCGGCACCGTCGCTTAATCACGACAG
>Ga0207884_1001049_pt1 | contig 11970 bp, 10 predicted proteins | sample MalvirmetaMSP144_FD_184236 | JGI IMG/M metagenome (GOLD analysis project Ga0207884, IMG submission 184236) | Marine viral communities from the Deep Pacific Ocean - MSP-144 (SPAdes) | ecosystem: Environmental > Aquatic > Marine > Oceanic | place: Pacific Ocean | collected 2011-07-08 | reverse complement strand
CCGTTCCCATCCCGAACACGGACGTTAAGCCCTGCAGCGCCGATGGTACTGCACTCGTGGTAGAGTAGGTCATCGCCTTCTTTTTTTTCCCTAAACCCGATTCATACAATGAATCGGGTTTTTTTATTTGTATCAATCTTAAAAGTTTTTCGTTATTAGTTATATTATGTAATTATGAGATATACGATATTTTGCGTCTTACTATTATTTTGTTTTGTTGTAGATTTATCAGCCCAATCTATTTTAAACTGGCAGTCTTACACTTCTTTTAGATCAGTTTCTGATATTACTGAAGACTCAAAAGGAAGAATTTGGATGACCACTGAAGGAGGGGTTCTTGTTACTGAAAATTCCAAAGTCATAAAGACGCTGACCCCAATAGAAGAGCTTGCTAGACTAGATGGAAATTCTATAATATATTCTGAAGAACTTGAAAAGATATTTGTAGGTTACTTAACAGGAGAGATAGATGTAATCGATGAAAATGATTTTAAAGTTGAAAAGCTTACAGACATCAAAAGAAATAACTCTTTTTCCCAGAAAGCAATCAATGATTTTTATTTATTAGATAACTCATTATTTGTTGCAACCGATTTTGGTTTAGTAGAATTCAACCTTAATGGTTTATTTGTTAAGGACACCTATACAAAGTTTGGTAATTTTAATACCGCAATACCTGTAAATACAATTTTAGAAGATTCAGGTGTACTGTATTTGGGGACGGAAGAAGGAATTGCTTTTACTATACAAGATGGTAGTTTTTCTAGTTCCGATTGGGAAAACTATACTGATTCAGATGGATACACTTCAGAATCAACGGAAGCATTGGGCTTTTTTGATAACGAACTATACGCATCTACTTTAGTTGAAAATTACAAACTAAGTGATGGCACATGGGGAATTAATTCAGATTTTGGTAATGATGTTATAGTCGATTATAAGACTACTAATAATTTTATTATAGCTCTTTCAGAAGAAGTGATTTATCATAAAGAAGGCGCGCAGAATTTTCATAGTAGTTCTTTACAAGGAAGTATAGGAACTGTTATTTCAAGAGAACCTTTCACGGATACCATTTTATTTGGAACTAGAATTAATGGCCTTGGTATTTTAGACCTGTCTAACGATACAATAAGTTATGAAACACAGGAAGGGCCATACGTGAATTTTTTTGAAGGACTGAACTTTTATGATGGAGTTCTTATATCGGGTTCCACAAGAAGTTCATCAAGAAGAGAAGAAATTGACAAAACAAGAGGGTTTTATATTTTTGAGAATGGAGAATGGGAAAACTATAATGAAATAATTACTCCTGACTTTCAAAATGTAGTGTATCGACAACCCTTTAAAACAACTGCCAGTGAAAACTACTATTATTTTGGAAGTTGGGGGACCGGGGTAGTTCGATTCGATAAGGAGACAGATGAAATAATCATATTCAATGAAACAAACACTACATTGAGAGGTTGGCCTGAAGTCGGTGAATTATTCCCGGTAATTTCAGGTTTAGAAACCGATAGTAATGATGATGTTTGGCTTGTTAGCAGATATGGCGATACACCATTATACAGACAAACCCCTGGTGATGAAGACTGGCAACCATTTGAAGAGAACAGTGCCGCAAGTAGTTCAGATCTCTATGAAAACCTATTCATTGATTCTTTTGACCAAAAATGGATAGCTCTTCAGAATGCTCAATCAAGCGGAACAGGTTTGTTGGTAATTGACACGAAAGATCCTATTGACGGAAATGATGATGTAGGAGTGAAGCTTAGGTCAGGAGCAAATAACGGGAACCTACCTGACAGTAAAATAAATGTAATAATCGAAGATAATAATGGTGAGATCTGGATAGGTACTTCAAGAGGTATTGCAAAATTTGTATTTCCTGAATTAATAGTAGAAAGTTCTGTTCAGGAACGTACCGCACAATGGTTGATAAATGAAGATACATCAGCAGTATCAAGATTTTTACTAAGAGATATAAATGCTACAGCTATGGCTGTTAATGCAGCTAACGAAAAATGGATCGGGAGTGCTAATCAGGGAGTCTACTTATTGAATGCGGAAGGGAGCAAGATATTGAAGCGATTTACAGAGGAAAACAGTCCTTTATTTGCTAATGGAATTAAGTCAATAGCAATTAACGATCTTACCGGTGAAGTGTTTATTTCTACTGATGTAGGTTTGATCAGCTATCAGGATATACCCAAAAAGCCAGTTATTGAAATGAAGGAGTTAAAAGTATTTCCAAATCCATTTAATTATGATAAGAATGATCAGGTAATAATTGAAGGACTGAGTGAAGAAACAAAAGTTAAAGTTTTGGGTGTTGATGGCACTGTACTGAATTCTTTTTCTACAAATGGAGGCAGGGTTTCATGGAATGGTAGAGACTCTTCTGGAAATAAACTAGGATCCGGAGTTTATTTTGTTGTTGCCGTTGACAGTGAAGGAACTTCAAAAGGAGTAGGGAAAGTTGTAATAGTCAGGTAATGGATATAACTACGGTAATTATTAATTTTCAAACTCCTGATTTGCTTAATAAAGCAGTACGGTCATTTAAAGAATTTTACCCTAATGTGAATCTTCTTATAATTGATAATGGTTCTCAGGATCACGGGGAGTCTGTGAATCTGATCAACAGGCTTTCTGAAGAATATAAGTTTATTGAGAGTGTCTTTTTGAATTCCAATATTTTTCATGGTCCAGCCATGGATATGGCAATTAAAAAATATGTTGATACCAAATATGTATTTTTTCTTGATAGTGATACTGAAACCCAAAGAAGCGGATTTCTGGAACAGATGACATCACTTATCACATCAGAAACAAGCATTTATGGAGTAGGAGAGATTATAAAAGCAAATAAAAGAGGGTATAAATCAGAAAAGGGTAAAGAAATATTGTTAACACCCTATATGTTAATCGACACCCGGTTATATAAAACGTTAAGACCTTTTTTACATCATGGTCAACCCACATTGCATAATTTTGCAGATGCCAATGAAAAAGGTTATACCCTGAAGTTTTTTAAGATTTCAGATTATATCAATCATATTTGGAGAGGAACTGCAGACAGGTTTGGATACGGCCTGGGTTTAAAAGGAAAACTGGACTATTTATTAAATAAACTCGGTCTTTAATGAAAAGTCATGTGCCAGATATTTCAATAATCATTGTTAACTATAATGTTAAGGAATATATATTTAACCTTATTCATTCTATCAAGAAGGCAAAAGGACGGTTAGAAATAGAAATATTTATAGTCGATAACGCATCAACGGATGGGTCAAGAGAGTTGATACCTTCTCGTTTCCCGGAAGTGAACTATACTTACAATGATAAAAATGTTGGGTTTGGAAAAGCAAATAACCAAGCCATTAAACAAGCCAGAGGAGAATATACACTCTTAATAAATCCGGATACTATTGTAAGCGAAGACACTTTGACCAAAATGTTTGAGTATATGAACGAAAATTCAAACGTTGCAGCAGCTGGGTGTAAAATATTAAATCCGGATGGTACTTTCGCTCCCGAGTCCAGAAGGTCTGTTCCTACCATCCGATCCGCAGCTTCAAAAGTCCTGGGATTGTCATCGCTTTTTCCCAAAAGCAGATTGTTTTCAGAGTATTATTTAGGATGGTTAGAAGAAGATGAGTTTGCTTATGTTCCGGTATTATCAGGGTCATTTATGTTCTTTAGAACTCATATTCTAAAAGAGTTAGATGGTTTTGATGAACGTTTTTTTATGTATGGAGAAGATATAGACTTATGCTACAGAGCAGGGCAACTGGGTTATAAAATCAGCTATTATCCTGAGACATCTATTATCCATTATAAAGGAGAGAGTACAAAGAAAGGGGATCTTAAATATGTGAAGCTTTTTAATAAAGCTAACTATCAATTTTTCCAAAAACACTATACTTCAAGATATAGCCTCTTATTTAAAGGTTTAATTTATATTGCAATTTCATTCAGAGGGATAACATCTTTTCTTTTTTCAAAATCAAAAGAAATCCGGCTGGCCTCTTTTGATATCCTTATTCTGAATTTTTCATTGATTTCTGCATTTATAATCAGGTTTTCTTTTACACAGGATTTACATCAAAAGCTAAACAGTCTGCAAAGCCTTGAGTACTTGTGGGTGAATGTATTGCTAACAGGTCTGTATGTAATCTTTGCAATTGGGTTTAATTCTTACAGAAGGATCGATTCAATTGCTGACAGCTTGCGGAAAATGTTTCTTAGCTTCACCGGTGTAGTTCTAATTACATTTTTTGCTCGAAATTTAGCTTTTTCACGAACTGTATTAGCAATTGCATTCTTACTATCGGCTGTACTGATAACTTTATTTCGTATATACAGAACAAATAAAGCAAAGCAGGTTAAAAGCAGTAGTGGAAAGTTTAAGAAAACAAAACTGGTTATAATAGGAAGTCAAAAAGCCGCTCAAAATTTAATAGACAAAATTAATATTCGCACTGACTGGGATTATGAAATAGTTGGTTATGTTTCAAACGAGGTGAATGTTAATTACGACCGGGCAAATGCGCTAGGAGAAATTTCACAGCTTAGAGATATTGTCCGTGGCTACAATATCGATCATATTTACTTTATACAAAGTGAGATAAGCTACAAAGTTATGCTGGAACAAATTTCAGAGCTGAAAAATGAAAGTCTGATATTTAAAATTGTTCCCGAGTCTATGGATTATATTCTTGGAAAATCAGAAGTTGAGTATATCGATTCTGTACCGGTTGTATTATTCGAATTACCTTACCAGCAGAATTTAAATAAATTGATTAAACGTTCTTTTGATATTACACTTGCACTAATTCCTGCAATATTCTTTTTTTGGCTTTCAATACCGGCATTGATGAATTCAAGTGCAAAAAAGAGAATCAAAAATTCAATCTCATATTTTACTCCTGTAAGCCAGTCAAAAAATGTAAACAGATTTTTACTGTTTAAGCAGGTTTTATTCGGAAAATTGAGTTTGGTTGGTTCACCGGTAGTTTCCCGTTATGAGCCAATCTATAAATATAAAAAAGGTATCACCGGTCTTGTACAGTTAAACTCACAGAGGATTAATTCTTCTGAAGATCAGGAAAGATTTGAACTCAACTATCTTCAAAACTATTCTATTTGGTTAGATATAGATATACTTGCTAAAAGTTTATTTTCTGGTCATTCACTGTTGCAAAGTTTCGAAGATCTGGAAAACCTTAATTGATCACAGCTTTTTCTCAACTTGCTCTACCATATTAGGGTACCATTCCGCAAAGGTATCATTGCTAATGTGTTCTCGCACTTCATTCATCAACCAAAGGTAAAAAGTAAGGTTATGAACAGAGGCTAATACCAATCCGAAAATCTCATTGTGCTTAATTAAATGGTGTATATAGGCCATGGTATATGTGTTACAAAGTTCAGACGGGAAGTCTTCGTCCAAAGGTTTATGATAGTTTTTCCACTTAGCATTACGGATGTTAACCTTTCCATGTCGAGTAAAAATAGTGCCATTGCGTGCATTCCTTGTTGGCATAACACAATCAAACATATCAATTCCTCTTGCTACACATTCCAGAAGATTTCCCGGAGTCCCGACTCCCATCAGATACCGGACTTTTTCTTTAGGGATGTAATCAGTATTAAGATCAGCCATTTCATACATAAGAGGTATAGGTTCACCAACACTTAATCCTCCAATAGCGATTCCTTCAAAGTCCAGATCTGTAATAAAGTTGGTTGATTCAATTCTTAAATCTTTATAAATACTTCCCTGAATAATGCCGAATTGATTCTGCTCATGCCCGTATAAGGACTTAGTGTCCAGAAAATGTTTTCTTCCCCGCTTTGCCCAGCGATGAGTAAGGTCCATAGAAGACTTCGCATATTCATAGGTGCTCGGATAAGGAGGGCACTCATCCAACAACATCATTATATCAGAACCTAAAATTCTTTGGGTGTCCACTACATTTTCAGGAGTAAACAAGTGTTTTGATCCATCAATATGACTTTTAAAATGAGCTCCTTCTTCGTCAAGTTTCCTATTATCTGATAAAGAAAAGATTTGATATCCACCCGAATCGGTAAGAATTGGTTTGTTCCAGTTCATGAATTTATGCAAACCGCCGGCCGCTTTCATAATTTCGTTTCCCGGTCGCAAATAGAGATGATAGGTATTGCCTAAAATTATATGCGCATGAATTTGCTCAATCAGTGCTTTTTGTGACACTCCTTTTACCGTTCCCAAGGTGCCAACAGGCATAAAAATGGGAGTTTCAATAACTCCATGATCTGTTTTAAACTCTCCCAAACGGGCTTTTGTGGATGATGATTCTTTTTTTAAAGTATACAAGCTAAAATTTGGTCTTAATATTTATGAAGGAGACACTTAAATGTGTATTTTAAGCGATTCAAAAACTAAGCAAGGCTTAATTTTCTATTGGGCAATTTAAAAAGATATAACGAAGTTATTTTCACAAGTTTGCTGGATTTTTTAATTCTTCTGGCAAGTTGGTTTGTATTCCATTGGTATCACAATGAAGAATTGAATATGATACTTAAGGATGCTGGCCTGAATTTTGTAAACACCGGTGTGCTTGTAAGCATATACTGGATGTTTATTTTTGTTGTTATGGGACTTTACAAAAAATTGTATTTAGTGTCCCGTTTAGATGAATTTATAATAGTAGCAAAAGCTACTTCAATCGGAGTCCTGTTTTTATTTTTTATAGGTTTGATTGGGGATACAATCTCAGTTGAAGAGCAGAAGTCATTAACAATATTCTATTGGGGTGTTACATTAGTACTGATTGCCTTTAATAGGTTCCTTATCAGAACTATCCAGAGATTTTATGCCCGAAGAGGTAAAGGCTTACATAAAACAGTTATTATTGGCACAGGAAATGCAGCTAAAACTGCATATGATGATCTTATTCGAAATAAGACATTAGGTATGCAGGTTTTGGGATTCATTCAGGTAAATGGTCAAGTGCCTGATGAAGAATCTGGAATTTTACCCGATGAAGTAATTGGACATTTGGACGAGATCAGGTCGATCATTGATCAGCACCAAATACAAGATGTTCTCGTAGCTCTTGAGCCTGAAAGAAGAAGAGATTTAGTAAGTGTAATATCTAAAGTTGATTTTCCGGATATAACCTTAAAATTGCTTCCTGACTTTTATCAATTAGTGAGTGGATTAAATAAAACGAATCAAATATTCGGAATGCCTTTAGTTGAGGTTTCCCCTGAACCTATGCCGTTATGGGAGCGTGCTGCAAAGCGTCTTTTTGATATATTAGTTTCAATCGTGGCACTTGTAGTATCTATTCCTTTTGTTATAATAGTATCAATTTTGATACGGATTAATTCAGAAGGCCCTGCTATATTTAAACAAACCCGGGTCGGAAAGAATGGTAAGACTTTTACCATTCTTAAGTTCAGAACTATGTTCATGAATGCTGAAGATAAGACTGGTCCAACTTGGGCAAAAGAAAATGATCCAAGAATCACAAAAGTGGGCTACTGGTTAAGAAAATTACGATTAGATGAGGTGCCTCAATTTTTGAATGTTTTAAAAGGTGATATGAGCTTGGTTGGCCCTCGGCCCGAAAGGCCTCATTTTGTCAAACAATTCTCTCAACAAATACCACTTTATACACGCCGACTAAGGGTAAGACCGGGAATAACGGGCTGGGCTCAGGTTAAGTGGAAATATGGTGGTTCTTTGGATACTGTGCGTGAAAAAACAAAGTATGATCTTTTCTATATCGAAAATATTTCGCTTAAAATGGATGCAAAAATTCTTATTAATACTGTACTCACCATCGTAAAAGGAAAAGGGCAGTGATGGAAAAAAAAGCTCTGATAATAATCCCCACCTATAATGAAGCGACTAATATTGTTAGGATGATCGATAGGTTAATGGCGTTAGATTTTCCAATTGATGTATTGGTGGTAGATGATGGTTCTCCGGACGGAACGGCTCAAAATGTAAAAGTTAAGCAGAAAGAGTATTCCGAAAGAGTACATTTGATTGAAAGAGAATCTAAACAGGGATTGGGAACAGCTTATGTGAGGGGTTTTGAGTTTGCTCTGCAACATAGTTATGAGTATATCCTTGAGATGGATGCAGATTTTTCTCATCGCCCCGAGGATGCAATGAAACTGATTCGTGCAGTTAAAAGTGGCGAATGTGATGTAGCGGTTGGTTCCAGATACTGTAAAGGAATAAGTATTATTAATTGGCCTCTCAGTAGGCTCATTCTCTCCTATGCTGCGAATATTTATGCCAGAACAATTACTGGATTACCAATTTTTGATACCACTGCAGGCTTCAAATGTTTGAGAAGAAATGTTATTGAGTCAGTTCCTTTGAAAAGAATAAAATCCAATGGATATGCTTTTCAGATTGAACTTCATTTCCGGGCATGGAAAGCCGGGTTTAAACTCAAAGAAGTCTCAATTGTGTTTAAAGAACGACAAGAGGGAGTTTCTAAAATGTCCAAAGCAATAGTAAGAGAAGCTATTTGGCGGGTTTGGGCGTTAAAATTCAGAAGTATTTTCGGAGCACTTTAAATCGCATTAAGGCTGACCTTGTTAGTTTGATTGTTTATATTTGAACAAATTCTAAAAAAGAGAACTCATGCAATATCTTGATTTTGAAAAACCAATAGCTGATCTGGAAAAAAAGATCGAAGAACTTGAAAATCTTTCTACTGTTGGGGATGGAATTCTTAAAAAAGAGATCTCAAGCTTAAATAAAAAAGTTGAAGAACTCAGGAAATCAATTTTTGCTGATCTTACTAGGTGGCAAAGAGTTCAATTAGCCCGCCATCCGGACAGACCATATACCACAGATTATATCGATAATTTCGTAGAAGACTTTGTTGAATTACATGGTGATAGATATCATGCTGATGACAAAGCCATAGTAGCAGGGTTGGGTAAGATCGACGGAGAATCTGTAATGATAATTGGTCATCAAAAAGGTAGAGATACTGCTAGTCGTACATATAGAAATTTTGGTATGGCAAATCCTGAAGGATACAGAAAAGCTTACCGTTTGATGAAATTAGCTGAAAAATTTAAAATTCCGATCATTACACTTTTGGATACCCCAGGTGCATTCCCGGGTCTGGAAGCAGAGGAAAGAGGACAAGCTGAAGCAATAGCTAAAAACCTGAAAATGATGGCTATGCTTAAAGTTCCCTTGATCACAATTGTAATTGGTGAAGGAGCCAGCGGTGGTGCAATCGGAATCGGAATGGGTAATGAAGTTTACATGATGGAGAATACCTGGTATTCTGTGATTTCTCCTGAATCCTGCTCCTCTATTCTTTGGAAAACGTGGGATTATAAAGAACAAGCTGCTGCAAACCTGAAACTTACGGCAAAAGATCTGGAAGAACTTGAAGTTATTGATGGAGTAATTGCTGAACCATTAGGAGGTGCACATCGCAACCCTGATGAAGCAGCTGCCTTGGTAAAGTCTCAAATAGTGAAAAGCCTGAAAAAGTTGAAGAAGTTAAGCTCAAATAAATTAATTGAGCAGAGAATAGAGAAATATTCTTCAATTGGTGCTTTTGAGATCGTAAAATAGTGGCCATTTCATTTCCGGATAAAAAACCTCTCATCGAATACACTCACAAGTTGAGAAGCCGTTATGGTGAAACAGATAAGATGGGCTATGTTTACTACGGACGATATCTGGAATATTTCGAAGTAGCTCGTACAGAAATGATCCGTGGTTTTGGTCTCTCATATCGTGAGCTTGAAGAAAATGGGGTAATGCTCCCGGTCATACATTCTGAATTGGAATACAAAATTCCTGTTCACTACGATGTAGAAATGGAGATAAAAGTGATGGTTTTTGATATTCCTCAAGTCAGGCTACAAACATTTTACGAAGTGCGTACACAAGCTCAAAAAATTCCCCATGTGTTAGGTGAGGTCTCATTGTGTTTTATGGATTCAGAATCACGCAGACCTTGTAGAGCTCCGGATGAATTTCTCAGCAAGATCACCAAACATATTTGAAGTGGATTTGGGACTCGAATTCAAAAATCGAGCGCTGTATACAATAGTATTTATTGGAAGTTTTTTTCTTGTAATAATAGCACTCGGTCCGGGATTGTTCGGAAACCCTTCAATACCATATGTAAGTTTTCAATTTGAAGCATTTCATTTTTTATGCCATCAGGACCCACTACGCTCATTTACTTTGAATAATAGCCAAATGGCGGTCTGCGCACGATGTATAGGAATTTATGGTGCGTTCTTTACAGGTGTAATTTTAATGCCTTTCTTGGGACTAATTAAAAAAGTAAAGTTCAGATATTATTTCAGATTCTTGATTGGTACTATTATTTTAAATTTTATTGATGTTTTGGGAAACCAATTTGAATTCTGGACGAATACGAATGGGTCGAGATTCCTGCTCGGATCTTTATTTGGGTTAAGCTCGGCAATTTTACTTTCTAATGAATTTTTTAAAAAACTAAACACAGAGGATTAAAATGGAAAATGAAGAAATGAAACCAAGTTATTGGCCATCGGTTATTCAAGCTGCAATTATTGTAGCAGTAGTAACAACTGTAGTTGGTTTAGGCCTTGTCTATTATGTAGCCGGTTCTGAACCATCAATGGGAGTTATGATGATATCCGGACTTACTATCCCAATAACCTGTCTCATTGGTCTTATTGGTGGTATTTTGGCAACAAGAAGCTACGCGAAAGCTTTTGATATTACATTCCCAATTGGAACAGGTGCACAAATTGGTCTCTTTACAGGAATCATTGCTGCAGTGGTTGGTGGCATTATTGGTCAGATTTGGAATTTGGTTGATCCGACTTTAATGGAGAGGTTTGCCGACACCATGATAGGAGCTTTTGAAATGAATGATCAAATTCCTGAATCACAAAAAGATGAGATCATAACCAGTATGGAAGAAGGTTTTGAAGACCAGTCCAGTATGGGCGGAATTCTAAAAGGCATTGCAATTAATGCAGGTGTTCTTGGTTTCGTTAACCTGCTTTCCGGTATGGTCGGAGCAAAGATCTTTGCCTCTGAAGAAGAGTAAATACAATCTTATTAGTAAATGTATATAACTCTGTCGGGATATGACCCTGACAGAGTTATTATTTTAAACTGACCTTAATAAATGACCTCCGATAATATTTCATCTACAGATAATCAAACCTTTTACGAGCAAAACATCGAACCCTGGGTAGAACGCAATGGCTTTGCTCATTGGGCAATGGCACTTATGTGGGTTTTAGTATCGGCTCTGTTTTTTTATGCATTAGGATTCGTGCTACAGACAATACTAATTGTTACTAATCTTGATCTTTCAACAGCCTCAGAATTAACGCCCTCTAAATTGTTAGAGTTAACAAAGAATAAGGTTGTTCAGTTTATGGTGATTAATACAATAGCTCAGGTTGTTTCGATAGGTTGGATGGCTTTTCTGGGTGCGAAATTACATCAGAGAATAAAAGATAAAAAACCATTCCTAAGACTTCAAAAAGGTGATTCTTTATTTCCACAAATAGGATTAACAATAATGCTATTTATTGTGGCTTTTCCTATCGTGATTTTTCTAGGTTGGATCAATTCCTTTTTGCCTACTGGTGATTTTATGAAAAATTTAGCAGAGCAAAATGCTGAGGTTTTTAGATCACTACTCGAAGTAAAAGGAGGGTTAGTATTTGCTCTACTTTTTGTAGGTATAACGCCTGCAATATGCGAAGAACTACTATTTAGGGGTTATATGTATCGAGCATTAGAGAAATCCACCAGAGTAGTTGTAGCAATTATAGTATCAAGTTTAGTCTTTTCACTATTTCATATAGATTTGACAGGATTATTACCGAGGTTTTTTCTTGGTGCTTTATTGGCTTATGTCACATGGACATCTAACAGCCTGTATCCTGCAATGGTTGGCCACTTAGTAAATA
>Ga0207884_1001046_pt1 | contig 12002 bp, 10 predicted proteins | sample MalvirmetaMSP144_FD_184236 | JGI IMG/M metagenome (GOLD analysis project Ga0207884, IMG submission 184236) | Marine viral communities from the Deep Pacific Ocean - MSP-144 (SPAdes) | ecosystem: Environmental > Aquatic > Marine > Oceanic | place: Pacific Ocean | collected 2011-07-08 | reverse complement strand
GCGTCCAGCAGACCCCGGATCAGATCGGCGGCCCGCGCGACCGTGGCGTCGGCCCCATAGCTGGCGGCGAAGCCAGAGTTGGCGGCGTTCAGGGCGGCCATGGCCTCGGGCGCGGCCGGGGCGGTGTTGTCGGAGGCAAAGTCGTAGCGGGGGCTCATCCCGCCGTTCTACCCCAGGCCTTTACATCGTCCACAAAGAGATCGGGCTCCTCCATGGCGGCGAAATGGCCGCCGCTCGGCATGTCGGTCCAGCGCACGATGTTGTAACCGCGGTCGGCGAAGGATCGGGGCGGGGCGGGGTAGAGGGCTTCGCCTGGGAAGTTGGCGAAGGCGGTCGGCGTTTCGCACCGCTGGCCCGGCTGCAGGGCGATTCCGCCCTCCTCCAGCATGCCGCGATAGTACCAGGCGCCGGTGGCGAAGCTGTCGGTCATCACATAGAGCATGATGTTGGTCAGCAGCTGGTCCTTGGAATACACGGCCTCAAAGGGCTTGGTCCGCAGATCCGACCAGTCGTGGAAGCGCTCGGAGATCCAGGCGGCCTGACCCACCGGGTTCGAGGCGCCCAGCCAGGCCAGGGACTGGGGCTTCGACGCCTGCAGCCGGAAATAGGCGCCCATCACATCCATCATCCCGGCCTGGCGGGTCATCCAGGCGGTCTCTTCCGGCGTCTGCGGACCGCCCGGCGCGCGGAAGGCCATCATGTTCAGGTGGATGGCCCGCACATGGGCGGCGTGGTCGAGCCCCAGCCAGGAGGTGATCATCGAGCCCCAGTCGCCGCCCTGGGCCAGATAGGTGGAATAGCCGAGCACGTCGGTCATTAGGGTGTTGAACAGCCGCGCCGTGCTGCGCTGGCCCATGGGACGCGACGGCTTGGACGAGAACCCGAAGCCGGGCAGGGAGGGGATGACCAGGTCGAAGGCGTCGGCCGGGTCGCCGCCGAACCGCGACGGGAAGGCCAGCTTCTCGATCGCCCCCCAGAACTCATAGTGCGAGCCGGGCCAGCCGTGGGACATCAGCAGCGGGCGCTTGCCGCCCGCCTCCCCCACCACATGGACGAAGTGCAGATTGAAATCCTCCACCCGGGCGGTGAACTGCGGGAAGCGGTTGAGCTCGGCCACGGCGGCGCGCCAGTCATAGGCGCCCGTCCAGTGCTCGCAGAGGCCCCGCAGCCAGGCGCCGTCGCAGCCATAGGCCCAGCCGTCGGGAACCTCCGGGATCGGCGGCCACGCATAGTCGGCCACCTGGCTCAGGACCGCGGCCACCTTCGCCTCGTCCCACTGAACCTCGAACGGTTGAACCTGGCTCATGGCGCGCCCTCTCCAGCTTGAGTTTGGCTGAAGGTGCCCGGCTTGACCCGAGGCGCGTCAAGGCCGATCAGCCGGTGGGGCGCAGACCGCGCGATATGGCGGGGATCACCTCGGCGATCAGCCTGCGGGCCCCGCCTGTCGGCAGCTTGCCGACCATTTCCAGCACGATGCAGCCGTGGGTCGAGGCCCAGAACATCTCGCCGATCCGCACCGGGTCGCCGGCCAGATGGCCGGTTTCCACCAGGCTGCGCACATACTGACTCATGGTCTGGCGCGCCCGGCCGGCCGCACGGGCCAGCTCTGGATAGTCGACCTCATTGGGCTGATACATGTCGAACATCAGCTTGTAGGTCTGGGGATGTTCGAAGGCGAAGGTGACATAGGCATCGCCTACGGCGGCGCCCTTGGCCCGGGCGTCGCCGGGCTGGGCGTAGGCCGCCTCAAGGGCCTCGGCGAACCGGTCGAAGCCGGCCGTGCGCACGGCGGCCAGGATGTCGTCCTTGTCCTTGAAATAGCGGTAGGGGGTCATGGGGCTGACCCCGAGCGCCGAGGCCAGCTGGCGCATGGTCACCGCCTCCGGCCCCTTTTCGGCGAACAGCTGCTCGGCCACCTCGCACAGCCGGTCACGGAAGTCGGCGACGTCGGACTCGGAAAGGATGCGGGGCATCGGGCTCGCAGGACGGGTTGATCGGCAAGGGGCGTGACTCCCTCACTGTTACATTTACGTCGTAAAATCAACCAGGATCGCCTGCGGCCCGCCGCCGCGACGCGGTGGGTCGCCCCTAGGCCTCCACCTCGAAGGTCATGCCGGCATTGGCCCGCAGGCGTTCCACTAGCTTCATCCCCATGGCCGCCCCCGGGGTCCAGACGCCGCCCGGCGTGTCCAGGGCCTCGTTGATGAGGCAGATGGCCGCTTCGCTGATCATCTTGGAGGTGCAGCCATAGCCGGGGTCCTTGTCGCCGGTGACCGCCACGCGCATATGCTCGCCGCCTTCGCCCAGGCCGATGAACAGCAGGTCGAAGAAGCCGGACTCGCGCTCTTCCTTGCTGGGGCCTTCGCCGGGCTTGGGGCCGCCCTCGGCGCCCAGGGCCGGGGTCGGCGGCGCGTTGGGATCGACCACCACCATCTCGTCATAGACCAGGCCCTCGCCATAGGCATGGCCGGTCAGCAGGTTCGAGCGGTGGACATTGCGGGTGTTGATGGCGGCCATGACGAAGGGGCCGACCGTGGCGCCCAGATCTGTGTCCTCTTCGACCTTGTCGCCCCGGGGCTGCTCGGGCCCCTTGAAGCCCGGCGTCAGGGCGAAGGGATCGATCATCAGGGCCAGCAGGGTAGGGTCCTTGGAGAGGGCCGCCATGGTGGCTTTCAGGCTGGCGGCGGTGCCGCCGGAGAAGCCGCCCTTCATCTTGCGTACGCGGCCCTTCACCCGGGGCAGGGCGTGGCCGAACTTCGCCTTGGCCTCCTGGGCCAGATAGAAGACGCCGAGTTCGAAGGGGATGGAGTCGAAGCCGCAGGAGAAGACGATCCGCGCGCCGGTCTCCTTCGCCTTCGCCTCGTGAGCGTCGATCATGTGGCGCATCCACACCGGCTCGCCGCAGAGATCCAGATAGTCGGTCCCGGCTTCGACGCAGGCGGCCACCAGATCGTTGCCATAGAGCTGATAGGGGCCGACCGTGGTGATCACCGCCTTGGTCCGCTCCACCATGGCCTTCAGCGAGGCCTTGTCGTCGGCGTCGGCGACCACCAGCGGCGTCTCGGCCGGCGCGCCGATCTCGTCGCGGACGGCCGCCAGCTTGTCGGCGCTGCGTCCGGCCATGGCCCATTTGACCTCACCCCCGATGCCGTAACGCTTGGCCAGGTGCTCGGCCACCAGCCGGCCGGTGAAGCCGGTGGCGCCATAGACGATGATGTCGAACTCGGCGTCTTGTCTCACAGGGCGTCCTCCGTCTGGTCCTGGGCCACGAAGCCCGGCCAGTTGTTCATATAGGTGATGAAGGTGGGGCTCAGGCCCTCGGCCGCCAGATGGGCGCGGCTGACGGGCAGGGCGGCCGGGGCGAAGTCCGGGTCGGCCTGGACATGCTGCGGATAGTCATGATGCAGCACGGCGGCCCGGCCGATCAGCACGTAGTCGGCGCCGGCGGCCAGGGCGTCGCGGGCCTGGGCCGCCGTCATGATCTTGCCGGCCACGCCCAGGCGAACCTCGCCGCGGGGCAGATCGGTGAAGTAGGACATCAGGCTGCGACCCTTGAAGGCCTCCTCCGTCGGCTCCTTGCGCACGTCCCAGAGGGACATGTCGAGGAAGTCGAGCGCCGGGTGGACCAGCATCTGGGCGGCCAGGTCGCGGATCTCGGTCAGCTTCAGGCCGAAGCGCTCCGGCGACAGGCGCAGGCCCAGCAGGAAGTCCTCGCCGCAGCGGGCGCGGATGCCCTCGACGATCTCGACGATGATCCGGGCGCGGTTCTCAGGCGATCCGCCATAGGCGTCGGTGCGGTGGTTCAGGTCGGGCGAGAGGAACTGGCAGAGGATGTAGCCGTGGGCGCCATGCACCTCGACGCCATCGAAGCCGGCCTTCTGGGCGCGCTCGGCGCCGGCGATGAAGGCCTCGATCAGGTCGGCGACCTCGGCCTCACTGAGCGCCCGGGCGCCGGTGTCAGGGTCGTCCGAGGGGCAGACGGAAGCCTCGCCGATCAGCTCCTGGGGCGAGCGGTTGCCGGCGTGATGCAGCTGCAGGACCGCGACGCTGCCCTCCGCCTTGATGGCGGCGGCCAGACGGGTGAGACCCGGAAGATGGTCATCGGCGAAGACGCCGAGCTGGCCGGGAAAGCCCTGGCCGATCTTCTGGACGTGGGACGCGCACGTCATGGTCAGGCCAAAGCCGCCCTTGGCCCGCATCGTCAGCCAGTGGAACTCCTCGTCCGACAGGGTCCCGTCGGCGTGGCTCTGGGTGTTGGTCAGCGGGGCCAGCATGAAGCGGTTCTTCATCTCAGGCCCATGGGCGAAGCTGAGGGGCGCAAACAGGTCGGGCTCGGCCATGGTCTCGTCTCCGGCGGCAGGTGAACCCTGTTCATAGACGAGGCGGGCCGCTCGACGAAGGGGCGCCGTTGCGGAAGCCCTGGCTTGTATCGCTCGCCACAGCGGGCCATCCAGGGGCCGACAGGCAATATTGGAGGTCACATGCGCGCCGTCTGGTACGACAGGACAGGCCCCGCCCGAGACGTGCTGCAGCTGGGTGACCAGCCCAAGCCCCAGGCCGGCCAGGGTCAGGTGCTGATCGCGGTGAAGGCTTCGGGCGTCAATCCGTCCGATGTCGGCATGCGCGGCGGGGCGTCCGGCGCGCCCATGGCCTATCCGAAGATCATTCCCCACAGCGACGGCGCCGGCGTGGTCGAGGCGGTGGGGCCGGGCGTTTCGCCGGCCTGGGTCGGACGCCGCGTCTGGTTCTACAACGGCCAGCGCAACGGTCGGGCTTTCGGGGCGGCGGCGGAATATATCGAGCTGGACGTGGATCTGGTCCGCGCCCTGCCCGACGAGGTGTCTTTCGCGGAGGGCGCGACGCTCGGCATTCCCTGCATGACCGCCCACCGGGCCCTGTTCCTGGCCGGTCCGGTCCAGGGGCGCACCGTGCTGGTGACCGGCGGGGCCGGCGCCGTGGGCCACTATGCCGTGCAACTCGCCAAATGGGCCGGCGCCACCGTGATCGCGACCGTCTCCAACGCCGACAAGGCCGAGCGCGCCCGGGCCGGGGGCGCTGACCACACCATCGACTATCGCCGCGAGGACGTGGCCGCGGGGGTGCGGGACCTGACCGACGGCCAGGGCGTGCATCACGTGGTCGAGGTGGATTTCGGCGGCAATGCTGCGGCCACCCTGGCCAGCGTCAGCCTGAACGGCTCGGTGGCCTATTACGCCACCAAGGGGAGCCGGGAGCCGGCGATCCCGGCCGGGGTGCTGATGGGCCTGAACCTGTCGATCCACGGGGTCTATCTGCCGGTCAGTCCGCACGAGGCGAGGCGCCGGGCCCAGGCCGACATCACCGCCTGGATCGGCACGGGCCAGGCCATCCTGTCGGTCGCCGGGACCTACCCGCTCGAGGACTGCGCCGCGGCCCACGAGGCGGTGGAGGCCGGGACCAAGGTGGGCACGGTGGTGGTCGAGCCGTGACCACGCCCCAGGACGCCATCCTGGCCCGCCGCCGCCTGACCAACAGGCTGATCGCGGCGAAGGAGGCGGCGCGGTTGAAGCCCTTCTTCGTCCCAGGGGTGAACGTGATCGTCGGCGACGGATCGCTGATCATCGGGGTCGAGGCGGTGATCGCGGCCTTCGCAGGCCAGTTCGCCGACCCGGACTTCCAGGCCTTCGTCCGCACCCCGGAGGCGGTGGAGCTGGACGCCGCCGGCGCGCGCGCAGCTGAGCGCGGAACCTGGGTGGCGGTTTCCCGCAGCCAGGGCGAGCACATCGCCGGCTGGTACCTGGCCGCCTGGACCAAGGTCCGCGGTCAGTGGCTGATCGAGAGCGAGACCTTCGTCACCCTTAGATCATGATGCGATCAGACGGAGCCGTCTGGCCACATCATGATCTAAACTCAAAGACTTAAGCGCGTTTTGTTCCGATAACCGGTTCCCACTTATCGGAACGCGCTCTACGGGGTGACAGGCTCCGCCGCCGCGGGCTTGCGATAGGCGTAGAGCAGCAGGATCTGGGCGACGATAATGAAGATGGCCGCGCCAGAGAGCAGGAAGGCGTCGTCATAGACCTTGGGCGAGAGGACGAACTCGCCCTTCATCACCTTGCGCCAGCCGTTGAAATGCTGGGTCGATCCCACCACCAGGCCGAACACCGCCAGGATGGAGCCCAGATAGCGGGCGATCCAGAAGCCGGGATTTGGCGTCAGCATCAGCAGGCCGAGCAGGCCGATCACCGTCCGCTGCGTCCGGCAATAGGGGCAGACATAGACCATGCCGGTGAGTTCGGCCGTCCAGGTCAGGATGCTGATCGCCACGGCGATCAGTCCCAGGAGGCGCATGCGCCCCGTCCAGAAATCCAGATTCAACATCGTCGGCCCCCCGATCCGCGCTGGACCAGGCCAGCGAGCGCATAGTGTTATTTTATAACGAATTTGGCAAGGGTCGCCGCAGAAGCTCGCGGAACCGACGGAGGGGCCGACCGCGGCGCCCGTCCGGCGCGCCGTCCGGGGTGATCTGGCTCCGATGAGATTTCTGCGAGACCAGCACCTCGATAAATTCCGCCCGGATGCCCTGGCGCAGGTCGTCGATGGTGTGAATGGTGGTCGACAGGCCGCTGGCGCGATCCAGGTAGTCGGCGATGTCGTAGCCCCAGTCGATGGTCACCAGAGCCCCGTCCGGATCCATGGGATTGCCATGGTATTCCGGCTCGGCCAGATGCTCCACCGATCCGTCCCGCCGACGCCGCGCGCGGCGAACCGAGGGGGCAGCCTTTCGGACGATGGGCACGGTGCAGATGTGGAAACCGCCGGGCTTCAGCGTGCGGGCGATCTCGGAGATGGCCCGGTCTGGGGCGAACAGGTGCTCGAAGACATCCTGGGTGACCACAATGTCGAAGGTCTCGTCCGCGAAGGTCTGCGCCTCCAGGTCCTCGCTCCGATAGCCGTGCGGATGGGTCTCTCCCCAGGGGGTGGCGGGATCATACTGGGTCGCCACATAGCCGCGGCACTGCTCGCGTAAGCGATTACTGGACACTGAGCAGCCCGAGCTCTCGTGCAGCGCCAGCTCCCGCCAATGGGGCGCAAGCTGGGCCAGCACGCGCATCATGGCCCGCTCGCGGGGCACCGACCCGCAGGTCGAGCATTTGAACCCATCCCGCAGCCAAGAGTCGGCGGAGGCGAACACCGCCTCCTGCTCGCAGACGGGACACCGGCCGTGGGACTCCAGGGCCGGTGCGTCGGTCATCTAGACCAGGGCCCCGTGGCAGTGCTTGAACTTCTTGCCCGAACCGCAGGGGCAGGGGGCGTTGCGGCCGGTCTGCTCCCAGCCGGCTGGCAGGGACGAGATGGGCAGGGCCTCGCGCTGGTCCCGGGCCATGCCGGAGGGCAGGGCGCCGGCCGTGGCCGCGTTCTCGCCGGTCAGTGGGTCGAGGTGCACCTCGACCAGGCGCTCCGGCGGGGGCGGCGCGGCGGGCGCCGGCTCCACCTGGATCTCCACGGTCATCATCCACTTGGTGACGTTGTGGCGCAGATCGGTGAGCAGCTTCTCGAACAGGGAGAAGGCCTCGGTCTTGTACTCGTTCAAGGGATCGCGCTGGCCGTAACCGCGCAGGCCAATGACGTTGCGCAGGTGGTCCAGATGCATCAGGTGCTCGCGCCACTGCAGGTCGATGGTCTGCAGCAGGAAGCTCTTTTCGAGCATCCGCATCCGCTCGGGGCTCAGCATCACCTCGCGCTCGGCGGCCCGGGCCTCGGCGGCCTCGGTGATCCGCTCGTGGATCTCCTCGTTGGCGATGCCGTCCTCGGCCGCCCATTCGCGCACCGGCAGCTCCAGGCCCAGCAGTTCGCGGACCCGTTCGTCCAGGCCTGCGATATCCCACTGCTCGGCATAGGCCTTGGGCGGCAGGTGACGGTTGACCATGTCCTCGATGGTGTCGGCGCGCATCTCGGCGATGACGTCGGTGAGGTCCTGGGCCTCCATGAACTCCTGGCGCTGCTCGAACACCGCCTTGCGCTGGTCGTTCACCACGTCGTCGTATTTGAGCAGGTTCTTGCGGATCTCGTAGTTGCGCTGCTCGACGCGCTTCTGGGCCGTGGCGATGGCGCCGTTCAGCCACTTGTGGGTGATCGCCTCGCCTTCCTGGACGCCGAAGGTGCGCATGATCGAGTCCAGCCGATCGCCGGCGAAGATGCGCAGCAGGTCGTCCTCGCAGGAGAGGAAGAACTTCGAACGGCCCGGGTCCCCCTGGCGGCCGGTCCGGCCGCGGAGCTGGTTGTCGATCCGGCGGCTCTCGTGGCGCTCGGTGCCCAGGACGTAGAGGCCGCCCGCGGCCAGGGACTTTTCCTTGAGGTCGGCGATGTCGGCCTCGATCTCATCGCGGCGGGCCTGGGCGGCCTCGGCGTCGGGCTCGATGCCCAGGCCGCGCTGCTCGTCGCGCCACTTGGCCAGGCGCAGGTCGATGCTGCCGCCCAGCTGGATGTCGGTGCCGCGGCCGGCCATGTTGGTGGCGATGGTCACCGCGCCCGGCACGCCGGCGTCGGCGACGATCAGGGCTTCCTGCTCGTGATAGCGGGCGTTCAGCACATTGTGCGGGATGCCGGTCTGGCTCTTGCCCTGGTACTCGAACACGTGGGTCTTGAGCATTTCCGACAGCAGTTCGGACTTCTCGATCGAGACCGTGCCCACCAGGATCGGCTGGCCTCGAACATAGCATTCCTCGACCTGCTTGAGGATCGCCTGGTTCTTCTCGGCGGCGGTGCGATAGACCTCGTCGTCCTCGTCCACCCGGCTGACCGGCCGGTTGGTGGGGATCTCGACGACTTCCATCTTGTAGATGTCGCCGAATTCCTGGGCCTCGGTCGAGGCCGTGCCGGTCATGCCCGACAGCTTCTTATAGAGGCGGAAATAGTTCTGGATGGTCACCGAGGCGAGGGTCTGGTTCTCGGGCTGGACCCGGGCGCCTTCCTTGGCCTCGATGGCCTGGTGCAGGCCTTCCGACAGGCGCCGGCCCTGCATCATGCGGCCGGTGAACTCGTCGATCAGGACCACCTCGCCGGCGCGGATGATGTAGTCCTTGTCACGGGTATAGAGGACGTTGGCGCGCAGGGCCTGGTTCACATGGTGGACCGCCGAGACGTTGGCCGGGTCATAGAGGCCGGCCGAATCCTCAACCAGGTGGCCGCTCTGTTCCAGCATCTCCTCGATGCGCTCGGAGCCGAGCTCGGTCAGCAGCACCTGGCGCTGCTTCTCGTCGAGATCGAAGTTCTCCGGGTCCTTGATCAGCTCCTTAACCAGGACGTCGATGGTCTTGTAGAACTCGCTGCGGTCCTCGGTGGGGCCGGAAATGATCAGCGGGGTGCGGGCTTCATCGATCAGGATGGAGTCCACTTCGTCGACGATCACGAAGTTATGGCCCCGCTGGACCATCTCGCTCATCTCATAGGCGAGGTTGTCGCGCAGATAGTCGAAGCCGAACTCGTTGTTGGTGCCGTAGGTGATGTCCGACTGATAGGCGGCCTGACGCTGGCCCTGCGACAGGCCGTGGACGATGACGCCCACGCTCATGCCCAGGAACCGGTAGATCTGGCCCATCCACTCGGCGTCGCGCTGGGCCAGATAGTCATTGACCGTGATCGCGTGGACGCCCTTGCCTTCGAGGGCGTTGAGATAGACCGGCAGGGTGGCGACCAGGGTCTTGCCCTCGCCGGTGCGCATCTCGGCGATGCCGCCCCGGTGCAGGACCATGCCGCCCACCATCTGCACGTCGAAGTGGCGCAGGCCGATGGTCCGCTTGGAGGCCTCGCGGACCACCGCAAAGGCTTCTTCCAGCAGCTGATCCAGGGTCTCGCCCTTGGCCAGCCGGGCGCGGAACTCTTCGGTCTTGCCGCGCAGCGCCTCGTCGGAGAGGGCCTCGAGCTGGGGTTCGAAGGCGTTGATCTTGGCGACCCGGGCCTGGAAGGCCTTGACCTTGCGGTCGGGTGCGGAGCCGAAGAGCCGTTGGAAGAACATGTGTGGGGGCGTCCGAGAATGCAGTCGATGCGGGGTCGCGGGCGTTTCGCACGGCGCGCCGTCTGACCTTCGCCTGCCCGGAGTCCCGCTCTTTGAGCGAGGCCGAGACTTAAGCAGCGGCCTCCCCAGTGTCAACGCAGGGGCGGCAGACAGCGCCGAACGCCATCCTTCTAGCCTGAGGCTTTGGCGGTCGCCGGAAGGGGGCTGTCCTGGATCAGGCTGACCATGGTTTCGATCAGGCGGCCGGGCAGGATGGGCTTGGCCACATGGGCGGTGGCGCCGGCGGCCAGGGCCTCGGCCACATGGTGCGTCATGGCGTTGGCCGACAGGGCGATGATCGGCACAGGCGTCGCGATCACAGCCCGCTCCAGCTCCCGGATCCGCCGGGTGGCGCTCAGGCCGTCCAGGACCGGCATCTGCAGGTCCATCAGGACGATGTCGAACCGCCCCGGCGCAAAGGCGTCCAGGGCCTCCTGGCCGTTTTCGGCATAGGTGGCCTGGGCCTGGACGAGATCGAGGACCATGGCGACGATGCGGCGGTTGTTGGGATTGTCCTCAACCACCAGCACTCTCAGGTCCTGAGGATGCGGCGGCGCGCCAGCGTCCGTGATGGTCAGGGCTGCGTCCTGCACCCGCCTTGCGCGGAAGGTCGCCTCGAAGGTCGAGCCCTGGCCGGGCGTCGAGCGCCAGCTGATGGCGCCGCCCATCATTTCGGCCAGCGAGCGGGAGATCGCCAGGCCCAGGCCCGTGCCGCCGAACTGGCGGGTGATGGAATCGTCCCCCTGCTCGAACCGGTCGAACAGTCGCGCCCCGCGTTCGGGCGTGAAGCCACAGCCGGTGTCGGTGACCCGCAGGGTGATCAGGGAGTCGGCCGGACCATCCTCAGCCGAGACGTCGAGAACCACCTCGCCGGCCTCGGTGAACTTCACCGCATTGCTGAGCAGATTGCCGAGAACCTGCCGCACCCGCAGGCTGTCGCCCTCGAACAGGCCCGTCGCCGCCGGCGCGATATGGGCGCGGAAGGCCAGCCCCTTGGCGTCGGCCTTGGCGGCGAACAGATCGATCATCGCCTGGAGTGCGGGTCCAAGATCGAAGGGCGTGCGCTCCACATCCAGCTGGCCGGCCTCGATCTTGGCGAAGTCCAGCACATCGTTCAGCAGTCGCTCCAGCATCCGCCCCGACTGGGCGATTAGCTGGGCCATCTCCTGCTGGCGAGGGGCGAGGTCGGTCATGGCCAGCAGATCGGCCACGGCGGTGACGCCGTTCAGCGGCGTGCGGATCTCATGGCTCATATTGGCCAGGAAGCGGGACTTGGCCTCGCTGGCCTCGACGGCGGCCTGGCGGGCGATATCGGCGGCCCGCGCCGCCTCGGCCAGGCGGCGGCGTTGCGCCGAGGCCAGGGTCTGGGACACGAGCAGACTGAGACGGGAGACAAGCGCCCCGTCCCGGGCGCTGTAGGCGCCGGCCCGATGACTGCACAGGACCAGCAGGCCAGGCCCTGAGGCCCCCAGGATCGGCGCATAGATGCCGCCGCCGGGCAGCGGGGAAAGGCCCTCGCACAGGCCCCATTCCGGAACCCGGCGATTGTCGGCGACCACGGCGGCCCGGCCATGGGCCACGCGGCTGAAGAAGCCGCCGCCCGGCCAGCGTGCGCCGACGGCCATGGGATCAGTCGCCGCCGTGCAGGCGAAGCCTTCGCCCTCAGGCTCGACGACCAGGGCCAGGTTGAAGGCCACGCTGCGGCTGAGCAGGTCGAAGACCCTCGCCTGCAGCAGGCTGGGATCCTCCTCGCCCTGCAGCGCCTCGATGCCGCCCAGAACGAGATCCTGCTCCCGCAGCCGTTCGCGCAGGGAGGCTTCGATCTGCTTGGCCGAGGCCAGGGCCTCCCGGAGCTGTTCCTTGTCGAGATCGAACATCATCAGCCGAAGGTCAGGGCCGAGACCATCAGGTTGCCGTGCCGGTTGCAGCTGTCGACGATCGCGCCCTGCTCGCCGAAGGTGAAGGC
>Ga0207884_1001042_pt1 | contig 12036 bp, 9 predicted proteins | sample MalvirmetaMSP144_FD_184236 | JGI IMG/M metagenome (GOLD analysis project Ga0207884, IMG submission 184236) | Marine viral communities from the Deep Pacific Ocean - MSP-144 (SPAdes) | ecosystem: Environmental > Aquatic > Marine > Oceanic | place: Pacific Ocean | collected 2011-07-08 | reverse complement strand
AGCCATCCTGTTACAGACGAAGGTGTCCTCGTCAATCAGGCGCTCGACGCCCTTGGTCTTGAGCAGGGATGGGCCGCAACCCATCATGAAGATGCGACCACTACTTATATTGTGCAGTTCTTCAAGTAGGCCTATGAACTCAGGAGGCTGCGGTTTCACTCAGCACCTCCGCTATCTCCCTGTACTCCAACACACCCGATTCGTTGACCCTACCACCAGGAGTGCAGTCGATGACGGTACGGCCAGCGCGTTCGATGTCGCGGCGTGCCCGCTCGAAGCACTCCAGTATCGACCGTTCGTTACGTGGGAACATCGTGCGGCCCGACTCCTTGTCCCATGCTTGTCCCGTCTGTGTTAGGTCGATTCCCAGAAAGTAGAACTCAGTGTAACCCATCCATGCTGCAAGCTGGCACAGGGTCAACGGTGACGCCCAGCCGGTTATCAGCGGCGCCAGCCTGTCCCCAAGGCCCTGGAAGCCCTCCCAACGCATCTGGATGTCGTCTGGGGCCTTTGGGCACCACAGCCAGCCGGGGGCTGTCACGGGCCACCAGTTGATGGCGATACGATTGGTCGCTGTCGGGTAGTCGTACTGAGGGTAGATCATCTTGCCCCAGGCCCCGATAGGCCCAGGTTCCGCCACGACGTGGTGCGTCGGCGTGAACGGCAAGTCTTTCCAACGGGCTATCCGGTTGACCGTCCACGTCTCCTCGTGCCGCATACGATGCAGCCACTCCACCTGAGACAGCAACGACGGCCCGCTACCGAAGATGAACGTCCGGCCCGACTTGGTGTTGTGGACTTCGTCCAACCAGGGAGGCCACTCTATGTCGATACCGAAGTCGTCTTCGGGAGTACCCTGGTGGGCATCGAGGCTGTTGAAGACGCGGAGAACCATCGAGTCTTCTTCCACGAACCCCAGGTCGAGTTTCGGCACGTGTCCCGAGACGTGGTCCTCAGTGTCGCCGTCAACCATCATATCTCGCGCCTACGAGCCTTTGCGATGAGGGTGTCGTTGCAGCCGTAGCTCACCATGACGGTCCGGTACTCCTTGTCCAACCGACTGATGGAGCGATTGAGGATTCCAGACAGTGGATGAGCCCGATTAACAGGTTGTAGGATGAACTGGGCTTCCTGAACGTCCGCCATCGGTTTCTTGTTCAGTATCCAGTTGATATGGTTCATCAACCCGTAACGCTGGTCCCCCATGACCTTCGCCTCGAACGCTAACGCGCCTAGCGCGCCTGCAAGGGTCTCTCGGTTCCAGTAGGTGATGTGGGGCTTTCGGTACCAGCGGTCTCGGTACTCGTCCACGCCGTAGACGGTCAGCAGGGCGTCACGGACGTTGGGCGTCTCCAGGTACAAGTAACCGCCGCCGATAAGCCGCTCTTTGCAATCACGCAGGAACTTGGCGGGGTTGGTCTGGTGCTCCAGTACCTGGTTAGCGCAGATGGCGGTGAACCGCTGCCCTGGGTAGATGTCGAGAAGGTTGCCCTCTTCGCACGGCAGTTCGCCCACGTCTCGCACGTAAGCGGCATCCTCGGGGTTCCACTCGCAGCCGAAGCGGTCGTAGCCGTCTCCGAGCGCATCAAGGAAGAATCCCGAGGAGCAGCCGATGTCTAGGACCGACGCGCCCTCGGGTACAAACTCGTTGAACCGTTTGACTGACTCACCCATCAACGGCCTCATGGTGAGAAACCGTTCCTCGGGAGTCATCACTTTCTCGGGGTTGTAGTCGTGTTCCTTGCGATACTCGTCACGATAGTATTCACGAATATCGTCAAAGGGAGGGGTGATGAACTGGAGGTCGCACTGGAGACAGCGGTAGACGGGATAGTCGGGGTCGTCTCGAACGCCCTTGCGTATCAGCCGTATGTTAGTCTGCCGACAAAGTGGGCAGGCTACGTTGGCTTCAGTCGGACGTTCCGTCTCCGTCGTGGGTTCCGTTGACATTGCTGTCCTCCAGTCCTGGTAAGTCCGAGCCAGCCGCTAATGCGGGCTTGCCGACCCAGACGTCATCAAGCATCTGCCGAAGTTGAGCGGCACCACCATCTGGACTGGTGGTGTCAATCTGCTCCAGCTCCTCCAGCACGTCCATGAAGGACATACCTTCGGGTAGAACCGCCTTGTGGGGCGTCCCGTCGCCCTGACCAATCGGCCTACGCAGCACCTCTTGCATAGATGCCATGCCGAACTCCTTGGCAAAGTTCAACAGGGTGAACGCTCCCATGATTACGTTATGGTGCAGTGGCTGGACTATCGCCCCAGGCCACTGGAATGTGTAGTTGCAGTCGGGGCAGCGATAGATGTTGCCGCCCCGTGCAATTAACGTCATGGTTGGGTGGTCGCACGTGATGGCCTTGGCGTAACGGAAGATGTAATTCCGTTTCCGCTCACCACGTGCGGCCACCGCATAGTCGAGCGTGTGTTCAGGTTTGAACTTCTCGACTGCTCTTTCCTCGATCACTTAGTTGATTGCTCCTGGCTTCCCGTAGATGTACGCAACCACTAGGTCAACCATCGCAGCTCCTGCGTCGGTCGTATTAGGGTTAATGGTCAGGTGCCAGTTCACCCAGTCGTCGGCGTCCAGGTCGGTCGAGGACGTACCGGCAACGTCTCTGGGAACACGTGCCACGAACCCCGCCGTGTCCGTTATCGCCGTGAACAGTGCCGCGGCACCCGTGGCGTCTCCAGTCGGGCCGCCGTCGGAGAACGTCATCGTCGCCGAAGAGGCAGAGTCAGTCGCTCCAGAGAGGCCAGGAGTGCCAGACAGGCCACCGAGCCGGAGGCCCATCGAGAACTCCATGCCGGACACGTCAACCACGCCTGGAACGCTGAACACATTGTACTGCCCCGTAGGGAGGTTGCCAAGGAAGCCCCCAACGGTGCTTGACACGCCATTGGCGACCAGCCGGCTGACAGACTGTGCATTTGTATATGGGAAAGGCATTGTTAGTCTCCTTCGTCGTCGAGAAGCACACCGTCCTAGGTGAACTTGCCCCCAACGATGTTTCCGATTACCTTGCGGCCTTCTAGTTTGCCGCTCACTTTCTTTGAACTGAAGGTACCGTGTTGACGGTGCTGGCTACTGGACTCGCTGCGCCAACTCCGCCTTCAGGGCTTCGTTCTCCGTTGTTAGGTCCGCCTTCGTCGGCATGAGCTACCTTCATCTTTTCAACGGGAACATGGGACTTGCCACGCCGGAGATATCCATTGACGTGCCTCGATACGCCTTTCAGAGCATCCCAACCGACATCATGCAGTATGCAGAACCACTTGAAGGTTGTTCTTCGGGCCACAACCTCCACAGGTGGAGATTCCTGCACCGGCACCTTAAATTGGTCGCAATGCTGGACGTATCCTGCCCATGTCTTAAATCTATGTATTCCTCGAAACGGTCTGCCGTAATGGGCTACGCTGCAAGCGAAGTCACCCTCGCCATCGTGGCCCTGTTCGTGTTCTGGTTCGCCCTCGGTGGGAACGGCGTCCTCTAACACCTCGACGTCAACTGCAACCACGGCATCCGTGGGAGGACGGAGGCGGAAGCCCTTATGTAGGTAATGCGCTATCTGCGATGCATTATTCGCTGGCAGCGGCCCCGTTGGGTGCCAGCCTTTGTCAACCTCTTTCGGGACCATCTGTTTTACGCCATCAACCTTCTCTTCCACCCTTTCGGTCAGAAAATAGTGCTGCCAGTAGACGGCCTTTCCGCTATCCACCCAATGTGGGAGTACATCTTCGCTTAACTCAAGGGCAAAATTGTCCCGAGCTTCACGTCGAATCTGCTTCCATTCCGTCTCCTGGAAACGCTCGATATGGTCTAAGCGCTTCTTATCCTCAAGGAACATGTCCCACGCCAATCGCATACCTAGCTTGGCTTCAACAACAACCATACTGCCTACCTACGTCTGCTACGCGGACGGCTACGTCTCCGCCTACGACTGCTCCGCTCCACCTGGATATCGACAGGCCCGGTACCGTTGTTCGTATCAGCGGCGACCGGCGCCGGGGGCGCTAAGGAGAATTGATGAATCGTTACCACCCCTGCACCCTTGTGTAGAGGCCCTTCCGTCTTCATACGCTCCAGGTGCCGACGGCCCTGCCCTTTTCGTAAGGCAAAGGGCATACCGCACCCAGAGCATATCTGCACAACGTCACTGCCGGTGCCTTGAGTGGTGCCTAGCTCCGCACCCTCATGGTCTCGGTGCTGCTGCTCCGTCCTGTCGATGTGAGTAGACACGTCCCGAGAAAAGGCACTTGCGGTCTTGCAAACGGAGCACTTTGTCACCACCTTGCGCAGGTAGTAGTTGTGCACCATCCCACGCTCTAGCGGATTCGTCCATGTATTATCGACGTTGTCCCACAGACGTATACGCTCTGCGGGCGAGACCCCGTCAACGCCACTTTCTTTATACCAGTTAGCGACCCCAGCAGCCGCCTGCGACGCCGCACGCTCACGCTCTTGTAGCGTCGCAGGCATTTCGCGACCTTGTGCATCATTGAACCTAGCCTGGTTAGTCATCTAACTCCGTTAGACGGTGGCGGATGCGTCGGAGAAGACTTCGACTCCATGCGGGGAGGCCCTCTCGCCCTCGCCCCATTCCTGGAAGATGCCGTACTCGATGATCCTTGCGCTGTTGTCTGGCTCCTCGGTCACGTCGGCGTCGTTCGCGATGACCATGTAAATGGCGTTGCGGGCGAATATTGCCCCCTTGGCATCGGACCCGGAGTCGAGAGGAATGTTCCCGGAGTGGAATATGCTGATTCCGTAAAGGCGGTCGTTGCCCCTCCACCAACGCTGTAGGAGTTCGTCACCGAAACCGGCAGGCCGCGAACCCGCAGCCGTTCCAGGATCGGAGATGTCCAGGATGATGTCGCTGATCTGTTCGATGTGGAGTGCGGCCCTGAGGGGAAGCGGTGCTGGGCCGAACGCGCTGTCGTTATCGGTCAGCAAGAAGGCCACGCCACCCCGGAAGTGAGTTATGTCCATCTGGTTGGACGCACCCACGATGCTCTTGGAGAAGCCGTCATACAGGGCGATTACGTCTAGGTCCATCCTTCGACGGAGTGAGCCCGCAGATTGCTCTCCCGCCACGCCGACGACACTGCTGTCACCCTGCCTGCGTATGAGCCGCTTGGAAAGGGTTACGATGATGCCGTGCTCAGACGGGGTGATCTGTAGGGTGGCGGTAACGAGCTGCTGTACCTGCGAAAGGTCGGTGCCCTCAGTGAGGGCGGTGGCCGCGCTGAGGCGAGCGTACGTGGAGATGTCCCACTGTTTGGTGCCCACCTCGATACGTTCGCTTTCAACCAGGTCGGGGCCGGGCGCGGCTGGCTCGAAGGCCAGCATTGCGCTGGAAATGAAAATCTTCTGTCCGTTGGTTAGGTTGCTTGTACCCGAAAGGGTAATGCCTGTAGCCATCTGGGCTCCTTATCCACGCCGGACTGGCTGTCCAATTTTAGCCATGTTGGCGGCGTACGTATCTGCTGTTATATTCCCTGTCATAAAGAGGTCTCGTAGATCGTCGGAAGTTGACACCCCTCCAGCCGCGGTTGGCGTGCTGCCAACGGGCGGGCTGGCGGGCGGTGACGGCGGTGCCTGTGTAGGTTGTGGAAGCCCCTTCTCGACCGTCTTGAGGTTCTTTAGGAAGGCGCTGGTGCGTTCGCTCTCTGTTCCCGTACCTACCAGCAGGTTGTAGTCGATACCTGCGGTAGATGGGTCAAGCCCGAAGTCCTTGACAAACGACCGAGCACTCTCGAACTGGTCCATAGGGAGTTGCGATTCAGGCTGAGGTGCGGGCTGCTGCTGGATGCGGTTGAGCGCGTCCTGCTCATTGTCAATTTGATTCTGAGCAAATGGCCGAACGGAGTCGTCTACGTTATCGAGGTTCGACTTCATCTGGCTGATGCGCCCTGCGCGAATCTGGGTCTCCTGTGACCGCTGGGTCGCGGCCCTGTCAGAGTCTAGACGACCCTGTAGACCACGCACCTGCGAGACCAGGCCCTGGTTCTGCGTCTCCATTGCAGTCTTCATCTCGTTGAACATGGCGGTCGTCACATACTGGGGCGGAGTTGCCTCTTTCCCATTCTGGACGGCGTCAATCTGATTCTGTACCTGAGTTATCGGGTCGGCTTCCACGGTAGTCTGCGTAGTCATTCTCCACCTCTCCTGAGCCAAACAAAAAGGGCCTGAGCTTCGACACCGTTGTCGAAAACCCAGGCCCTATGCTATGCGCACATGGCCTTCGCATACCGCCACCGCGCAGATGGCGATATAGGCTGTTCGGCTAAGACCAATGAAGTCTTATCGCCCTAAATGTAACTTGACGAACGATTCTTGTCAACCTACTGCACCCCAAGCATCTCGCCCACAGCCTCAGTGCGGCGTGGATCCTGTTCTTGAAGTACCGTCTGATTGGTAGGAGTTGTGATGTAGCCCCACCGTAGCAGCAGGCGTTCCGTCTCAGGGTCGCCGAACATACGCACCGCCTCTTTGACCAGAGTAGCTTCACTACGTGCTTTGACCAACCCAGGATTCAGTTTCAGGAAATCAGCCTTAAACTCGGGCAGGGTTGCTTGGAACTCATCGTACTTGTCCTCCAGCCCTGCCGCACGTACCACCGTGCGTTCTATCTCGAAGTAGGACTTCAGCGTCTCACGTGCGTTACGCAGTTCCTTCAGCGGCTCAGGGTCGTTCGACTGAATGTGGGCCTCGATGTCGTCTATTAGGCTACTGCCGAACTCGCCTCGCAGCTTCTGGATAACCTCATCGCGCTTCTTGAAGTTGAAGTCACCAGTGCCAGGGTCTTCCAGGTTAGCCGCCTCAAGGTCCGCGAAGTACCTGTTCTGCGCCTCATCGAACTTGCTTGTGAACGGAGAGTCCCCTTTCAGGAACTTCAGGTCTTCATCAAACTGGCCTCGTAGGGTCTCTTTGGTCGCGGAACGTTCAATCTGTTGTTTGGATACTTCGTCACGGAACTTCTTTCCTTCACCAGGAACAAGTCTAGCGAACAGTTGATTGATTTCAGTATTGAATCTATCGTTCTCGCCCTGGGTTAGGACGCGATACTGCTCAATCCGGCTGTCTCGTTCCAGTGAGACCTTACGTCTGGCGGTAAGCTCCGCCTTAACGATGGATGACTCATTTACCTGGACTCGCTCAGGCGGAGTAAGCTCGTTGAAGGTCTTACCAGGGAACAGTTTCTCGGTGGCACGTTCCCGTAGATGTGAGGTCGTCTCACCGAGTACATTGAAGCCAAGACCCTGTAGTACCTGTCCTTGTGGGCCTATACGTCCTTCGATCTCACCGATGACTTGCTCTGCCCCAGGTATTACCTTACGCGCCAGTTGGGCAACCCCTGTACCAGCACCGATGGGCAGGAATAGGTCCTGGATGAGCTGGGCAGTACGAGAGATAATCCCACCTGGGCCAACTGTATCAGTGGGTCGGCCAGCAAAATCGGTAGCATTGAACCAATTCGCGACCGCTCGTATTGGGACGGACTCCCTAGACGTGGCAAAGCCTATCGGGTCTAGGGTTTTGAATACCGTGTCCATCTGCCCCATTATGTCGAGCATTATTTCAGTGCTATTTCGGCCCGTCAGTGGGACGGTCGGCGCAGCAAATTTACGGTTGTAACCGAACGGCAACGGGCCGAAGTCGTTTCTAGAGATGGGCGTATAGCGGTCGAGAGGTAACGCCTCCCCTGTGGCTGCGAAGTGAATAACGTTTGCTGTTCCAATCATGGACAAGTAACTCGCTATCCAGTTTTTGCGCCAGAAAGCGGCGTTAGGGCCACTCACAGCCTGTGTGGCCTGTCGCAGCAACGCCTCCGGCTCTCCGAAGGAGAACATCACTCGTGTTAGGAAGTAGCGAGCAGCCTTCTGTTGGATAACGCTCTGCTCTGCCGGGATAGTCGAGTACCGTAGATTGGCCGTCCGCGCTATCATGCCGTTCAGGGCCTTGTCAGACAGATTCGGGAACTGACGTGCCAGCATAGGTGCGATGTTGTTCTTGATGTCGGTCAGGATGGCAGCACGGTAGACTCCCTCAAACAACCCTCGCCGTATCGCGCTCTCCAGCTCCCCTACCTGCCGCAGAATACCCCTTGGTATCTTTAGAGCACCGGCATCTCTTACTGCTACACGCCCTACCTCGTCAATATTCCCGAAGATGGTCACGTCGATGTCGGATAGACCAGCCTTAACGATATTCTGCATGTGGACATTGGGCCTACCCTCTACAATTGACTCGGTACTGTTGAAGCCTATCCTGAGTCGCTGACGAGCACCGGAGCTGATGTTGGACTCCAGGATTGTGTATGCAGACTTAGGCCATGTGACCGCAGCCTTGGCCGCTTCTACTGGCCTCCCTGCCTTGATTGCATCCAGAACCTCAGTCCAACCACCTATGAAGCTGCGCTGTATGAAGTCGCGTTGCTGGAAGATGGAACCGAACAGCCTTGCCCGTTTGGGTACAAACGTGGCGATGTCCACGGCCTTCAATACGTCTACCTGCCTGCCTCCCATGCCAGGTATCGTTAGCTTCAACTCAGGCACAACGCCATACATATTCTCTAGCCGGTCGGCCATCTGGTTGGGCACCAGCCAGCGTCGTGTATACATCACGCTCTGGGTTCCATCATCTGCCGTAGCGACGAACCGCTTACCCTCAAAGGCTGGCCCTACCTTGGGAACACGCCACCCCTTCGGGACAGCGCCGCCTGAGTGTGGTACAGCAAGTCCAGTTCCCTTGAAGTCGTCTATGAGTTGTATCTGCTGACGGAACCGGACGCCCATCAATTTGGATACCCGTAATTGTTCATACGGGTTCCAGAACAATGGTTCAAAGCCCGCTTCCCGCATCTCTCGATAGGTAGCATCCACTCGTGGCTTAACGAACCCTGGTTTGGCCCCCAGTCTTCCACCACCCACCCCTGGGCCGCCCACGAAGCCTTCTGGTGGTCTCCAGCCACGGTAGAAGTAGTCTTCCACAGTTGCCATTGCGGGGTCGAAGTCAATCCGCATAGCCTCTTCCAGGTCGGTGAGCTCTCGAAGTATCTTGTAATCGCGTTGCAGGTTAGCAGGAACCGTTATCTCGCCAGAAGACACCTTGCTCGGATTGTGCAGCGCCTCAAAGAGGTCATCAAAGACCTGGATGTCTTCCTCTCGCGCCACAAGTCTGCCACGCTGTATCTTCCCTATACCAAGCGCCTTCAGACGTGCGTTGCCCTCCTCCACCACGATACGGATTTCTCCTTCGGCCTGACGTATCACGCCACCGTGCTGTCGAAGCAACGCTTGGTCTGGAGCCTCGCCGAGGAACCGTGTCTGCTGCACCTGTCGCAACACGTCTTCTGGCTCCACGGCAGTAACTCCAGCGCGAGATGTGACCGGAAGTGTTGGGCCGCTGGGGTCTGCCATTCGTGGGCCGTTCGGTATCTCTCGTGGTTTAACAGGTGGATGCTGTATGGGTGGTAACGCAGCCCTCTGTATTTGCTGTACCTCTGACCCCTGTGCGAATTTCCGTCCAACCTCTCCCGCTTTAGTCGCGGAGCGAGCGGGAGCTATAAAACCGAAACCCTGTATCTGTCTAACTCCTTCTGGACCAGACTCAAATGCCCTTCCCACCGGTGCCTGGAATGGCAAAGGCTGTCGTCCCGCGATAAAGCCGCGCCCAGCTATCTCCTTTACCGTCTGAGCTCCCTCAAACTGCGCGATGCCCGTCCCCCTAATAGCCGCCTCGCCAGTTTTTTGTGCTGCGAGCAATCTAGCGGGGTCAACTACAGGTGGCGCTCCAGGTAAAGTAGGGCGTGGAATCTTTGCTATTGCCGTTCCTGGTTTAGGCGCACGTGCAAGGAAGTTCTTTAATTGTCCTAGCCTAGAAGCCAACGGGGCTAGTTGTTTAAGTATCGGCGCTACCATAGGTGCTGCCACGGCTCCCTGTGGCGTACCTAAAAGAATGGATTCCGCGACTGTGTTTCCCAGAGTCTCGCCGCCACTCCCACCCAGGAGGCTGCCGAGGAAATGTGCAGGGATATCAGTTATCTCCCCGAACTTACTTACTGCAGGGGACGCTGTCGGGAAGATTCGTTTCCCTAACTGGTCAAACTCTTTTCCTGACACTGCTGATGATACCCGCTCATACTCTTTTCCTGGCAACCGCAGAGCAGGCATCCATTTGGGTATAACCGCCTCCTGTATCTCCCCGATTTCTTGTAATCGAGACAATATAACTGGCGCAAGCGGGTGGCCCTTAATCGTCTCCTTAATACGCTCAAAGAGGCTGATATCAGGAGGAATGTCAGTTGGTGGCTGCTGGATGGGCGCAGCGCCGCCTACCCGTGGGTCAACGACCGTTGGAGGGAAGTCAAACACAGGAAGTGGCTGGGGTACAGTAGGCGCTTTGCCCGCACGTCTATCCGCAACATCCTTGGGCGTGATATGTCTAGGCATTAGCGCGTCAGTACGGTGCGGCCAGTGCGGAGTTGTCCGCGGCGTGTTCGCTCGGCCTCTTCTGACTCACGTTCCTGCCTCAACACCTCGGACTCGTCAACCCGTTGCTGCTGCAACCGTTCTTTCAGGGCCGCTGGGGTCTGGGAGAACTGCTCCCGCAACCCTGGCAGGCGTTCGCCAAAGAAGTCACCGAACGTGGGAGGCGCTGGGGTTGCGACGCGGGCCAGGTGCCTCAATCCCTCAGGCGTATTGGTAAGGCGCCTCAGGGTTGGTCTACGAGCAAGCAATGCAGCTATGCTCTGCTCTATCAGGGGAAGGCGGCCCGTGGGATCGCCCTCCCCAAACCCTCGACGGGCCAGCGGGGACTGGCCCTCTTCAACTCCACCCTCAGCGGCCCTGAGCGAACGCTGCAGTAGAGCCCGATCACGTTCTAACTGCTCCCTCTCCGTATCTATTTCACCCAACTGCGACTGGAACCCCTCGAAGTCCGACCTCAACCTGCCAAAGTCGGGTGTAGGCTGGCGTACTGCACCAAACTCCTGCTGCAACTGCGGTTCCAGGCTTGTCAGGAAATCCAGGAACGGGAGGCTCTCCCCCGCCGCCTCTGACAAGAAGGGCGGGATGTCCGCTGGGGGAAGTGGTGCCTCAGGATAGACGACTTTCATACGTGCACCCGTAGCAGGAGGTTGGAACGGACTACCACGGATGGCTTGATAAATATCAGTGGAGCTTATACCCTCCAACACTCCTGGCCCTGAAAACCCTCGACGGGCCAGCGGGGGCTGGCCCTCTTCAACTCCACCCTCGCCGCCCACGTTCCACTCTCCCTTAAATTGCTGAAGGATATTGGCTACGCTGGGTATGCCTGGCGGCGTTCGGCCAGTCTGTCGCTCGTATCCCCCTGGGGTAAGCTGGAACGGTAATATCCCAGCTTCCTGGGGAGCACCCATTGTCTCGTCTATGAACGAAAACACGTCCGCAGGCTTTTTGAAAAAACCAGGGACTTGCGCTGCCTTCAGATTTACCGCGTTAACCAGTCGGGGGATAACATTGGTTTCTAGGTTGGCCGCAAACTGCGGGTTCTCAATGGGATCGAGGAGGCCAGCCTGTGCAAGATGGCTCCGTATGGTGTTCTCAAGATTCTGGCCCTCGAACAGAGTGGTTAGGCCCGCAGACGCCTCCTGCGCCTGAAATCCTTCCCGGCTCAAGAAAGGGACAGTCCCAGCGGTAGCTGCGGGCTGGCCCTCTTCAACCACGTTTCCGAGAGAATCTACAAAACGTTTAAGTGGCCCTGGAAACCCTGGTTGTGCCGTAGGCTGCGGCGGCGACATAAGGCCCAACGCAACCGCAAGGTCGCCCTGAAGGGAGCCAGTGGTGGCGTTCTGTTCCATCGCCAGTTTAAGTCTGGGAATATCAACGCTGTTCAGTACCGCCGTTCTTTCTTCTGGCGAAGTTTCTGACGTGAAAATTCCGGCTCGGGTGAGGATGTCCTCAACGTCGCTGCTCGTGATTCCAGCTATGTCGCTCGTACGCTCCGCCGCCGCATCAGTCGCTTCCTCTGTCGCCACACGCTGGTACTCTTTT
>Ga0207884_1001040_pt1 | contig 12054 bp, 13 predicted proteins | sample MalvirmetaMSP144_FD_184236 | JGI IMG/M metagenome (GOLD analysis project Ga0207884, IMG submission 184236) | Marine viral communities from the Deep Pacific Ocean - MSP-144 (SPAdes) | ecosystem: Environmental > Aquatic > Marine > Oceanic | place: Pacific Ocean | collected 2011-07-08 | reverse complement strand
GAGCGATGAACTCACTTTACTAGAAAGAAAAATTAGTGCTCAAGAGCGGAAAAGAAAGAAAAGTCCGGAAGAGTATGAAAGACTCATTCAAGAGAAGCAAGAAGAGCTTCAGCAGTATAAGCTGGAGCTTAAATCATGGATCCTTAATAACATTACCTTATGAAAGCTATCAGAATTACAATAACTATAGTATGGTCAATCCTAGGGTTATGGCTATTCATCCCAATAGATGATGGCCGTCAACTCGGGGACATGTGGATGGAAGGAGGAGACTTGCTTGTCAAAACTCAAGAAGTACATTGGTATGATGGGCTAGGTCTATTCATGCTGTTCATGATACCTATAATCGGAATGTGGCTTTGGGAATTCTTTAAAGAGGATTCAAACGGCAAACCTCAAAAGCGTCGAAGCCGGATGTTTTAAAGAGAAGTCCCCGCTTCTCTTTTTTACGGTCAAATTCTCAAATAAATCATTATTTTCAAATCTCCCCCGTAATCATTATTCTATAGCTTAGGTTTCAAAAAAGGGGTTTAAATGTGCGGACGATATCATCTTTCTTATAAAAAACGTTTAGAAATAGATGAGTTTTTAGCCATTGTGGATAGAGGGAATTACCGAGCACCCGGAAAACAAAGTGAGCTTGAATTTGCTAACTACAATGTAGCGCCCACATCTGTAATACCTGTTTGTCGAGTAAATGATGAAGGCAAAAGAGTATTAGATTCTATGTACTGGTGGTACATGAAATGGTTGCCTAAGGATGGTAAGCCGAATTACAAGTATTCTACCTTTAATACAAGAGACGATCGTATTTTAGACAGTAAAATGTGGGGGAAGGATTTTAAAGAGAAGCAGATCCGATGCATTGTGCCTATGAATGGATTCTATGAATTTACCGGGGCAAAGGGAAGTAAATCTGCTCATTACTTCTATCCAAAGAGTACAAACTTTTGGGGTGCAGCAGGTATTTATTCTAAGGTCAGCCCTAATGAAGGAATGAGTTCCTTTTCAATTATCACTACTGATCCTAATTCAATGGTGGAAAAAGCACATGATCGAATGCCTGCTTTTTTACATCCGAGTGAATTTGAAGATTGGTTAAACCCCGAGCATTCAGCTGAATATTTGTTAGATATGTTGAAGCCTTATCCGGTTGATGACATGGAAACATATATAGCATCTGATAAAGTCAGTAATTCAAGGAATAATGGTCCTGAACTATTAGAGCCTTCTACTCTATTTGGTTCCAGTTCGGCAGAGAAGAATGTAGGCTAGAGTTGATCAGATGTGAGTATTAGAAATCCCAATATTGTTTTAAACTAGTCCGTATTCAGGAGGTGAATGCATTAATGCGTTTGCTTCATAAACCTTCAACAATGAAGCTAAAATAAGATCGATTTGAACTGTATTTATTTTAACGTTATTTGCTTCTTCTCGATCTAAGAATTCCTGAATTCTCTCTATCATTTCTTTTAATGCAAAAGTATATAGGTTATAAAAGAACCTATGGTGCTCATAATTATTGAGTCTGACCTCTAAGTCTTCTCTAGTTTCAATTAAATTGTTTAAATAGTTATCTAGAACTATTAAATCCTCTTTCAAATAATCCAAAGGATTTTTCGGGTCTAAATCATTTACACTCATTACATAAGAAGAGCGTTTTTCATAATAGACTACATCTTTGAATTCTGCTACATCAAAAAGTCTTTTCTTCATGACATGAAGAAAAGAACTGATGTCATCTGGTACTATTGTTTTGAGTGCTAATTCTAAATTATGATGGTCTGATTTTTCCATTTAAGCAAAATATGTTTTATCAAGTTAATAACAATACTTATTACCTAACAAACAAAAACTCCCTGTCTACTTCTTGCATAAATCTCCAATCTAATTGATCTAAGGTATAGACTAAATGATAAAATCGTTGCTCGGTATCTTCCACTAAATAATTAAGATGCTTGGTGATCATGTTATTCTCCATATGAGTCGTCTCAATCTGACTTACCTGAATAGAACCATGCTTACTTCTTTTAAAGCGGTAAGGGCGTAATCTGTCAATAAGTGCAAACTCTATGGGAGTAGTTCTTTCTATCAGTTCTTTTGGAAAAACTTCAAAACGGATAGGAGTCATTCTATGAGCATCTGAAGGTTGGTGCTTGTGCCTTTTCATATGAACTAATACCCGATCAATGACTACGTTTTTTTGGGTATCATTTTCTACTAAAGACCACAACAGTTCTTCTTGATCGAATTCTAAATCAAAGATCTTTCCGTTCTTTGTTTCAATACTGTAGTAGGACTTTTTTATACCACCGATAACTTTACTGTGGCAAGATCTCACTCTCTTTAATTGGTACGTATACTCCTTTCTCCAGGAAGGCTTAGCGAGCCTACTATGCCTGCAAAAAAAGACGAGTATTTCTATGAGTGGATATTTATTCATGACCAATTCTGTTTGGTCGTTTTAAATTATACACATATTTTGTACATATCAATGTCGAAGTAAAATTTATGTCCACCAAAAAGACCTTTTCTTATCAACCAGAGAATGATGTACACAGAATCACGCTGTACAACACGGTGTATCCTGAGCATCAACACCGGGGAAAGAAAGAACGATTATATCTCCACTTCGACTTTGCTTGTTTCTACGCTCAGGTTGAACAACTCAGAAACAGGATGTATGGTTTACCTCTAATTATTGGTGGATGGAGAAAAGAAAATGGGCAAGTAAAAGGAATCGTTGCAACGTCCTCCTATGAAGCTCGTTCTTTTGGAATCAAAACAGGGATGAGCGCTTTTGAAGCTTATAATTTATGTCCGTATGTGTGTATGCTTCAGGTAGATTACGATACCTATAAAGCGATATCTACTCAGGTTCACTATGTATTCCAGCAGTTCTCTGATACAGTAGAGCGTTATTCTATGGATGAGTACTTCATGGATATCTCTTTCTTGGTTGGGAAGCCGGAGTCCAAGATCAGAGCGTTTGCACAAAGTATACAAGACAAGATCTTTGAAGCTACTAATTTGTACGGATCAATAGGAATTGCACGTTCTAAAACCTACGCTAAACTATCCAGCAGCTTAGATAAACCCAAAGGAATTACTTCTATCATAACCGGAGAAGATGAGCGAGCTTTTATCTATCCATTAGATGTGGATGAAGTCTGGGGAGTTGGTGGAAGAAGATATGAACACATTTTAGCTGAAGGCTTCAGAACGATTGGAGATGTAGTTGACAGAGGAACCGACAGAACTTTTATGAGACTCTTTGGGGCCAACTTTGGAAAGATGTTATATCAAACCATTACCGGACAAGATCAAGCAAGAGTACTGGATGAAAATGACAACTATGTACCCAAATGGGGAGTAAGTTATGGTCATACGTTTTCTGAAGGCTCTTGTGATGTAGAAAGAATAAAAGGAGAGTTTGCGATAGCCGTGGAACATGTGTGCTACAGGCTTCGAGCCTATGGAATTAAAGCGAATTCTTTTACTGGAATGTTTGGGTTCAACAATACTGATCAGCCAGGAGTGGGATTCAAGTTTGGTATAGATGGATACACCAATATTGATAAAGTTGTGTTTGAATCTTGTATGAGTAGAATACTTCCGGCAATCGAAGGAGCATCCAGAGCAAATATGGAGATCCGGAATATCATCATCGGCACTAAAGAAATAGACAAAACAGATCAACTCAATCTATTCTTTTCAGAAGAAGCCCGTGAACTGGAGAGATTCAAAGCCATTGATCAGATCAATAACCGGTACGGGAAAGGCACACTTACAAAAGCTCATACCTTACTAAGGGTACAAGGGAATACCCATTTCTTGGAAAGGAGTGTTTAATGTTTATATTACTTTATGAAGGAAATATTTGTACACGTATTAAGAGGAGATCTTACCTTAGGTATTGCCTACCTAGAATATCCTCGTTGTATCATGTGGCTTCAACCAGAAGAGTTCGGTCACTGCTTTCACTGGATTGATACCGATGTATCTATTCAGGATCAAAATAAAGTGAAGCTTTTACTTGAAATGAAAGAGGTTGAACTAGGACATAATGGTACTAAAGGCTTTCCGATGATAGAACTCAATGATGATAACACCCTCGAAATCTTAATGAAGAATAATTGAGCTTAAATGTGACTAGTTGGGGAGGGGTGGTCTTCGTTCCTCCTATTTTAGTTCAATGTCTAGCTCTTTTTTTTAAGAATAACCAGGGAAGCTTCCAGAGCATTCTGTATAATACCATTGTTCCCAAGCTAGAAACATGGCTAAAAACCCTTGAATTCGTAACTCTGCCAAATCTGTAAAATTACTGACTGCTATAATGGCAATTTCAGAACGTTTCATATAATCTCAATAAAAACTAGACCATACAGATCAAAAATTAGCATTGTATTTGCACAAGTAGTCATGCTGGTTATAACAACCAGATAGAACATTTTTTGAAAATCGTTCTACTAATCTATTACAAAAAACAAATACTATGTCTAAAAAAGTAAAATCTAAAAAGAAAAGTAAACCTAAAAGCAAGCCTAATCGACCCCTATCAAATGCAGAACTAGAACTAAAAATAACCAAATTGGAGCTCATTGTTATGGCTTTAAATGGTTATATGGTTACGTCTCAAGCTCAAGAAGATGGGTTAAAAGAGCTCTTCGAAAATCTAGAAGTTCTTCTTACAGGCGTATTGTATGATGCATATAATGCTGGTCATACAGAAGATTGCTGTAGTATTACTGCTCGAATATTTAATGGATTAGAATCCATTGGATCAGTTGAATTAGGTAAAACCGATAAGTAATTATCGTAGAATTACTAATTTGGGTAGGCACTAAAATGGTGTCTACCCTTTTTTAGATTAATACTATGTTCTGAAGAACTATTTATGCCATAATTAACCAACTATTAGTGTTACATTTAGAACAATATAATCTAATACCGTCTTTGAAATAAATTTAAACCATCAATGAAAAAGATATGAATACAAGTGAATTGATTGAATATATAAGATCTGAAGTTGCTCATGCTGCACTATCAAAAAACAAAGATGCAGTTAATATGTATCTTGTTGTTAAATATGCCGACCGACTTAAGAATATTGATCCAATAGAATTTGCTGGTGCCATAGGAAGAAATGATAGTTACGCTACTGAATTCAGAAAAGGTTTAAAATTAGCCAAAATTATAGCGGAAAGAGGATTATAGCTTGAGCCTTAAAAAATCATTTTGACAACGTAAATACTAAAATTTTTTCGTTTGGTATAGTAACTGTTTTACTTTTAGTTGACTACCACTTGGAGGCCTACAGGTCTCTTTTTTTTTTACGATATAATCAATGGAGAAAGTATGAATGAAACCACTATTTCAAGAACAACACTCTTCAAACTACTATGGAGTAAACCCATTTCTGAGATTGCAAAAGAGTACAATACAGATCATCAAACTTTAATTGGAATATGTATTGATTATAATATCCCCAGACCTCAATCTGGACATTGGACAAAAGTTCGATTTGGAAAAGTAGTTGCGACCCCTGCCCTGCCTAAATCAAAACAACCTGATTCTAAGATTACTCTATCAGGAAAAAAGTTAGCCCCTCAACTTCTCAAAAAGACAGATGTAATTCGAGTGAAACAAAAGATTGGCGTGCTACATAATTTAACTCAAAGAACATTTGATACCTTAAAAAATAAACGAACTAACCAGCATGATAGATTGAGATCCAAAGGGTCTGCAATTCTTGATGTTTCTGTAACCTCAAAACATCTTAAAAGAGCAATCAGGATAATTGATGCTATTGTAACTGAATTTGAGAAAAATGGTTTCGAAGTAAACACGACCTCATATAATAATTTGGCAAAGTCATTTGTTGTGATTGATGGCGAAGAGGTTTATTTCCATATCCACGAAAAAGGAAAAAGACTAAAAAATCCGGATCAAAAATATAGCTTTGATGAATTCAAACACATCAATACAGGAGAATTAATCCTTGGACTAAGTGACTATAAATATTGGTCACGAACAAGGTCTATTGCTGACGGAAAAACTCAGAAGCTCGAAGATAAGATGGAGAAATTCTTCAATATCGCTTTCGATATGGCTAAAAAATTGAAAGATGAGAGAATTGAATCTAATAGAAGACAAAATGAAGCAAATAGAATTCGAGAAGAGAAGGAACTACTCCAGCAGTTAAAGCTGAAGATAAAAGAACAACGTGAAGCAAGAGTTCAAAAAGAGATTGATAAAAGAAATGAATTAGAAACTCACGCCAGCAACCTTTTCAAATCTGATCAAATTCTGATACTCATTGAAAGAGTTGACAGTGAGATTAGAAAACGACAATTGAATAACGTTCAAAAAAGAAAGTATCAGGATTGGAGGACATCCACGAAAAATTATGCCGAAGGCTTAAATCCAATTTTTGAGATTTTATCCGCTTTAAATATTACAAAGTAAACTTAGTCCATTAGCTCGTTTATAATATTTAACTTCCTTTCTACTTATTTTCAATTTCAGTTAATTCTGATTGACTTGGAGGTTCTTGCTGCAATACTTGCATATTTATTTATCTGTCTTCTGAGATTTATACTCAATAAGATTCTCCCATTCTTTCACCCGCTTTTCAGAAAATGTTCGCCCGTAATGGGGTTTTAAATCAAATGGAAGTATGTTTGTTTTTTCATATAACCAAAAAACCGATGTTCTAGCTAGTTCAAGGGCTTCAATAAAGTAGGAGAAATCGTTTTCTAGAACCTTAAGCCAACTATTTAGATAAATAGCATGATCATCTCGAGGAATTGGAATTGTATTAAACTGAGTAGTAATAATTGCACTTCCTAGTTCTGCAACAAGTTCTTCAAATGCATATGCATTATCTCCGAATTTCCACCCAAACTGTCTTTTACAGCGATTTTTGTGTCCTGTCCAATGAATGATTTCATGTAATAGGGTACTGTAATAATTTAGAGTTTGAGAAACCTCCCCCTTATAAGATTTAAATCGTGCCATTTCCGGCATTTGAATAAAATCTTGAACGATAGAATAGAACGCTCGGTCTCCACCTGACTTAATAGTAGCTTCGGTTTTATCTACAAATTTTTTGAGTCTATCGAGATCTGTCGTGTTTTCATCAAACAGACTGGATTGATGGATATCATAGCCATTAATTTGAGTCACATTAAACACCCAGTAATATCTGAAGTAAAAGTTCTTTTTAGCTTTTTCTTTTTCTTCTTCAGTTATGAATTCAAAGTTAAGCTGTTCAACCCTTTCACCCTCTCTTCGAACAAATGCAGCTCTAGGAATTGCAAACATTATTAAAGTACCCTTTTCTCCCTTTCTTACTTTTGAACCACTCCTTGCTCGTTGCCATTGTTTGAAGGTAGCCCAATGATTGGTTGAATAATTATTCTTTAGACACTCATTCCATAATACCAATAGGTTATTTCCGCCATAGAACTTTCCGGTAACCGGATTCCAAGCTTCAGGTATTCCTTTATGCCACGGCATTTCCCAGCTGGATGAGCCTTTTTTCATTTGACTTAAAATAGTTTCCGAAATAGAATCTATTTGCCCTAAATAGTGATCAATTTTTTCTTTTAAGTTCATGAATAATGATGCTCAAATGAAACAAAGGTATCTAAAAGTTTCATATTTACAATTAAAGAAGTGTTCAAGTGTATTTTGGATTCTTTTTTTTATGGTCTCCATCGTTTCTCAAATTTAATAATGGTAAATTTAAATTCTTTTTATAGGCCCTCTAAATTTTATAACCGCTTTATTCCCAAATTGCTTTAGTAATTTCAAATAATAACCGATGACGCTTTTCTAATTCCTCAGGACCAAATTTTTCCATTGGAGTTAAATCCAAGTCATATTTAGCTTTAAAATCTCTTACATCAATTTTTGACTTATATGCATCACTCCTTAAGGTCCTATTCCACAGTAAAGTATCAGCATACGATTTTAATTTTTTAGCATATGGTTCATTATTACTTGAAATATTATCCCGTCCTTTCAATAATAATATTCCACCTAACCTATTTCTTTCTTGTTCAAAGCGATCTTCATCATTATCAAAAAGCTTTAAATTTTCTTCATTATGAGACAGAATATGTTCAATATGGAAACCTGTTTTTGTTCCAGTCTTTTTTACTAAATCACCAATTTCATGTACCATTCCTACATTCAAATTCTCTGAAAGAAATTTATCTACTCTTCCAAAGAAGTAACGCTTAAAACGCTTGTTAAGGTTGATACCAGTATTTCTGTAAAAGCCATAGTGCATGTAATCTGTTGCTATTGAATTTCTTTTTTCAGAAAGCTCTTTTAATAAGAAAGTGTTAAAAACATCTTTTATATCTAGAATGGACTTTTCTCTTAGCTTACTTGAAATTTTATAGATTGCATCACTAAATGAGTTACTATCATATGAATTTTGTAACTGCAACAAAGAGAAGAAACGATCTGTTTGATATGCAACTTCTTGAATCTTTTCGTCTTCTTGATAATCATTTAATGAGCAAGCTGATAGGATTAACAAAAATTGACCATCTAGATCATTCAGATTATTGTAATAAACATGAGCAAAATCTAAATCTAACTCTGTGGTAAGCTTATAAACTCTTTCATAAAGTTTTGAATAGTAACTGAATTCATTTTCAAGAAATCTTTTTACACTAGATGGATTGTGTTTCAAGGATAAATCATTATTCATCTCTTTTGAAAAAATTTGTCTGTGATAATCCCCATCAAATTTCTGACCCTCCTTTCTTGTATCTGCGTATTTAGCTTTTAACAAAAATCTAAAAAAAGTATCTGTCTCATCCGCCTTTAATACGTTTATAGACTTTACACGACTCTCCCAAAGTCCATTATAATTCTTCTGATCTAATTCTACTTTATCAATTTGTCCAAGTAATTTCCCTTTTAATATTTCATAAGGTTTCAGTCGGATACCACGATCATTTATCACCTCAAAAACCATTGGAACATCTGTTTGCTCTACAGAAAGCTTAATAAGTACCAAGCGGTGAAGAAAATAGAATACAAAGGTCTCAAACTTATGTTTTTCATTTAATTCTTCTCTCAAACAATCTTCGATTACCTTATAATTATTTAGCATATTTTCAGCAGTTACACCACTGGAAACATCCATATCATCGTATTCTTTTTCGAACTTAAATAATTCTTCCAAAATTACATTATGCTCTTCATGGTTCATCCAAAATGAACGATCCATACCAGAAAAACCCGCTATTTTTGCTTCTATCCATCTTTCTGATTGAGACTCAAATTTCTTGGCAAGATGAAATAGTTTTATCAAAATTAGAGTAAGAGTAGTTAATCGTTGTTGACCATCTACGATATAAACTTTCCCTCCAACAGTATTCGTAACATAAGTATTTAGGTAATACCAAGAATATTTCTCGATAATTGTTTCGGCAGTTGGATCTAATTCATGATTAGCTTCATACTCTTGATTGAACTTATAGAAAATGTCATCAAGCAACCTTTTTACAGGTTCTTCATCCCATTTGTAATCTCTTTGGTAAAAATCAATGTGATAAGTTGTCTCTGAAAAAAGCTTATTTATGTTTTGATTATCGGGTGCGATATCCATATAAGATCATTTTGTTAACATTAGAGATTAAACCCCGTCCTATTTACAATCTCCTCAATCAGTTCTATCCCATCTTCTAAATCACTTTGAAATACAGGGGCGTCTATATCATAATGGGATTGTGGATTAAATAGATTACTTCGCATTATATCTAGGTTTGATATAATACTAGGGGGCCAATTATTTAACCTTGCTAAAGCTCGTGACCTATCAATCATTTGACTGAGATTCAGCTTATTAAAATTCCTATCGTAATGTTTATTCTTAGGTACAAATTGATAAACAAACTTTTCAGTGGCCTTTCTCAGGTGGTTTGCAGAAGCAGCAAATTCTTTTTTCTTATAAAAGGAAATAGCTTTTTCTAAGTTTGTTTTAGAATCAATTAGTAACGGCCTTACTCCGGTTTGAACTTTATCCTCATACATCTCGAATTTAAGCCAGTCACGAGACTGATTTAATGCATTAATTTTACTTTTAGATAACTCATAAAAATGCCTGTCATGAGTCATCATTATTAACTGAAAGTCGTTTGCATATTGGTTTAATAACAGGTCTAATACCTTATATCGATGCTTCATATCTAAGCTTAATAGCATATCATCAATTACGAGGCACTTCATATCCGCTTGATATAACTTGATATCAAGTATTGCAAACCGGATTGATAACCCTATGGCGGACCATTTTGCTTCATTTAAAAATGTATGTGGTTTCTTGATCCGGGTTGTGGATTGCCCATCATACTCTGGTATTTTGATTCGAATCTCAGGTACATCAAAATCAAAATAGTCTTCTTTAGTAGTAAACTTGAAGTCCGTTAGATCAAACTCAAATTTAAAGTCGTACTTGAAATTGCTCTGAAGTATCTGATTTGCTTTTAGCGAGGTGTTCTCTAAAAAATCTCCTAACCAAACATTCCACTCTTTAACCTTTTTTTTGTAGTCTTTATAAACTTGATAGTTATTTTTTTCTGCTGGGTCTTTACTTTTTCTTAGTGATGCAACTGGGTAAACATCATCTCCATGAATATCTTTGACCTTAGTCGGCCCTATTTTAAGCTCATCGAACTCTTCTAAACATGGAGTAGCATTTTTTCTCACATAAGGAAGAACTTCTTCATAAAACCATGGAAACAAATCGACACTTTTTGAATGCTTTCGGTTATGCAACTGAAATAAGATTCTGTAGTTGATGAAATCAGAAGCCATATTGCTTTCCATTACATCAGAATCTCCTTTAATGTTCAAGTCGGTCCTGGAAACTTTGTAGTGCTCATTGTTTCCTTGAGAGTCTTCTACAACAGCTTTTATAGATGCACCTTGTCCAGAAGGAGTATAAAGATTGACTAGGCTATGCTTACTCCTTTTATAGAAGTACTTTTTAATATCACTATCCTTCTTCTTAAAACTGGCCTCCAACAATGTATAAAGAGCCCAATAGATCGTAGATTTACCGCTGCCATTCTCTCCGTAAATTAGGACATGCCTGCCATCTATATTTAACAGTGGATTTTTTTCTTTTGGTTCTACCTCCCGAAAAAATTTGAAATTTTGTATGTGTAGTTCTTGTAAACTCACTTGACCACAATGTCATTGATCTTTTTAATGATGTTTGGACTTCTTGTAAATGCCAACAGCATCCGGTTACGGATTTCATCATCTTTCATTCGCAACCTTTGATGTAACTGACGGACTAAATTTTTCTTCTCTTCTTTCGTCTCGAACTCGGCTAAGGTTGGAAAATCTACCAAGTCTATAATGTTGATTTCCTTTTCTTTCATGTGCTCTTCGAAATACAACTCATAAACCATGTGGTCTACTACATCTTCGAACACTTTAGATACGGTAGATTCTGAAAGTGCTTCAATGATCCGTTCGTTCTCTGTTTTATCCCATGACTTAATGAACAGAATAATATCTACCAAGTTGTTAATTTTTTGCTCGTCTTCTTCTGAAGGATACGGAGCTAAAAATGGTTCTAACGCTTGGTTACTAATAATTTGATCACCAGTGCCTGTCTGTGGTGATGTTTTGAAGAGTTGATACAAACCAGCTTTTGAATTTAATACAGCCGTTAGATACTTAATCTTCTCACCCGTGGCAACACATGTACTATCTAACCCAAAAAATTCATCGGGAGAGTAAGCGAATCTCATTATTGAACCAATACGCTTCCAAATTACTTTCTCCTTTTTAAACTCATCTACGAACTGAATTTGATCTTGTGTTTCGTACCATTTATTCCCTGTCTTTTTTCTTGACTTCTTTTTTTTGCCATCCGAATCAATAAATGTCTCACCAGTTTGATTTAGTTTCGGTTGAAAGCTTTCTAAGTATTCTTTTACTACCGGGTAGTCATCTATATCCAACTTTAAACTCGGAAAAGTAGCTACTACGTAATTCCCTCTCCATTCAGCTTGA
>Ga0207884_1001031_pt1 | contig 12174 bp, 10 predicted proteins | sample MalvirmetaMSP144_FD_184236 | JGI IMG/M metagenome (GOLD analysis project Ga0207884, IMG submission 184236) | Marine viral communities from the Deep Pacific Ocean - MSP-144 (SPAdes) | ecosystem: Environmental > Aquatic > Marine > Oceanic | place: Pacific Ocean | collected 2011-07-08 | reverse complement strand
AACATCAAATTAAAGGCACCTCAAAAGAAAAATTTCTCGATGATATTCGTTATCTGATGGATAACTGTGAATTTGTATTTATGCGCCAACGGGAAATGTTAGGACTGGGTCATGCGATCCTGACCGGTGAACCGATGATTGGCAATGAACCATTTGCAGTCATTCTGGCTGACGATTTATGCGCCAAACCAAAGGAAGGTGGTGAACGTGCATTGAGTCAATTGGTAGCGTTATATGAACGTTATCAGTGCAGCATCGTCGCGATTGAGGAAGTTCCTGCCGATGAAACCCATAGCTATGGTGTCATTTCTGGTGATGAAATTGCTCCAGGCATTTACCAAATTAAAGACATGGTTGAAAAACCCAAACCTGAAGAAGCTCCCAGCAATCTGGCGATTATCGGACGCTATATTCTGACACCGGAGATTTTTGAATATCTGCGTAAAACCAAACCCGGCACCAATGGCGAAGTTCAAATAACCGATGCCCTGCGCTTGCTGGCACAGGATCGTCTGGTATTAGCCGTAAAATTCAAAGGTCAGCGCTTTGATTGTGGCAGCGTCGAAGGTTTTGTTGAAGCCACCAATTATTACTACGAACATGAGCATTTGAATAAATCAGCGTAAGGTTAGGGCTTGTTGATCCTTCATATCCACCACTGCAGGCGGCTATTTTTTTGTTCAACAAGGCGGAAATGATTTGGTGTAGTTGTTCTACATAAATCATTTTCAACGAAGTTGGGCGGAAAAATAGCCCCAGCCCTTCGGGTTGGGGCTGAAAATGCACCACTCAGTGTTGCTCGTCGTTTATTTAGAATGCTTAAACTGCTCTCCTCGCGCCTTGATTGGTGCATTTTCAGTCACAACAGAGGCGGAGATGAAGGATCAACAAGCCCTAATAAATCTCCATCATCACTGCTTATATAAAGTATTCCATTATCTACAAACGGTGATGCAAAAATGGCCCATCCTGAATCGAGACGCCATTTTTGCTCACCGTTATTTATATCAAGCGCATACAGGTAACCATCCATTGCACCAATATAGATTTGTTCACCTGCGATAGCTGGCGAAGAAAAGACCGTTGCCTGAGCATCAAATTGCCAAAATGGTTCACCACTTTCTTTATTCAGGGCGAACACCCGGCCATCGGTGGCAGCAAAGATGATTTGCTGATCTTTCAAAGCGGCTGAAGCAAATAGTCTTGAACCCGATTCAAACTTCCATACCGATTGACCTGTTTCAAGATCGACAGCAAACAATACCCCGGCATCGTTGCCGACATAAAGCATGTTGTCGTCACTTGCGATCACTGGAGAAGCATCAATAGCAGCACCGGTATCCAGAGTCCATATCACCTCCCCCCCCATGGATACGGCATATAACAAACCATCATCACTGCCGAAATAAAGCATATCGCCATCTCTTGCCGCTGAAGAATCAACATGACCGCCGGTTTTAATGCGCCATTTCAGTTCACCACTATGCCTGTCAATGGCATAAAAAAAGTGATCCAGACTGCCAACAAGCACCAGGTTGTCGGTAATTAAAGGAGAAGCAAACACCTTATCCTGTGTTTCAAAAGCCCATAGAAAACTGCCGCTATATTTATTGAGGGCATAGATATTCTTATCATCACTGCCGAAGATGATTTGTTCTTCAGCAACGGCCGGTGTTGAAAAAATCCCCGCCTGAGTGACAAATCGCCATTTTTCTTCACCCGTCTGATTATTTAACGCCAGCATCAAGCCATCAAATCGACCGGAAAAGATCAGATTGCCGCTACTGACTGGCGAGGATGAGGCACCTACTTCTGCATGATAACGCCAGAGAATTTCTGGTTTTGTCTGTGGTCCCGTGGTTTGGAAATCTCCACTGCGCTGTATATCAGCTCTGAACATGGCGGAAGATTCGGTTTCAGTTTTTTCCGAACAGGCTGACATATTGAGCAGGAGAAATAATCCTACTAAGGATAGAGAAACGTTTGAAAAAAGTGATCGGGTCATTTAGATGAGTATTCTTGCATTAAAGTTATGAGTAACCATACCAACACTTTCCCAGCCAAAAGTGGAGTTTTTTGTCTTAGACATTAATTATAGCCTATGCTCAGGCTAGTTTGACGTGCAAGTCCACAGGCTACTTTGAAGTGTCCGCAAAATCAGGGTAGAACCCCAAGCTGATTATCTGCCTTTCTTTTTTGCTCGGGCCTGCAAGGCTTCTGTTCAATTTTTCGGACACCGGCAAGGCTTGAGTGAGACACGCGAATGACTGGCGCTCGAGTGGAAGAGCGTGCATTTCCATAGGCTGTGACACTGTCGACTGATTGATGTCCCATGATAGCCGCTATTTCTATTCTTTCTCTGCCTGATGCCTTGAGGTTGGAGCCAAACTGATGTCGATAGCTTTTTAGAGTGATCCGCCTTTTTCGTCTTGGCCAGATTTTTTTCGTGAGCTCTGCAAATTGGTTTTGCAATAGTTTCATGGCTTGCCCGGTTGAGTGATCTGGTAAGGCATGCTTGTAGTCAGACCAGATTGCGTGGGCGGTTTTGATTTTATCAAAGAGATCTTTTTCAAACAGCTGGGCTCTATCAAGTCCTCGTGAGCCATCTTCTGTTTTTTTGGCACCTGTAATTGAAATACTCAAGAATTCCGAAGAGAATTTCATCGATGGTATTTCAGAAGGCCGAACTCCAGTCTCTCTGGCGATGATTATGACGGCAGCCAATGCACTGTGCTCTTTATTAAAATATTGTAAAGCTTCTACAATCTTCTGATGGTCAACCTCACTTACTTTTTTACAATGCTGCTGCTTGACCGGCTTGTTGGTTAAACCAAGTTTCTGGCGTGCAACTTCATATGAAAGTTTTTTGAACTGTTGTGATACTTCAGGGTATTTGGTTTGCTGATAAGCGTATATAAATGCTGACCGATAATGGTTCCAGGTTGCCTTTGTTAATTTATTGCTTGCTGTTATTAAGGCATCAATTAAGCCAGTGACACTCTCTGGCCCATTGTAATAGTTTCTTAGAAACCTATGGAGCTGCATTATCGAACGTTCAAGTTTCTTATCAACCGGGTTAACTATATTTGAGCTCATAAAGCACCTACATATTTAATATCAAGATGCTTTCTAATTTAGCGTGATAACTAAAGTCACAATGTGATGTTTGTTGCAAAAAATTCACTCAATTAACTGTTTTTATGGATAAATGTCAGCTACAAGTGAAATTAAGCGACCAGCAAATAACGTTTATGGGCAACTAAGGGCAAACAGCGATTTTGCAAATCGTGTTCGCCCTACATACTTCCTGATTTTTAAATGCCTAGTAGAGCGATTTAGTAAACGTCGCTTTTACATCAGGAAGTATGTGACAACAGTTGCCTAAAATTCATGTTTTCAGGGCGCTAAAAATGAATTGTGCTAGCAAATTACTGGTGTGCTTTTGACTTCGAAAAAAGCCGAACATATTGCTTGTAAGGTTTTTAAACTTTCTCACTCATCTGGCTTAATCTGCTTTTTCTCATGTCTAGATAATACCTACTTAAGAATTATCTGGAACAAGCTCAACTTCAATATTTCATGAATGGTTGTGCTTTTTTTTGGGGCACGTCAAAAAGCCGGATTCCAATTCTGGCTAGACCTAATATTGGAGCAGGGAGAACTCACAGGCATTATTAAGCTAAAGTTGGACTAGATATTGAGGACACAGTTAAAAATGACCTATTCATCCTAATAATAGCTGAAAGTTTCGTGCTCTACTTATAGCAATCTAAAGTGAATTGAAAGAAGTTATGAGATAACAATCAAATGGCTCTGGAGTTTAAAATTGAAGCACTAAAATAGTGCAGGACTTTTACGGACATGAGCTTTGGAAAGTAGTGCATAGTGATGCAAATTAGCAACGGGCATCTCGGGAAATAATAAAAGTAATAAGTTAAATTTTACTTCCCCAACTCAATAAACCTTGTTTTGTTATTCTGATAAACGATCTGATCCCATCGGATAGTCTGTCCGATCCTTCACCTGCAGAATACGTTGTTTTATGTCTTCTTTAGTGGCAGTAAAAACATACGGTGCCAGATCTCGAAGACGTCCCTGAATGTAGGGTGAAATATCTTGATCCTGCAAAAATAGTTCTGTTCGGGCTTCACAAATTCGCATAATTCCTTCACGAAAGCCAGCCACACTATCAGCTGGTCGTCGATCTTCACCTAATGTCCATCCACGACTTTGCCATTCCTGATAACAATCTGTGATCAGACTTTGTGAATTTTGCATATCCGCAGCAATCACTGGCGATGAAACCATTAAAATTAGATAAACACTGATTCGATTCATTCGGACAAACTCGCTTTGTTATTCAAACGTAATGGTATTGACCGACAACAAGTCAGGAAAAATTCCTTTGTTGAGTTCCAGCTCTGGAAGTTTAATTCGGCCAACAAGAAGTTTATGAATGATCAATCGACCTATAGATGCGCTGCTGAGGTGCAAAGCTGCTGTTTTATGGTGCGAGAAATGGACTGTGAATTTTTGATAAATCTTTAAGTTATTGTTTTTATTTAAACTAAAATCTTGGCATTGTTCATGCAATAACACAATTGTAGTTTTCTTCAGTGCATGTTCGTTCTCTCTCGCTGCGTGCTGAGCTTTGGGTAAACCTTCGGGTTTACCCTTTTTTTTTTGCACATTTTTTATTCTCTCAAATTTTAATGGTTTTAAAACGTTTCATCACAAAACCAGGTAAATTTTTCCACTCGAAACCATCTTTGTGGAAAAAACTCCATTAATTCATCATAACTATCATTTGAGCAATGAAGATTAAGACCTACTTACCCTAGGCCGGAGGTCATCAAGATGACTTTATCGCTAGTGTGAATGGAATTTTTCACTATCTCGGTATGAAACTTGCGTCAGGCTAATTTAATATCGATTGGAACAGGCAATGGTGATGGTCACTCCTTCTACAAACATTCAGAATTTCCTGAGCGCGCATCAGCTCTCAGCTAAATATGCTCAACAGATTGATCACTGGTTTTCTGACATAACTGATGATTTCATATTGCACCAAAAAAGAGCAAAGCGCCCTATAATCATCGGCATTCATGGTGCGCAAGGCTCTGGAAAAAGTACCTTAGCCGAATGTCTGGTTCAGTTACTCATCACTCAATATCATCAGACTGCCATTGCCCTTTCTCTGGATGACTTTTATCTCACCCATCAACAACGAATTGATTTAGCGAATTCAGTTCATCCGTTATTAGCAACTCGTGGGGTACCGGGAACACATGATATTGAGCTTGCATTGACGACCCTCGATAAATTGCTTTCGGAAAGAAAAAACATTGCCATTCCTCGGTTTGATAAAGCGCATGATGATCGATTGCCTATTGAGCAATGGCCGGTATTAGAGGTTGCTCCTAAATTTATTATTCTGGAAGGCTGGTGCATGGGGGCCTGTCCTCAACCCGATGAAATGTTAACGCTACCCGTTAATGCTTTGGAACAGAATGATGATCCGGATGCCTATTGGCGACGTTATGTGAATCAAAAGCTGAAACAGGACTACCCTGCCCTTTTCCAGCGTGTTGATAGCTGGATCATGCTTAAGGCACCCGATTTTGATTGCGTTTATAACTGGCGACTGGAACAGGAAGAAAAACTGCAACAAACAGCCGTTACAGTAAGCAACAAAATCATGAGTGCTGAGGATATTTCGCGTTTTATCCAGTATTACCAACGTATCACTCAACACTGTCTGGAAACGTTGCCGGAGCAAATGGATTATGTTTTTGAACTCAATATGGAAAGAGAAATCGTGGCCTTGAAACGTCCGAAAAAATCGTCTCCTTCAGTGACCTGTCCCAAAGCATCGTTATTGGTTTTTACTGATTTGGATGGCAGTCTTCTGGATCATCATAACTACCGGCATGATGAGGCGGATCCCGTGTTGCAAAATCTCAAACAGTTACAAATCCCGCTGATTCCGGTAAGTAGTAAAACCCAGTCGGAAATTGAACAGATAAATGCTTCCCTGGATAACCCACATCCCTTTATCTGTGAAAATGGCGCCGCTATTTTTATTCCGGTTGATTATTTTCCAGAGCAACCAGCCGAGACCAAAACCAGTGGTCAATATTGGGTAAAAGAATTTGTTCAACCCCGAGCGCATTGGCAGGCGATTATCAAATCAGTGAAACCTTTATTTAGTGATGATTTCACGACGTTTGCCCAGGCAGGTATAGATGGCATCATTGCCATGACCGGCCTGGATGTTCATGCTGCAGCGCGTGCTGCCAGAAGACAATATGGCGAAGCGCTGGCGTGGCATGGCAATCCCGGTAAACAAAAACAATTTATTGAAGAAGTCCGTAAACGGGGCGCCCAGGTATTGATCGGTGGCCGCTTTTTACACGTTTCCGGTCAATGTGACAAAGGCCGGGCTATCGAATGGCTTAAACAGATATACGAACATTTTTGCCCGGATAAACGCTTTACCAGCCTGGCGATTGGAGACAGTCAAAATGATGTGGCCATGCTGGAAACAGCCGACATGGCCCTATTGATCCCATCACCGGTAAATTCATTACCCAAATTAACTCGCCATCATGATGTTATGAAGGCAACACATTGCGGTCCACGAGGTTGGGCTGAAGGCGTACAACAAGTCTTGAAGCAGCTCCATATAAGCACAGCAATAGTGCATTAAAATCACAAGAGGCTCACATGGCAGATTTTCATCAGAACGGTATTATCACAACATTACATAATCTTACGCATCGTCATCTGGCTGATTTAGAGCAGGATCTTGTACATTTCAGTCAACAGCGTCCAATGGGATTATTGCTACCCTCATTATTTTCAGAACTGCAGGGAGAGGCGCTTCCAGCAATTGTTCAACAATTGAAAACAGTGCCATATTTATCCGAAATTGTTATTGGACTGGATAGAGCCAGTGCTGATGAGTATAAACATGCGTTGAGCTTTTTCGCGGATCTCCCACAACATCATCGGATCATGTGGCACGATGGACCACGGTTAAGTGCCATTGATGCAGAGTTACAAGCCTTGAATCTTGCCCCTCATCAGGCCGGTAAGGGGCGAAATGTCTGGTATTGCATGGGCTATATTTTAGCTTCAGGAAAAGCGGAATCGATTGCCCTGCATGATTGCGACATTACCACCTACAGTACCGAACTGCTGGCTCGACTGATTTATCCGGTTGCCAATCCAATGTTTAATTACGAGTTCTGTAAAGGTTATTACGCCCGGGTCGCCGGGGGGAAAATGAATGGCCGGGTGAATCGTCTGTTAATTACCCCCCTGTTACGTGCTCTCAAATCGGTCATGGGACCAAGTGATTATCTGGATTACATGGACAGTTTTCGCTATTCATTGGCCGGTGAGTTTTCGTTTCGCCGTGATGTATTAAACGATATTCGTATTCCCAGCGACTGGGGCCTGGAAATTGGCGTGCTATCAGAAATGCACCGTAATTATGCGAATAACCGTTTATGTCAGGTGGATATTGCGGATATATACGATCACAAACATCAGGATCTCTCATCCGATGATCAACAAAGCGGTTTGTCGAAAATGTCGATAGATATTTCCAAGGCATTATTCCGAAAACTGGCGACCAAAGGTACCGTATTCAGTCCCGAGCATTTCCGCAGTATTAAAGCGACCTATTATCGGATTGCCCTGGATTTCGTGGAAACCTATCGAAATGATGCCGTGATGAACGGTTTGCAATTTGATATTCATCAGGAAGAAGCCTCAGTGGAAATGTTTGCCCGTAACATCATGGATGCAGGGCAGGCATTTCTGGATAACCCAATGGAGACGCCGTTTATCCCAAGCTGGAATCGTGTGCAAAGTGCCTTACCGAATATCTTTGAGCGGATTTATCAAGCCGTTGAAGAAGACTATCAGGAATTTTCAGCATAAAAATGGTTACGACACAGACATCCGAACGTCCGGCAGTTTTCCAAAATGTGCTTTATCACCTGAACAAGGTGTATGGCGATTTTATTGAACCAAAAGCACTGGCTTCTTTAGCCCATGAATTACTGGCTATTATGCGGGTTAACCCTGATGCTCCACCGCCACCACCGCATCAGAATAAATGGCACGCCACTGATATTGCTATGATTACCTATGGTAATAGCATATTGAAGAATGATGAACCGCCATTGCAGACACTGAAGCGGTTCCTGGATGATTATTTTGCTGCTTATATTAATAGTGTGCATATCCTGCCATTTTTTCCTTTTTGCAGTGACGATGGTTTTGCGGTGAAGGATTTTTTCCAGGTAAACCCGGAATTGGGTGACTGGGAAGATATTAATGCAATCGCCAAAGATTATCGATTGATGGCAGATCTGGTCATTAATCATGGATCGAGCAGCAGTCAGTGGTTTAAGAATTTTATCGCCGGGCATGGTGAGGGCCATGATTATTTTTATACCTGTGCGTCTGATACCCCTATTTCTTCAGTGGTTCGTCCTCGCACCACGCCTTTGTTAAGAGAAACTGAGACTGCAGATGGAATTAAAAATGTCTGGTGCACATTCAGTCATGAGCAGGTGGATTTTGATTTTCGTAATACCGAAGTACTCAAAACCTTTGTGAAGATTATTCGGTTTTATCTGGATCAGGGGATCTGCCTTTTTCGTCTGGACGCTGTAGCTTTTTTATGGAAACAGGCTGGGACCAATTGTCTTAATCTGCCTCAGACCCATGAATTGGTCAGGCTGTTACGTTTACTGATTGAACAGGCGCAAAGTGATGCCGTCATTATCACGGAAACCAATATCCCAAATCGGGAAAACCTGAGTTATTTCGGTAATGCCAATGAAGCGCATTGGATCTATAACTTTTCGTTACCACCGCTTTTGTTAAATACACTGTTAACCGGAAATTGCAGTTATTTACGCCAATGGTTGATGAGTATGCCGCCGGCACAAAACGGCACAGCCTATTTTAACTTTATTGCTTCACATGATGGCATTGGTTTAAGACCCGCCGAGGGGTTATTGACTGATAGTGAAATAGCTTCACTGATTTCCACTATGCAGGGTTTTGGGGGTGAAATTTCCTGGCGCGCAGCTGAAAACAATATCAAGAAACCTTATGAAATAAATATTGCGCTATTTGATGCGCTGCAAGGAACGGTTAAAGGTCCGGATAAATGGCAACAGGAACGGTTTATCTGTGCCCATGCGATTATGCTCGCCCTGGAAGGTATTCCCGGAATCTATATTCATAGCCTGTTAGCCACGGGAAATGACTATAAACGGCTTGAACAGCATCAACATAACCGTGCCATTAACCGCCATCAATGGGATGATGCTGCCATTCGTGCAGCCTTAACGCATACCGCCAATAACCATTACCAGATTTATCATAAAATGACCGATCTGATTAAGCTGCGTACGGAGCAGCCGGCTTTTCATCCCAATGCAACGCAATTTACTTTGCAACTCGGTGATGCATTATTTGGCTTCTGGCGACAAAGTATTGATCGTCATCAGAGCATCTTCTGTATATTTAATATCAGTGATCAGTCACAAACATTACGCGTTGCCGATCTAAATCTGGTTGCGACTGATGAATGGCATGATCTCATCAGTGGCACTGCAACTGACTCCTGGCAAAGTGAAATTCAGCTAACGCCTTATCAATGCGTATGGTTGAGTAATCGCTGATTTAAGCCATCCAATAAAACATAAGGATTATTATTCATGACAGCAAACGTTTCTATCCGAAAATGTCTTTTTCCCGTCGCCGGATATGGCACACGTTTTTTGCCTGCAACCAAGGCTATGCCAAAAGAAATGCTGCCCATTGTTGATAAACCATTAATTCAATATGGTGTTGAAGAAGCGATGGAGGCCGGTCTGCACAGTATGGGATTTATTACCGGGCGAGGAAAAAGAGCCATTGCGGACCATTTTGATACTAGCTTTGAGCTTGAGCATCAGATCCAGGGAACCAGCAAAGAATCACATCTTGATGATATTCGTAATGTGATGGATTCCTGTGATTTTATTTTTATGCGTCAACGCGCGATGTTAGGTCTTGGTCACGCCATTCTGACCGGTGAACCGATTATCGGTAATGAAGCTTTCGCAGTCTTGTTGGCAGATGACCTATGTGCAACACCAGAATCAGGTGGCAAACGGGCATTGGGCCAACTGGTCGAATTGTTTCATAAACACCAGTGTTCCATTGTGGCAATTGAAGAAGTTCCAGCTGAGGCAACAGGAAGCTATGGTGTGATTTCAGGTGAGGAAATTGAACCGAATGTATATCGCATTACCGATATGGTAGAAAAACCAAAACCTGAAGATGCGCCCAGTAATCTGGCTATTATCGGTCGTTATGTTCTGACGCCAGACATCTTTGATTATTTACGTAAAACGCCCCCAGGTGCTAACGGTGAAGTGCAAATAACCGATGCTATCCGGGCCATGGCTCAGGATAAACCGGTCCTGGCAGTTAAATTTAAAGGACACCGTTTTGATTGTGGCAGCATCGCCGGTTATGTTGAAGCTACCAATTATTACTTTAATAAGCAGCATGGTTCGTAATCAATTAGCAAAACTAGCCGCTGACTTTCAGTCAGCGGCTAGTTCAGTTTTTGGCAACATTCACCAGTATTCAGGGATAGGTGCGTAACTGACCTACCACAACGCCCTGGATGCTCAGTCGCTTTGCATCAATCGTAACAGGCTCAAAGTCGTCATTCGCTGGCATTAAGGTAATCGTTCCATCCTGGTTGACCAGCATGGTTTTCAGGGTCGCATCAAAACCATCGACTAAAGCCACAATCATGTCACCATGTCTGGCCTGCCGGGTTGATTCAATCACCACATAATCGCCCGGCATAATACCTTTGCCAATCATCGATTCACCGCTGATTTTCAGGACGTATCTACCCTTGCCTTTAAACATGATGCCAAGATCAATTTCTGATTCATCGGGTACGGCCTCTATCAATCGGCCTGCTGCAATTTTTCCCATCATGGGGAGAATAAGCGATTGATCGGATCCCTCCTGCTCAGTCAACTGTAAGCCCCGTGTTCTTCCCGATAATCGCTCCAGATATTCCCCGTCAATCAACGCCTGAATATATCGGTGCGTGGTGCCTTGTGATTTGATGCCCAACCCTTCGGCTATTTCGGTAACCAACGGTGCTTCACCATTTTCTTCAATGTAATGGCGAATAAAGTTGAGCGTATCTTGCTGTCTTTTAGTTAACATAAATTTTCCCCTAGAGAGAGAACATACCGAGAAGAGAAAATATAGAGAATTTATAGCTTTAATACAAGCAAAATCTGTCATTTATCGTACATAGTCGCCATATCATTGGAAACGTAGAAAAACAGTTTATTTTGACTGGTATAATCCGCGTGCAAATGGTATCTTTTCCAGTTAAAAATGAATTGCTACGGGGTAATCATGTTCAAAAAAATTGATGAATTTTTGATGCAAAAATTTCCACACATCATCTTACTTTTCACCGTTTTCTGGTTGGGGTTAGTGGCTATTGGGTGGTATTTGTCTAAATAGTTACGACTAAACCGTTTTATTTACAATCATTTAGTGAAAAAGCACGACACTGGTTTGATTTGATCCAGATCAATGTCTTCTAACCCAGCCAGCATGATAATTAACAACGGAAACTTGCTATATAGCGCCGTTGTTAAGGAGGATTATCATGCACAAATTAGAAGAATGGCTGATGGAACACTTCATTGAGTTTATTGTATTCATATCAGTCGCTTGTATTGGATTGGTCGCATTTGGTTTATTCATGTCCTGAATAGACCACACTATTTATATAGTAATGAGCTGGGGTCGTTAGACGATAAGTTTTACCTCTGCCCAGGTTCTGTTTATCTTTCAGAGCCACCAATGCTTGCTGGAAGCTGTTTTTTATCCAGCAAGGCGGAAATGATGTGATCTAGTAGTTTTACATAAGTCATTTCCAACGCCGTTGGGCGGAATGTGCCCCAGCCCTGCGGGTTGAGGCTGAAGGATTGTTTCGTGTGTCGCTATTACAGAGCCGGATGTCAAAATACTAAATACGTTTCAGTTTACGATTTGCTTTCTGATGGCAGATTAATTGATCGGTTCTTGCTAAAAACAGACACTATCGAGATTGTT
>Ga0207884_1001030_pt1 | contig 12198 bp, 13 predicted proteins | sample MalvirmetaMSP144_FD_184236 | JGI IMG/M metagenome (GOLD analysis project Ga0207884, IMG submission 184236) | Marine viral communities from the Deep Pacific Ocean - MSP-144 (SPAdes) | ecosystem: Environmental > Aquatic > Marine > Oceanic | place: Pacific Ocean | collected 2011-07-08 | reverse complement strand
GAAAGCGGTCGGCCGGCTGCCGCCCGCACCCTCACCGCCTCCGGCAGCCGGGCGCGCGGATCGCCGTGGGTCAGCTCGCGATAGATAGCGCCCAGGCTGAAGGGCAGCTCGGGTGTCTCGGCGACATAGGCGCCGACGCCGATCAGCCCCGTCCGCGCCGCCTCCGCCCAGAACGGGTCGCCGTGCTGCGGCGGCGGAAACAGCATGACCGCCAGCTTCTGCAGTTCGTCGAGCACGGCGACCGGGTCGGCGCGGTCGATGTGGCCGAGCGGATTGAACCGCGCCGTCCGGCCCTCCGGGTCGAGCGGATCGAACAGCACCACCTCCTGGCCGTGGGCGGCGCGGAAGCCGGCGCTCGCCTCCCAGTTCTCGCGCTTGACGTCGAGGACCACGACGGAATCCGGCCAGGTCAGCAGGTTGGGGATGACCACCCCGACGCCCTTGCCGCTGCGGGTCGGCGCATGGAGCATGACGTGCTCGGACCCGCCGAACACCAGGAGCCGGCCGCCCTTGCGGCCAAGGACGATGCCTTGGCGAGCGCGCAGGCCGGAGCCGACAAGCTCGGCCTCGCTGGCCCAGCGGGCGGCGCCGTGCAGCGGTGGGCGCCGGTTGCGGATGACGCCGACACCGATCATCCCGGCGCCGCCGAACGCCGACAGCAGCCCGACGCCGAGCCATCGGCGCACCTGCGGGTCATCGCGAAAATACCAGAACCAGGCGGGGACCTGCACGAGGTCAATGTCGGGCGACAGGCGCTTGAGGCCTGCGAGCGCGATAACGGCCGTGAGCCCGCCCAGCAGGGCGATGCCGGCCGTGGCCAGCGTGCCGATATAGGCGGCCTTAAGCGGCCAGGGCGCGCTTGCGAAGCGGGTCATACCAGACCTCCGTCATGCGAAAGCGGCCGTCGACGCGGCGCAACTGCACCACCACATCGACCAGCATGTGCAGCAGCGAGCGGATGTCATCGCGCGCCAGGTCGCGGCCACCCTCGGACTCCTTCACCAGCAAGGTGAGTTGCTCGAAGGCCAGGGTCGCGCTGTCGGCGTGGATGGTGGTGATCGAGCCTGGGTGGCCGGTGTTGACGTTGCGCAGATAGAAGAAGGCCGTTCCGTCGCGCAGCTCCTGCAGGAGAATGCGGTCGGGCCGCATGCGCAGGGCGCTTTCCAGCAGCTGCTTGGCGCCGACCTTGGCGAGCCCCTGCCCGTCCTTGGCGTAGAGCATGTGGACGGCGTTGCGGTGCGGGACGGTCAGTTCGCGGGCGTCCTCGATGGTCAGCAGCCGCTCGCCGTCGGGGATCAGCCGCACCAGACCCTTGGCGAAGGTGGTCTTGCCCGAGCCCGTGGCGCCGGAGATCAGCACATTGCGCCGGCTGCGCACCGCCAGCCGGAAGAAGGCGGGCCAATCACCGGCGTCCCGCAATGCCAGCAGCCCGGTTTCGTCGGCGGACAGGTCATTGGTCGCGACGGCGACGTCATCGAACAGGCCGCCGCGGGCAAAGGCGTCGAGATCGAAGGTCGTTTCGGACGGCTTGCGCAGCGTCAGCGACAGGCGCTCGGCCGCCGGCGGGATGACGATCTGGCAGCGCTCGCCGCCCGGCAGCACGGTCGAGCAGATCGGGGTTTCCGGGGTGATGTCCTGAGCGGTGTAGGCGGCGGCCGCCTTGGCCAGGGTCGAGAGCCAGGTTTCGGTCAGATCGGGCGCCGCGCGCCATTCCCAGCCGCCCTCTCGTTCAATCCCCAGTTCACCTGGCCGATTGACGACGACTTCCGTCACGCCCGTCGGCTGCAGGCAGGCCTGAAGCGGCCTCAGATAGTGCTCCAGCACGGCGGTGTCGTGAGCCATCGTTTCACCGGCTCTTGAGGCCGTAGACGCCCGAGAAGTCGAAGTCCTGGGCGACGAAGATCGACACCTCCGACCCTTGCGCCTTGCGCAGGCTCGGCGGGATGTTGATCGAGCTCTGCACGGCGATCCCGGCGGCGTCCGACGGCAGGCGCGTGATGTTGGACCCATTGTTGGGCCCGGCGACGGCATAGGCCGCGTCATCGACGATGCTGAGCAACAGCGCGCCTCCAAAGCGGTCCCAGAAATGGGTGTCGATTTCGCCATCGAAGCCCGCCCGGCCAAGCGGGTCGGCGGCGGGCGAACCCAAGGCGATGGCGACGCCGGCCGGGGTGACGGCCCGGGTCCAGAGCACGAACAGTCGCCGCTGGCCCTGCCGCAGGCTCGATCGATATTCGCCAAGCACCTTGGTGCCCTTCTCCATCAGCACGACGGCGCCGTTATCGGAAAGGACGTCGCGGGGGATCAGGCAGCTGACATAGCCCGGCGTCGTGGTGTTCATCGCCGTTTGCAGGATGCAGGGGATATTCGCGCCGGCGACGATCAGGAAGTTGCGGTCCGGCAAGCGCGCCGCCCGGGCCTGCCCGATCGAGGAGCCGCGCCGCAGCTGGTCGAGCTCGGTCGCTTCGCGCGCTGGCCCCGCCTGGGCCGCCAGGATGGCGGGCATCGCCGGTCCAGGCCCGCCATCGCCGCCGCGGCTATAGGCCAGGATCGGCGCGCCGCGGATGGCGCTGACCTCCGCCTGGCGGCGCGTTGTGGCGTCGGCCCCCGCGGCCGGTCCGCCATTTGCGGGTTGGATGGCTGGAACTTGCCCGCCTGCGCCGGTCGGCCCGAGGCTCGGCGCATCGGCGCCCGGCGCTGCCAGAGTCGGCGACAGCGCCTTCATCGCGGGCTCGAATGGCACCACTTGGCGCGCGGGCTCGTCGCGTTTCGGCTCGGCCTTAGGTTTGTCATGGCCCCAGGTGGCGGCGACGAACACGCCGCAGCCGGCCACGAGGGCAGCCAGAACGACGCCCTTGCCGGCCATGCCCGAACCGAGCCGTCCGGCGATTGGCGAGATCGATCGCTCGAACGCGGGCGGCGCGCGCTCGCCCCTGGTTGAGGGCGTTTCATCGTGGAGATCGGCGGCGTCGGTCATGGCTTGGACGCTCCCTGGTCGGTGCGCTGGACGTCGGCGGCGGCCGTGCCGGTCCCCGGATTAACCCCGTAGGGCTCGAAAGCCTGGTTGTAGATGCAGAGCACGTCGCGCCCTCGGCGCAGGCGCAGTTGGCGAACGACGGCATGGACCACGACGAACTCACCGCGCACGTCGAACGGGATGAGGCTCTCCGTCCCGCTGGACTCCACCTGGTAGATGGCGGGGACCTGTTGGTTGGCCGGGAAGCGCAGGACCGTGAAGCGGCCGTTGTCGGACACTTCCGACGGCTGGAGGGCGGAGGCGCCCTGGACGCCATAGTTGAGGTTGCGTTGCCCCTCGACCACGGCGCGGTCGAGCTTAAGTTCGACAATGCGCCGCTCAAGCGCTGCGGCCTGTCCTGTCAGCGCCGCCGCGGCGGCGGCCTTTTCATCCTCGGGATAGCGGAAGCGCAAGCCAAAGACGGTGTCGGGCGTGCTGCGCGCGGAAGAGCCGGCCCGCGTCGAGAGCTCGAAGGTATAGTTGCGTGTCTCCGTCCCGCGGCTGGTGGTGACGATCAGATTGGTCGGCGCCCTGGCGGCCTTGGGTTTCACGAAGAGAATGTTCTTCTCGGCCGCCACGTCCCATCCGGTCGCGTCCCCCACGGCCACATGCAGGATGGTCTCGTCCGGGCCCAGAACGATCTGGGTCGCGGTGCGAAACACCCCAGTGATCTTCACGACGGCCCAAGGATCGTAGTCCACGACCTTGATGCGGGGATCGGACGGTCCCGACTTTGGCGTATCGAGCGCAACGGCGGGCAATGCGACCGCCAAGGTCGCCGCGGCCAGGATGGCGAGGGGCATTCTCATCGCACCACCTCCGGGTCCGCCCGGTAGCTGGTCACCTGGAAGCCCAGCGGATTGCGAAGCCGGTCCGCCTCGCCCATCGGCGCCTTGGTGTAGGCGTAGGCGATCGTCGCGATCCAATCGCTTTCGGTGACCTGCTGGCTCTGGCGCACGATCCGGTGGAAGCGGACGTTGGCGACGCCATCGGAAACGAAGCTCACCGCCCGGATGTCGACCTGCGCCTCGCCGGACGGCCCGTAGATCATCTGCGGGCTTTGCGGATTGGCGGGCCTGAAGGCGTCGGCCCAGCGCTGCTGCTCGGCGGGCGTCGACATGATCGAGACCTGGCGGAAGTTGGCCTCGGCCGCCGGCGCAAGCCAGCCCTCCCGCGAACGGACATATTGGGCCAGGAAATGCTTGGTGACCGCCTCGTCATAGGTGAGCGGCTTTTCGGACCTCAGCGCCGTCATGACGTCTACGGCGCCGGTGCTGCGGTCCACGCGGACCACGAACGGCTCGACGCTCTTCAGCGGCGCCAAGGCGGCAACCGCGCCCACGGCCACGGTCGCAACAACCGACGCAAAGGCCGCCACGCCCCAGGCCAACCGGCGCGAGCGCTCGGCGCCGCGCAGTTGGTCGGCGTTCCAGCCCTTCGCTTCGGCGAAATAGCCCTTGAGATCGCTTTCGGCCTTCATGCGAGACAGCTCCCGAACGCCTTCGGCGAGGTGTTTGAGGACAGGGTCTTCGGCTTGGCTCCGTCAGGCGAGGCAGGCGGCGCAGGCGGTCCGCCCTCCGTCGGAAGCGCCAGCACCGTGCCGTAGGGATTGGCGGGGCGCAGATGCTTGCCGTCGCACACCGCGAGCTTGCCGCCTCCGGTCGAGGCGCAGGCCGTGAGGGCGAAAGCGGCAAAGGTTGTCAGAATGGCGATGCGCATCAGGCGCGACCTCCGGCAGGACGAATGGAGCCCCCGCCCCTTGGTGCGCTGCGGCTGGCTTCCTGCGGCCCTTGCGGCGCGCCCGCGCGAGGCACGCCGCTGAGCGAGGCGGCGTTGGCGAAGTCCGCCAGGCCCGCGCTGGCGCCGCCGGCGATGCCGGCGGCGATGGCCGGCGTCTGCAGGAAGAAGATCGCGCCGAGCAGACAAAGGGCGATGAACAGCAGGCCGCCGGCCATGGGATCGGAGCCGTCGATGCTCCCCCACTGCTGGGCGACCAGCGAGAGGATGAGTTGGAAGACGGTGATGATCAGCGCGAACAGGACAAGGTAGTTCACGGCCTGGCTGAGCCACCCAAAGAAGAACCGGCGCGTGGCGTCGAAGAGCGCGCAGGCGACGAAGATCGGGCCGAGCGCCACCAGCAGGGCCAAGGCGACCTTGGCGATCAGCACCACCCCGAAACCGATGGCCGCAGCGAGCGCGCCGACGATGTAGACGACCGCACCGAGGATCCATGGCCCGAAGTCGACCGGACTCGCTTGCTTGGTGATCGTCTCGGCGAGATAGGCCGCACGGTTGAAGAAGTTATCGAACGCCGAGCCAACGTCAGGGACGCCTCCCCCGCTGATCGCTTGGGTCAAGGTGTCGGGCAGGACATGGAACAGCGGCTGGGTGACGTAGGTCGAATAGGCCACCGTGGTGGCCAGCATGTAGACGAAGGCCAGCTTGAGGCTACGCACCACAAAATCCATGAACGGCTCCTGGATCGTGCCGCGCAGAATCGCGAAACCGTAGAGCAGGACGTAGAGCACAAGGGCGGCCCGTAGCGGACCGGAGACCTGGGCCATGACCGAACTCGCGCGCTCGTTCAGGAAGACGTCGAGCTTGCTGTCGACGAAGGCGTAGGCCGGCTGGAATATTTGCAGTGGCTCGGCCATCGCCGCACTCAGAAGCCCTTCTTGTAGGCGTCGATCCGCGCGTCACGCTTGGCGGCTGCCGAACCGGCCTTCGCGTTAACGCACTCGTCGCCGCGGCGAGCGCCGGTCGCACAGTCGGCGACGACCTTCTCGGCCTCGTCGGGATGTGCGGTGAAGTAGTCGGCGCTCCGTGGTTGAGGCGAACACGCAGCAAGCAGAGCTACGGCAGAGAGGGCATATAGAGTCCGGGTCATTGGAAACCGCTCCGATACAGCGCGATCCGCGCGTCGCGCGCTGCCATCATGCGCTCTTGTTGCCGCTGCCTGCCAAGGCGATCCTCAGCTGCCTGAGCCATGGCGATACCCTGCAGCCGCATCTGGTCGTTGGCGATCATGGCTTGCTCGGTCGTGGCGCGCGCCTGCAGGTCCATGACGGCCCGGGCATTGGGCGCGGTGTCGATGGCCGCTTGGAGGTCCTTGAGCCCCTCAAGCCGCTGGGCGCCGGCGTCCGTCACACTCTGACCAAGAGCCAGGTCGCGGGCTGCACGCTGGCCCGCCGCCTCAAGGTCTGCGCCCAGCGGATCGTCCGCCGACGCGGTGTAGAGCCGATTGGCGGATCGGATGGCGTCAGCCTTCGCCCCGATGGCCCCGAGGGCCGAGAAATTGCCCTTTGCGGCCGCGCTGAAGGCGGAAGTGTCCGGAAGGAATGACCGCAGGGACGGGACGCCAAGCGCGCTGGCGATGCGGCTGACGCCCGAGGCGTCATTCAGGCTCGAGAGAAGCTGCTGACCCTGGCTGACCTGGGTCTTCAGCTCATTCAGCTGGTTCACGGCCGTCGTGGCCTGCTGGATCAGTTTGGCGTAGCTGGCCGCGTCATAAACCGCGAGCTGCGCGTGAGCGGCCGAGGCGCCGAGGGTGATCGCCCCTACAAGGGCGATGGTGATCAATGGCCGCTTCATGGGATCATCCTGCGTTCGCGGTGGAAGGGGTCGAGCCAGTCCTTCGGATCGTCGCCAACCCGGGCTCGGATGCGGTCCAGCAGATCGACCGTCTCGGTGCGCCCGGAAAGCACGGCCAGCTGGTCGTCGAGCCCGTCGAGGCGCAGTTCGGCAACCACGGAGTTGAGGCCCTGCTTGATCAGGAACTGCCGCGACTCCGGCGCCAGCTCCTCGCGGACCAGGGCGAACTCGCGCCGCGTGAGGCCGAAGCCCTCGATGTAGTCGCGCTCGGCGGCGTGGGCGTTTGGCAGAAAGATCTTGGTCGCGCACTGCTCCAGGATGGTGTGGGCGATGGGCGAGCGCAGCACATCGGCTGGGGACTGGGTGCCGAACACCATGAAGGCGTTTTGCTTGCGGTAGGTCTTCAGCCCATCCTGGGCGAGGCCGCGGAAGGCTTCGTCGCCCAGCGCCTTCCAGAACTCGTCGATGTCGATGACAAGGCGTCGGCCATCGACCAAGGCGGCCAACCGGTGGAAGAGGTACATCATCATCGGCGTGCGGACCTCGGCGTTGTCCAGCACGTGAGTCATATCGAAGCCGAGGAAGCGGTCTTCGAGGCCGAGCGCATCCTCTTCGTTGTCGAGCACGCAGCCGAGCGCCCCGCCCCGGCACCACTTCTCGAGCCGAGCGCCGACGCCACCGGCGTCGCGCTGGCCGAGCAGCGCGCGGAGTGCAGACAGTGAGCGCTGGCTCGGCGGCAACGGCCCCAAGGCGACGACCGCCGCATCAATGGCGTGCTCTTCCTGGACCGACAGCGGCCGCTCGCTGGCGCCGACCAGCTGTCGGATCAGCTGGCCAAGGAACGCCGCGTTTCCGGGCGTGAAGTCGAGCGCCTTGAGCGGCGCGAAGCCGGTCGGCTGGCCGTTGCGAAGCGTCAGGTAGGTTCCGCCGCAGGCGCGCACGAAGATTTCAGCGCCGCGGTCCTTGTCGATGAAGACCTGCTGGGCGCCGAACTTCTCCAGCGCGGCCAGCATGAAGTTCTGGACCACCGTCTTGCCCGAGCCGGACGGTCCACAGATGAAGGTGTGGCCAAGGTCGCCGACGTGGAAGTTGAAGTGGAAGGGCGAGCCTGCGGAGGTGCGAAGCAGCGCCACGGCGGGGCCCCAATGGTTGTCTTCGGCCCGACCCGCAGGGTGGGTGTGGAAGGGCGCCAGCGCCGCGAAGTTGCGCGAGGTGATCGCCGCCGGCCGAACGCGCCGGCTGAAGTTGCCAGGGAATTGGGCCCAGAACGCGGCTTCGAGGGCCAGGTCCTCGCGCGCCGTGACGAGGCCGGAGTCGGCCAGCAGCGCACGGGCGCTGGAGAGATTGTCGCTGAGCTGGCGTGGGTCGTCGCCGTAGACCAGGACCGACGCTTGGTGATCGCCCATGGCGAAGCGGTTCGACATCAGGTCGTCCAGGGCGTCCCCCAGGCCGGCGATCTGCGAAGCCGCCCGGTCGCGAGCCGAAAGCATCTGGTTCTGCTTCCTCTCCATCACTGCGCGCGCAGCCGTCTTGGAGAGGAAGGTGAAGGACTGGCTGGCGACGAAGGCGAAGCGGGCCGAAAGCAGCCCATTCCAGAGACCGGGCCGGGTGACGGCGGGATATTCCTTCACCCCGAGCATGCCGGCGAAGCGCGCCTCCGCGGCGTCTCGGATTTCCAAGGCCTCGCGACCAAAAATGACCCGGGCCGAATAGATCGCCGAACCGAGGTGGCCGCGGATCAGCGGCACCCGCTCTCGCCGCCCGGTCAGCACGAGGCGTAGCACCTCCAGGGGCTCGGAGAACCAACCCCCGTCCCGCTCATAGAGGCGGAGGGTCCGCACGCCATAGCGGCTGAGGTATTGCGCCAGGTCGCGACCGGCATCCTGCAGCCGTTTGACCGCCTCATCCTCGTCGAGCTCGGACCGACCGCGTCGGGCGATCCAGGCTCCGGCACGCTCGGTGGCGTCGCGGCCCGGGTGCAGCACCAGGGTAACGTAGAGCTCGTTGACGAACATCTGAGTGGCGCCGAGGCGATCCCTATATCGGGCGTCGAGATCGGCCGCGAAGTCGGAGCGGAAAGCGCCTGCCGGATAGCCCTCATGGCGGCGCCGCACCAGATGGTGCCAGACCGCTAGGTGGTCGTTGGCCAGGTTGCGCCAGGCGCCGTTGAGCTTGGCATGCCAGTCGTTGAGATCGCGGACATCGGCGGTCTCGAAGCTGGCCCCGTCGAGCTGGAAGGTGATCATCAGCGCCTGCGTGTCGAGGCCGATAATCTCGCCCGTGACGTGGCGGGCGTACGGAAGCGCGCCGCGTGGATCGAGGTCGCGCCCCAGCGATGCCGGGGCCGCCCGAGGCTGGAGCATCAGGCTAGCCACGGATCACCTCGGCGGCGATGTAGCGGCGCTTGAGGGGCAAAGGTGTTGAGGAACTGCCACCCCAGGTCGCGCCATTGCGAGCGCGGCCCTTGGTGTCGACGAACATCCAAAGCACCCGGAAGGCATTGTGGTCATGCTTGCAGATCGCCCGGAAGACGACGTGAACGGCGGGCGCGATCAGCAGGTAGGCCGGCGAGTGCGCGGCCAGGAAGACCGTGGCCGTCACCATCAGGTTCAGGCCCATAGCTTCCATCGGCACGCCTGCGACCATGGCCGGCCGCGTGCAAGCCAGGAACAGGGTGTCTTCGGTGAGACGCTCGTCGGGCTCGGCGGACATCGAATCAAGCGCCCCCGCCGCCGCCGGTGATCAGGTCGACGATCCCCGCTGCGCTGAAGATGACGATGATGCCAACCACCACCGTGCCGGCGCGGCGCATGTCCAGGTGCCCGAACATCCAGGCGATGCCGGTGATGATGATGGCGATCACCGCCAGGCCGCGAATGACGTTGCTGTTAAGCAGGTCGATGATGTTCTGGATAAAGGTGCCAATATTGCCGCCGACGGCCGCGGACTGCGCAAAGGCAGGGCTGGCGCTGGCCAGGGCGATGACGCCCACCAGGGCCAGGCGGCCAATGAATTGCTTCTGTCTGCTCGCGCTCACTGGGATCCTCCGGACGATTGGGTGGAGACGGTGGTGACGAACCTTCCCCGCTCGCGATGGACGTCGCCAAAGACGTCCCAGGCCAGCCGTGGGCTTTCAGGGCGCGCGGGAGGAGCCGCTGGGGAGGAAGGGACTGCGTGTTGGCCGTTGATGGCCGGCACGATGCGGCTGGAGGCCGCCTCCACCTTGCCGACATAGCCGTTCCTCACCCCACGGCTGGGGTGACCGGTGTTGTAGTAGGAGAGCGTGGTCCTCAGAGCGGCCTGCTCGCCCGCCCCTTCGGGATCGCTTCGCCCATAGCCGTCCTGCAGCACCCGGGCGGCGGCCTGGAGGTTGGCGCAGGGTTCGAACACCTCCCTAAGGCTCAGCCCGAGCCATCGCAGGTTCTTGCTGTTGATCTGTGCGAGGCCGAGATCGAGGCTGCGGCCGCCGGCGATCAACTCCCCTGCCCTTGCGACCGCCTCCTCCACCGAAGTCGGCGCGAGGGTCACGCGCGGAAGACCGTTGACCCCGATCGCCAAGGGATCGAACTGGCTTTCGACCTGCACCACCGACAGAAGCGTCTCAGGGGCTACAGTCGGCGCACACTGGGCGGCCAGGGCAAGAGCAGCGGCGAGGCTTAGGGCCATCGGGATTGCCTGACGGTGAAGGGCTTCAACACCGAGGCCATGTCTCGGCCTCACCGTGATGTTCGCGTTCAGGACCCGCAGGCGCGAGGCGTAAACCTACGCGCCATGGGCGGGTAGGTTTACGGCTGCGACTGGCCGATCAGGCCGAGTTCTCTGGCGCGTACGACGGCCTGGATCCGCGTTTTCACACCGAGATGGGCGCAAAGTTTGATGAGGTGGCCTTCGACGGTGCGACCCGACAATCCGAGGATACCGCCGATATCGGTCGCGCTTTTGCCTTCCTGAACCCAGGCGAGGCACTGAAGTTGTCGTGGTGTGATCAGCCGCGTTGAACCGGGATCACTCTCGGCGCCAGGTTGCGGGCGAAAGGACCGGGGCTCGTCCCGGTACGGGGAGTAGCTTTGGCTGGCCAACTGACCGACCTCCTAGTCAAGGTCTGCCCCCCTAACTAGACCGGTTGAGCGCGACGAGGCGCATTAGGCGGACCATCAACTAGCTAAGCCGCAAGGGCTCGTAAGCAACGCCAGTGACACCACTACTGATTGATTCCCGACAACCGCGAGAAAGGTCAATTCCGCAGAAATGCGGCCCGTGATTCTACGGAGGCGGGCTAGAGAAGAGGCCTAGTTCAAATGCCTTCGCGACAGCCTGAACGCGATTACGAACCTTTAACCGTTCGCAAGCTTCGCCGACGTACTGATCGACTGTGCGGGGTGAAAGACCAAGCTTGGCCGCAATTTCTACCGATGTGTGACCTTCTGCCGCCAAGCGCAGGCATTCGATTTGACGCGGACTTAAACGCAAATCGGCCGGGTCAGACACAGGCGATCCTCAAGAACTAAAACGGCATGAGAATCGCTGCCTCACTGCCTTCTTCTGATCTCGTCATCCATGTATCGGCGACCTGGTTAAATCAACCTGAAGGTGTTGCAGCCTTAGCGCTCGCGCCGCCCTTTCAGCGGGGCAGGATACCGAGGGCAAGCCGCCGTGAAATGCATGTCCGCAGCGGTCCCACTCTCGTTCGCTAGGAGCGCGGCGAACAACTCTGGGCCGATATGATCACTCCTATAAAACTGCGTTAAAGCAGGACCCCCACAAGTTGTCCTTGGATGCAGTCGGGCAAACCCGGCGCTGACGACGTTCTGTTCGACACTCCTCTCCTGCTTCGAAAAGCTAGACTGGGTGTTCACCAAGCCGGGGATGACCAATGAAAACTTACGGCGCCGTTTTCTCAATTCGCCGTCTGTGGATCATCTTCGCCGCTGGCATGGTGCTCATGTTCGGCGCGCTACTCTACTATGGCGGGCAGATTTACCAGGCCGCGCCGCCGATACCTGACTCTGTGCGCACCGCGTCGGGACATGAACTGTTCACGCGCGCCGACATCGAGCGCGGGCAGAATGTTTGGCAGTCGATGGGCGGTATGCAGCAGGGCTCGATATGGGGCCATGGCAGCTATGTGGCGCCGGACTGGAGCGCCGACTGGCTGCATCGCGAAGCGCTGGCGCTGCTGGATATCAAGGCGGGTGAACAGCGTGGAGGAGCGTATGCGAAGCTGCCAAAGGCCGATCAGGCCCGGCTGCAAGCGTTGCTCCAGGAGGAGATGAGAGGAAACACGTTCGATCCTGCTTCGGGGGCGCTGACGCTGAGCGACCAGCGTGCGCAGGCGATTGCGAACGTCGGCGCTCACTATGCCGACCTGTTTACGGCTGGATCGCCGGAAGCAAGAACTCTGCGCGAAGAGTATGCCTTTCCAATGAACGCCAGGCTCTCGGTGGAGGAAGCGGGGGCGCTGAATGCGTTCTTTTTCTGGACAGCATGGGCAGCGACAACAGACCGGCCCGGCGAGACAATCACCTACACCAGCAACTGGCCGCACGAGCCCCTGGTGGGCAACACCCCCACGGGCGGGCTGTTCATGTGGA
>Ga0207884_1001029_pt1 | contig 12209 bp, 10 predicted proteins | sample MalvirmetaMSP144_FD_184236 | JGI IMG/M metagenome (GOLD analysis project Ga0207884, IMG submission 184236) | Marine viral communities from the Deep Pacific Ocean - MSP-144 (SPAdes) | ecosystem: Environmental > Aquatic > Marine > Oceanic | place: Pacific Ocean | collected 2011-07-08 | reverse complement strand
AGTAGCGCACTTTTTCTCGCAGGCCAAAGGCGGCGGGGCGATAGAAAAAACAAAGTTACTGGATATTTACTGGTCCCGGCCGATAACGCTGGTTGCACTAGTTAATTACCAATGCGGACGTAAAAAAGGATCTGGTTGATGCGCAAAAACCTCCCTGTAACCAATGTTGAACTGAAGTTCCCTGACTCCCGGAAACTGATTTCATCGACTGATCTGAAAGGCAAGATCCAGCACTGCAACGATGATTTCGTCGCGGTCAGTGGCTTTACCCGGGAAGAGCTGATCGGGCAGCCACACAACATCATTCGCCATCCCGACATGCCCCCGGAAGCCTACGAAAAGATGTGGTCTTATCTTGAGTCCGGTCGGCCCTGGATGGGGTTAGTCAAGAACCGTCGTAAAAACGGTGATTATTACTGGGTCAACGCCTATGTCACTCCGGTCACTGAAAACGGCAAGGTGGTGAGCTACGAGTCTGTCCGATCCTGTCCGGATCGGGAGGACGTGGAGCGCGCGGAAAGACTTTACGCAAAAATACGGGACGGTAAGAGCGGTGTATCTGTCTGGAAGAAGATCAGCCCCAGCGCTGTTTTTCTGGCATTCGTATTTATCGTCGCTGCCGTTCTCTTCAATCTGGACTACCAGGTTGCGTCTCAAGTGCTGCTTGCTGTCGGTGTGGTTGCCTATGCAATCTGGATGAGTCTTTCCAAGCGCCAACTCCTGAGCTCGGTTACGGCGCTGATGGAAAAGTCATTCGCTGATGACCTGGCTGCCCTTAGCTACACAGACGACGATCTGCCATTGGGGCGCATCAAGGTTGCTGTCCGTGCCCAGCAGGCCCATCTGGATGCGGTGCTGACCCGGCTTGAGGATTCTGCAAACAAGGCCAAAACCGGTGCCATGCACGGCCTGGAAGTGGTTTACGAGGCCCAGGAAACGCTACGTAAACAGCAGGGCGAAACCGAGCAGGTCGCCGCTGCGGTTCACGAGATGTCCCAGACGATTGCCGAGGTATCTTCCAATGTACAGGAGACTGCATCGAAAGCGGAAGGTGCCCGTGAGTACGCCACCCAGGGGTCGACAGTGGTGGCTGCCACCCGCGGCGCTATCGAGAACCTGAAGGCCACGGTGCACAGCATCAGCGAATCGGTTCAGGAGCTGGCCTCGGAAACCGGCAAGATCGCCGGCGCCGCCAAGATCATTGAGGAAATTGCGGAACAGACCAACCTGCTGGCACTGAATGCGGCCATCGAAGCCGCGCGCGCCGGTGAGCACGGCCGGGGATTTGCGGTGGTGGCGGACGAAGTGCGAAACCTTGCCCGTCGGACCCAGGATTCCACCAAGGAGATTCACGGCATTATCGATACCCTGCAGTCCCGTTCATCCAACTCGGTGAAGATTGCAAAAGAGGGCAGTATTGCGGCGGACAGTGGCCTGGAGAAAATGCTGGAAGCCGAAAGAACCCTCAGCGAGATTGCCGAGTCGGTGAACGTCATCGCCGAAATGGCCACCCAGATGGCCGCCTCTGTGGAGGAGCAGGCGCAGGTCGCCGATCAGATCAACGAACAGGTTGAACAGATATCCAGCCTGGCCTCGGAAAACCTGGCCAAGGGTGAGGAATCCACAGAAAGCTCGAAACAGATGGATCGCATAGCCAGCGACCTGCATGAGCTGGTCGTTCGGTTTAAATAAAAAGGGACCGGGCTGTTAACAGCCCGTGGTGACCTTGGTGACTGTGCACTCGGGGTCGCCAAAGGAGTCGTACTCGACGTAGCAGGTGTTCAGGTCGTAACCGACTCGGGTGTACTGGTTATCAACCTGGCTCAGCAAAGTCTGGTCGTTTTCGTCGATCGAGAGATAATCCAGCATTGTCAGTGCGTCTGCGCTCTCTGCCCGGCTTTCAGGGCAGAGGTTGCGCCAGTCCACTTCCGAACGGCCCGCTTCTGTTTCAATAATGAGACCGGTTTGTGCGTTGCCGCCCGACGGGTTGGCAGCGGCGGGGGATAGCCCCTGCGCCCTGGCCTTGGCTTTGACAATGCCGATGGTGCTTTTCATGGTGCCTTCAACGCCGTCCAGCGCTGCCAGGCGGGCACTTGTTGAAAGATCCGCGAAGCGAGGCAGGGCAAAGGCGGCAAGGACGCCGAGAATAACGATCACCAGCACCAGCTCGATCAGAGTAAAGCCCTCTGGCCTTGATGCAGGAATACTGCCTGATGTCATTTGTCGCCCCGCTTCAAGAATGTCGCTTTGAAGGTCAGATTATTCCAGAAACCGGCCTCACCGTCACATCGCCCGCGCGAACAGTCCGAAGGGCATGGCCTTCAGCACACGGCTGAGAGGTGTCCAGGGCCACCAGGGTACATAGGCGCAGCGCTTTTCCGACTCGATGGCTTTCACCAGGGCTTTTACCCCGGTTTCCAGGTCCACCCGGAAGGGGGCGGTTTTGGCGTCACGATTGATGTCGGTCAGGATATAGCCGGGCATGATGTTGCTGACGTTAATGGGTTTGCCATGGGTGTCCAGCTGCAGGCCTTCCGCCAGGAAGGCAATCGCCGCCTTGGTGGCCGCGTAAACGTTCAGGGGGCCGCGAAACCCCCGAACACCGCTGACGGAAGACATCAGCACCAGGTGCCCGCTGTTCTGCTCACGGAAAATTTCCATGGCCGCTTCGCTCTGGGCAATCGCGCCGATGACGTTGGTTTCCACGGTATGGCGGTTGGCTTCAAAATGGCCCCGCCCAATGGGCTGGGAGCTGCCAATACCGGCGTTGACCACCACCCGGTCCAGGCTGCCCAGCTCTTCCCGGAAGCCCCGAAAGACCTCGAATACCTGCTCGTAGTTGCACACGTCCAGTCCCCGTACTAGCACCCGGATATCCGGATAGGCCTGCTGCAGCTCCCGTTGAAGTGCTTCCAGTTTGTCTGCCCTGCGGGCACAAAGCGCAAGATTGCAGCCCTTGGCCGCCCATTCGCGGGCCATGCCTTCACCCAGGCCGGAGCTGGCACCGGTAATCAGAATGTTCTTTCGCATGATCTGGCCTTTGTCGGTAGAGGGTTTTGCAGACAGCAAGAGCCTTGCCTGTGGGTTATCGAGCCTACCATGACTGGCGGAGAATGGAATTGACGGCATTGGGCCAGATCAACCGGTCCTGATCCTCTGGGCCGGCCAGTTTCCGCTTACCCGATTGGGTGCTAATCGGCGGATTTCCGCCTATCTGTTTGGCCGACATGCCCTACAGCTCCCTATTCGCGGACTTTGAGCCTTTGGCACGTTAGCTGCAGTCACCTGGACTAGTCATTGAAGTCTTTCCGACATCGATGCCATTCCAATAATAACGAGGTGATTACCATGCGAAAGTTGCTTATTGCAGCCAGTGCCTGCCTGCTGATGGGCGCTGCTTCAGCCCAGGCCCAGACCAATCTGTCGATTGCTACCGGTGGAACCGGGGGAACCTACTATCCGCTCGGGGGCGGCCTTGCAGAACTGATCAGTTCTGATATTGATGGCTACAAAGCGGTGGCGGAAGTGACCGGTGCGTCTGTTGAGAACATGGGCCTGATTCATCGCCAGGATTCCGATCTGGCGATCGCCCTGGCGGATACGGTTCACCAGGCCTATCACGGTGGTGAACGTTTTAACGGCAATAAGCTTGATGTGCTGGCACTTGCCTCGCTTTATCCCAACGCGGTTCAGATCGTTACGCTGGCGGATTCCGGTGTTACCTCACTGGCAGACCTGAAAGGCAGGCGGGTTTCCGTTGGGGCGCCCGGTAGCGGAACCGAGGTAAACGCCAAAGCGTTGCTTGAATCCAACGGTATGAGCTTCGAGGATTTTGATGTTCGCAGTCTCAACTTCAATGAATCCGCCGATGCCCTGCGCGATGGCGACATTGATGCTGGTTTCTGGAGTGTAGGACCGCCTACCAGTTCCATCGTGAGCCTGGCCAACACCCGCGATATCGCACTGGTTTCGCTTTCAAAACAGGAAGTGGCCAACGCCCGGGAAGCCGTTCCGGTGTTTGCTCCCTACACACTTCGGGCCGGAATCTATGAAGGCCTGGAAGCGCCTACCAGCAGCATTGGCATTCCTAACGTGCTGACGGTGAATTCGGCCATGTCCGAGGACCTTGCCTACAAGATCACCAAGCTTCTGTTCGAAAAGGTGGAAGCCCTGAGGGCCATTCATCCGGCGGCCAATGACACCACGGTGGAATTCAGCCTCGAGTCGACCCCCATTCCGTTGCACCCGGGCGCCGTCCGCTATTACGAGGAAATCGGAGCGTCCGTGCCTGACAGGCTGCGTCCGTAAGCCTGGACTGGTCCGATCAGGCTATGCGTTCGGCAATCAGAGTCTGTTGTCTGGCGGGTCTGCTTTCCTGGGTGTTTGTGCCCATGGCAGTCACCGCCAGCGCTGACACCGCCTGGGAGCTGGTCGTTACCGGCCGGGAGCAGGCGCCATTGGCCCGCATCAGCCTCCCGGATTCAGGGCAGTGGTGCCTGATCTGGAATCACTCGGTTCAGGGCTTTCCGGTGATTGACTGCTTCACGATCAGCAACGACCAACTCACGCTGCAAAGCACCCAGACGCCGGATTTCGCGGCAGGTCTGGGGCACATATCCGGACGCGGGACGCTCGAATCGGATAGCCAGCATGGATATCGCATCGTCGATATGAACGTGCCGATACCAGACAACACGCTTCGCTTACGGGTGGGTTCCGAATCTGTGAACCATCGCATCAGGACGGGTTCCCGCACGGTCAGCCTCAGCCATCTGGCGGCCAATCAGTCTGTGGAGATCCGTCTGACGCCTGCCGGCGATAAAGGAATGAAGCTTCAATGAGTCAACAATCTGCAATCCCGTTCAAGACCCACGGTGAATGGCAGCCGACACTGATGGGCGGACCCCGGCCGCTGGTGTGGTTAATCGCCCTGATGGGCATCGGGCTGTCGCTTTTTCAGCTTTACAGCGCGGGCATTCAGCCGCTGGGGCTGTTCTATCAGCGTGGCATTCATCTCATGCTGGTGATGATGCTGTGCTTCCTGATTTTCGGCCCCAGGCCTGGTAAAGCCCGGGGCAAGGTGATGGCCGTGGTGGATGCCGGCTTTTTCGTTGCGTCGGCCGCCTCCGGTCTGTATCTGGTCTGGTTTCTTGATGACATCATGGCGCGCGCCGGTTTCTGGAACCAGACCGACATTACGATGGCCTGGGTGTGCACCATCACTCTGCTGGAAGCCAGTCGACGGGCCGTGGGTGCCGGGCTGACCATCATTGGCATCGTGGCCATACTCTATGCGGTGATTGGCTCCCGCGGACCGCTTTCCGAGCTGGGTGAATGGATGCCCGGTATTCTGGGTCATAGGGGTTATTCCTTTGATAGGGTCGGGGCACAGCTGTTCCTGGGCCAGGAAGGTATCTACGGTTTGCCGCTGGGTGTCGCCGCAACCTTCGTGTTCATCTTTGTGCTGTTCGGCGCCATGCTGGAAGTGACCGGCGCCGGCCGTTTCTTCATTGATCTGGCGTTTGCCGCCACCGGCAGGCAGCGGGGCGGGCCGGCAAAGGCCGCCGTTCTTGCGTCCGCCAGCATGGGGTCGATCTCTGGCAGCTCCATCGCGAACGTGGTCACCACCGGCGCCTTTACCATTCCGCTGATGAAGAAGCTGGGCTATCGCCCGGCGCAGGCCGGCGGCATAGAAGCCGCGGCAAGCACCGGCGGGCAGATTATGCCGCCGTTGATGGGCGCCGGTGCGTTCCTGATTGCTGAATACACCCGGGTGCCCTATCTGGAAATCGTGAAAGTCAGCGTTTTCCCCGCGCTTCTCTACTTCGCCACGGTTTACCTGCTGGTTCACATCATCGCCATCAAACAGGGCATGAAGGGCCTGCCGTCCAGCGAGCTACCAAAGGTCAGGGATGTGATGGCCACCGGCTGGTTCTTCCTGCTGCCGATCATCATGCTGGTCTACCTGCTGGTTACCGGCGTGTCGCCCATGCGGGTGGGGTTCTATGCGGTGATGGGTATTATCGTCATTGCTGGCGTTAACGGCCTGTTCGTCGCCTATCGTCAGGGCAAGGCGGACAACCAGCTGGCAGTGTCGCTGAAAAATGCAATCCGTGCCGGTTGTATCAAACTGGTGCAGGGCCTGGACCTGGGCGCCCGTAATGCGGTGTCGGTAAGTATTGCCTGTGCCATCGCCGGTATCGTTGTAGCGGTGGTGGGCCTGACCGGCCTGGGTCTCAAGTTTTCCTCGATGATGATTGCCTTTGCCGACGGCAATATCCTGCTGGCGATTCTGCTGGTGATCATTGCCAGCCTGATCCTTGGGCTCGGGCTGCCGGTGACGGCCAGCTACATCGTGCTGATCGTGCTGGTTGGCCCGGCACTGACCAACGAATTCGGTATTCCGCTGCTGATCGCCCACCTGATGGTGTTCTGGTATTCCCAGGATTCCAACGTCACGCCGCCCGTGGCCCTTGCGGCCTATGCGGCGGCCGCCATAGCCGGCAGCAAGACCATGGAGACCAGCGTCCAGGCCTGGAAGTTTGCCAAGGGCCTGTATCTGATTCCGCTATTCATGGTGTTCAACCCGTCCATCATCCTGGGTGGGCCGGTGCCCCTGGTGCTGTGGAACGGGTTTATGGCGATTCTGGCCCTTGCTGCTTTTGCCGCGGCGCTGGAGGGCTTCCTGTTTACCTACATGAAGGCCTGGATGCGGATCGTACTGACTGGCGCTGTCATCTGTGTCTTTTACCCGGATCTTTTGGTCGAAGTTGCTGGTGCCGGGACCATCCTGGTTCTATTGGCAATGAACCTTTATCAGCATTTGAGTAACGAAAGAGCAACTGCGGTTGCTCCCAACCCCTGAACCTGAGTGATCCCGTGCTTTTAGGGCACGGGTGAGGTTCTGATAGTAGACTGGTGTAATTAACTCATCCGGGGTCATTCGGTACCCCGGGTGTTTTATCGGACAATTAGAATAACAATGCCCTATGTCTCTGAATGATCCGGCTGCACAGCGCAATGCCATGCCCCTGAAATCCCTGCCGTTCTGGCTGGTGTTCGGGTTGGTTGTTCTGATTCTTGTGATACTGGCAACCGATTCACGGCTGATGCGGTATGAGATAAATCAGGCAAGAACCGATTCTGTTCAGCGCCTCGGTGCCTACAGAACGTCCCTTCTGGCCACCATTGAACGCCATTTTTATCTGCCCCAGGTTCTGGCGTCCGACCCCCGCATTGTCAGTTCTCTGGACAGCCTGCCGGCAACGCCGGTGACGGGCTATACCCGGGGCTCCGCACTTGTGAGGCAGATCAACGAGCAGGCGGAATCCGATGAAATCTTTCTGATGGATCGGGACGGGTTGACTTACTACTCAAGTAATTATGATGCCGACACCAGTTTTGTGGGCAAAAATTACGGTTTCCGACCCTATTTTCGTGATGCCATGGCCGGGGATTCGGGCTTTTATTTTGCCGTTGGGGCAACGTCTGGCATTCCCGGACTGTTTCTGTCGGCGCCCGTGCGTTCAGCCGATGGTGAGGTTCTGGGGGTCGTTGTTATCAAAATCGACCTGGGGACGCTGGAACAGAGCTGGGCCAATTCCGGTGACTCGGTATGGGTAACGGACGAGAACGGGATCATTTTTCTGGCGTCGAACTCAAGGTGGCACTACTACTCCCTGCGTCCCATTTCAGACACTCTCCAGTCCCGGCTCACCGAGACCCAGCAGTATGGTCGCGGGCGCGTTGAATCGCTTGCTCGGGTGACCCAGTGGCAGTCTGAAGGATGGTCGACCTTCGACCTGATGGATTCGGGTGCCCAGATTGTTTTTGGCTCGGCTATTGATGAATATCCATGGCGGATGCACTTGCGGGTTCCGCTGGAGCAGATCAGGGCCCGGGTATTTTCCAAGCAGGTTCTGATGGTTCTGATTTACGGGGTGTTTGCGGTTGGCAGCCTGTTCTATCGCGAGCGCAGGCGGCGGACCCAGGCCCAGGCTTCCCTGGTGCGGCTGACGTCAGAGCGTGAATCCCATCAGCGGGCGATTATCCAGAACACCGACGTGGGGCTGCTCAATCTGGACGCCAGTTTCAGGCCGATATTCCTGAACGAGCAGGCCCGTTCCCTGTTCGCGCTGGAAGACCCGGATGACCACCACGCGCCGGCGGAACTGATCGAGCCCTGGAATCCTCACGCCGCCGGAAAAGGGGCCTGCCGGGCCGAGGGTATCCGCAGTGATGGCAGCCGCTTTCCGGTGATCTACACATTGAATCGGATATGGGTGGGTGAAAAGGAAGAGTTCATCCTGACCGTTCAGGATGTCACGGAACTGACGGCTGCCCAGCAGGCTCTGCAGAAAATCAACAAAGCCCTGGAACGGCGGGTACGGGAACGCACCCGTGATCTGGAACAGGCGCAGGCAGCCCTGGCACAGAACCAGAAGCTGGCGGCCCTGGGCCGCATGTCTGCGGCTATTGCCCATGAAATCAATCAGCCGATCACGGCACTGTCCAACTTTGTCGCCAGCAGTCAGGTGCTGCTTGAGCGCAACAAGCCGGAAGCCGTCAGCGAAAATCTGGTGAAGATCGAATCCCTGGTTCAGCGGCTTTCGAGGCTGTCCCGGCAACTGCGGATCTTCTCTGGCAAGCGAAATTCCGGTAGCGCGTTTGTGTCGGTGCATGCGCCCATTCATTACGCCCTGGAGCTGCTCAGTGCACGATTCGATGCAGAACAGATCAAGTGTACCGTGCACCTGGCAGAAGACTACTCTGTTCAGGCCAACGCCATGGTTCTGGAACAGATTGTGGTAAACCTGTTAAGCAACGCCATTGATGCCCTGGCCGGCCAGCCGGAGGCGCGTATCAGCATCAGCGTGAAAGCGCAGGACGACAGTCCCGGTCAGGTGGCGTTGAGCATTGAAGACAATGGCCATGGCATGTCGGAAGAGCAGCTTGCCCAGGTATTCGAGCCTTTCTTTACCACCAAGCCTATGGGGCAGGGTCTGGGTCTGGGGCTGGCCATCAGCTACAGCCTTGCCTGTGACATAGGGGCGGAGCTGACGGTCAGCAGTGAAGCAGGACAGGGCACCTGTTTTACGTTGATACTGCCGATAACAATGACAACCAGTGCGGAGCCGAGCTGATGAATGAGATCACCCATGCCGTGGTTATTGATGATGAGCCGACCGTGCTGGAATCGGTCGCCCAGTGCCTGATGCTGGCGGACATTGAAGTGCGCACATTCACCAACGCCCGCGATGCGCTTCCTTTGTTGAACAGTGATTTTAGGGGCGTGGTGGTGAGCGATATCCGGATGCCTGGCATGGACGGCATGAGTCTTCTGCAGGCCGTTGACCCGGGTATCCCGGTGATTCTGATCACTGGCCACGGGGGCATCGCCCAGGCGGTGGAGGCGATGAAACTGGGTGCCTATGACTTCATTGAAAAACCTTACAAGCAGGACCGGCTGATTGACGTGATCAAGCGGGCCTGCCAGCAACGCAAGGTGACGCTTGCCACCCAGCCACAGCAGGCGACGGCTGCAAACGATGACTGGCTGGCGTCGATCATCATCGGCGAGTCCGAACCCACGCGTAAGCTGCGCCAGCAGATACAGGGGCTGGCCCGGGTGAACGCGGATGTGGTGATTGCCGGCGAGACCGGCACCGGCAAAGAGCTTGTTGCCCGCAGCCTGCACGCCCTGAGCATTCGTCGAGAGCATCCTTTTGTACCCATTAACGTGGGCGCCATACCCGAGACCCTGCTTGAGAGCGAATTGTTCGGGCACGAGGCGGGCGCTTTCACCGGCGCCCAGAAACGCCGGATCGGGCTGTTCGAAGCTGCCCACCAGGGCACGCTGTTTCTTGATGAAATCGAGAGCATGCCCATGTCGTTCCAGATCAAACTGCTGCGGGTACTGCAGGAGCGGGAGGTGGTACGGGTCGGGTCCAACACGCCTATTCCCATCAACGTGCGGATTATTTCCGCCACCAAGGAGGATCTCCGGGAAGCGGCCAACGAAGGACGTTTCCGGGAAGATCTTTACTACCGTTTGATGGTGGCCGATATCCACTTGCCGGCGCTTCGTGACAGGATTGATGACGTGCCCGCCCTGTTCAGCTATTTTCTGCGGGAAGCGGGCAGGAACAACGGCCTTGAAGTGCCGAAGCTCGACTACGAGGACGTGCTCGCCCTGGAGCTGCACGACTGGCCGGGTAACGTGCGGGAACTGAAACACACCGCCGAACGCTACCTGCTGTCACAGAGTATCAGCGGTATTTCTGTTTCTGACCTGATGCGTCTGGGCCTGAGTAACCCCTCTGCGACGTTCTCGGGAGAGAGGTCTCTGAGTGAGCGCATTGATCATTTCGAAAAAGCGCTGATCGCGGCGGAACTGACCCACCACAACGGCAACATCAAGGAGGTGATGGAAGTACTAGGCCTGCCGCGCCGAACCCTGAACGAAAAAATGCAGAAGCACGGGTTAAGGCGTGAGGCATTTATCAGATAGGGTCAGATTTGCGCAGCGTTTCCAGAACAATTTCCGGAGGCTGCGGCCGGCTGAACAGATAGCCCTGAAAGCCCCGGCAGCCAAGTTTTCTGAGAGTGTGCCACTGATCTTCCCGCTCGATCCCCTCTGCTATCACCCGAAGGTTCAGGGTGTCTGCCAGCAGCAGAATCACTTCCACAATTGAGTGGCTTTCCGGGTCACGCATCAGGGTGTCGACAAAACTCTTGTCAATTTTCAGCTCGTCGATCGGCAACTGCCGCAGGTAGGACAGGGACGAGTAGCCGGTGCCGAAGTCGTCCAGGGAAAACCGGACGCCAATGGCCTTTAGCTGCTGCATCTGCCGGATGCTGTCTTCAATATTTTCGGCGATCACGCTCTCGGTTATCTCGAGCATCAGTGCGCTTGCGGGCAGGCCCGTATCCGCCAGAACGGCTTCGACTTTCTCCGGGAAATCCCGCATCGCCAGCTGTCGCTGGCAGATATTAACGGAAACACTCCAGTTCCGGTCGGGAAACTCCGTGCGCCAGGCCTGCATACTCTGGCAGGACCGTACCAGTATCTGATCACTCAGTGGCACGATCAGGTTCTTTTTCTCAGCCAGTTCGATAAAGCAGCCGGGATTGAGCAGGCCACGTTCGGGGTGGTGCCACCGGGCCAGAGCCTCGAATCCGGTAATATGGCCGTATTGATCGACTTTGGTCTGGAACCAGGGCACCAGCTCATTCTGCCTGGCAATCGCGCCGGCCAGGTCACCGGTCAGCTGGTGCTCCTCCAGCAGATGCTGTTGCATGGCATCATCAAACACACTCGAGTGGTTTTTGCCCTTTTTCTTGGCGTCGTACATGGCAATGTCGGCCATGCGCATCAGTTCGCTGGAAGATATGGACGCGTCGTTGAACATGACGATGCCGATGCTGGTAGAGATTGGCCGGGCATTGCCTAGCGTGTGGGTGGGTTCCGTCGAAGCGAGGCGCAGGGTCTGTGCGGTGTCGGTCACAGCCCGGATGGCCGCTTCACGGTCTGAGTGTGAGGTGATCATGACCACCAGGAATTTGTCACCGCCCAGTCTGGAGATGGAGTCTGTGTCTCCCAGGGCCTCGACAAAGCGGCCCGAAATCTCAACCAGCAGCTGATCACCACCGCGGTGTCCCAGGGTGTCATTGACCGATTTGAAGTCATCCAGGTCGGTCATCATCACAGCGCCGTAACAGCCGGACGCCGAGCACTCACTCATGGCATTTTCCAGCCGGGTGCGGATCAGGCTGCGGTTTGGCAGTCTCGTCAGCGGGTCGAAAAATGCCAGGAGCTCGATTTCCTCCTGATGCCTCTGCTGCTCCGATATATCCCGCACGATGGCAATAAAACGCGGCGGGTCCCCCTCCAGCGTGATGTACTGAAGCGAAATGTCCACGGGAATCTCATGGCCGTCTTTATGTCGGTGAACCGTCTGGAAGTTCAGTCGACGGATGTCGCGGTTGATGAGGGGTGCCACCATCTCCCGGAACTGCCTCTCGGGGTATCGGGGCTTGACGTCGTAAGGATGCATTTCCAGCAGTTCTCTGCGGCTGAAGCCTAGGAGTCTGCGCGGCAGAAACGTTTTGAGCCCTCGTTTCCGCCAGACCGGATCATTGTCTGGCCGGAAGGAGTGTTCGCGATATCGGATCGGCTCCATCATCGCTTTCGATCCAGCCAGTTAACC
>Ga0207884_1001028_pt1 | contig 12214 bp, 9 predicted proteins | sample MalvirmetaMSP144_FD_184236 | JGI IMG/M metagenome (GOLD analysis project Ga0207884, IMG submission 184236) | Marine viral communities from the Deep Pacific Ocean - MSP-144 (SPAdes) | ecosystem: Environmental > Aquatic > Marine > Oceanic | place: Pacific Ocean | collected 2011-07-08 | reverse complement strand
TAGTCGGGCGGCGTCACGGTGGACACCCAATCATCGTCGGCGTCGGACAGGGGCGGTGTCGCGTAGCGCAGGCAGTAGCCGACTGACTGCCCGGCGATGGCGCGCGGGTCCGCCGTTGTTGCGCAGGCGTCCTCCGCCAAAGGCGAGATGGTCAGGCGCGACCGATGAGCGGCAGGCCAATTCGCGATCTCCTGCGCCAATCCGCTCGGACCGCTGCGCGCCAGCGCCGTCTCCGCCGTCTCGACCAGCGCCGCGCCCACCGCGTGGGGCGGGTCCCAGTCTGGCCGGAAGGGGGCGGGCTGAAGCGACCAATAGAGCCACAGGCCGGTGTTCAGCAGCAGGTAGGCCGCCGCAAACCCCAGCCAGATCTTCCAGAACAGCCGGCGCTTCATGGCCCCACCGCCACGCGATAACCGACGCCGCGAATCGTCTCGATCTCGACTACGCCTGCGCTGGCCTGGCTCAGCTTCTGGCGAAGATTGCTGACATGGACGTCGATGCTGCGGTCGTAACGCTGACGTTGGCGGCCGAGCGCGGCGAGTGAAAGTTCATCCTTTGTCGAGACGATGTCTCCGCCGCGCATCAAGGCCTCAAGCAGACTGAATTCCGTCGCCGTCAGATCGATCGGCCGACCGTCCCAACGCACGTCGCGTCGGGCGGGATCGAGTTTGAGCGCCTTGATCGCCAAGGGAACGCTGGAGCTCTGTCCCCCGGTTCGCCTAAGCACTGCGCGGACCCGGGCGAGCAATTCGCGCGGATAGTAAGGCTTGGCGATATAGTCGTCGGCGCCGAGTTCCAGCCCGATCACGCGGTCCACATCGTCGCCCCTGGCGGTGAGCATCAGCACTGGCACCGTGCTGGTCTGGCGGATGCGGCCGAGGACCTCGATCCCGTTCATGCGCGGGAGCATGATGTCGAGGATCACCGCCTCGAACCGGCCGGTCAGGGCCTGCTGCACGCCGTCCTCGCCGTTGCCTGCAACTGTCAGCGCAAAGCCCTCTTCGGCCAGATACTCTCGCAGCATGGCGCTCAGTTCCACATCGTCATCGATCAGAAGCAGGTTGGTCACGTCTCTTCCTCGGGCTGCGAACGATGCTGGGAGTTCCTGAGCGCGCTGTCTGCCCTCTTTACGCAATCTTTTCGCTTTGCTTGCGATCACCTTACCCACAGAGGTTCGGGCGCTTGGCATAAGCGGCGCATGCAAGCACGCCGTCTTCTTCTCTTCGCCGGCCTATCGGCCATCCTCACCCTCGCCGCGGTCGCCTGGTGGGTCGCCGCGCGTCCATCGGACACGAAGGGGCTCGCCACGGCCGAAGTGACCGTAGGCGACCTCGAACAGACTGTCCTGGCGACCGGGAAACTCCGCCCCAAGGAACTGGTGAGCGTCGGCGCCCAGGTTTCCGGTCAGGTCAAAACGCTCTATGTGCAGCTTGGCCAGCGGGTGCGGGCCGGCGATCCGATCGCCGACATCGACGCGGCGCCCCAGCAGCTGGCGCTGCGCAACGCTGAGGCGGCGGTCGGATCTCTGCTCGCCCAGAAGGCATCCCGCCAAGGAGCCATGGTTCAGGCTGAACTGGCCTACCGCCGTCAGAAGACCCTGCTCGAAGCCGACGCCACGTCGCGCGCCGACTATGAGGCGGCCGAAGCGGCTCTTGCCGCCGTTCAGGGCGAACTGGGCTCACTGGACGCCCAGATCGTCCAGGCGCGTACGCAGGTGGAGACGGCACGCTTAAATCTGAGCTTCACCCGCATCCTGGCGCCGATGGATGGCACCGTCGTGGCGATCGTCACCAAGCAGGGACAGACGGTCAATTCCTATCAGTCGGCGCCGACCATCGTGATGCTCGCCCGCCTCGACATCATGACCGTGCGGACTGAAATCTCGGAAGCTGATGTGCAGAAGGTTCGAGCCGGCCAATCGGTGCGGTTCACTACGCTGGGCGCGCCCGACCACCGCTATGTTGCTCGGATCGAGCGCATCGAGCCGGCGCCGGAGTCGATCGCCACGGAGAGCACGACCGGCGCCACGAGCGGGAGCGGCGCCTCGGCCGGTACGGCGGCGATCTACTACAACGCCTTGTTCGACGTGCCCAATCCCGAGGGGCGGCTGCGGCCGTCGATGACGGCGCAAGTCTCCGTCCTGCTCGCCAGCGAGCGTGGCGCGGTATTGGCGCCGCTCGCCGCCCTGGGTGAGCGCGAAGCCGACGGCCGCTATCAGGTGCGGGTGGTCGATCAGCGCGGCCGGATCGAGACGCGGCATGTCCGCAGGGGCATCGCCGACGATACGAATGTCGTCGTGCTCTCGGGTCTCAAGCCGCGCGAGAAGGTCGTTATAGCCCAGGAGACGAGCGAGCCTGTGAGCGATGACGGCATGGGGATCGGCTTCTGATGGACAGACCTCCGATCATTAAGACGAAAGGGCTGCGCCGCGAGTTTCCGGCAGGCGATGGCGCCGTCGCCGTGCTCAAGGATGTCGATCTGACGATCCAGGCCGGCGAGCTGGTTGCGATCGTCGGCGCGTCAGGCTCGGGCAAGTCGACCCTGATGAACATCCTCGGCTGTCTGGATCGCCCGACGTCTGGGTCCTATCGCGTGCAGGGGCGAGACACCGCGACGTTGACTCCTGATGAACTGGCCGCGCTGCGGCGCGAGCATTTCGGGTTCATCTTCCAGCGCTATCATCTGCTGTCCGATCTCTCCGCGGTCGGCAACGTCGAGGTCCCGTCGATCTATGCGGGACGCGATCCCGCGGCGCGCCGCGAAAGGGCGCTGGCCTTGCTGGAGCGGCTCGGCCTTGGCCAGCGGACGCGCCACTTGCCGGGACAGCTTTCGGGCGGTCAGCAGCAGCGCGTCTCGATCGCGCGGGCCTTGATGAACGGCGGCGCGATCATTCTCGCCGATGAGCCCACAGGCGCGCTCGACAAGGCCAGCGGCGAGGAGGTGATGCAGATCCTGCGGGAGTTGAACGCCGAAGGTCACACGATCATCCTCGTGACCCACGACATGGCGGTTGCTGCGCATGCCGACCGCATCATCGAGATCAGCGACGGCGTGATCGTCGCCGACCGTCACACGCGCGAGCCGCGACCCGCGCAGATCCCCGTCCAGGTGCAGCCGCCGGTTGTCGGCTGGCGGGCGGCGGCGGACCGGTTCGGCGAGGCGTTCAGGATGGCTCTGCTGGCCATGGCCGCCCACCGGATGCGCACGTTCCTGACGATGCTGGGCATCATCATCGGCATCGCATCGGTTGTCTCGGTGGTGGCGCTCGGCAATGGGGCGCAATCCAAGGTGATGGCGCAGATCAGTGACCTCGGCACAAACACGATCGACATCCTTCCCGGCAGGGACTTCGGCGACCTGCGCGCCGCCTCGATCCAGACGCTGAGCGAAGGCGATGCGCGCGTGCTGGCCCGGCAGACCTATGTTGACAGCGTCTCGCCCAATGTCTCGACGAGCGTCACCGCCCGACGCGACAACATCGCCTCAACCGTCCAGGTGAACGGGGTCGGCGCGGGCTACTTCCGCGTTCGCGGCTACAAGGTCGCGCAGGGTGCGCTGTTCAAAGAGGCGGAGGTGAGGCGCACCGCGCAGGTGGCGGTGATCGACACGAAAGCCCGCTCCACCCTCTTCCCGCACAGGGCCGACCCTGTCGGCGCCACCGTCCTTCTGGGTCAGACGCCTGTTCGTGTGATCGGGGTGCTGCGCCCCTCGCAGAGTGGTGGCGGCGGCTCAGGCGCCAATGTCTACATCCCCTACAGCACGGCCGCGACGCGGATGACCGGGCGGACAAATCTGGAGAGCATCACTGTACGGGTCGCCGACGGGGTGACGAGCAACGCCGCGCAGGCGGCGGTGACCACCCTCCTGACTCATCGGCATGGCTCCAAGGACTTCTTCATCTTCAACTCGGATCAGATCCGTAAAGCGATCACGCAAACCAGCCAGACGCTGACCCTGCTGATCTCGTCGATTGCCGTCATCGCGCTTGTGGTCGGCGGCATCGGCGTCATGAACATCATGCTCGTCTCGGTCACCGAACGGACTCGTGAGATCGGGGTGCGGATGGCGGTCGGCGCCCGCCAGAGCGACATCCTCCAACAGTTCCTCATCGAAGCGGTTCTTGTCTGCCTGATCGGTGGGGCGGCGGGCGTGCTGCTGGCCCTTCTGCTCGGGCTCATCGTGCGCCTAACGGGAAGTGGGTTCGCGATGGTGTTCTCAATCCCGTCGATCGTGCTCGCATTCGCCTGCTCGACAGGCATCGGCATTCTGTTCGGCTTCCTCCCCGCGCGTAACGCCGCCCGGCTCAATCCGGTCGAGGCTTTGGCAAGAGATTGATTATGAAACCTGTCGTGTTCGTGATGATCGCGGGTTCCCTGCTCGCGGGCTGCGCCACCCGTACGCCGTATGTACGCCCTGCCGCGTCGCTCCCCTCCGAATTCACCCACCAGGCGGCGCCCTTGTCCGCGCCCGCGCATGCGCGGGATGACAGGTGGTGGCGGAGCTTCGGCGATCCTAAGCTTGATGCGCTGGTCGATCTCGCCATCGCCCGCAATCCGGACCTCGCCGCGGCGGCTGTCCGCGTGCGCCGCACACAGCTTGAGACAAGGCTCGCCGGCGCCGCGCTGGCGCCGATCCCGAGCGGTTCTCTCAGCACCGGCGTATCGCAGCCGATGTCGGGCGCCGCTGGCCGGTCTCATAACGCTTCCGCCTCGGTCGGCCTCGCCCTGGAGGCGGACCTGTTCGGCCGCCTGGATGCGCGCCGGGATGCGGCGCGTTTTGAGGCGGAGGCCACCGCCGAGGACCGTGAAGGGGTATTCCTGAATATGGTCGCCACGACGGCCTCCCTTTACTGGCAGATTGCGGCTGCGAATGAGCAGATCGCGCTCGGCGAGCAGAGCCTGACCGATGCGCGGCGGACCCGCGCGCTCGTCGAAACACAGTACAAGGCGGGCGCGAGCTCCGCGCTGGAGTTGCGCGAGGTCGGCCAGACCGTCACGGCGCAGGAGGCGGCTCTGGCCGATGCGCGGCAGGCGCGGGTCCGGGCGCGCGAGGCGCTGAGGGCGCTATTGAACGGGGCTGCGCCCTCGGAGGAGCCGCAACGCCTGAAGCTCGAGCCATTGCCGGCCGTCGCCGCCGGGCTGCCCGCCGATCTGCTCGGCCGCCGCCCAGACATGCGCGCCGCCGAATTGCGGCTTCAGAGCGTTCTTGCGAGCGCGGATTCGACAAGGGCCAGCTTTTACCCCGCGCTGACCCTGACTGGAGCGACGGGGACGTCGAGCGGCGAGCTGCTCAATTTTCTGGCCAATCCCGTCGGCACGCTCGGCGCCGGACTGACGCTGCCCTTCCTGAACGTCAACGCCATGCGCTTCGAGACCCAAATCGCCCGCACGCGCTACGAGGAAGCAGCGATCCTATTCCAGAAATCGCTCTACAGCGCGCTTGCCGAGGTTGAAACGACCCTGTCGGGCCAGGCTGAATTGGCAACCCAAGGTCTGGCGCTGCGCCGCGCCAGAGACGCCGCTGCGGATGTTGAGCGCCTGTACGAAATCCGCTACCGCGCCGGCGCCGTGCCGTTGCGCACTTGGCTGGAAGCGCAGGAACGCATGCGCGTCGCCGAACTCGCGCTCTCGTCCAACCAGCTTGCGCAGCTCCAGAACCGGGTCACCCTGAATCAGGCGCTAGGAGGCGGGTTCGATCGATGAGGCTCTGAGAAGGCCTCCCCAATCTGCACTCGCCGGACCAGAGTTGGGTGAGCAATTTCAGTAAATCGGGGACTTGATTGGTCGATGACGGCGATAGCCCAACCTTCAAAGTGGGCGAATCTGATTGATCGTGACATGCGTACCAGAGAATCTCGAAGCGCGTCCGCTTCCGGGCCTGCAGCGGATGTCCGCAAGTGGCGCCGAACGGACATCAATGGCCATGGTGATACGTCGGGGCGGCGCGCCGGGGCCGCCTTAAACCGTCCGCGCCAGGCTTATGGCGGGGCCGGGTCCGTTGTCCTTCGAACGATAGCCGCCCCACGGAGCCTAAGCTTGGCCTATGCGTTTGAGACGCCATGGGGGCCCGCCTACACAAGCTTGCGCACGATCTGAGGACGACCTTCTGGGTCGTGCCCTCGGTGCTGGTCGCGCTCGGAACGGCGGCGGCGTTTGGCGCGGTGGCGGCCGAGGGCGCCGACTGGATTCCTGAACCGCTCAAGTCCCTGCTCTACGAAGGCGGTGAGAGCGGCGCCCGCACCCTGCTGGGCGCCATCGCCACCTCGACCATCGGGGTCACCGGCACGCTGTTTTCCATCACCATTGCGGCCCTGACCCTGGCGTCGAGCCAGATGGGGCCACGGCTGCTGGACAACTTCACCCGTGACCGGGGCAATCAGGTGGTGCTGGGGGTCTTTCTGGGGACCTTCGCCTACTGCTTGGTCGTCCTGCGCCAGGTGCGCGGCGGCGAAGACGACCTGTTCGTGCCGCGCCTGGCCCTGGCCGGGGCCATGGCCCTGGCGGCGTTCTGCGTGGCCCTGCTGGTCTATTACGTTCACCACATGTCGACGCGGATCAATATCGACACCGTGATCGACCTAGTGCGGCGCGAGCTGTTCGCGGCCCTGGACAGCCTGACGCTTGGCGAACCCGAGCCCAATAGCCTGGGCCCCGAGGACATCGACCTCGACTGGTCGAGCGCCCGAAGGCTCACCGATCGCCGCAACGGCTATCTTCAGGAGCTCGACGTCGAGTCCCTGGCCGACTGGGCGCAGGAGGCGGGCGCGCGAGTCCGGCTGCTGGTGCGGCCCGGCGATTTCGTCGTCGCCGGCGGCTGCGTCGCCCTGGTTCATCCGCCCGAGGCGGAAGGGGCCGAAGAGGCCGTAGCGCGGACCACGGCGCTGGGCGCCAAGCGCACCTCCGGCAGCGATCTGGAATATAGCGTACGCCAGCTGGTGGAGGTGGCGGTCCGCGCCCTCTCGCCAGGCATCAATGACCCCATGACCGCCATCGCCGTGCTGGACCAGCTCGGGTCAGCCCTGTGCCGGGTGGTTCCCCGGAGCTTTCCCACGGGCGTGACGATCCGCGATGGGCGCGTGGTGCTGATGCGGCCGGTCAGCGACTATGCCGGTCTGGTCGATGTCAGTTTCGACATGATCCGCCAGAACGGGGCCGGCGCCCCCAGCGTGGCCATCCGCATGTTGGAGATCCTGACCCTGGTGGCCGAGCAGGAGCGCGATCCGCATCGGCTGGCCGTGCTTCGCATCCACGCCGACAAGATCGTGTCTGACGCCCGAAAGGCCGTAACCAACAAGGAAGACCTGCGCGACCTGATGGCGCGGCGGCGCGCGTTTGGCGCGGTCGCCGCCCATGGCGGTCCGGCGCGCCGCGCCGAACCGTAGGATGGGCCTCAGCCTTGGGCCGACAGGGCCTTGTCGAGATTGACCGCCACCTTGTCGATGAAGCCTTCGGTGGTCAGCCAGCCCTGAGTGTCGCCCACCAGCAGGGCCAGGTCCTTGGTCATCGAACCGCTTTCGACGGTGGAGACGCAGACCTCTTCCAGGGTCTTGGCGAACTTGGCCAGGGCCTCGTTGCCGTCCAGCTTGGCCCGGTGCTCCAGGCCCCGTGTCCAGGCGAAGATCGAGGCGATGGAGTTGGTCGAGGTGCTCTCGCCGCGCTGATGCTGGCGATAGTGACGGGTGACGGTGCCGTGGGCGGCCTCGGCCTCCAGCGTCTTACCGTCGGGGGTGATCAGCACCGAGGTCATCAGCCCCAGCGAGCCGAAGCCCTGGGCCACCTGGTCGGACTGAACGTCGCCGTCATAGTTCTTGGCCGCCCAGATGAAGCCGCCGGACCACTTCAGCGCCGAGGCCACCATGTCGTCGATCAGGCGGTGCTCGTAGACGATGCCGGCGGCCTTGTACTGCTCGGCGTACTTGGCCTCGTAGACCTCGGCGAAGATGTCCTTGAAGCGCCCGTCATAGGCCTTGAGGATGGTGTTCTTGGTCGAGAGATAGACCGGATAGTTGCGGTTCAGGCCATAGGCCAGGCAGGCCTCGGCGAACTCACGGATCGAGTCGTCCAGATTGTACATGGCCATGGCCACGCCCGAGCCCGGATAGTCGAATACTTCGCGTTCGATGACGTCGCCGTTTTCGCCTTCCCAGCGGATGGTCATCTTGCCCTTGCCGGGCACCAGGAAGTCGGTGGCCCGGTACTGGTCGCCATAGGCGTGGCGGCCGACGATGATCGGCTGGGTCCAGCCGGGGATCAGGCGCGGGACGTTCTTGCAGATGATCGGCTCGCGGAAGACCACGCCGCCGAGGATGTTGCGGATCGTGCCGTTGGGCGAGCGCCACATCTGCTTGAGGCCGAACTCCTCCACCCGCGCTTCATCGGGGGTGATGGTCGCGCACTTGATGCCGACGCCGTATTTCTGGATCGCCTCGGCGGCCTCGACCGTGACCTTGTCGTCGGTCTTGTCGCGATACTCGATGCCCAGATCGTAATAGGCGATCTCGAGGTCGAGATAGGGGAAGATGAGCTTGTCCTTGATCATCTTCCAGATGATCCGGGTCATCTCGTCCCCGTCGATATCGACGACGGGATTGGCGACTTTGATCTTGGCCATAGGCGAGGCGCGCTCCGTGGCGGAATTGAGGGGTTGAGGCCGTATACAAGGCCTGCGCCGGTGCGCAAAGCCACGACGGCGTCAAAGATGATCGGCATGGGAACGTCGCACAACTGAGCTAGTTAAACCCGGGTGCGCGCCGATGCCCCCTCACGCGGCCTGATCGGAGCCCCCGTCCTGGTGCTCGTGGCGGAGCCTTGGGACTTCGAGTCCCCCGAAGGTCGCGGTCGTTTGCGCGGACAAGTCAGCAAAATCCAGGACTTCGCCCCGGACGGCGGGCAGGAGGTGATGCTCACCGTCGCCCCCATCTCCCTGGGTGGCGACACGGTCACCGCCCTGCGCGCGCTTGGGCTTCATCCGACGCAGGAGACTCTGATCCAGCGGCTTGAGCGCGGTCTGTCGACCGGTGTTCGCCTCTATGGGCCGGGGGGAAGGTCGTGCCTGCTGGTCGGATCGATTCGCCGCCTGGGAGCCTGACCCAAGGTTAGGCCGAGGGCTCAGCCGACCGCGCCGGCCACGCTGCGGGCCAGGTCGGCGAAGATCGCCTCGCGCTCTTCCTGCGCCAAGGTGGAGCCGGCCAGGAAGACCGCGATCACATATTGCCGGCCATCTTCCAGGGTGATGACGCCGATGTCGTTGGTGGCGGGAGTGACGCCCAGATCCGTGCGAGCCGTGCCGGTCTTGTGGGCCAGGCGCGCGCCCGGCGGCAGGCCGGCCGCCAGTCGTCCCTTGCCGGTGGTGGTTTCGCCCATGATCTTCAGCAGCCGGGCCGTGGAGGCATCAGACAGCATTTCTCCCCGCGCAAGCTTGGCCAGGAAGAGCAGGGCCTCGCGCGGCGTGGTCGTGTCGCGCGGGTCGGCCAGATAGGCCGCCGCGGCCGCCTGCCGCTCGGCGGGGGGCACGTCCTGCAGGGCCGCCCGATAGGCCGCTTCGCCCTTCCAGGCCGGGCGGAAGGAGTCGAGGCCGCCGATCTCCGGCTGCAGCTGGCGCTCATAGCGATCGACCCGCATGTCGCGGATGTCCTGGGCGCGCAGCCAGGCGGTGACGGCGCCGGGGCCGCCGATTCGACGCATCAGCACGTCGGCGGCGGTGTTGTCGCTGGCGCCGGCGGTGAGAGTCAGGAGTTCGGCCACCGTATAGTCCCGGCGACCCGGATAGGCGTCGGCCACGGGGCTGAAGGGCGGCGAGATGTCTTCGTCCGTCAGCGTGATGGTCTCGTCCAGGTCGAGGCGGCCGGCGTCGACCTCGGCCAGGGCGGCGGCGGCCAGGGGCGCCTTGAAGACGCTCTGCATGGGGAAGCGATCGACGCCGTTGATCGCCCAGAGCTCGCCGCTCTCCAGGTTCATCACCGCCGCCCCCAGGCGGCCAGGCGCGGCGCGGGCGGTCAGTTCGGCCGCCGTTTCATCCAGGCGTTCAGCGTTCAGGCGCGGGGTGGTGGAGACCGTCTGCGGCATGCCCGGTTCGCAGGCCGCGACAAGCAGGACGGCGGCCAGGAGGACAAGACAACGCATGGGTAAAGCTCCGGACGATGGGCGAGGGGGTTGCGCGCATCGTCGCTCAGACTGAAAACGCCACATGACCGCAAGTTCGCTCCCCGCGCCAACCATTATCCTGTCCGCCCCCCAACTGGCCGAGAACATCGGGGCCTGCGCCCGGGTGATGGCCAATTTCGGCCTGGAGGACCTGCGTCTGGTCAATCCGCGGGACGGCTGGCCGCAGGATCGGGCCTGGGCCTCGGCGTCCGGCGCCGACTGGCCGCTGGACGGGGCCAAGGTCTGCGGCAGCGTGGCCGAGGCGGTGGGGGACCTGCAGCTGGTGTTCGCCACCACAGCGCGCCCGCGGGAGCTGCAGCTGCCGGTGATCACCCCGCGGGAGGCGGCCGGAGAGCTGGCCGCCGCCGTCGCCGCGGGGCGGAAGGTGGGCCTGCTGTTCGGGGCCGAGCGGGCCGGCCTGGAGACCGCCGAGGTGGCCCTGTGCCAGGCGGTGGTCACCGTGCCGGTCGATCCGCGCTTCCAATCCCTGAACCTCGCCCAGGCGGTGGCGATCAACGCCTATGAGTGGCGCATGACCCAGGCCTCGGGGCCGCCGCCGCGGTTCCGGGACGGACCAGAGCCCGCCGATCAGGCTGCGATGATGGGGCTGTATGGCCAACTGGAGGCCGAGCTGGACGCCGCCGGCTTCTTCCATCCGCCGGAGAAGCGCCCGTCCATGATCCACAACCTTCGCTCGGCGCTCGGCCGGGCGAGCTTCAGCGATCAGGAGGTGCGCACCTTCCGCGGGGTGGTGACGGCGCTCTCGCGCGGTCGCGGGCGGGTGCTGGACAAGCTCGCCCGCCAGAAGGCCGAGCGGGAGGCCGAGGTCGACCAGGGCGGCTCGCAGACTTGACGCAGGGGCGCCGGCCGAGATCATAAGAGATCAATGATAACCTATCTGCGGTCGGGGAGAGCGCAATGTCGGGAACGGATCTGAAGACGGCGGCGATGAAGGCGTGGCTCTATGGCCTGCCGCTCATCGAGATCGCCGCAACCCGGGCGCGGGGCCTGTCCTTCGGCCAGAGCCTCAACACCATCGCCCATGTGCGCAAGCTGGCCACGCCCAAGCACCGGGCGGTGACCACGCCGAACAACGACACCCTCTATTCCTCGGCCCAACTGGACCTGTCGCAGGGACCGGTGACCCTGACCCTGCCGCAGACCGGGGATCGCTATTTTTCGCTGGCGCTGATGGACGCCTACACCAACAATTTCGCGATCCTCGGGACCCGCACCACCGGCCCCAATGGCGGAACCTTCACCCTGGTGGGGCCCCACGAGGCGGCCGAGGGGCGCCATGTGGTCCGCGCGCCGACCAACCACGTCTGGGCCCTGGGCCGGGTCGTGGTCTATGGGCCTGACGACCTGGAGGCGGCGCAGCAGGTGCAGTCGGGCCTGGCGATCCAGGGGCCGGCGGCCCCGACGCCGCCGCCGGCGGTCAAGCGCAGCGCCGCCTGGCAGGACTATTTCGCCGCGCTGGCGGACCTGATGAAAGCCAATCCGCCGCCGGTCACCGACCGCGCCCTGCTGGAGGAGATCGCGCCCCTGGGCCTGGAAACCGGCTTCGACCCGGCGCGATTCTCCGCCGCCGAAGCCGCCGAGATCGAGGCGGGCCTGGCCGAGGCCCGGGTGGCGGTGCGCCGCGGCGGCCTGACCGGCGACCACTTCATTGACGGCTGGTCCTATCCCGGCGCGACGCTGGGCGACTTCGGACAGAACTATCACTACCGAGCCACCGTGGCGCTGGGGGGCCTGGCCGCCCTGCCGCCGGTGGAGGCCCTCTATATGCGCGCCCGCGGCGACCAGCCCCGGGGGCTCTATGATGGGATGAAGGCCTACCGTCTTCACTTCCCGGCCGAGCGCCTGCCGCCGGTGAATTCCTTCTGGTCGCTCAGCCTGTACGAGGCCACCGAGGACGGACAGTTCTTCTTCGCCGACAATCCCCTGGACCGCTACGCCATCGGCGATCGCACCGAGGGCCTGACCTATAACGAGGACGGCTCCCTCGACATCTGGATCGGCAGCGCCTTGCCGGGCGAGGACCGGGAGGGCAACTGGCTGCCCGCGCCGGA
>Ga0207884_1001026_pt1 | contig 12223 bp, 16 predicted proteins | sample MalvirmetaMSP144_FD_184236 | JGI IMG/M metagenome (GOLD analysis project Ga0207884, IMG submission 184236) | Marine viral communities from the Deep Pacific Ocean - MSP-144 (SPAdes) | ecosystem: Environmental > Aquatic > Marine > Oceanic | place: Pacific Ocean | collected 2011-07-08 | reverse complement strand
GCGGGCGCACAAGAAGCCGGGCTACGCCATCGTCGAGATCTCGCTGAAGACCGTGGGCGAGACCCCCGGCGATGCGACCTCGGATCAGATGGACGTGGTCGCCGACCTGGCCGAGCGTTTCGGCCAGGACGACATCCGGGTGACCCACGAGCAGAACCTCGTCCTGCCGCATATCCGGCTGGACGACATGCCCGAGGTGTTCGCCAGGCTGCAGGCCGTGGGCCTGGCCAGCGCCAATGTGAACCTGATCTCCGACATCATCGCCTGCCCGGGGCTGGACTACTGCGCCCTGGCCAACGCCCGGGCGATCCCCGTGGCCCAGCAGATCGCCCAGACCTTCGCCGACCAAGAGAAGGCCGAGGCCATCGGCGAGCTGAAGATCAAGATCAGCGGCTGCATCAACGCCTGCGGCCACCACCATGTGGGCCACATCGGCATCCTGGGCGTCGATAAGAAGGGCGAGGAGTTCTACCAGCTCACCCTGGGCGGCTCCGGCGCCGAGGACGCCTCGGTGGGCAAGATGCTCGGTCCGGCCCTGCCTTACGACAAGGTGGCCGGCGCCATCGACACCCTGGTGGAGGTCTATCTGCGCGAGCGCCAGGACGGTGAGCGTTTCCTCGACACCTATCGCCGCACCGGCGTCGAACCCTTCAAGGAGGCCGTCTATGCCGACGCTCATTAAGCTCGACGCCGGCCGCTTCGTGCTGGCCAACGATCCCTTCACCGCCGTGGCGGACGACGAGGGCCTGCCCCTGGGCGACGTGATCATCTCGTTCACCCGCTTCCAGGCCGAGGGCGATCGCCTGCTGGCCGAGGGCCGGGCGGTCGGCGTGCGGCTGGAGCCGGACGAGGAGGTCGAGGCCCTGGCCTATGACCTGCCGCGCATCAGCCTGGTGGCGGTGGCCTTTCCCAAGTTCCGCGACGGCCGGGGCTTCACCTCCGCGCGACTGTTGCGCGAGCGGTTCGACTACGCCGGCGAGATCCGCGCCGTGGGCGACGTCTTCCGCGAGCAGGCCGGCTTCATGGTCCGCTGCGGCTTTGACGCCTTCGAGCCGTCCGACGGTTCGACCCCGGACATCTGGGCGCATGCCGTCAGCCGGCATCGCCACGTTTATCAACGCGCCGCCGACGCCCGTGCGCCGGCCTTTCTGGAGCGTGAAGGAGGGTGACCATGGCCTATGATCAGACCGATCGGCCATCGATCGCAGACCGGCTGGACGCCGAACTGCGCCACGCCGAACCGACCGAAATCATCGCCGCGGCGCACCGCGAGTTCGGCGGCAAGCTGGCCATGGTTTCGTCCTTCGGGGCGGAATCCGCGGTGCTGCTGCATCTGGCCGCCCAGGTCAGCAAGGACATTCCGATCCTGTTTCTGGATACCGGCATGCTCTTTGGCCAGACCCTGGACTATCGGCGCAACCTGGCGGCGCAGCTGGGCCTGACCGATGTGCGCGACCTGCGTCCGCACTATCAGGACCTGGCGGTGGCCGATCCCGAGGCCAAGCTCTGGAAGACCGACGTGGATGGCTGCTGCCATATCCGCAAGGTCCTGCCGCTGGACCGGGCGCTCGGCGAATTCGACGCCTGGATCACCGGGCGCAAGCGCTTTCATGGGGGCGATCGGCTGTCCCTGCGGGTGGTCGAGGAGGCCGACCCGCACGTGAAGTTCAACCCCCTGGCCAACTGGGGCAAGGAAGACCTGGACGCCTATGTCCAGGCCCACGACCTGCCGGCCCATCCCCTGGTGGCGCAAGGCTTCCCGTCCATCGGCTGCTGGCCGTGCACCTCGCCGGTGGAGGATGGTCAGGATGTCCGCGCCGGGCGCTGGCAGGGTTCGCAAAAGAGCGAATGCGGCATACATGTCGCCCGCGCGCCCGGGATCACGACGGCCGCTGGCGGATCAGCCAATGTCGGCGGCGACATCTGATCTGCGCCTACATCTGATCGGCGCTCCGGCGGGGCGCCTGAATAGAAAGACGACGTAATGACTGATGTGACCGTGGCCGCGCCGGCGCCCAAGAAGGCCGGCGCCTTCCATCTGGAAACCGTGACCTGGGTCCAGCATTGGACCGACAGCCTGTTCTCGTTCCGCACCACCCGCGATCCGTCCCTGCGGTTCTCCAGCGGCCAGTTCGTGATGGTCGGCCTGGAAGTGGACGGCAAGCCGCTGCTGCGGGCCTATTCCATCGCCAGCCCCGCCTGGCACGAGGAGCTGGAATTCTATTCCATCAAGGTGCCGGACGGCCCGCTGACCTCGCGGCTGCAGAAGATCCAGGTGGGCGACCAGGTGCTGATCGGCCGCAAGCCCACCGGCACCCTGGTGCTGGACGGCCTGAAGCCCGGCAAGCGGCTGTACATGCTGGGCACGGGCACGGGTTTGGCCCCCTGGCTGTCGCTGGCCCGCGACCCCGAAGTCTATGAGCGGTTTGACGAGGCGATCGTCACCCACACGGTGCGCAATGTGGCCGATCTGAACTATCGCGAGCTGTTCGAGGAAGACCTGGCCAAGGACGAAATCCTCTCCGAGGTGATCGGCGACAAGCTGCGCTACTACCCGACCGTCACGCGGGAGCCGTTCAAGACCCAGGGCCGGATCACCGACCTGATCGCCTCGGGCAAGCTGTTCGAGGATCTGGGGGTTGCGCCGCTGGACCCGGCCGTGGACCGGCTGATGCTCTGCGGAGGTCCGGGGGTGCTCGCTGACCTCAAGGCCATGCTGATCGCGCGCGGTTTCGAGGAAGGCTCCATCGCCAAACCGGGCGACTTCGTGCTGGAAAAGGCCTTCGTCGAGACCTGATCAGGCGACGGCGTCGAGGATGAAGCCGACGCGGCGTTCCACACTGAACCGCGGCAGTTCAATCAGGCGATAGCCCCGGTCGACATAGGCCTGGGTCACGGCGTCATAGGTGCGGACCGCCTGCGCCCAGTCCTGCTTGCGTTCGGCGTCCTGGGCGTAGATCTGCCGCCAGGGCGGCGCGGCGAAGACCAGGTCGGCGTATCGCGCGCGCTCGATCGCCCCCAACGCCGAGGTCGGCGGGCTCAGCCCCTCGAGGGCCGCGTAACCCAGCAGGTCTGGCAGGCCCCGGTCAAAGAAGGCGCGGCCGCCGGTCGCCGAGGCGGCGTGGTAGGCCGCCAGATCCCGCTCGAACATGGCCTGCCAATAGGCGTCGCGGTCCGCCCAGGGCAGGGCGGCGCCGCCAGCGGCGCGCTGCGCGCGGATCACCGCCCGACCGGCCTCATCGACGCAGGCTTCGCCCCGGGCACGCAGGTGTTCGATCAGGGTCGTCTTGCCCGCGCCGGGGCCGCCGGTAATGACGAATAGCGGCTTCGGGAACAATGTTTGGGGCATGCGTCTTCTCCTCGGGAACGGGCCGAATACGGATCGTCAGGAGAAGATGCCGCTCGCGCGCGGCGGGCCTATTTGCCGGGAGGGCAGCCCTTGAATTCGCCGACCTTGGTGACGGTCAGCTCCGACAGGTTCAGGGGCATCATCGGCGCCATGGACGAGCGCCCATGACCGGTGAAGAGATCGATCTTCTCGCCCTTGATCGCGCCGCCCACGTCCGAGGCGTACCAGTAGCCATCGTGCACGCCGCCGTCGGGCATGGGCAGGCCGACGGTCTCCTTGATGAACAGGACGGTGCGGCGGGGGATCAGCTTCTTGTCGATGGCCGCGGTGCGCATGGCGACCACCTTGCAGCCCAGGGAGTCCAGCGCGCCCACGCCCGCGGCGCCCGCGTGATAGAGGGTGGCCCGCATCCTGTAGGCCGGCGTGCCGGGGAGCCCGCCGGTCATCGCGCCCACGATCAGGTCGCCGATCGGATCGCTCGTCGCGGCCTGGGAGCTGGAAGCCAGGGCCAGGAGGGGTAGAGCCGCCAGGGCGGCGAGGCGGCGTCGCATGGCGGCGTCATCCTGCGTCGTGAAGCTGGTGAGCCGTTGCGTAGCCGGGTCGAGCCGGCCTCGCAAGCCGTTCAATTGAGGTCTTCTTGCGGCAAGCGGAGTCGAACAGGCTTGGCGCCCCGATCAGGTCAGGTATCAGCAGCCTTGCGTGCAGTCAGGGAGAGGCGCGATGGGGCTTCGGATCTTTGGCGATTCCATCTCGGGCAACTGCCTGAAGGTGAAGTGGACCGCCGAGCGGCTGGGTCTCGACTATGAGTGGATCGAGGTCGACCTGCTTAAGGGCGAGACCCGCACCCCGCAGTTCCTAGCGATCAATCCGGCCGGCCAGGTCCCGGTGGTGATTCTCCCCGACGGCCGGCCCCTGGCCCAGTCCAACGCCATCCTCCTGCATCTGGCCGAGGGTTCGGACCTGATCCCGGCCGACGCCTATGCCCGCGCCCAGATGCTGGAATGGATGTTCTGGGAGCAGTACAGCCACGAACCCTATGTGGCGGTCGCCCGGTTCCGGGTCCGCTATGAAGGCCAGCCCGTGAACAGCCTTGAGCCGCGGCTGGTGGAGCGGGGCGCTGCGGCCCTGCAGCGTCTGGAGGACGCCCTGGCGGCGGGATCATTTCTGGTCGGCGATCAGCTCAGTCTCGCCGACGTCGCCCTGGTCGCCTATACCCGGCTGGCCGGCGAGGGCGGCTTCGACCTGTCGCGCTATCCCAAGGTTCAGGCCTGGATCGCGCGGGTGGAAGCAGTCCTGCCGATCAAAGACTAGGAGTCCCCGCGATGCGGATTGCTGCGCTTCCCCTGGCCCTGGCGACCCTGTCGCTCATGGCGCCGAGCCACGCCCTGGCCTGGGGCGGGCATGGTCACCGCATCATCGGCGTGGCCGCCATGGACGCCTTGCCCGACGAGGTCCCCGCCTTCCTGCGCGACCCCACGACCGCAACGCAGGTCGGCGAACTGAGCCGCGAGCCGGACCGGTCCAAGGGCGCGGGCAAGATCCACGACTCCAACCGCGACCCGGCCCATTTCGTCGACCTCGACGACGCCGGCCTGGTGATGGGCGGCCCAAGGTTCGAAGCGCCGCTCCCGCCGACCCGGGCCGACTATGAGGCCCTGCTGCAGGCTGCTGGAACCGACAGCTGGAAGGCCGGCTATCTGCAGTACTCCATCGTCGATCAGTATCAGCAGCTGACCCTCGACTTCGCCTATTGGCGGGTCCTGATCGCCGCCGAGACCCGGGAGACCGATCCCGGGCGCCGCGCCTGGTACGCCCAGGATCGCATCCTGCGCGAGGGCCTGTTGAAGACGACCGTTGGCGCGCTTTCCCACTATGTGGCCGACGGCGCCCAGCCCCTGCACACCTCGGTGCACTACAATGGCTGGGGGGACTATCCCAATCCGCAGGGCTACACCCTGGGCCGGATCCATTGGCCGTTCGAGGGCGAGTTCACCCGCGCCCATGTGAGCCTGGCCGAGCTGAAGACCGCCATGGCGCCGCTGAACGTCTGTGACTGCCCGATCGAGGAACGGACCGTCGACTACATCCTGACCGGGTTTTCCCAGGTCGAGCCGCTGTATGCCCTGGAAAAGGCCGGCGGTCTGGCCGAGGGCGATGCGCGCGGTGTGGCCTTCGTCCTGAACCAGACCGCCGCCGGCGCCTCGGAGCTGCGGGACCTCATCGTCGAGGCTTGGCGCGACAGCGCCGACTCTCAGGTGGGCTGGCGCCCCGTGAAGGTGGCAGATGTGGTGGCCGGTCGTGTCGATCCCTTCGACGCGCTGTATTCGATCGACTGATGGCCACCATTCCTCAGTTCGGCGTTCCTGAGCCCGGCCGGGCCTATCCCGACAGGCCGGTGGCCTTCGGGGTCGGGGTCCGGGACGGCCTGGTGGCCCTGGTGCGGGTCGAGCCCGCCGATGGCCCCGTCCGCATCGACCTGCCCGGCGGCGGCATCGATCCCGGCGAAAGCGCCGAGCAGGCCCTGGCGCGGGAGTTCGTCGAGGAGACCGGGCTGGAGGTCGCGGCCAAGGCGCGCCTGACCCGGGCCGACCACTACTTCGTCAATGGCGCCTCGGAGGGCTACAACACCCGCGGCGTCTTCTTCGCCGTGGAGATCCTGGCCGAGCGCCCTGAACGGAAGATCGAGGCCGACCACACCCTCTTCTGGCGACCGCCGGCCGAGGCCCTGACCCTGCTCAGCCGTGACAGCCACGCCTGGGCCTTGGCCTGCTGGCTGCGCCGCGGCTGAAGGGCGCGATCTCACGGCGTTGCGCCCTGCGCCGCCAGGGGCTAGGTGGCGGGCCACAGCCTCACCTCAGGAGTCGTCATGTCCCAGGCCCAGATCATCGACGGCAAGATCTATTCCGAGCGTGTCCGCGCCGAGGTGGCGCAGGAGGTCGCGCGCCTGCGTCGGGACCATGAGATTCAGCCGGGCCTGGCGGTGATCGTGGTCGGGGATGATCCGGCCAGCCAGGTCTATGTGAAGTCCAAGGGCGAGCAGTCCCTGGCCGCAGGCATGCATTCGGTCACCCATCGGCTGCCGGCCGACGCCCATATCGATGAACTGCTACTGCTGATCGCCGGGCTCAACGAGGACGCCCGCATTCACGGCATCCTGTTGCAACTGCCCCTGCCGGGCCATCTGGACCAGCGCGCGGCCCTGGCGGCCATCAGCCCCGACAAGGATGTGGACGGGCTGCATGTGGTCAATGCCGGTCGCCTGGCCAATGGGGAGCCGGCGCTCACCCCCTGCACGCCGCTGGGCTGCATGATCATGCTGCGCGAAACCCTGGGCGATCTGACGGGAAAGTCCGCGGTGGTGGTCGGTCGCTCGGTCCTGGTGGGCCGGCCGGTGGCGCAGTTACTCCTGCAGGCCGACTGCACGGTGACCATCGCCCATTCCCGCACCAAGGACCTGGCGGCCGTCTGCCGCGAGGCCGATATCATCGTCGCCGCCGTCGGGCGTCCGCAGATGATCCGCGGCGGCTGGATCAAGCCGGGAGCGACGGTCATCGACGTCGGAATCAACCGCGTGCCCTTCGACAATCCGGAGAAGGCGGCGGCCGGCAAGACCAAGCTGGTGGGGGACGTAGCCTTCAAGGAGGTGCGCGAGGTGGCCGGTTGGATCACGCCGGTGCCGGGCGGTGTCGGCCTGATGACCGTGGCCTGCCTGCTGCAGAACACCGTCACCGCCGCCAAGCGGCAGAACGGCGTCGATTAGGACGAGGCGAGAGGGCTAGGTTCCTGGGGCGCCCACCCGGTTCGACCAGTCGACCAGCTGGGTCAGCACCTGGGCGGTTCCGGCGTCAAAGGCTGCGATGATCGCGCTGACGCGGTTGTCGCTCGCCCGGACCTCGGCTTCGAACACCTCCTCGTCGAGCAGCGCCCGATCGCCGCGGTTCACCAGGGTGGCGCGCAGGCGGACCCTGACCAACGGCGCGGCGTCCTGGCCCCGATCATAGACCACCTCGAACCGCCGCACATCGAGGCGCAGGACGCTCTCGGCGTTGCGCATCTCGCCGCGGGTGACCAGGCGGGCCGGGCCGGCGTTGGCGTCGAAGGCCCGCTCGACCGCCTCTTCGAACAGTTCGCTGGCCGGGGCCACCCATCGGGCGCCGGCGATATAGGCCACCTCATCGCCAGTGACGGTAAGGATGCGGTCGCCGCTGGCCGCCTGCACGAAGCCGGAGCTGGGCAGGACCAGGCCGAAGGTCGGGGAGGGTGGAGCGACGGTGGCCGCCGGATCGATCGCCGCCTCCAGGCGATAGAGCTGCGACGGCTCGGCGTCGGGCAGCAGCGACACGCAGGCCGACAGGGCGAGTGCTGCGGCGGTCAGGCTGAGGGCGCGAAGGGCGGCGATCATGGCTTCACCTCGATTTCCATGGCCGGCGCCTTGCCGACCACGCCGCGGGGATTGGAGCTGACCTCGTCGGTCAGGCGCGAAAGGGACTCGGCCGTCTCCTGCAGGCTTTCGGCGGCGCGGGTGATCTCCGGCAGGCCGTAGGTCGCGAAGTCGGAGGTCGGACCTTCGAGGCTGGCCAGGATCTTGCGCATATCGGCCGCGGCGGCCTCGGTCTCGGCGGCGGCTTCGCTGATGCTGGCCATCGCCGAGCGGCCATCTGTGTCGACGATCTCGCGGGTGGAGGCGGCCAGGGCGCGGGCCTCCTCGGCGGCCTCGCCGATGTTCTGCAGCGCGACCTGCGCGTCGGCGATGATGGCCTTGCGCTCACGCAGCTCGGCGGTCACCGCCTGGGCGTCGGAAATAGCCGCGCCGAGCGTCAGGATATTCTCGTCCGAGAGGACCCGATTCACCCGATCCAGCGCCTCGACCGTGCGCGACAGCACGGTGCCGCCGCCCTCGAGCAGATCCGACAGGGTGCTCCGCTGGCTCTGGATGATGGGAACCTTGCCCTCGGGCGCGGCCTCTTTCAGCAGCGGACGGGTCGAGGTGCCGGCGGTGATCTGCACATAGTTCAGGCCGGTGATCCCCTGGGGCTCCAGAGTGGCGAAGGAGTCGACGCGGATCGGCACGTCGGAATTCACCCGGACGCGGGAGATGACGCGGCTGGGATTGGTCCGGTCCAGGGAGATGTCGGTCACCTCGCCGACCTTGATGCCGTTGAAGTGCACCTCGCCGCCCTCGGTCAGGCCGCGGACGGGGCCTTGGAACAGGATGTCATAGACATCGTAGTCCTGGGCGAAGGCGACGCGAGCCAGCCAGATGCTGAAGATCACCAGGCCGACGAACAGGATCAGGGTCGAAAGGCCCACCAGGGCGTAGTTGGCGTTCTTCTCCATGATCAGGCCTCGCTCGCCTGGGCGCGGGCCTTGGCGGCGGCGCGCCCGCGGGGACCCAGGAAGTATTCCTGGATCCAGGGGTGGTCGGAGGTCTCCAGTTCAGCCACCGGCGCCTGGACGACGACCTTCTTGTCGGCGACCACGGCGACGCGGTCGGTGATCGCATAGAGGCTGTCGAGGTCGTGGGTGATCATGAAGACCGTAAGGTGAAGGCTGTCGGAAAGATCGCGGATCAGTTCGTCGAAGGCGCCCGCGCCGATGGGGTCCAGGCCGGCCGTGGGCTCGTCCAGAAAGAGCAGGTCGGGGTCGAGCGCAAGGGCCCGGGCGAGCGCCGCGCGTTTGCGCATGCCGCCGGACAGCTCGGCCGGCTTGAGGGCGCCGGCGTCCGGGCGCAGGCCGACCAGGGCGATCTTGAGATCGGCCAGTTCCTCCATCTCGCGGGCCGACAGGCGGGTGTGTTCGCGCATGGGCGCCTCGACATTCTCGCGCACGGTCAGGTTGGAGAAGAGGGCGCCGTGCTGGAAGAGAACGCCCCAGCGCCGTTCCAGTCCCGCCGCCTCCCGCGCCTTGTCCACCTCCTGCCCGAACACCTTGACCGAACCGCCCTCAGGCGATTTGAGCCCGATGATGGTGTTCAGCAGCACCGACTTGCCAGACCCCGACCCGCCGACCACGGCGACGATCTCGCCCCGGCGGACATTGAGGTCGAGGCCGTCATGCACCACGTGGTCGCCGAACTGGGAGCGCAGCCCGGAGACCTCGATGACATAGTCGTTCGTCGGCGCCGCGTCTTCAGGGCCGGCGGGCTCGGGCGCGAGGGGGTGATCCAGGTCGGTCAAATGTCCAGCTCCATGTAGAGCAGGGCGAAGACGGCATCGATCATGATGATGGCGAAGATGGCGTGGACCACGGCGGCGGTCACCCGGCGGCCCAGGGATTCCACGTCGCCGCCGACCTCCATGCCCTGGCGACAGCCGATGCCGGCGATGACGATGGCCATGATCGGCGCCTTCGACAGGCCGACCCAGAAGTGGCTGGGGCCCACATATTCCAGGATGCGCTGGAAGAAGAAGTTGGGGCCGATGTCGAGCACGCTCCAGGTGACGGCCAGGCCGCCGCAGAGCCCGGCCAGGGTGGCCACGAAGGTCAGCAGGGGAATGGTCACCAGCAGGGCCATGAAGCGGGGAAAGACCAGGGCTTCAAACGGATCGACGCCCATGACCTTCATGGCGTCCACCTCCTGGTTCATCTTCATCGAGCCGATCTCGGCGGCGAAGGATGAGGCCGAGCGGCCGGCCAGCAGGATGGCCGTGATCAGAATGTTGAATTCGCGCAGCACGGCGACGCCGATGAGTTCGACGGCGAAGACCTGGGCCCCGAACTCGCGCAGCATATTGGCGCCCAGCAGGCCGACCACCGCGCCGATGAAGAAGGAGGTCACCGCCACGATGGGGATGGCGTCCAGGCCGGCGCGCTCGGCCAGAGAGAACACCGAAGCCCAGCGGATGCGAAGCGGGTTCACGGCGCTCTTGCCGAGCACGATCAGCAGGTGGCCCGCGAAGACGAGGGTGTCGAAGGCGTCATAGGCGGTGCCCACCACACCCTTGCCGATCCGCACCGTCATCTCATGCCAGCCGCGGGGCTCGCGATTGGGTTCGGCGCGCTTGGCGGCGGCGTCCGCCACCAGTTCGATCAGGCGGCGGTTTTCGGGCCGCGCATCCACCTGCGCCGGATCCAACTCGCCGCCGGCCGCCCGGATCAGGGCGAAGGCGCCGGCGGTGTCGAGCTTGCCCACGTCGGTGAGGTCGAAACGGCTGGCGGGTTCGCGCTTCAGAGCCTCGCCCAGCCGCCGGCCCTCACGCCCCAGGGCGTTCAGCGTCCAGTCGCCCGTGAGACGGACAGCGCGGTCGGCGCCGTCGCCCGTCAGCTCGAAGGCGGCTGGGGCTTCGTCCGAGGTCGAGACACTACTGATGGCGCTGCTCCGAACACGAGGCCGGCTGAATCGCCGCAAGCCCGAACCCTAGCAGAGCCAGGTCCTGGTTCGAACGTCTTATGGCCGAGGTTGTTCCATCCACAGGTAGCCGCACAAATTTCAATAGCTTGACCACGGATCTCGTCTCGCTTTCGCCCGATTTGACCGTGTAGAGAGGGCCTGTCTGTGGGTCGTCCGCAGGCAGGATTGAAATACCTATCAAGGCTGGGAGCGTTGTGTTGGCCCGCCAACTCGATTTCGTCGGCAAGTCCGGCACGACCTATCGTTACACCGCTCTGGAGGATGACCGCATCCCTCCGACGGCGGGCGCGAATTATGTGATCGCTGAACTGAACCCGGGCGCTGAGGCCCATGTGCTCTATGCGGGCGAAACCGAGAACGTCATGGGCTCGGACCTGGCCGCCCGGCTCGAAGAGGTTCGCGAGCGTTGGCGCGACGCCGAGCTGCTGCTGCGGCTCAATGTCCGCCGCGCCGTGCGACAGGCTGAGCAGGACGACTTGATCGCCGGCCTGTCGCCGCCGCTCAACGATGCGCCGGTGGCGCAGCCCGAGCCTCGCCAGGACGATCTCTCCCCAGAGGCCTGATCTGTTGGCGGGCGCCGCCGCCGTCGGGCAGACTTCGCCCATGGACGCCGCCGCCATTGTCATCTTCGGAGCCGCCGTCTGGCCCGGGGGCCTTGCCAGTCCCGCCCTCGCGCGGCGGGTGGGTTACGGGCTGGCTGCCGCCCGCGCCCGACCTGACTGTCCCATCTTCTGTTCGGGCGGCCTTGGCCGGCATGGTCCCTCCGAAGCCCGGGTGATGGCTGACCTGCTCCAGGCCGCGGGAGTCGATCCGGGTCGTCTGGTCCTGGATGAGCACAGCCGCGACACCCTTGAGAACGTCGTCGCCGCGCTGGGCTTCCTGCGCGCCCGGGGCCTGAACCGGGTCATCATCTGCACCGACGCCTATCATGTCCCCCGGGTGGCGATGATGCTCGCCCTGCTGGGCGTGAGCAGCGAGCCTGGTCCTATCGGCGCGGGGCGGAGACAGGCCAGGCGGTGGGAATGGTGGCGGATGAGCGCGCGGGAGGTGCTGGCCTATCCCTACGACCTGGCGCTTGTTCTGCTGCGGCGTCGGGAAATCCTGGCCAACACGGCGTCAATGGGCGAGGCCGCCAGAACCTGACTCTGGTCCAGGCTCGCCGGCGCCGTCCTCAGGCTCCGGCTCGGGCGGGCCCTCGGCATCATACTGGGCGAGCACGCCATGCAGGCCGAGCAGGGCGTCCTGCGGCACCACCGCATGGAGCCACACCTCATAGCGCCCGTCGGCCAGGGGGCGGTACTTCAGTTCTGGGGGCTTGCTCATGGGACCGTTCCGAATCACCTGGGGAGAGTCGGCCCGACCCTAGACCAGGCGGGCCGTTCAGGGCGCCGGGGCCAGGGTAGCGGCCAGCCAGTCGGACCCATCCTGCAGGGCGCGGTCGGCCAGATCGCTGATGGAGACCGCCTCCAGGAAGCTGTGTGAGGCGCCGGCATAGACCTCAGCCCGAACCGGGACGCCTGCGG
>Ga0207884_1001025_pt1 | contig 12243 bp, 12 predicted proteins | sample MalvirmetaMSP144_FD_184236 | JGI IMG/M metagenome (GOLD analysis project Ga0207884, IMG submission 184236) | Marine viral communities from the Deep Pacific Ocean - MSP-144 (SPAdes) | ecosystem: Environmental > Aquatic > Marine > Oceanic | place: Pacific Ocean | collected 2011-07-08 | reverse complement strand
CCCCGGTTAGAAGCGCACCAATCCGCTCGTTCTTCTCGTGTTGACGATTAGCAAAGATTGCAGCTTTCTCAAGTGCCGCAACATGGGGTCTATTGCATTGGATAGAATTAGCTTTAGCCATCGTTATTACTCCTAGTCAGTGAAATGATGGTTAGGGGGCGGATGGTATTGCAGTACCAAACGCTCCCGCTTTGCCTGAAACCGTCAGGCGTCGGTCTTCTTTCCTGGTTTGGGTGGAATTACATACGTATCGTGCAAGCGCTTAACTTCCTGCGCCATGCCGAGGAACTTGGGTACCCATTCAGGTATTGGTACATCACCAGTCACCCAGCGGCTGGGGGTGCTCTTGTTAACGCCGGCCATGCGGCAAAAATCGTTCTGCTTCCAGCTCAACCTGGTCAGCGCTTCGGTAAATTCGTCCGGTGTCATGTTGCCTGCTTAGTTTGGTTACGGCTCGCGAGCGGGCGAGATACAAGCTTTATATTATGCAAACAATTCTCTTAATGCAATCATTTTATTTTATTTTATACGCATTAAGTTAACATAACATCCGTTATGAGAATGCGCCTATGTGGATAAATTTTGTACGCAATCAGAGAAACTCAACATAAGTGCGGCTTTGCGCGGTTTATCCACGTTGAGTAAAAAGTAGCCAAATTCGATTTTGGATATGAAAAATAATTATTGAAAGTTATCCACAATCTACTGGGGGCATGGAAACGCCGCCGTCATCGCACGAACCACCAACGCAAGGGAAGGCTCATGTCTCTGCTCTGGGTGATCTTCCAAATACTTGCCAAAGACACTCGTTAATTGGGCACCAGGCAAATTATCAGGCATGCATAACAATGAATAGCCCGGTTGCGATGGCTGCGCATGGACCTGTACGCCTTCAATCACGCCCTTCACATACCAAGCACAACTATTCTTGTTTGCAGCGCTCGCAGTTGACTGGCACATCGGGTAAACATGGTTCCCGGTTGTGAGCGACACATAGATTTCAGTCTCATTTGCTGCTGCAGGGGCCCCGAAGATGAGCGCCGCGAAAAGGATGCTTATTCTCATACTGTTATTCCCTTAAAAAGCCAACGCCAACGAAATATGCAATGTAGGGGGCCTTACCTGTGTTACCAGTCAAAAAAGAAAGCGCCCAGGATTTGCTTTAACCAGCCCTGGACGCTCCCAGCGATACCACGTTATCGATCTGTATAGCGTCCAGGTAATCAGCCCATGCTTGCATCATCTTGGCCCGTTGTGGCAGGTACAGAGCGTGGTTGTAGGCTGCGCTCGTCTCGTCGCGTTCTTGGTGAGCCAGCTGCAGCTCGATATGTTCATGAGGCCAACCTTGTTCATGCAAGATGGTAGATGCCACGCCCCGGAAGCCGTGTCCGGTCATGCGCGACTTGTAGCCCATACGGTACAACGCGTACAGAATGGTGTTATTACTCATATGGCGTTTTTTGTACACATCGCCGGGGAACACATAATCGGCATCAAAGGAGATTGCTTGCAGCTGCTCGAGCACGGCCACAGCCTGTTTGGACAGCGGCACTATATGCGGCGTGTCCATTTTCATCCGCTCACTTGGTATGTTCCAGCGCCTGGCCTCTAGGTCGAACTCATCCCAAGTGGCTTTAATCAATTCCGATGTACGCACGAACGTCAGCGCCATAAGCTTCAAAGCAAGCCTCGTATGTTCGCCCCCCACGTAGCCGTCGATGTCTCGTAACAACTGCGGAAGCTCTTTAGAGCTAATGCGCGAATAATTTCGCTTCTTCCGTGGCTGCAGGATGTCACCAGGTCGAATGTCAGCTACCGGGTTACGTTCGGCCAAGTCGTGAGCAACGGCATACCGCATGATCTGATTGCACTTCTGAAGCTGGCGCTTAGCCATATCGACGGCACCCCGCGCCTCAATGGCCTTTACAGCTTTACGAACCATGGTGGCGGTGAGCTCTGATACCGGCTTGCTGCCAATGGCCGGGAATATATCCAGCTCCAGGCGGTGCCATACTTCTTTACCGTGCTTCTCTGTCTTGCCCACCTTCCAGTGCTGACACCATTTTTCCGCTACCGCTTTGAAGGTCAGTTCACTGTCCTGGCTCTGCTCCTTGCGGGCGTCCATTGGGTCAGTGCCGGCCGCCAGCAGATCCCGCGCTGCCTGGTGGGTTGTTGTCGCCTTAGCAAGAGTGGTTTCAGGGTATACCCCTAGTGCCATTGTCTTTTCTTTACCGCCTATGCGGTATTTATAGCGCCAGTACTTGGCACCGTTCGGATTAACGAGTAGGTAAAGACCGCCCCCAGCCGCCAGCTTATAGGGCTTTTCCTTGGGTACTGCCTGCTTACATTGAAGGTTGGTCAGGGCCATTGTGGGGGTATATTTTTCAAGAAGTTCTGAAGATACCCCCAAATGTACCCCTAAATGGGGGTATATGGCTATAGCCTCCCATACACTACCGTAGACAACAAAAAGCCCGCAGAGCTTTAACTGTGCGGGCTTCGTAGACTTCTATGTACTGCTCTAGATGTATTCTTGGCGGACAGAGGGGGATTCGAACCCCCGATACGCTTTGAACGTATACACGCTTTCCAGGCGTGCGCCTTCAACCACTCGGCCACCTGTCCTTTTTCACTTTCAACCACCAAAGCGAAGTCCGCCATTCTAACAGAAAAATGGCTTCTGCTGCATCAACCGGCCTTCTGAACACTTAGCATGCGCTCGACATAACGGGCGATGGTATCCACTTCCAGGTTCACCGAATAGCCCGGTTTCAGGTGCTTTAACGTGGTGACCTGCACCGTATGCGGAATTAAATTAATACTAATCCGGCATCCGCCTTGGGCGTCGTCTTGCACGCTGTTCACCGTTAAGCTCACGCCGTTAACGGTAATTGAACCTTTATAGGCCAAATACTTTGCCAGGTGCGGGGGCACGTCAATGCGCAAATCCCACGACTCGCCCACCGGGGAAAACTTTGCCACAGTACCCAGGCCGTCTACATGGCCGGACACCAGGTGGCCGTCCAACGAATCGCCCACGCGCAAAGCGTGTTCCAGGTTCACTTCACCCGGTTTGTCCAACCCGGCTGTTTTATTCAAACTTTCACGAGACACATCCACGTCGAAGCTACTGTCGGTTAAAGACACCACCGTCATGCACGCGCCTTGAATGGCAATGGAATCGCCCAGCTTGGTTTCTTTCAACGGTAAGTCACCGGCGGAAATAGTTAGCCGCACACCCGCATTTTCATTACCTTCCTGCAACGGGGTTACCTGGGTAATGGCCCCAACAGCGGCCACAATGCCTGTAAACATAACTACTCCTGTTACCTGCTAACGAAACGGTGTCGTTAGCTTTACGGTTAATCTAAGTTTGTGGAACTTGGGAAACGCTATGCACCAAGGCCTGCCAGTGCCCCTGGTGCCGCAAACGCAGGCGGATGTCGTCACCCAACGCCGCCTGCTCTACAAACCGGAAATCATCTTGATCGGCTAACGATTGACGCATGGGAATGGTAAACATCCCGCGCCCAGCTCCCAGAATTTTTGGGGCCATATACACCAGCAACTCATCGGCCAGCCCGGCTTCCAGCAACGCACCATGCAAACTGGCACCGCCTTCCACATGCACTTCATTCACGTCGTTATGCCCCATCCATTGCAGCACCGCGGCCAAATCAACACGGCCGTCACGCTCGGGCATCACAACTGTTTGCACTTGCCGCTCGGCTAAACGTTGCGCCTTGTCGGCATCGTGGTGACACGTAAAAATCCAGGTGGGTGAACCGTTTAGAATACGTGCCGTTTCAGGTATTTCGAAACGGGTGTCCACAACGGCACGGATGGGTTGACGTGGGGTTTCAACATCGCGCACCGTCATTTGCGGGTCGTCGGCCAGCACGGTGCGCAAGCCGGTTAACACCACGCTGCTTCGCGCACGCCAATGGTGGCCGTCGGCCCGTGCCTGCGGCCCGGTAATCCATTGCGACAGCCCGTTGGCCAAAGCAATTTGCCCGTCTATCGAAACGGCCGACTTCAACCATACCCAAGGCCTGTTGCGCGTCATGCGCGACACAAACCCTGGGTTCACCTCAAGCGCCTGTTCTGCGCATATAGGCGCTTGCACCTGTATGCCCGCTTCACGCAAGCGACCAAAGCCCTGCCCTGCCACCAGCGGGTTGGGATCCGGCATAGCCACGACCACGCGCGCCGGCTGAGCCTGAACGAGCGCATCCACACAAGGCGGGGTACGACCATAATGACTGCAGGGTTCCAGCGTAACGTAAATGGTGGTACCGGCCACGTTGTGCCCGCGTGTTTGAGCCTGACGCAACGCCATGACCTCGGCATGGGGCCCACCGGCCTGCTGCGTCACACCCGCAGCAAGCAGTTGGTTGTCTTTAACAATTAAACACGCCACACGGGGGTTGGGGGCGGTTAAGTACAACACCTCACGACTTAGCTCAATAGCCAGCAGCATCCAATAGGCGTCGTCGGCGCCGGGGGGGGCCTGATGTTCGGTAAGGGAAGGCTCAACCATAGTGCAAGACGGTACCGGAATTAGCCTTTGATTTCATCAATGGCTTTTACGAATTCGTTAATGTCTTCAAAGCTCTTGTACACCGACGCAAAACGCACGTAAGCAACCTGGTCCAATTTAATTAGTTCATTCATGACCAGTTCACCCAGGAAACCCGAGGGTACTTCACGCTTGCCGCTGGTGAGCAAAGATTCTTCAATACGGGCTACCGCTGCATCAACCTCTTCGGTGCTAACCGGCCGTTTGCGTAAAGCCAGCTTCAAGCTGGCCCGCAACTTTTCAATATCGAATTCCGACCTTGTACCGTTGCGTTTCACCACGGCCGGCATGGTGAGCTCCACCCGCTCATAAGTGGTAAAACGACGGTCACAGGCCGAACAACGGCGACGCCGACGGATGGTGTCGCCTTCTTCCGAAACACGGGAGTCAATAACCTGTGTGTCGGCGCTGTGACAGAACGGGCATTTCATGGTGTGTAACGGCTTGCCCTACCCGCAACAAGCCGACCTTTCCTTGATAAGGTTTAACGATAAACCGGCAAACGCGCAGTAAGCTCGTTCACACGGGCACGTACGTCGGAAATAACGGTTTCATTTTCGGGGTTGTCGAGCACATCGGCAATTAAATGGCCGGTGAGTTCGGCTTCGGCTTCTTTGAAACCACGGGTGGTCATCGCCGGTGTGCCCAGACGAACACCGCTGGTCACAAAAGGTTTTTCCGGATCGTTCGGAATGGCATTCTTGTTAACCGTAATATGCGCTTCGCCCAAAGCTGCCTCAGCCAGCTTGCCGGTAATGCCTTTGGCACGCAAATCAACCAGCATGACATGACTTTCGGTACGGCCGGACACAATACGCAGACCACGTTCCACCAGGGTTTTCGCCAGCACATCGGCGTTTTTCACAACCTGGGCGGCATACGTTTTGAATTCCGGTTGCAAGGCTTCCTGGAAAGCCACTGCCTTACCGGCAATAACGTGCATCAGCGGGCCGCCTTGAATGCCGGGGAAAATGGCCGAATTGATGATTTTTTCGTACTCGGCCTTCATCATAATGACGCCGCCACGAGGACCGCGCAGCGATTTATGCGTGGTTGAGGTGACGAAGTCGGCATGAGGGCACGGGTTGGGATACGCGCCACCGGCCACCAAACCGGCGTAATGGGCAATGTCGACCATGAACAAAGCGCCGTTGTCGTGTGCGATACGCGCCATGCGCTCGAAATCGATACGCAAAGCATAAGCCGACGCGCCACCAACCAGCAACTTGGGTTTATGTTCTTTGGCCAGCGCTTCCAGCTTGTCGTAGTCGATTTCCTCTTTTTCATTCAAACCATAAGGAATGAAGTTATACAGCTTGCCCGACGCATTCACCGGTGAACCATGGGTTAGGTGACCCCCTTCCGCCAAATTCATACCCAGCACGGTATCACCGGGTTTAAGCACCGCCATGTACACACCCTGGTTGGCCTGCGAGCCGGAGTTGGGCTGTACGTTTGCCGCTTCCGCACCGAACAGCGCTTTCAGCCGGTCGATGGCCATTTGCTCCACGATGTCAACATACTCGCAACCGCCGTAATAGCGCTTGCCCGGGTAACCCTCAGCATATTTATTGGTCAGCTGCGAACCCTGCGCCTGCATGACGGCCGGGCTGGTGTAGTTCTCGGAAGCGATCAGCTCGATATGCTGTTCCTGACGAACATTCTCTTTTTGAATCGCGGCCCACAAATCGGGGTCAACTTGATCAAGCGTACGGGAGCGGTCAAACATGAATCAATCCTAAAGGCGCGCAATAAATTGCGATCAGTAAAAGCCGAAATTGTACCGTGGTTTGGCTTTAAGCCGCCGCCTCACGTAACTTCGGGTTAAGGCTGTACAGACCTGTCGTGCTGGCTTTGCCAAGCACATGGCCCTCAATGGCCTGCAGAACGTCGGGACCGGTAAAAGCGTTATCAACCGGAACGGTTTCGATATCCAGCGCGTACACGGTAAAAACATAACGATGCACAATAGCATCGTTCCAGGGCGGGCAAGGGCCGTCGTAACCAAAGTAGTCGCCATTCATGTCACGGTCTTCCGCGAACCATTGCGTGTAGTTATTGGTACCCTGACGTGTATTGTTCGGCGCCACGGGGCCGCCTTTACCGCGCGGTGTAATGCTGTCGCAATACTCCCCCTCTTTAATCTCGCGCACGTTCGAAGCAATATCCACCAACACCCAATGGTAGAAATCAACGCGCGGCAAATCGGCCGGCACTTCGCGGCCTTCCTGATTGACGTCGTCGGGTTTGCTGGGTACGTCGGGGTCGTGACAAATTAAAACAAAAGAACGCGTACCTTCAGGTACATCGGCCCACGCCAACTGCGGATTAACATTGTCGGACAGCGCAATGGGGGCGTTGCTATCGACCTTGCAAAAGGCGTAACGCTCGGGAATCCACTTTTGATCGGCAAATGATGTGCTGCTCAGTTTCATGCAAACCTCCTTGCTTTTGTACCTTGCTTCAGATTAAGCCAGGGTAACGCGTGCGAACTTGCGCTTACCTACTTGAATAACATATGTGCCGGCGCTCAGTTGTAAGGCTTTGTCGTCCACGCGGCTACCGTCAACCTTCACGCCGCCTTGCTCAACATTGCGCTGGGCCTCCGACCCCGATGCCACCAAACCAGCTTCACGCAATACCTTCAAAATACCTTTGGGCGCCCCATCCAGACCCACCTCCGGCATATCGTCGGGTATGACGCCGTCTCGAAAGCGCGCCTCGAAGCGGGCGAGCGCTTCGTGTGCATCCGTTTGCGTGTGAAAGCGGGTCACAATTTCCTGCGCCAGCATCACCTTTATATTGCGCGGATTGGCGCCTTCTTCAACCTGTTTTTGCAACAAACTGATTTCGTCTTCAGAGCGGAAAGACAATAATTCAAAATAACGCCACATAAGGGTGTCGGAAATCGACATAAGCTTGCCGAACATGGAGTCGGGTGATTCAGAAATACCAATGTAATTCCCTTTGGATTTCGACATCTTGTCGACACCATCGGTTCCTTCCAGCAAAGGCATGGTGAGAATGCATTGGGCCTCTTGCCCATACTCTTTCTGCAACTCGCGACCCACCAACAGGTTGAACTTCTGATCGGTGCCCCCCAATTCCAGATCGGCCTTCAACGCCACCGAATCATAGCCCTGCATCAGCGGGTACAAAAATTCGTGCACGGAAATGGGAATACCCGATTTGAACCGCCGGGTGAAGTCTTCCCGTTCCATCATCCGGGCTACGGTATAGCGCGAGGCAAGCTGAATCATGCCGCGCGCACCCAACGGATCGCACCATTCAGAGTTGTAGCGAACTTCCGTGCGCTCCGGGTCCAGCACCAGGCTGGCCTGGGCGTAATAAGTTTGGGCGTTTTCCTGAATTTGCTCGGCCGTTAGAGGCGGGCGGGTGGCATTGCGACCACTGGGATCGCCAATCATGGACGTAAAGTCGCCAATGAGAAAAATAACGGTGTGCCCCAAGTCTTGCAACTGGCGAAGTTTATTCAAGACCACTGTATGGCCCAGGTGAATATCAGGTGCGGTGGGGTCCAAACCTAACTTGATCCGTAATGGCTGGCCCGTTTCACGACTGCGTGCCAATTTTTTTACAAATTCGCTTTCTACCAACAACTCATCGCATCCTCGCTTAACTACGCGCAAATCTTCTTCTAATTCAGGGGATAAAGTGACTTCTGTGGATGACATGACGTTACCGTAAAAAAATTTGCAAAAAAATACTCGAAAAAAGCAAGTGAATGCGATAGCATATCGTGTTAATACAACACGCATCCGTTGCAAACCCACCACGCTCTTTCCATTGCTGGCCAAGCACCCAGTTGAGGCTCTGTTGCGAGCCCCCTATTTTCTTGGCCCGCACGCTTTCTTGCAGGGTTTGCAAACTGCATTAATACCTATTTTAAGCTTTGATTCGCGCAACTTGCGCTGGAACAAACCTTACCTGAAGCCGAATATGCCCAGAAAGCACGCAGACAAACCCACGCATCATTACATTACCGGTGGCCTTGTGCTTGTAGCACTAGGCCTTTTTGCCGCCGCCGGGGCACTGGCCGTCGTGAAGCCTATCAGCGAATCAACGCCGCCAGTATATCAAGCCCGCGAAACGCTCAGCCTTCCCTCCCCTTTCCCTGAACCCGGCCAAATTGCCAATTCAGCGCCTTTTATCGATGAAACACGCATTCAACCGGGCGATACCTTGGCTGCTTTATTGCAACGCCTGAATGTTCAGGAAGCCAATCTGCAGCAGTTCCTTATCCAGAACAAAGATGCTCGCTCTATTTACAAGTTGTATCCCGGGCGTACGGTACAGGCTGCGCTGAATGCCGATGGCAGCATGAAATGGCTGCGCTACTACCATACCCCAGGCACCAAAGACAACGGGGAATTCGTTTCAAAATGGCTGGAAATCCGCCCCGACAACGACAACGGCTTTGTGGCCCTTGAGCTGGCGGAAGCCACCGAAACCCAAATGCGAATTGCGGAAGGGGAAATTGTTTCATCGCTGTTTGGCGCAACCGATGCGGCCGACATCCCCGATGCCATCACATTCCAAATGGCCGAAATTCTGGGCAGCAAAATCGACTTTATTCGCGACCTGCGTAAAGGCGATCGTTTCCGTCTGGTGTATGAAACCCATTCCCATCAAGGCAAGGAAGTGGGTTCCGGCCGTATTTTGGCGCTGGAGTTCAACAACGGCAAAAAAACCTATGACGCCATTTGGTTCGAACCCGAAAATGGCTCGGGCGGCTATTATGATTTCGACGGCAAAAGCCTGAAAGGCGCGTTCTTGCGCAACGCACTGAAGTTTTCACGCGTCAGTTCCAATTTCGGCAAGCGACGCCACCCCATTCACGGTAGCTGGCGCAGCCACAATGGGGTCGATTACGCCGCGCCCACCGGAACCCCCATTCATGCCACCGCCGACGGCGTTGTGCAGTTTGCCGGCAAACAGCGCGGCTTTGGCAACATTATTATTCTGAAGCACAAAAACAATATCACAACGTATTACGCCCACCAGCACCGTATTGCCAAAGGCATTCGCAAGGGTACACGTGTTGAACAAGGCCAACTAATTGGCTATGTAGGTTCAACGGGTTGGGCCACCGGGCCGCACCTTCACTACGAGTTTCGTGTGAACGGCAAACCGGTTGATCCCTTATCCATCGACCTTCCCGTTGCTGAAGCACTTACCAAAACTCAAATGGCGGCTTTCCAGTCGACCCTGGATAACTATCGCAACCACTTCACTTTACTGGCCGCACTGCAAGACGCAGGCCAAAGCGGTATCGACAGCGAAATGCAGGTTGCCCAAGCTGGAAATAACTAAGGTTTGAAACCAGTGGCCGGGCATTTGTATATTGGCCTAATGTCCGGCACCAGCACCGACGGCGTCGATGCGGTGCTGGCGGATTTCGCCACCCCCTCCCAACCCAAGCTCATCAAAGCAGTTGCGCTGGCCATGCCGCCCAGCCTTCGCACCACACTGCTTGCGCTTAACTCCCCCGGAGACAATGAATTGCATCGGGCGGCTGAAGCAAGCCTGGCGTTAGCAAAGCTTTACCACACCGCGTGCGTACAACTGTTGCAGGCGACACATTTCACCGCAACCGACATCCGCGCAATTGGCGCCCATGGGCAAACCGTGCGACACCGACCCGACTTGGGCTTCACAATCCAGCTCAACGCTCCCGCCCATCTGGCTGAAGCAACAGATATCGATGTCATTGCCGACTTCCGCTCTCGTGATATTGCTGCGGGCGGGCATGGAGCACCACTGGTTCCCGCCTTCCATCAGGCGCTACTTTCGAATGCCACCCGACGCACAATCGTTAACCTGGGGGGCATCGCCAATATCACTCGACTACACCCGGGCAAACCCGTAACAGGCTTCGACACGGGGCCCGCCAATGTTTTAATGGACTACTGGTGTGAGCGCCATATGAAACAACCTTTCGACGCCCATGGGGCGTGGGCGGCGCAAGGCATGGTATCGAACGATCTACTTGAATATTTAATAGGTAGCGAACCGTGGTTTGCCAAAGCACCGCCGAAATCAACCGGTCGTGATTTGTTTAACGCAAACTGGCTTACCCAGCGGCTGGAAGAATGGACGGGCTCAAATAATAACGTTTCTTTGCGCCCAGTCGATGTTCAGGCCACATTGTTGGCTCTAACAACAAAAACCGTCGCCACTTCCATTGAGTGTTACGCATCCGCCACGCAAGAGGTATTAGTGTGTGGAGGCGGCGCCTTAAATGACACGCTGATGCAGGTATTACAAGCCCAATTAAAATGCCCAGTTCGAAGCACCTCGGAACTGGGCATAGATGCGCAACATGTAGAGGCTCTGGCTTTTGCATGGCTGGCCTGGGCCTATGACACAGGCCACAAAGCCGCTTTACCCGACGTAACGGGCGCGCGGCACCCCACTATTCTGGGCTGCCGCTACTACGCTTAACGCAACCTGCCCGGCTTAAGCCGCGAACGAAGAGCCGCAGCCACAAGTTGACGTGGCATTCGGATTACGAATAACAAACTGAGCCCCTTCGAGATCGTCTTTGTAATCGATTTCAGCGCCAAACAAATACTGGAAGCTCATGGGGTCGATTAATAACTGCACGCCTTCCTTGTCGATTGCGGTGTCATCTTCGTTGATCACTTCATCGAACGTAAACCCATACTGGAAACCCGAGCACCCTCCGCCCTGCACGAAAACCCGCAATTTGAGCTCGGGGTTACCTTCTTCAGCCAACAGATCTTTTACCTTGGCCGCAGCGGCGTCGGTAAACACCAAAGGAGGAGGTGGGGTTTGCAAATCGACGGATTCAGTCACATTGCTCATTTGATACTCCAGTGCGGCGCATGCCGCGTTAATCATTCATGAACACATCATGAAGTTTCATCGGTTTCGGTTGAGGCGTCGGGGCCGGGAAAGTTAACAGACCGGGAAACCCGAACCGCCCCTTCTTCAATAATATTCAGCGTAACAGAGGTAAGACTTAAACCTTCCGGCATACTTAGCAAGCCTTCCAAACGCTGGAACTGGTCGAAGCTTACGGGAAGAGGCTGCGCAGTACTTGCCGCGACCGACGCTTCACCAGCCTGACCGGTTGCTGGGTTTAACGCTATTTTAACGCTTTCACCATTTTTTTCTCCATTAGCCACAAACTCAACATGGCCATTAAACTCACTGCCAGGCTGCGCGTTGCGCGTTAACAGTACACGATACGCCAGAAATGCACCGTTCGGTTGAATACTAAGCGCTCGAATACTCACCGAACCAGACGGCCCAGGCGGCAAGAGCTGATCATAAAAAGCCAACCGTTCGTTCGCTTTGGCCAAGTCGCCCTGAGCACGCTGAATCGATTCTTCCAGGCTACGACGTGTACTCTGCTCTACCGACAACCGGCTTTGCAATGCCTCTTTCTCGGCGGCCAACTTGGACATGTCGTAACGCAGTTGGGCAACTGTGATATCGAAATCGGTTTGAAGGTTAGCGTACTGCTTGGCAGCCTGGCCCAACTGAGTATGCTGACCCGCAGCAAAACCCAACCCCATGGCAACCACCCAAACCAGCACCCATGTGACACGCTGCCAGAACGTCGAACGTTTGGCGGACCGACGTTTCCCCGCAGCGTTTGATTGTTTGCTACCCAT
>Ga0207884_1001024_pt1 | contig 12255 bp, 10 predicted proteins | sample MalvirmetaMSP144_FD_184236 | JGI IMG/M metagenome (GOLD analysis project Ga0207884, IMG submission 184236) | Marine viral communities from the Deep Pacific Ocean - MSP-144 (SPAdes) | ecosystem: Environmental > Aquatic > Marine > Oceanic | place: Pacific Ocean | collected 2011-07-08 | reverse complement strand
TGAATGGCTGGCCAGGCAGGACGCTGACGTGGTTTGCGTTCAGGACCACCGCATGCGGGCTTACGAGGTCGAGGATTTCAACCTGATCCCGGACGGCTATGAGGCCTACTTTATTGATGGCGAGCGTAACGAGGATGGGGGCGTTGGTATCTATACCCGCCATTTCCCGAAGGCCATTATGTACGGTTTCGCCAATGAGCAGGCAGATCGCGAAGGCCGTTTCATTCAGGCGGATTTTGACAAGGTATCTGTCGCCTGCGTTCTCTCTCCCTGCGCACTTGGCCGCGAAGAAGAATTGATTGGCGAGGACGACCTGACGGTTCTGGATCACAAGGACGACTTCATGGAAGCCTTTGGCCTCCATATGCAGAAAACCCTGCGCAAGCGCCGTCAGTTTATTTTCTGCGCCAACCTGCAAACCGCCCATCACGTAACTGACGCCAGCCCGCTGTACCACAAACTGGATTTTTCCGGCTTCCTGCCCCATGAGCGGGCATGGCTGGACCGTTTGTTTGATGAAATGGGCTGTGTTGATGCATTCCGCGATATCAACAAGCAGAGCAACCAGTATACCTGGTGGCCAGAGCAGGCTGAAGGGTCCCGCAAGAGCGCAGGTATCCGGGTGGACTATCAGCTACTGACGCCGGGTATCCGCAAGACCATTCAGGATGGCTGGATTGACGACAGTACCCGTTTCTCCGATCACGCGCCGGTGATCATGGATTACGACATCGGAATCGGTTTCTAGGATTGGAGTAAGCGGTCTCGGGAAGATGGGCCTTCCCGGACACGCTACAAGCACATCCCTGTGCGCTCGACTCCGGCCGTCCCTGGCCGGAGACGGTCCGGGAAGGCCCATCTTCCCAAGCCCGCCGAACCTCGGAGTTAACGGCTACTGAGCCAAAGCCGCTTTCTGTGCCTCAAACAGCTGTCCAATACCCAGCTTGGCCAGCTTCAACATGCCGTCCAGCTCTTCCTGTTCAAACGGCGCGCCCTCGGCCGTCCCCTGAATTTCAATGAAACCACCCTGATCCGTCATGATCACGTTCATGTCGGTTTCGGCCTCGGAATCCTCCGGGTAATCCAGGTCCAATACCGGTGTGCCTTTGTAAACGCCCACAGAAAACGCTGCAATCATCTGCTTCAGCGGCGATTTTTTCAGCCGGCCTTCTTTCACCAGATGGTTCAGCGCATCCACAAGCGCCACGCAGCCACCGGTAATCGCAGCGGTGCGGGTGCCACCGTCGGCCTGGATGACATCGCAGTCGATGGTGATGGAATGCTCGCCCAAGGCGCTCAGGTCAACCGCTGCGCGCAGGGAACGGCCGATCAGGCGCTGGATTTCCACGGTGCGGCCGCCCTGCTTGCCGCGGGCAGCTTCCCGCCCCATGCGGCTGCCGGTGGAACGGGGTAGCATGCCATACTCGGCCGTAATCCAGCCTTTGCCTTCGCCCCGCAGGAAAGGGGGGACCTTGTTTTCAACAGAGGCGGTGCAGATCACCTTGGTGTCGCCAAATTCCACCAGCACGGAACCCTCGGCGTGGCGGGTGTAGTGACGGGTGATGCGAATGTCTCTGGATTGTTCCGGCGTTCTTCCGCTCGGTCTCATAATTGTTCCTGGTATCAGTGGTGAGTGTCCGGGGTGAATCCCCGGTCGATTGCAAAGTCGAAAGATTGCGGAGTATAACACGCAGTCTGTGGCGTCTGTTCGATGTTGGAGCGGCCAGCCTGCTAAACTTGAAATCTGCTTCTTCGCAAACGTGGAGTCACCATGATCAGAAGTATGACGGCCTTCGCCCGCCAGGATACCCAGGAAGACTGGGGAACGCTCACCTGTGAAATTCGCACGGTTAACCACCGGTACCTGGAGCCGTCCTTTCGCTTGCCCGAAGCGCTCCGGGAGCTGGAGAACAGTTTCCGTGAGCAACTGCGCAAGCAATTGCGGCGCGGCAAGGTAGACGTGGCCATTCGTCTTCAGGCCAATGAATCGGCAACCCAGGGCTTCGAGATCGACGAAGATGTGGCAAACGCTGTCAATGAGGCGGCCAACCACATCAACAGGATGCTGGACAACCCGGCCCACATTAGCGCACTGGATATACTCCGTTGGCCGGGAGTGCTGGCCTCCACTGAACAGGATTTTGGCCCCGCCAGGAAAGCGGCTGGCGAACTATTCGAGCGTACTGTGAGTGAATTGGTGACGGTCAGGGAGCGGGAAGGTGAACGCCTGCGGCCGCTGTTTGAAGACAGGCTCACCACCATGGGTGAGCGGGTGACTGAGGTTCGGGAGCGAATGCCGGAACTGATTCGTGCCCAGGAAGAGCATCTGAAAAACCGCTTTGAGCAGGCGAAGGTGGAGCTTGACCCGGATCGCGTGGCCCAGGAAATGGTGATGCTGGCCCAGAAAAGCGATGTCGCCGAAGAGCTGGATCGCTTGGAAGCCCATATCACCGAGGTCTCGGACACTCTGCAGTCCGACGATGCCATCGGTCGCCGTTTGGATTTCCTGATGCAGGAGCTCAACCGCGAGGCCAATACGCTCAGCAGCAAAAGCATCGATGCCCGGGTGACAAGGGCAGCGGTTGACCTGAAAGTGTTGATAGAGCAAATGCGGGAGCAGGTCCAGAATATAGAATGATTTTTCTTTGTTTTCCTATGGTGTCGTTTGTGTTCTATTATTTTGATTTTAAACGTTTTTATTAGCTCACGTCGCTCTAAAATGTTTCAGGTTGTTTCAGCCGCTTGGTGAGTTAAGTGGTGAGTTACCCTTGTGTATACTCTCTTAAAATGGTGAGTAACAAGGGGGAGCTTATGGCTCTAACGGCTAAACAGGTTGTGGCGCTCGCGAGAACGGGAGAGCCAGTTCGCAAGTCGGATGGCAAAGGCTTGTATTTCGTGGTTCCAGACTCCGGCGGGCCGTACTGGGCGTTAAGGTACAGTGCAGGGGGCAAGCGTAAGCAAATGACCCTGGGACAGTATTCCGACATGTCGCTGGCAGATGCCAGAACAGAAGCGGAGGTTTTGAAGCGGGAGCTTCGCCAGGGGATAGACCCCCTGATCGCGAAACAGCGCCAGAAGTGGACAGGGATTACAAGCGTCAATGACCTTTTCCAGGACTGGTATGAGAATGACCTACTTCCAAGACTGAAACACCCCGGTATCCCGGCCAGAATCTTCAAAAATGACATTAAACCCATCATTGGTGAACTCAAAATCCAGGACGTGACGGCTCTTGATGTTCGCGAGGTGATTCACCGTATTAGAGACAGCGGTCGCCCCACAATCTCGAACGACGCCTTGGGCTATATGAGGCAGCTCTTCAATCATGCGGTGAAACTGGAGCTGACCGCAAACAACCCGGCATTTCCCTTCACCATCAACGACGCTGGGGGAATCGAGGAATCTAGGGACAGGGCGCTCAAGCTGGACGAGGTGGAGCAAGTGTTCAACGTGTTCAGGGAACATCTGAATAGCTTTGGCAGAGATAACTATCTGTCATGCTGCCTGTTCCTTGTGCTCGGGAACAGGAAGAGCGAACTTTGCGAAGCCCCGTGGTCAGAATTTGATCTTGAGCAAAGCGTCTGGCACCTGCCTGCGCATCGGGTTAAGACCGGAATCCCCATCTCCATCCCCCTCCCGAACCAAGCCATGGAATGGCTGAGCGAACTCAAAATAAGGTCATTGGGCTCAGAATACGTTTTCCCAGCCAGGCGACGGAGCAAGTTGCCGCACATGGGGCCAGACACACTGAATCGCGCCATATCCAAGCTTTTTGGCCGTGAGGCTGGAAGGAAGGTCCAACCGCCCAACATGATGGGTGACATCAAGCACTTCACTGTCCACGATCTCAGGCGAACCTTTCGAAGCCTATCCTCCTCCGTCGGGACGCCTCGCCGCGTTGCACGTCTCTGCACCAACCACAGGCAGGGTGGAGTTGACGGCATCTATGACAGATATGAATACTTCGATGAGCGGAGAGTAGCGCACCAGAAGATCGCCGACCTTGTGGCTCCATATCTTTGACGTGTGATGCCAGGGCCAATGTAAATCCTTAGCTGGTCAACGCGTGAAAACATGGCTTTTGTGCGTAAAACGCAGTACATTGTACTGCGTGACTATACATTGAGGCATATCATGACGCAGGCGAAAGACGAAACGATATCCATTAGAACATCAAGTGAAATTAAGCAGCTACTGAAAGAAGCGGCTGCAAAAGAACATCGTTCTCAGGCATCGATGATAGAAATTCTAATTTTAGATTATGCGAAACAACATGGCTTATGCTTGGAAAAATCGGTAGCGGCGGCGGATCATGGGTGAAGCAGAAAGTTGAGAATAAAGATTATCATTACAAGAATACTGGGGTCTGACGGTCAAGGGGGCTGCTATGGCAAATGGTAAGGTACTAAGACAACTCATAAAGGCGGGAGCCAGTGGTGACTCCGAAGAATTCCGTCGCGCCTCTGAAGCAGTTATTCAAGATGAGCGACAGAAGCAACACCACCTGCTTGCCAATGATCTTGAGAAAATATTGTATGGTGAACACTTAAAGTCGGCCGGACGCAGCGCACATAGTATTTTGCCTGCCTCGCCAGTGGATAAAGAACGAGGTTTACCACTGATTGATATCCGACAAGCTCAACGACCGTTAGAAGAGATGGTACTGCTTGATAATAGTCGTGCAGCCGTCGAGGAGTTACTCGAAGAACATCGTCGCTCTGACGTGTTGCGAAGTTATGGCATGAAACCATCTGGAAAGGTGCTTTTTCACGGTCCGCCAGGTTGTGGAAAAACACTAACAGCTGAGGTTATAGCCTTTGAACTTGACTTGCCGTTAGCAATTGTTCGCTTAGACGCGCTTGTGTCGTCTTTCCTTGGTGAAACTGCGGCAAACCTTCGGAAAGTTTTTGAATTTATTGCTGAGCAACCATTAGTTGTCTTGTTTGATGAATTTGATGCTATTGGTAAAGAGCGTTCCGATTCCGGCGAGCATGGTGAATTGCGCCGTGTGGTTAACGCGGTGCTTCAGATGATGGATGCTTATCAGGGAAAGAGCCTCATCTTAGCTGCAACAAATCATGAACAAATTTTAGACAGCGCTATTTGGCGACGATTTGATGAGACAATTGATTTTCCTTTACCTGGTATCGAGCAGTTACAACAAATTCTCAGCCTTAAACTGCGAGGAGTGCGCCGTCAATTCGAATTGGATGAAAAACATGTAATTGAGCTCTTCGAGATGCGCAGTGGTGCCGATGTGGAGCGAATAGTACGCAGGGCAATTAAAAGGATGATTCTTCGTGGCCAAGAATTTCTGACAGTGAAAGATTTAAAGCAGGCAGTAACACGAGAAAGCTAAAATAAGGATAAAATATGGCCGAGTTTGAACACCTCAGAATAGAGCGAGAGCCGCTACAAAATGATCGTAGAACTAGAAAGATCAATATTCCTCGTCCTGCTCGGGGGGATCTACGTGGCCATGGACAAAGACTATCGAATGAATTAACTCGTTCATTCCAAGCTGCACGACAGCAACAAACATCCCGCCCTGGCAATTTTGTTTTAAAAATTAGCTATACGGGTCTACTTGATATTACCCACTTAAACAAGCACGGAGTGGATTTTGTTAGCCAAGAAGATAGTACCTTATGTGTTGTTTTTGCAAATGAAGCGGGGCTAGCTATTTTTTCTGACCATTTGCAGAAGTTGGGTTTAGAGAATAACGAGCTGTCCTATAAGCAGATTCTTGAGGCGATTGAAGGTATCGAAAACTGGACTAGCGACGACAGAAAAAGTTGGGCAGTCAAGAGAAAAGGTTTTCCAGACTCTGAAGAGTTTTTCTTAGATATAGAGCTTTGGCCGGTAGGTGTAGCGCATCACCCTAATAGATTACAGGTTTGCGAGGCATTTGAACGCTGGCTAGCTGGGCATGGCATCCGCCGCTGCGATAAAGTTAACCTTGACAGTCTGTTAATGTACCGTGTCGCAGTCAATACCCAGAAAGCTAATCTGCTGCTAAACCACACTGATGTAAGATTAGTCGATCTTCCGCCCGAAAGTGGTATTCGCTATAGTCAATTAAACTGCGATATAGATACCTTGCCAGATGCTATTCCGAGACCGTCATTGCAAGCCGCTAGAGTTTGTATTCTCGATAGCGGGATCGCCACGAGCCATCCATTGTTAGCACCAGCAATTGCCGAGAGTGCGGAATTTGTCGACTCTAAAGATGGTGCTGAACTGCACGGTCATGGTACAGCTGTAGCTGGGATTGCTCTTTACGGAGACTTAGAAGCTGCAAAGGCTGCCAATTTCTGGAGACCAGAAATCTTGTTGTTTGATGGCAAGGTTCTTGATGAAAATGCAGAGTTTGATACAAGCTCTATTGAGAAAACGCTGATTGAAGCAGTAACCTATTTTGTCGAAGAGCACCAATGCCGCATTTTTAATCTGTCTTTGGGTAATTTAAATGCCCCCTATGATAACCGCCATATTCGCGGAATCGCCTATGTTCTTGATAAACTAGCTCGCGATTTAAATGTCTTGTTCATCGTTTCTACAGGTAACTTTTCTGGTTCTATTGATCCAGATGTTCCGCGTGCTAGTTGGCGAGACGAGTATCCAGAATACTTACTTGCTAATGAAAGTGTGATTATCGATCCCGCTCCCGCATTGAACGTTCTAACGGTTGGAAGTCTAGCTAAACACAATGCCACTTTCGATGCGCAAAGATACCCAGAGATTGGTCAGCTAGCCCCGGCTAGCATGAACCAACCATCCCCATTTACACGGCATGGGCCTTCAATTAAGGGCGCTATAAAGCCTGACTTAGTTGCAACTGGTGGAAACCTCGCTACCTCCATGAGAGCGGGAAATGAACAAAATGTAGTTATGCGGGGCCTGGGGGTCTTAACCTGCAATAGTAAGTTCGTGGGGAATACACTATTCAGTGAAATTAGTGGCACTAGCTTTGCCGCACCTTACATAACACATCTCGCCGGGCGTCTACTTAACAACTACCCTAAAGCATCTGCTAATTTGTTAAGAGCAATTTTGGTGAACCATGCAAATCTGAACGCAGAAATCGAGAATAGCTTTACTCACGACATCAAGGACATATACAAACGAGATAAAGGGCGAGATCCTTCTAGAGATGTTGCTGGCTACGGTATGATTGATGAAAGTGAGTTGTTTCGCTCTTCTGAGAATGCTGTTGTCCTTATGGCAGAAGAAAAAATTGATAATAACTCGCATCACTTCTTTGAACTTCCACTTCCAGAAGACTTTTTACGATCACAACGTGCGGCTCGGGAAATTCGAGTTACTTTGTCTTATTGTCCGGCTGTCAGGACTACTAGGATTGATTACGTTGCAACCAAAATACACTTCAGGTTAGTCAAAGATACCTCTCTTGAATCTGTTCAAAGACACTTCAACCACGACACACAGGATGACACTAGAACAAGGAATGATGATGCAACGGGTAATAGAGACATCAGCGCAGAACTCAGAAGTAAGGGCACTGTTCAGTCCTCTACTTGGCGTATAAGGCAGCCAAACCCTGCTGAAAAATGGTTTGTAGTAGTTACAAGACAAGATAGAGACTGGGGTGAAGCACTAAGCCTTGAACAAGAGGATTACGCGCTTGTCGTTACAGTCACTGATCGTGAAAACGAGAATGCTCAACTCTACACACAAATCGCTCAACAGATAGAATTGAGAAGCCGAGAGCGGGCGAGGGCTCAGGTTTGAGATAATAAATCTCATTTTGGCTTGCGTATATTAATGGGCCTATATGTATGGTCGAAAAAATTCAAATAACAATTGATGAGCACAACAAATACTGCGCCCAAATGGATGATCTTTGCGATAAGAGTGATTTCAATGGGATAGTATCTCTTTGTCAGAGTTTGGAGAAAAGCACTCACTCCTCAGCTATTATCCGAATGCATATTTACTATAACATCGCTTCCGGATATAGCCACGTGGGAGCTAGACGAGATAATACTTTTGATAGTGTCACTTCAGGTTTAGCCTCTCTTAACTTCAGGAAAGCGCTGGCAGAAGCCAAAGCGGTAGAAAGAGACCAATTTAATGACATCTACACAGAGAGCGAGCTGTTTGCATTTGCCGACTTAAAAAGTCGATTGCAAACCAATTTCGCCAACGAGCTGGATCACCAGGGACGCCGCCTGGAATCATTGGCCATATATAACGAGCCCATCCGCGCAGGCAACGTTTATGCAGTGTTGGGAAAAGCTCGCTGCTTGTATCATTTAGCCGAGAGCGTGTACGACGACGGACATGCGTTTCATCTTTATCGCGAGTCTGCTAAGCATTATCAAGAAGCGTTGTCGAGAGTGGAAGAATTTGATCCTGTTCATCGAGAAGCCATCCGTAACGACGAGTTTCATAACCAATTTTTGTCTTGGTTTTCAATAAAGGAAGAGCAAATAGGTGCCGAAATCCCTGAATTGGAGAATCTTCCCGGCTCTGACTTTAAGACGAGGAAGGAGAAGGACTATTTCGCATGGTGTGCGGAACAAAGGCTATTCATTAACGAACTGAACAGTATCAGCATAGCGTCGGTAGTCGATCACGACGTATTGAATTTGCCAGGCTTCACTACTCGTATGAATCCATTGCTAACCCATTCGGAGGAGTTGAGCTTTCACGGCCATTTTAATGAAATGAAAACCGATTATTGCTATGCAAGATATCTTGCTTACATGGGATGTTCGATCCCGCTGTTCGAGGAGCATTTTTTCAACTCCACGTTCGAGCAAGTTGATACGTTGGATTATCAGGTAGACAACCTAAAAGCTCACCACCTAAAATCCTGTTTCCGAATAAGTTACTCGATTTTTGATAAGGTGGCTTTCTTTCTGCACAGGTTCTTTCAACTCGATGCCACCAAAAATGACCATCAGATTGATTTTAAAAAGATATGGTTCAAACCTGGAAACCAATCGCTCAAGGCCATGTTCCAAAACAGCGACAACAGTCATTTCCGGGCTCTGTACTTCTTGTCGAGGGAGATAAGGCAAGCTGGACGCGATGTGCCAGAAGACCGTGATCCATCATATTGGTTCGATCCAGATACAGAGAGATTGTTCAAAATACGTAACTTTATCGAGCACAGGTCTTTTAAACTGGTCGACGGTGTGTGTTATCGGATAACAGAGTCTTTTCCTTCTTCGCTTGGTTCCGTGGATGAATACAAAATGGAGCTTTCCGAAAAGACCAATGAACTGGCTCGAATGATCAAGATTAAAGGCAGTCAGCATTCCGATCCTGATTTGGATACCAGGATTCGGAAGTTGGAGGAGCGCATTGAGCAATTGAATAACGATCTTGATGAGAAAGCGCGCATGTCGTCCTACTCCCTTACAGTTGGGATTGAGGAGTTTGAACGACTTACGATCAAGCTACTTACTCTTGCCAAAGACGCTTTGATTTACCTTTCCCTAGGGATACATCACGAAGAGCGGAAGAAAGCCAGTATTGGTTTGACAATCCCCCGGTATGTTCCCAAGAAATAATTCCCTCCGAAATCTCTAAATACGCCCCAAAAGGGCAAGAACACGCCCGTTGGTTTGCTCGGTTCTAAGAGAAAATATCCTGGAACCGTTCAACTAATGGAGATGTGTATGACAATCAAAGCTTTATCTATCGGTACTCTCATTGGTATAGCTATTCTAGCGGTCGGCAATCAAGCCTCCGCTCAACAAAGTGCCAGTGTTAGCGAAAAATCCGCTCGAGAGAACCGATCTCAACTAGAAAAATCCATCAACGAAGAAAACTCTAAAGAGATCCAGCGACAGAACGGCCAAGAAGAGCGTACCGGTCAGGAATCTCGAACGACAGAAACGGACTCCCAAAGGGATGCCACGGAACTATCGAATCGCAAGCAGGCGCAAGATACTGACCGGTTGTCGGTAAAGACAGCGCCGCTCGCACTTATGAATGAGCTATTTGCCTACGTTGAGCAGGGCCGCTCAACGTATGGACCCACCGCGTCTGCCATTAAGAGTTGCTCTCTTGTTACAAAGCCCCGCGCGCCTCAGTTTCCCCATAGGGAGCCGAAACCGGTTTTAACCAGTGCTCAAGCCTGTATGGCCTGGAACAAAGAAAAAACGTTAGGCCAGTGTCAGCTTGAGGTTGAACAAGCTGCCTATAACTGGGCAACTACCGGTATGCCTTCAACGATGCGTATCCCAGCACAGTACCTCCTTGATGATGGAGCTTGCTGGGCATTATATGGCTTGGTCGCTGAGGCAACTATGGATGAGCTCGCCTCGGGGCAGTCCATTCCTATCGGACAGAGCGTGAAAGTTGGACTTGCGCAGGCTATGAGCCATCAACTAGGTCGCGCAGACCTCCCTGAAGCCGCTCGAAAGATAGCCAAAAGGCAGTTTGGAGAGAATTGTGTTGTCCCTACCAGCAGGGGCTATCGCTACGAGGGAAAGTATGACTGGAGCTGTGGAGCGTTCAGTGTGGACCCTAAGAGCTTAACCGCGTCGGTTGGCGAATTAACGGTTTACGGTCGGGGCAATTCTGTTTTCGGTCAAACCTGGGATCTAGAAACATCACGGTCACAAGATGTGCTTTATTCACGATCCCGCTCAATTACTGATAGCTCTGAGCAGTCCGCGTCCGACGCACAGTACGCAAGCCTAGATAACCGCCAGAGTCAGTCTAAGAACCTTTCTATGCGCATTTCTGAGCGCCTTCAGACTGAACGTGCGGCCAATGTAACGAACTCGGCTGAAACCGGATTCTCGGTTTCGCAACCAGGTATTAAAAATAACTAAGGGGACTACTATGAAATCTATACTCTACGGCATCGCTATTTCTATGCCACTTACAGCAATAATTGTGTATTTTGCTTTATCTGGACGGCAAGAGGTCGTGGTTCAACAGAAAGCCCACGAGGTGCAGCAGCAGATCCAGTCTGAAGAATTCAGACGCGATTTCGCGCAAGCGTGGCATGATTTCGACAATCCGCCAACCGCTGAAGAGCAAGCAGCGCAAGAGAAGACCTTTGCTGCTCGGCAAGCTGAACGACAAGCTAGAATTTCGCGCTTGGAACAGCAGCGAGAAGCACTTTCTGGTGATATGGATTTGATGTTTGAACAGCTCGATAGCGACATGGAGGACATGCGAGCCGCCTTGCGTGAGGCTGAAGTCAATCCTCCTAAATCAAACTAATCATAAAAAAGCCCCGGATGTACCGGGGCTCTCTGATACCAGACTGACTGCTACAAGCTCAACCCTTTGTCCCGGTCACGTTCTTTCTGGTGACCAATAGTCGCATCTTGGGCTTTTTCTGCGAGTTTTGCTCGCTCCTTCTCCCGACCCTCGGCCTGCGATACTACCTTCCGATGCTCTGGGCTTGGTTCGTAGTGCATGAACTGCTTTCGAGCGCTTTGAGTTAGCTTGTTATGGGTTTGAACAATGAGCTTGTCTGCTTTTTGCTCCTGCCCGCTTTTCCAAAGCTCACGAGCCTGAGATATTGCATGGGACATAACCTGATTCCGCTCCGCTGCCGCATCCCTGATATGACTATGAGCAAGCTGCTTCTCAGCGGCTTTGCTAATTTTCGTGAGCTCACCTTTGATTTCGGAGACTAGTTCGCTCTTCAGGTCAGTTTTTTGCTCTTTGTCAGGGCTTATAAAAGCTTTCTCCGCTAACTTCGCGGCCATCCAAACGAGACCTACAGCAGCCTCTGTGAAAATGTCATTCTGTAGGTATCCTCGTTGATGGTTGTTCAGCATTTCGCTGACCCAGTTTTCCTTTTCTGGTCGTTGAAATCCAGCCGATTCGAGCCGGTGAACCAGTTCCGCAGTTTTCTCAATGGCCTCTATTTGCTCTCTCGGTAGCGCGGACTCCTCCCTGAGCTTACTAATATCGAGAGAAGATTGCTTCAGCGTTGGTTCAGGCTGACTATTCGTAAATTGCTTTATATTGGCTTGATCTAAAGAAGATTCTGCCGCCTTGTTTATCTCAGACAAAAACTTATGCGGGTCGGACTGATCTGACCTAGATAATGAGTCCAAAATACTGACTACTCTCGCTTTATCTCTAGTATCCATAGTTTTCTCCTTATCAATATCGGTGGGTTACTGGTAAGCGCCCTTAAATCGACCCACTTGCGCCACCCGCACTGAGGTGTCAGGCCCGAACCAGCTCCACGTTCCAGGGCAGCAATGCTTCCAGTTTCTCCGCCGTATCCGCTTGGGCAATATGCCTGAG
>Ga0207884_1001013_pt1 | contig 12365 bp, 9 predicted proteins | sample MalvirmetaMSP144_FD_184236 | JGI IMG/M metagenome (GOLD analysis project Ga0207884, IMG submission 184236) | Marine viral communities from the Deep Pacific Ocean - MSP-144 (SPAdes) | ecosystem: Environmental > Aquatic > Marine > Oceanic | place: Pacific Ocean | collected 2011-07-08 | reverse complement strand
GGTGTCTTTGTGGCCGTTGCTGCAGGCGAGCATCAGCAGGCTGTCACCGGTGTTGGTGCGGATGTCCACGGGTACGCCGGCGTTGAGCATCACGCTGAGCGGGCCGGCGCCGCCATTCCGGGCCAGTTCGAACAACCCCTGGGCGAAAGCAATGGCGTCTTCGTCCTTTTGGTTGTCGGGGTTTTGGGGCCTGGTTGGCTTGTCGTGGCTCATGGTTTTCCTCTGGTTTCATAGCGAATCTTGGGCAACCGTAACACGCCAGAAGCCAGCCAAGAATTGGACTTGGGTACGGTATGGATCTGGACAGACCCACAACACCACTGTTAAAACCGTGCTATCAGGTAAGCAAAACCATCAAGGGTACAGGAGAACAGGTCTGTGAAAATCAAGGTTCGAGGTATTGAAGAAGGTCAGCCGGTGCCGGAGAAATTCGCATTCGGCGTCTACAACGAACAGGACCACATGAGCTTTGGCCCCAACCGCAACCCGGAACTGGTCTGGGAGGATGCACCGGAGGGCACCAAAAGTTTTGTGGTGATGATGTTTGACCCGGACGTGCCCAGCGTGGCGGACGACGTCAATCAGGAAGGCAAAACCGTGTCGAAGGACATTCCCCGGGTGGATTTCTTCCACTGGCTGCTGGTGGATGTGCCGGCCTCCACATCCCGCATTCCCGAGGGTGAGGACAGCGATGGTGTGATTCCCAAGGGCAAGGAGCCCGGCCCGGGGCCGATCGGACTCCGTGGCGTAAACAACTACACCCAGTTCCTGGCTGGCAATCCAGACATGGCGGGCACCTATGCCGGTTACGACGGTCCTTGCCCACCCTGGAACGATGAAATCCTTCATCATTACCACTACGAAGTGCACGCTCTGGATGTGGACAGTCTGGGCCTGGAGGGAGAGTTTGACGGTGCCGCGGTTCGTGAAGCCATGGCGGGTCACGTTCTGGCCAGCGCCCGGGTGACCGGTACCTACACGCTGAATCCGGATTTACGCAAAGACTGACTGGCCACAATACCGTTTCCCGGCTGGCGGTCAAACGCCTATCGGTGTGAGAATCGGAGTTTTGATATAGACAATGAGAATTGTTAGCATTTGCGCCTCATTAACATGAGGTAATGCCTGTCATTCATGTGGGTGTGGGCAAAATGCATTAACCATTCGAGATTTGTCTATGAAAACTCCGGAGTCACGTCCCCTGTTGCTGGCCCTGGCCATAGCGGCTGTCCACGGCCCTGCGCTGGCGCAATCTTCCTCCAATACCCAGTCCGGCGACAACGCCAAAGCCAAAGCGTTACCTGACCTGGTTATTACCGCCACCCGCAACAAGAGTACAGCGGGAGAGACTCCGCAGAAGACAACCATCATTACCCGCGAGCAGATCGAGCAACAACAGGCGATTTCCAATGACCCCGGCCAGGTGCTGAGCAATCTGATTCCTTCCTATTCTCCGGGCCGTCAGAAGCTGTCCAATGCCGGTGAAACTTTCCGGGGCCGTTCACCCCTGTTTCTGGTGGACGGTGTGCCCCAGAGCAACCCGCTGCGGGATAGCGCACGGGACAGCTACACCATCGATCTGGACATGGTCGAGCGGATCGAAGTGATCCACGGCGCCAGTGCTGAGCATGGTCTTGGGGCGACCGGTGGCATCATCAATTTTGTGACCCGCAGGCCCGACAGCGGCGAGATGTCCCAGTCTGTGTCGGCCAGCGTGACCAGTGACGACGATGTGGATTCCGATGGTCAGGGTTACAAGGTAGGCTACCGGATCAGCGGTCAGCAGGGCCGCTGGGACTATCTTCTGGGCGGGAACATCCAGGAGCGCGGAGTGTTCTACGACGGTGAGGACCGCCTGATCGGCGTGGCCTATCCCGGTGAACTTCAGAATACGGAAAGCTATGACGTATTGGCCAAGCTGGGTTACTGGCTGGACGACGACCAGAACGTGGAGTTTTTCATCAACCGCTTTCAACTGGAAGGCAAGGGTGGCTACGTCCCGGTACCCGGCGACCGAGACAACGGAGTACCTACAACCGCACGTCCAGGCATCATTGATGGGGAGCCCGGAGAGAATGAGGTCACCACTGCCCGTCTTTCATACTCGCACGGCGATTGGCTGGGCAATCAGGTGGATACCCAGCTGTACAGCCAGACCTTCCGGGCCCGGTTTGCCACCACGCCTTTCTTCCCCTACGTGGACGCCAATGGCAACGACCAGCTCGATCAGACCCGCAATGAATCCGACAAGGTGGGCGCCAAGTTGACCCTCACCCGCGATGGCCTGCTGAACGATTACCTGACCCTGACAACGGGGCTGGATGTTCTTCAGGATGAAACCCGCCAGACGCTGGTGGAAACCGGGCGTACCTACGTACCCAAATCGCAGTTTCGCAATGTTGCAGCCTTCCTGCAGGGCGATGTTGCGGTCACCGACCGTTTGACCCTGCACACCGGTGTTCGCTATGAACATGCGGAGCTTAAGGTCGACACCTACAACACTATCGACCGTAGCAATGTCACCCAGGATAACGTCACCGTCCAGGGTGGTAATCCGGATTTCAACGAAACCCTGTTCAATGCGGGTGTTGTCTATCAGGCCACGGACCAGTTGCAGCTGTTTGCCAACTATTCTGAGGGCTTCGGCATGCCAGATGTTGGCCGTGTACTGCGGGGAATCAGTGACGCAGGGCAGGATGTTGATAATCTGCTGGTACTTGAGCCGATCATCACCGATAACCGTGAGATCGGTGGCCGGTTCGACTGGGACCGCTATCACGTTGAGGTGAGTTACTACGAGTCGGATTCCGACTTTGGTGAGCGCCTGACGGAAGTGAACGGTACTTGGGTTGGCAACCGGGAAAAAACCGAGATCCAGGGTGTGGAAGTCACCGCCGACGCGGACCTGAACGATGCGCATAATCTGGCGTTTTCCTACACCTATGCCGATGGTGAATCCGACACTGACGGTGATGGTGATGTAGATACAGAGCTGAGCGGTATCAATATTGCCCCGGAAACCCTGAAACTGAGCTGGTCAGCTGCCTGGACGAAGACGCTGTCGAGCCACCTTCAGTTCACCCAGTTCCTGGACCGCGACATCGAAGGGGATGACCTGGATTTCGACGGTTACGGTTTGGTGGATGGCTCTGTGGCCTACCGGACCGGTGCCGGGAAGCTCTCACTGGGCATCGAGAACCTGCTGGATAAGGATTACTTCACATACTACTCCCAGTCTGCCCGGGTGAGTGACGAGTACTATTTCCAGGGCCGTGGCCGCACCGTCACCCTCGGTTACCAGCTCGACTTCTGATCAGTCGGCCTACGAAAGCCCGGGGCCCCAGTGCTCCGGGCTTATACTGTCACCCCAGTTCCTGCCTGAGTCGGTACAGCAGGTAGACGAAGAAGGGCGCGCCGATGCCCGCAACGAAAATGCCTGCCGGTAGATCCCTGGGTATGAACGCAACCCGACCCACCCAGTCCGCATAAAGAAGAATCAACGCGCCGATCAGTGCGGCGATGGGCAACAGCCCTGTGTGTCCACTACTGACCAGCCGCCGAGCCATGTGTGGCGCAATTAGGCCGATGAACCCGACCGCACCGGCATAGGCCACGGCGGAGCCTGCTAGCGCCACGGCCAACATCAGAAACAGCAAACGATGGCCTTGCAGGGCGCTACCCAGGCCCAGCGCCATATCTTCCCCCATGGATTGTGCATCGAGGTGTCTGAGCCTGATCAGCGCCAGGGGCCAGCACACCATCAGCCAGGGTGCCAGGGCGGTGACGTCGTGCCACTGCGAGGCGTAGAGGCTGCCAGTGAGCCAGATATAAGCATTCATCGCGGTGGCATCGGGGCTCAGTACCAATAGCAGGGTGGTCACGGCGGTGAGCCCGGCTGCCAGCCCGACGCCCACCAGCACCAGCCTGGCGGGGCTGATCCCCCTCTGCCAGGCCAGAGCCGTAATGCCCAGGGCCACGACAAAGGCGCCCCCAATGGCGACGGGTGCCAATAGCAGCGAGGTGCCGGTGATGCCCCCGAGCCAGAGAAACAGCACCGCCGCGGCCGACGCCCCGCTGGTGATGCCAATCACATCCGGCGACGCCAGTGGGTTTCTCACCAGACCTTGCAGGATCAGTCCGGCTGAGCCCAGCGCCGCGCCCACCAGAATGGCCATGAGTATTCTCGGCAGGCGAATTTCCAGAATAATCAGGGCCAGCTCTGACTGGTTCGGGGCGACCAGAGTGCCGAGTACGTCCGTAACCGACGTGGGATGACTGCCGGACGTCAGTGCGAGGACACTGCTGGCGGCCAGCAATACCGCCAGAATACCGGTGACCACCAGGACCCTGGTACCGAGTTTGATTGACCAGCGGTCATTGCGGGAGCGAAGTATCAGGCTACGGCTCATGCCACCTTCCTCACATGTCGGGCGAGGTGGAGGAACAACGGTGTGCCTAGCAGCGCCGTCATGACGCCCACAGGAATCTCCTGGGGGGGAATCACCAGCCTCGCGATAGTGTCGGCAGCCAGCAGCAGCGTGGCTCCGATAATGGCCGACAGGGGTAGCAGCCAGCGGTGATCCGTGCCAAAGAGCCCCCTGGCCATGTGCGGCACGATCAGGCCGACAAAGCCGATCAGCCCTGCCATGGCGACAGACGTGCCTGCCAGTACGATCACCACCAGACCGATCAGCAGTCGCACCTGCCCTACTCTGAGTCCCAGGCCGCGGATAACCTCATCGTCCAGACCAAGCAGGTTCAGTTGCCGTGACAACAGCAGCGCCAGAATCAGGGCGCCGCCGAACAGTGGCAGCAGAGGCACGATTGCATCCAGCCCGCGCCCTGAAACGGAGCCCGCCAGCCAGAACAGAATGCTTTCGAAACGGTCCTGGTTGAGGATCAGCAACCCCTGGGCAAAGGAGACGAACAGCGCTGTAACCGCGACGCCGGCGAGCACCGTGCGCACCGGGGAAACACCGCGACCTGCCTCCCGCCCCAGGAAGTACACCAGCACTGCGGCCGTGGCGGCGCCGGTAAAGGCCGCCCACACCAGTTGCGACGGCGAGGTCAGCGAAAACAGCGTGGCGCCGACGACCACGAAAAACATGGCGCCGGCATTGATGCCCAGAATGCCGGGTGACGCCAGTGGGTTGCGGGTCAACGTCTGCATCAGCGCCCCGGCAATGGCCAGGCCGGCACCCACGATCATCGAGGTCACGGTGCGCGAGAAGCGCTCGGTGTGAATAACCAGATGTTCCAGCGAACCGGGGTCGTAATCCACAATGCTGTTGGCCAGCATCTCCAGCGAGACAGGAATGTGACCGAAGATCAGGCTCGATACCGTGGCGGCCAGCAGAAGACCGAGACAGAGCAGGGTTCCGAGCATTCTTGCCTGTAGGGTGGTCAGCATGGTGCACACCCCCGGTGTTCAGGTTGATGGAGGCCATAGTGCTTGTAGAGCGCGTCCAGCATCCGGTTGGCGGCGATGATGCCAGCGCCCATGTTCCAGGTGACCGGGTCCACCTGATAGACATCGTTTTGCCGTACGGCCTGCAGGTTTTTCCAAAGGGGGTGGCTGGACCAGGTGTTGAACGTGCGCCGAACGGCGGGATCGTCCTCCATGAAGATGAAGACCGCCTCGGCATCCATGGCCGGGATGCTTTCCTGGCTGGTGAGTTTTATGCCCCAGCTATCCTGGCGATGGGAGGCCGGAGCAGTGAAGCCAAGCTCGTCCAGCACGGAACGGGCAAAGCCACCATAGTAGATGCGGGCATGGTCGGCCCGAAAACTCAGGATGGCCACCTCCTGGGGCCACTGTTCACCCAGCTTTTGGCGGATTCGGGTTCTGAAATCCTCAACCCGTTCCTGCCAGTGCGTCAGCAGTTCCTCACCACGAGCCGTGCGGCCGGTGGCTGTTGCCATCAGCGTAAGCAGCGCCTTGAAATCGTAGACATCGTCCGGTATGACGGTGGGCGCGATGCGCTGCAGCAAGGGGTAGATGGTGCGATGCCGGTTTCTGGCGCCGACGATCAGGTCCGGCGACAGCCAGGCGATGCGTTCCAGGTCAGGCTGGGTTTCCAGCCCCAGATAAGTCACGCCCTGAAGGTCTTCGCGGAGATACTGATACATCGGCTTTTCGGTCCAGGACTCCACCACACCTATGGGTTTGATCCCCAGCGCCACAGCGGTATCGGTGGCGCCCTGATACAGGGATACCACGCGATCAGGCCGGCCCGTGATGGTTGCTTGGCCCAGGGCATGCTCCACGGTGGTTGCCGGGGTAGTTACGATGGCAGCGATGGCTGCGGGAGGCTGAAAGAGGCAGGTAACGATCAGCAGGAAGCTGGCGTAGCGGTGCATGGTAAATCCGGTTGTTTGGCGAACAGCAACAAAGAGCCTATTTGATGGGGGCGAGTTGATGGTGCCGATTTGATAATGAGAATGGGAGATAATATCATCTGACTTCATCCGAAAGCGACGCCAATATGCCCCTGAATCGACATGCCCCCTCCACGGATTACGATGGCCAGCCGCGACTGCGGGGTGAAGCCGTGTGCGCGGGATACGACGGCCGGCAGGTGCTGACGGACGTGGATTTCACGGTGCGCGAGGGCAGTGTCACCGTTCTGTTGGGGCCGAATGGCTCGGGCAAGTCCACCCTGCTGAAAACCCTGGCCCGGACGCTGGCCCTCAGTGCCGGCAAGGTGCTTCTTGATGGCAACGACATTCATCGTCAGCCCACCCGCACCGTCGCACAACGGCTCGGAATACTGCCACAGAGCCCCACCGCACCGGATGGCCTGACCGTCAGGGAGCTGGTCGGGCTTGGGCGCTTCCCCTATCAGAGCCTGATGCGCCAGTGGTCCCGGCACGATGAAGCCGCCGTTGAGGAGGCCATGGCGGTGGCGGATGTTGTGACGTTTGCGGACCGACCGGTGGATGCGCTCAGTGGCGGGCAGCGCCAACGCTGCTGGATTGCCATGGTGCTGGCGCAGGAAACCGATCTGCTTCTGCTCGATGAACCCACCACGTTTCTGGACCTGAAGGTACAGGTGGATCTGCTGGAACTGCTGGTATCCCTGGCTCACACCCAGGGGCGGACTCTGCTGGTCGTGCTCCATGACCTCAACCTGGCGGCGGCCTACGCCGACCGTCTGGTGATGATGAAGGCCGGCCGGATTCTGCACGACGGTCCGCCGGAGACCGTGTTTACCGCCGACAACCTGAAGCAGGTGTTTGATCTTGATGCCCAGGTTATCCGTGAACCCTTGGCGGGCCGGCCAGTTTGTGTGCCGGTAAAACGGACCGTGGCAGAGACCACTGCCTTTACCTCGTCGGTGGCAACGGCATGAGAGCCTCCGCCCATCGGTTCTGTGCTGTCGATAGTATTGAGGCCGGCGATCCTCTTGCCGGTACAGCAACCCATGCCGAGAGCAATCTGCTGATCAGTTGGCCGCGGCCGAAGTGGTCGCGAAGCCTGCGAATCGCCCGTGATATGGATGACGACCTGACATCACGGATCAATCGTCTTGCGGCCAGCGGGCGGCGTGTAAATCTGATCGACCAGCGTGGTCACCCGGCGCTCAGTCACCGCCTTTATCTGTTGCCGGAGGGCCGCAGCTTTGACGTTGAGCGGCGAGACCTGCCGGCGTTTCTGGATGCCCTGGCGTCGGGTAATGACCTGAGCGGGTGGACCAGTGAGGCAATGACAGGCTCCCTGGTGCTGTGTTGCACTCATGGACGCAAGGACAAGTGCTGTGCCAAGTTTGGATACGCGGCCTATCAGGCGCTCGTCCGTACGGTCGCAGACCGGAACCTGCCGTTTGAGGTCTGGGAAAGTTCCCATCTGGGCGGATGTCGGCTTGCGGCGAGCATCATGGTGTTCCCGTCCATGCGCAAATATGGCCGCGTGGCACCGGAGCAGGTGCTGCCTTTTCTGCAGCATGAAGCAAATGGCCTTCCCTACCTGCCCTGTTATCGTGGCCAGTCGCTGCTGACGCCTGCCCAGCAGTGTGCTGAAATATCCGCCCTGGAATGGCTCGCAGACAGAAACACCCGTGCGGAGCTGTCGGTCGGTCCGGAGGCTGCCTGCGATGACAGCAAGGAGGTTACGGTGCAAGTGGGCTGGGCTTCGAATGATGATGCCGGAACTCTGGTTGCCCGTTGCGGCACGATGGAGGTCGTGCGTGTCGACACCTGTGCGGACCTGGAAGAAGGGCCCACGGCGTCGGTTTGCTGGATGGTAAAAGACATAAGGCCGCGTTGAGCGGCCTTATGTGGGGTTCTGCCAGTCTACCGTTTACCAGTCGACCCCATAACTTACCATAACCGAACGGCCTGGTGCGGTGGTGTACTGGGTGTCGAAATTGTAGATCTGCGAGATCACCGGGAAGTAGTCTTCATTCAGCAGATTGTTGATGGCCAGAGTGATATCCCCGTTGCCGGTCCGCCAGGTACTGGTCAGATCCAGAACGGTGAAGGACTCCACCTCGCCCTGACCAAAACCGCTGCCGCTGAACCGGTCGCGATCACCTACGACCAGGGCCTGCAGGCGATTGCTCCAGCGCGCAGTGGTGTCGTGTTCCACATAGCCAGTGAGCTTGAGTGGTGAGATCCGGTTGCCGGCAAGGTAGGTGTCGTAGCTGCCATCATCGTCAGAATCGACTTTGCCTTCCATCCAGGTAAAGGTGCCGCCGGCGCTCAGGTCGCGGGTGGGATAGGTGTTGAGCTCTGCCTCGAAACCGTAGATACGTTCAGGGCTGCGCAGCACGGGAATGGGCTCGTTGGCGTTGGCTGCCGCAAGGCTGGTTCCCAGTTCCGACTCACTGTAGAACAGCGTCAGTGCAAGATCGGCGCGATCCCAGACGGCCTCGGTGCCAACCTCGTAGTTGTCCACCACCTGTGGCTCAGGACGGATCTGATCCAGCGATGTGCCCTGCTGCGGCTGGCGCAGCGTGCGGCCAATCTCCGGCACTGTAAAGCCCTGGGAGAAGCTGGCCGTTGCGGCCCAGACATCGTTCACTTGATACCGGGCCCCGGTATTGAAGACCGTTTCACTGTACTCAAGCTCTCCGCCTTCGACGTCCGCACCAAACACCGTGGTGTAGTCGTCCACCTCGAACCAGAATTTTTCGTAGCGGACACCGGCGTTAACGGTCCACTTCGGATTCAGCCGAAGCTCCGCCTGCAGGAACGGCGCCACACTGTTCTGGTCCATTTCAGGTACGAACGTCCGTCCGTCTTCCAACGGCTGGGCTGTGGTTTCTAGCAGCGTGTCCAGGCCCCAGAGCAGCTTGGCCCCAGACATGACGTCAAACGGCGTCTCAAAGTCGAGGCGGGAGCCGATGCGCTCTGATTCGGTCAGCGATTGCCCACCACCGGGGTAGAAGGTGGCGAAGTATCCGAATCGGGTCATGTAATCGCGATAATACAGCTGCGCACCCAGCGAGGTATCGCCGAACAGCTGTCGGTCGCTGTAGGTCAGGTTCACGTTCAGGTTTTCCGTGCCCTGATCCTTGCCACCCGGGTCGCCTTTGACGGCGCGGGTTTTCTGCTCGCCGTACACGCCTGCTTCAAGGACGTAATTGGTGTCCTGTTTGATGTCGTAGTAGCTGGTGGTCAGTTCCAGGCGCTTGTCGGCATCCAGATCAAAGCCGAGTTTTGCCAGCACATCGAACTCGCGGGAGTCGGCAATGCCGCCCTGACCGTTCGGGTCCGGCGGAATACGGTCGCCATCGGCATCGAAGAAATTAGCGCGTTGTTCGTAGGAGCCTCGGAACTGGTAGTCAAAGGAGCCTTTACCACCGATTACGCTCTGGGATAGGCCGAACTGTTCGCTGTCCTTGATGTGCTCGGTGGAGAAACCGCCATTCAGTTCGGTGCGGTATAGGGGGGCGCCTTTCTCGTTCTTGCGGGTGATGATGTTGATGATGCCGCCGGTACCACCGAAGCCATACACACCGTTTGAACCCCGGATAACTTCAATGCGTTCGATGGATGACGGGTCAATGGAATTCAGGGAATGGAGGCCGTCGCGCAGGCTGATGGTCTGGGGAATGCCGTCAATCAGCACGAACAGGTTTCGGCCACGCAGCGTCTGCGCCACACTGGTTAAACCGTGGGTGGAGGGCGACAGGCCTGGAACGGTTTTGGCCAGAATATCGCCCACGTTGCCACCCAACGAGGATTGTTTGTCGATGGCGTCACGGTCAACCACGGTGACCGCACCGGGGTTAACGTTGAGGGAGTCGAGACCGCGAGTGGCGGTTACTTCAAGGGTATCAAGGGATTGCGGTGCCTGATCGGTGCCTTCCTGAGCAGTTGCGGTTGTGGCGCATCCAAGCGCGAGGATCAGGGAATAGCGTAGTGCGTGGGGTTGTTTGAGCATGGTTCTCGGCACCTGATGATTGTTTTTCGTCACGATGCGGAAACTAAACTAAATGTAATCGATTATCAATACTAATTGCATTGTAACAATTATCGGCCTTTCGTGTCGGTGAAAGAACAAAGGCGATAAACCTGTAGACCCGTGGAACCTGTAGACCGATGGAGAGTGATGTGAACAAACCTGGACGATTGATATGCCTGATAATGCTCGCCGCAATCATGCCGCTGACCGCTGCCGCCGATGAAGCAACTTTTGCCCCGTTTCAGCGTCTGTTAACGCAGCACCTGACAGAGTCGACAACGGCCGAGGGTGGCCTGGTTTCCGCATTTGACTATGAGGCAGCCCTGGCCTCATCACAGACCGACGGCCTGGTAACGGATCAGCGTGACCGCCTGGCAGATTTCGACATCCGCTCCCTCGACGGAGAGTCTGAATCCGTTGCCTTCTGGCTCAACGCCTATAATTTCTTCATGATCGACCAGATCCTGACTGAGCGACCGGACGGAGAACTCGTTGACTCGGTGTGGGACTACGGCGGTCGCGTCAATCCCTTTGTGGACAGTGTTTTTGACCGGGAAAAGTTCCTCATCGATGGGCGGGCATACAGTCTCAATCAGATGGAAAAAGACATCCTGCTCGGCGAGGCCTACGCGGATAAAGGCTGGAAGGACGCGCGAGTCCACTTTGCGGTGAATTGTGCCTCTGTTGGTTGCCCTCCATTAAGGGATGTGGTCTACACCGCCGACAACCTGGAAGGTCTGTTGGCAGAGAACACTCGTCGTGCCTTTGCAACCAAACGTCATCTTGAGATCAAGGGCGACACTCTCCATGTCACGGAATTGTTCAAATGGTACGAGGGTGATTTCGTGGAGGCTTCCGGCTCTCGAAAGGCGTTTATCGAAAAGTGGGGGGATTCAGCCCTGGCGGATCGAATTGAGGGCACTTCAGAGTTGACGTTCATCGAGTATGACTGGTCCCTTAATAAGCCGGCCAATTTTCCAAAGTTCCGTTAACCGCTGTTCTCACTAAAGGTTTCCAGTGAAGACCGGAAGAAAAATAGGCGATTTGTTTATAAAAAAATACACTAAAAACACGCCTATGCATTACGTTCTTTTGGATCCATAATGATCGTTCAAGAATTCATGGCAGAGGAGAACCACAATGAGCCGTTTGTTGGCTATTGTTCTGGTTTTTGCAAGTTCGCTGGCCATGGCCGGTGAAAAAAAGGCAACACCCTTGGTCGACGCCCAATGGCTTGACGCCAACCTCGGCCGGGAGAATCTGGTTGTGCTGGACGTCCGTTCCAGCATTGATGACGGAGGGGATCGCAGCAGCTTTCAGCAAGCCCATATTCCCGGAGCCATATACAGCAGCTACACCGGCGACGGCTGGCGTGAAAGCCGGAACGGCGTGGCCGGCCTGTTGCCACCTGTTGCAAGCCTGGAGCGCCTGATTGGCGGACTCGGTATCGGTAATGACGATACCGTGGTGATCGTACCCGCCGGCACCGGAGCAACGGATTTTGGCAGTGCTGCCCGGGTGTACTGGACCTTCCGCGTGTTGGGCCATGATGCGGTAACCATCCTCAATGGCGGCTTTGCCGGCTGGAAAGCTGAAGGCTTTGAAACCGTCAGTGGCGAAGGTGACCAACGCCCGGTGGCTGACTTCGAGGGCTCACTCCAGCAGGCGCTGATTGCCTCCCTGGAGGAAGTTGAAGAAGCCCGCGGCACCCAGGCACAACTGGTGGATGCCCGGCCATCAGACTATTTCCGCGGAGAGAACCAGTCGCCCGCGGCGAAGGCGCCGGGCACCATTCCTGGTTCAAGAAGCCTGCCACATGCCGGCTTCCTGGGTGAGCGTAAAAGTGCCTGGTACCTGAACGAAGATAGCATCACCGCAAGGGTAAACGAGGCTGAACTGAATCCGGCTACACGTACCATCGCTTTCTGCAATACCGGCCACTGGGCCGCAACCGACT
>Ga0207884_1001012_pt1 | contig 12370 bp, 10 predicted proteins | sample MalvirmetaMSP144_FD_184236 | JGI IMG/M metagenome (GOLD analysis project Ga0207884, IMG submission 184236) | Marine viral communities from the Deep Pacific Ocean - MSP-144 (SPAdes) | ecosystem: Environmental > Aquatic > Marine > Oceanic | place: Pacific Ocean | collected 2011-07-08 | reverse complement strand
GGCTTCCTTCAGACCCCACCGTTGGCCAGTGACGCCCTTGCCAATCGGATTGTCTTCCCCTCAGTCGGGGTGACTCCGCCTTCTTTCAGGCGGACGGGTTTGCCGGCTTCGCCGGGCAAACAAAAAAAGCGCCCGCAGGCGCTTTTTCTGGTCCGGTTACCGGAATCAGGCCTTCTTGCCACCGATTCTGCCACCGAAACGCTTCTGGAAGCGGTCGATACGGCCACCAGTGTCCATCACCTTCTGCTTGCCGGTGTAGAACGGGTGACACTGCGAGCACACATCCAGGGTCAGATCCTGGGTAAATGTTGAACGTGTCTTCAGAACATTACCGCATGAACATGTCGCGGTGATTTCTGCATACTTGGGATGAATACCTTCTTTCATGGCGAACCTCGGTCGGTCATGCCGCTACCAGATCGCGGGATCGGGATTGATCCTGGCGTCAGGCACCGCATGTTTGAATCAAATGACGAGACGGGGCACAATCATGCCCAGCCGAAAACAGACCGCGAATCTTACTGACAAAAAGAGCCGCAAGCAAGCCCTTATCACCGCTGTCAAGCATTGTTATCGATCTCTTTTCTCCATTGGAGCCAAATGTGGCCCGTACAGCGCGCATCGCCCTGAACCGTCCCCTCAGACGGCTGTTCGATTACCTGGTGCCGGAGGGTATGGATCTGGCCTGCGGCCAGAGGGTAACCATTCCGTTTGGCCGCACCACAGCCACAGGGCTGGTTACCGCCCTTGATGCTCCGCCGCCCGAGGGCATCACGCTTAAAGCCATCCAGGGATGCTGCGAGGACTGGCAGGCTCTGCCAGAGGAAACCTTTCGCCTGCTGAGCTGGGCGTCTGACTACTACCAGCATCCGCTTGGTGAATGCCTGTTCACCGCCCTACCCCCGGCCCTGAGGCGGGGCCAACCGGCAAAAGCGCGCACCGAGACCTACTGGAAGGCGACCGGCAACCCGGATAATCTCGCGGCCAATGCCACAAAACAGAGAGCGCTATTGGCATGGCTGGCGCAATATCCCGAGGGTGCCGCAACCCGACGCATTACTCAGGCGGGCTTCTCCAGCGCCCAAATCCGTACCTTGCGTGACAGGAACCTGATTGTCGAAGCCGATCCTCCCCTGGCTGAGGCAGACTCAGAGCCGACAACTGACGGACCACACCTGTCTGATGCCCAAAGCCAAGCGGCCGCGCAACTGCCAAAGCCCGCTGACGGCTTTTCAACATCACTTCTGTACGGCATTACCGGCAGCGGCAAGACTGAAATATACCTGGACTACCTGAAACAGCATCTGTCGCCGACTGACCAGGCTCTGGTCCTTGTTCCGGAGATCAACCTGACACCCCAGACGGTGGCTCGTTTTGAACGTTATTTCGGGGCACGGGTTGCCGTGTGGCACTCCGCTCTTAATGACGCTCAGCGCCTCGATGCCTGGCTAAAAGTGAGAAACGGAGACCCGGTCATTCTGATTGGCACCCGTTCTGCGGTGCTTCTGCCCTTCACGCGGCTGCGCACCATCATTGTGGATGAGGAACACGACAGCTCCTTCAAGCAGGGTGAGGGATTTCGCTATTCAGGGCGGGATACAGCGGTTTACCGGGGGTATCTTAATGATTGCCCGGTCATCCTGGGCTCTGCGACACCATCGCTGGAATCCATTCACAATGCTCAGACGGGAAAATACACGCTGATAAAGCTGGAAGAGCGTGCTGGAAAATCCAGACCGCCGACGATCAAACTGCTGGACATCCGCAGTCGCCCGCTTCAGGCGGGCCTGTCCCGGCCAACTCTCGACGCCATCCGCCGCACCCTCGATAGCGGCCGACAGGCTCTGGTTTACGTCAACCGCCGGGGATTCGCCCCCGTGATGATGTGCTTCGACTGCGGTCACATGGTGGAATGCCCCCGCTGCGATACCCGCCTCACTTACCACCGCCGTGATCGCGCCATGCGCTGCCACCACTGCGATTATCAGGTGGCCGCCACGGAGATATGCCCGAAATGTGAGAGTGACGCGTTCAAGCCGGTCGGTCAGGGGACCGAAAGAGCGGAAGATTTTCTTGCCGAGCAGTTCCCGGAAACCCCCATCGTCAGGGTTGACCGGGACAGCACCCAGCGCAAGGGCAGCATCCAGAACATTCTCAAACAGGTCAACAGCGGCAGCCCCTGCATTTTGGTGGGCACCCAGATGCTGGCAAAAGGCCACGACTTCCCCGGCGTCACCCTTGTGGTGGTGATCAACGCCGACGGCGGGCTGTTCAGCGTCGACTTCCGGGCACCGGAACAGCTGATCCAGACCCTGATCCAGGTTAGCGGACGCGCCGGCCGGGGCGAACATCCCGGTGACGTACTGGTTCAGACCTGTCACAGCGATCATCCCCTACTTCAGTCCCTGGCGCGGGGCGACTACCTCCCGGTTGCCGATCAGCTACTCGCGGAACGGGAAACCGGCGCCCTGCCCCCGTTCAGAGCCATGGCCATTTTCCGCGCCGAGGCAGACACCATGGAAAACAGCCTCAAGATTCTGGACCGGATCAAACCCCTCGCCAGGGGCGACAGATTGGAGATCTGGGGGCCACTGCCAGCACTGATCGCCAGGCGAGCCGACAGGCACCGGGCGCAACTGGTGCTTTTGTGTGATCAACGTAAACACCTGAACCGCACGCTTACCGGAATCTGCCAGGTACTGGATGAAACCAGACTGCCTGGCGGCCTTAAATGGATGATTGATGTAGACCCCCAGGAAACCGGCTAGACCTTTTGCTTGCCGCGGCTGTTTCCGCGATAATACCCGGCTTCATTTGCGGGCGGCGATACTGGCTGCCACTGATCCATTCTCTTGCAAACCGAGTTACCCGACAGCATGAAAGAGACCGTAACCGAGCTGCTTCAGTCATCACTGGCCACGCTTCAAACCGAGGGTGTTCTTCCCGCCGACCAGGCCTTCACACCACAGGTCGGCAACACCAAAGACAAGGCCCATGGCGACTACGCCTGCAACATTGCACTGGTGGCCTCGAAAGCGGCGGGCTGCGCACCGCGCAAGCTGGCGGAAGCACTAGTGGAGAGGCTGCCGGAAAGCGCAGCCGTTGCCAAGGTCGAGATCGCCGGGCCGGGCTTTATCAACTTTTTCATGAGTACTGTCAGCGCCTTCGAGGTGGTCAATACGATTCTGGAGCAGGCGGACCAGTATGGACGCAACCAGAACGGCCAGAGCCAGAAAGTGCAGGTGGAATTTGTCTCTGCCAATCCCACCGGCCCGCTGCATGTGGGCCACGGCCGGGGCGCGGCCATCGGCGATTGCCTCAGCCGGCTGCTGGAAGCCAACGGCTATCAGGTAACCCGCGAGTTCTACTACAACGACGCCGGTGCGCAAATCAACAATCTGGCGCTATCCGTGCAGGCCCGAGTGAAAGGCCTGACGCCGGACGACGCCAGTTGGCCGGCGGATGGCTATCGGGGCGACTACATTGTCGATGTCGCAAAGGCCTACCTTGCCGGCGAAACGGTAAAAGCCGACGACCGTGAAGTTACCGCAAAAGCGGACCCTGAAGATCAGGCCGCAATCCAGGAGTTTGCCGTGGCCTACCTTCGGCGCGAACAGGACCTGGACCTCAAGGCATTTGGCGTTCAGTTCGACGTGTATTTCCTGGAATCCTCCCTGTACGAGGAAGGCAAGGTTGAAGCCACCGTCAAGCAGTTGCAGGCCAATGGCTACACCTATGAGCAGGATGGCGCCCTGTGGCTGAAAACCACAGAGTTCGGCGACGACAAGGACCGGGTCATGCGCAAACAGGATGGAGGCTACACCTACTTCCTGCCAGACGTGGCCTACCATCTGGACAAATGGCAACGGGGCTTTACCACCGTTATCAACGAGCAGGGTGCGGACCATCACTCAACAGTCACCCGTGTGCGCGCTGGCCTGCAGGCGCTCAAAGCCGGTATCCCTGAGGGCTGGCCGGATTATGTATTGCACCAGATGGTGATGGTGACCCGCTCCGGGCAGGAAGTGAAAATCTCCAAGCGCGCGGGCAGCTACGTCACCGTGCGGGACCTGATCGACGAAGTAGGCCGCGACGCCACCCGGTTCTTCCTGGCAGCGCGCCGGGTGGATTCCCAGCTGACGTTCGATATTGACCTGGCCCGCTCCCAGACCAACGAGAACCCGGTCTACTACATCCAGTATGCCCACGCACGGATCTGCAGCGTGTTGCGCAAGCTTGAGCAAGAAGGCACCACACGGGGTCGGAATGAAAGCCTTGGTGACCTGTCACTGCTGACCCTGGAAGAGGAAAAGGACCTGGCCAACCAGCTCACTCGCTACCCTGAGCTGATCGAAAACTCGGCCAGGCTGCGCGAGCCTCATCACCTGACGCATTATCTGCGTGAACTGGCGGGGCAGTTCCATACCTATTACAACGCCCACAAAGTACTGATTGAAGATACCGCAGTGCGGGACGCAAGGTTGTCACTGTATCTGGCGGTGCGTCAGGTTATCGCCAACGGCCTTGACCTGCTGGGTGTCAGTGCGCCGGAAGAGATGTAAGCATGGCCAAGGATTATGCCCGAAAACCCCAGCGCAAAGGCGAATCTCGCCCTGCCCGAAAGTCCCCGGCGAAGACCCAGCGGGGCGGACTTTCCCTGAAATGGATCCTCTCACTGGCCACAGTGGGAGGCTTCATCGGGTTTATCGTCTACCTGAATTCCCTGCCTGCACCTGACCAGGCTCGCGCGCCGGTGCAGCAAAATCAGGCGAGGACAGAAACAGAGTCAAAAACGAAGGCACCGACCGAGAAAAAGCCCGGCTTCAAGTTCTACGACATGCTGCCGGATTCGGAAGTGGTCCCGCCCAAGGTCAATGAATACACCCCCGGCCCGGCGCAGACCACCTTTGACTACTTGGTCCAGACCGGCTCCTTCAGAACCCAGGCAGACGCCGAACGACAGCGCGCACAGATCGCTTTCCAGGGATTGCGTGCCTACGTCAGCCGCATTGACCTGGAAAGCGGCAGCACCTGGTACCGGGTCAACGTCGGGCCGTTCGACTCCCGCAGCCAGATGAATTCGGCGGTTGACAGGCTCGTGTCGATAAACATCGAACCCCTGGTCAAAAAGATCCCCAAAGACACTCCCAAGTCAGAGTGAGCGGCCCGCCCTGACCCGGGCCCTTGAAAACCCGAAGCCTGCCTCCATTACCTGAGGATACGTTCTAAATCAGGCAAGTGGAGCCAGAATGACTACCATACTTTCTGTTCGACGCGGTGATGATGTCGCCATGGGCGGCGACGGCCAGGTATCCCTTGGCAATACCGTCATGAAAGGCAACGCCCGCAAGGTTCGCCGTCTCTATAACGGCCAGGTGCTGGCCGGGTTTGCCGGCGGCACTGCCGACGCCTTCACATTGTTCGAACGCTTCGAAGCCCAGCTGGAGAAGCATCAGGGCAACCTGACCAGAGCCGCCGTTGAACTGGCCAAGGAATGGCGGACCGACCGGGCATTGCGACGACTCGAAGCCCTGCTGGCCGTCGCCGACAAAACGGCTTCATTGATCATTACCGGCAACGGTGACGTGATCGAGCCGGAGCAGGGCTTGATCGCCATCGGTTCTGGCGGCCCCTTTGCGCAGGCCTCGGCCAGGGCGCTGCTGGAAAATACCGAGCTGGGCGCCACGGAGATTGTGGAGAAAGGCCTGGATATCGCGGCTGACATTTGTATCTACACAAACCACAACCGCACCCTCGAATCGCTCTCTGCCAACGAATAACCGGAGCCCTCATGTCTGCTATGACCCCCCGTGAAATTGTTCACGAGCTCAACAAACACATCGTCGGCCAGGAAGAGGCGAAACGCTCGGTCGCCATCGCCCTGAGAAACCGCTGGCGCCGGATGCAGCTGGATTCCGATCTGCGGGACGAGATCACCCCCAAAAATATCCTGATGATCGGCCCCACTGGTGTTGGTAAAACCGAAATTGCCCGGCGGCTGGCCAAACTGGCCGACGCGCCGTTTCTGAAAGTGGAAGCCACCAAGTTCACCGAGGTCGGCTATGTCGGCCGCGACGTGGAATCCATTATTCGTGATCTGGCGGATATGGCCATCAAGATGCTGCGTGAAAAGGAAATGAAGCGGCACGAATACCAGGCCATGGATGCCGCAGAAGAGCGCATTCTGGATGCCCTGCTGCCGCCGCCACGGGACCTGAAAGAAGACAGCCAGCGCACGGATGGTTCGACCACCCGCCAGCTTTTCCGGAAAAAACTCCGTGAAGGCGAACTGGACGACAAGGAAATCGAGATTGACCTGCGCAACTCCGGCGCCGGTGTCGAGATCATGGCGCCTCCCGGCATGGAAGAGATGACCAGCCAGTTGCAGAACATGTTTTCCAGCATGTCGGCGGACAAGCGCAAGACCCGCAAAATGAAAGTGGCGGACGCATTCAAGCAGGTGCGCGAAGAAGAAGCCGCCAAGCTTGTAAACGAAGAAGAGATCAAGCAAAAAGCCATCACCACCGTGGAACAGAATGGCATTGTCTTTATCGACGAGATAGACAAGGTAGCCAAGCGCTCGGAGAACACCTCTTCAGACGTGTCACGGGAAGGCGTTCAACGTGACCTTCTGCCCTTGATCGAAGGCAGCACGGTAAGCACGAAGTACGGCTCGGTGCGAACCGATCACATCCTGTTCATTGCCTCTGGAGCCTTCCATCTGTCCAAGCCCTCGGACCTGATTCCGGAGCTGCAGGGCCGGCTGCCGATCCGCGTTGAGCTGCATGCGCTGACGCCCGAAGATTTCAAGCGCATTCTGACCGAACCGAGTGCCTCACTGGTGCAGCAGTACGTGGCCCTGATGGGCACAGAAGGCGTCAAGCTGAACTTTTCGGACGAGGCCATCACGCGTATTGCCGAAGTGGCCTACAAGGTCAACGAAACCACCGAGAATATCGGTGCTCGGCGCCTGCACACCGTGCTGGAGCGGCTGCTGGAGAGCCTGTCTTATGAGGCCGGCGACCAGGTCACCGAGGCATTTGAAGTAACAGCAGAGTTCGTTGACGAGAAACTGGGTGAACTGGCCGAAGATGAAGATCTGAGCCGGTATATCCTTTGATATGACGATGTGGGTGCTCCGGGTCAGCCATGGCCCGGAGTCTTTCAGAGCGCCTTACTGAACAGATCAGTGACGTTTTCCAGCCCCGACGCAATCCTGCCCCGCTGTGCCCGCTTCTTGCGACCCTTGGCCACATACAGTGGCAGCATCTCACCATAGAGACTGGTACTGATGGTGCGCTGCTCGTCTTCCAGACGATCACGGCGTAACCGAATCCCGTATTTCGCCAGCTTCGGCTCCAGCTCGTCCGCGCGATTGAGCAGATCCCTGCGAGTCATCTGATAGGCGTGCTCACACACCATGCGCCTGGACTGGAAACTGAACACATTCGAGAAGAACAGCTTGGCGTCATCGCGGGTCGGTTCAAACAACAGAATGTCCTTGTCCGGATAATCCCGCGCGTACTGAGCGATGCCGGACTGCATCCGCGAATAAACCATGGTGCGGAACATCTGTGACAGCAGGTTGGGCATGCCGGAACGGGTCAGGTCACCCGGCGCCATGCTTCCCGCTCGCACTGCCGCACTGGCATCAATGGGCACCTGAGGATTCACTGCAAATACGAGATCGGCGCCGTCTTCAAAGGCTACCGAGGCATGCAGCCCCTTGCGCAGGGTGCCATCCACATAGTAGCGACCGTCCACGTTCACCGGCACATAGAGCCCGGGCGAGGACGTACTGGCCTGGATCGCTTTTGATATGGGAACGTGGTCGAAGCCGGGCGCGCCGAAACAGACCGCTTCAGTGCTTTCGACATCCGCAGCCACGATATATAGGCTGCGACGCAACTGTCTGAAGTCGTTGGTGCGGCCAAGCATGTTAAAGGCCCGGTGCAGATATTCGTGCAGCCCTTCATTATCGAAAAAGCCGGCAGGAGCCGCCTGGGCCAGAATGGTCATGGCTTCCAGAAAGCTCTGGTCATAGGGGTTGTTTATGAACCGGCGCAGGGCCGTGGACACCAGGCCGGGTACCGCCAACAGGCGCCCGCCGATTTCGCGGAAGGCCGGCCGATAGAAAACCTCAGGGTGGAACGGATGAACCTCGGCCTCGTTGCGGACAAATATCCGGCACAGCTGGGCAGTGGTCATCTGGTTTGCCAGATTGGCAGCGACAAAGGAACCGGCGTTGACGCCCACATAGACATCAATATTATTGAAATCCAGGCCATCCAGCGCCTCATCAAGCGCCCGCAAGGCACCGATCTCATAGATGCCGCCGAGCGGGCCGCCGCCACCGAGGGCGAGGCCGATCCGGGGGCCGGGCTTGATTGCCGTGGTCGTTGCCGTCATTCATTCTTCCCTTCCGGGTAATGGTCCGGGTTCTGGTTGATCATACCTTTACGTTAGCAGCCAGATTTAGAGTTCACACCCTACATTCAGGGTAATCCCCTTAATCAGGCCCGCTAGACAACAGGTGCGTTGGCTGTAGTTGCCTTTTCACCGCGAATCACGCTGGCAGATTTGGAAGGCCTCAGGTAACGCCCGAAACCGGCATTACGCAACGCCAGATCCACGCAGCTTTTGATAACATGGGGAGAATCCAGCAGTAACACGTCTTCCAGCAGCTGCATGGCCCATTCCCGGCTGACGCTGCGAATAACGGATTTCACTTTCGGCAGACTCGCGGCGTTCATGGACAACGAATCATAGCCCATGGCCATCAACAGCAGCGCGCCGCCCGGGTCCCCCGCCAGCTCGCCACAGATGCCAATGGGCTTGCCAACCGAGTGGGCGTCCTGTGCCACTCTGACCAGCGCCTGCAGAACCGCCGGGTGATAGGAATGATAGAGCTGGGCTACACGGGGATTGTTTCGGTCCACCGCCAGCAGGTACTGGGTCAGGTCGTTGGAACCCACGGACAGAAAATCTACCCGATCCGCCAGCTCCCTTATCTGATAGACCGCGGCGGGAATCTCTATCATCACCCCGACCTTGGGCATGTGGATATTGAAACCCTCTTCCCGAACTTCGTGATACACGCGATAAACCAGATGGAGGGATTCTTCTACCTCCGAAATATTGCTGATCATGGGCAGCATGATCTGCAGGTTGTTCAGCCCCTCACTGGCTTTCAGCATGGCCCGGACCTGAACCAGAAAGATCTCCGGATGATCCAGTGTTACGCGAATCCCACGCCATCCCAGAAACGGATTCTCTTCCTGGATCGGAAAATAGCTCAGCGCCTTGTCCCCGCCAATGTCCAGGGTACGCATGGTCACCGGATTGGGGGCGAAGGCCTCGAGCTGCTCGCGGTAATATTCCCGCTGCTCCTGCTCTGACGGAAACCGGTCCTTGATCATGAACGGCACTTCGGTGCGATAAAGCCCGATACCCTCGGCACCGTGAGTAAGGGAGCGAACAACATCGGTCATCAGTCCGGTGTTAACCAGCAGCGAGACCCGGTGATTGTCTGTGGTCTCGCAGGGAAGATCCCGCAGCGCTTCCAGGCCACGGACCAACTCGTCCTCTTCCTCACAGATTTCCTGGTAATACGCCAACAGTTCCACGGACGGAGACGCAAAGATCTGCCCCTCGAAACCATCCACAATCAGGTCACGGCCATCAAGCTGGTTGACCGGAATATCCACCATTCCCATCACCGTGGGCACGCCCATGGCCCGCGCAAGAATGGCCACGTGAGAGTTGCTGGACCCTTTGACAGACACCAACCCCACCAGTTGCCCCTTGGGCACCTCACCCAGCATGGCAGGGGTGAGCTCTTCACTGACCAGTACTGTTCGCTCCGGGTAGACCAGATCCTTCTGTTCACCTTCCTGCAGATGGGACAGCAGTCGGCGACCGAGATCGCGGATATCCACCGCCCGTTCCTGCAGGTAGTGGTCATCCATCATTTCAAAGTGGCGGATGTACTGCTGGACGACCTGCTTCAGCGCACCCTGGGCCCAGAAGCCCTCTCGAATGCGGTTGGAAACCTCGCCGGGCATGGCGTCATCGCCCAGCATGCGCAAATAGACATCAAACAGCGCCTGCTCTTCCGGGCGAAGCTGCGAGGCCAGCCGCTCCGCCACCCGTTCGATGTCTTCGCGAACAGCCGTCACCGCACCACCGAACAGAGCCAGCTCACCCTCAATATCCTCCGTGGGCTTTTCCGGCACCACATCCAGATCTGCCGCCGGGTAGACCACCACGCCCTTGCCAATGGCCACACCCGGGGAGCCGGGCACGCCGCTGAAGCTGACGTCTTTCGCCTCTTCACCCGTGAGCGAAAGACCGCTGATGGCCCCCGTGGCCTCACTGTGGGCAATGACCCCGGCAAGTTGCGCCGATACGGTTACCAGGAACGCCTCTTCGCCCTCATTGAAACAGCGCGAACTCTCCCGCTGCTGCACAACGAGCACACCCAAGACCCTGCGATGGTGAATAATCGGGACACCCAGGAATGAACTGAAACGTTCTTCACCGGTTTCCGGGAAATAACGGTAGCGCGGATGGGAGGGGGCATCCTCAAGATTGATCGGCTCTTCGCGGGAGCCAACCAGGCCAATCAGACCTTCGGAATAACCCAGGCTCACCTGACCGACGGCCTGCTGATACAGTCCCTCGGTGGCCATCAGAATATAGCGGTTGGTGGCCGGATCCAGCAGATAAACAGAGCATACTTCTGTGTCCATCGCCTTCTGGACACGAGAAACGATAACGTCCAGCGCCTCCTGCAAATCACGGGCGCTGTTCACTTCTTGTACGATATTTCGCAGTATGCTCAGCATGGTGGCTTCAATCCGTCACCTCTGTTGGTCGCTTGTGCGCCCTGATTTTTCGACCCGGTGCCACTGCTCCATGTTATGGAACAATCGCGGGGCCAGTTCTCTCAGCGCCCGTCGATAGACTTCCCGCTTGAAAGAAACAACCTGACCCAACGGGTACCAGTAGCTGACCCACTGCCAGCCGTCGAATTCCGGTGAATCCGTGCCGTCTACGCGAACCTGCGCGTCCGGCGATAACATCCTCAGAAGGAACCATTTCTGTTTCTGTCCCACGCAAACCGGATGCGAGTTATGCCGCACCATCCTGCGAGGGAGGCGATAACGCAACCAGCCGCGGGTACAGCTGACGATTTCCACGTCGCTGGCCACAAGACCAATTTCTTCTCCCAGCTCTCTGTAAAGCGCCTCTTCCGGTGATTCATCCTGCTTTATGCCACCTTGAGGAAACTGCCAGGAGTCTTGCCCTATTCGCCGTGCCCAGAGGACTTCCCCCCTGTGATTGGCCAGAATGATTCCGACGTTGGGTCTGAAACCGTCTGAGTCGATCACGGCACAGTCCTTATATGTCGGTTGGCCGGTACATAATCGACCGGCCAGAATTGTCCAAGTTGCCTTCATTCTTACAGAAACCCAAGGGTACGGCAAACGGAGCCGATGGCGGCATGTCGTGGTAGAATGTGGCCCTTTATTTCCGGCGCAGGCCATCGGAGGGACAGACGTTGACGCTCGCACTATTCGATCTTGATAACACCCTGTTAGCAGGAGACAGCGATCACGCCTGGGGCGAATTCCTGGTGGAAGAAGCCATCGTGGATGCCGGGGAATATCAACGGGCCAATGATCGCTTCTATCAGGAGTATCTGAATGGCGAGCTGGATATCATGCGGTACCTGAATTTTGCCCTGCAGCCCCTGGCCCGCCACGATATGAACGAGCTACTGCTCTGGCGCGACCAGTTTCTGGAGCAAAAGATTCGCCCCATGTTGCAGCGCAAGGCCACGGACCTGCTGGACTATCACCGGGAGCAGCGACACACGCTCATGATCATCACTGCAACCAATCGGTTTGTGACCGAGCCGATTGCAGAACTGCTGGGCGTCGAGCATCTGATTGCAACCGAGCCCGAGCTGGTGAATGGCCGCTTTACCGGCGGGGTGGCGGGAATCCCCAGCTTTCAGAACGGAAAGGTAGAGCGCCTGAACGACTGGCTGGCAAGCACCGGCGAATCCCTGGAAGGTGCCTGGTTCTATAGCGACTCCCATAACGATTTGCCGCTACTGCGCCAAGTTGACCACCCGGTTGCCGTGGACCCGGACCCGAACCTGGAAGCCGTTGCCAGGGAAAACGGCTGGCCTGTAATGAGCCTGCGGGATTAGCCGGGTGCCGCCGGCCCAAACCCGTAGGTCGATGAGATGGTCTCCTCCCCTCCTAATCGGCGTCGCAATGCGCCAGGATAGGGAAGGAGAAATTTCCTATCAGAAACGAGTGGGAGGAGACCATGACTAAGGTTACAACGGTTGGCATTG
>Ga0207884_1001009_pt1 | contig 12383 bp, 9 predicted proteins | sample MalvirmetaMSP144_FD_184236 | JGI IMG/M metagenome (GOLD analysis project Ga0207884, IMG submission 184236) | Marine viral communities from the Deep Pacific Ocean - MSP-144 (SPAdes) | ecosystem: Environmental > Aquatic > Marine > Oceanic | place: Pacific Ocean | collected 2011-07-08 | reverse complement strand
GCCTGGTCAACATGCCCGAGGACTTCACCGCCGGGCCGCCGCCGCAGCCCCTGACCCTGCCAGGCCTGCCGCCGGTGCAGCCGCTGATCTGCTATGAGGCCCTCTTCCCCCGCTTCACCGGCCAGGCCGGCGCCCGCGGCGGCGTGCGCGCCGAGTGGATCCTGAATATCTCCAACGACGCCTGGTTCGGCGCCACCTCGGGGCCCTGGCAGCACCTGAACCTGGCCAGCTACCGGGCCATCGAAGAGGGCCTGCCCCTGGTCCGCGCCACCCCCACAGGCGTCTCCGGGGTCATCGACGCCCGCGGCCGGCTGCAGGCCGGCGCCTGGATGAGCCAGGGCCGCCAGGGGGTGATCGATTCAGCCCTGCCGCCGCCGGACGCCCCGACCCCGTTCTCGCGCTTCGGAAATCTGCCCTTCGCCCTGATGCTGCTCGTTTCGGGGGCTATGGGCGCTACGCCTTTGCTCCGACGGCGATGAAGGCTGTTGCGGACGGTTTGTCCTTTTGCGAGTGATGTGCAGTTCGGGTAAGGGAGCGCCATGACCAAGGACCTCGATCTCGACCGGTCCCCCAATCCGGTTGATCGGCACGTGGGCCTGCGCATCCGACTGCGCCGGAAAGAACTTGGCGTCAGCCAGGAGAAGCTGGCCGACTCCATCGGTCTGACCTTTCAGCAGGTCCAGAAGTACGAGCGGGCGGCCAATCGGGTCAGCGCCTCCAAGCTCTGGGAGGTCGCGCGCGCCCTGAAGACCTCCATCGCCTATTTCTACGAAGGTCTTGGCGACCCGGCTCAACATGGCGCGAACAGCCCCGATGACGGCCGCGACACCGTCCACGATTTCCTGCTGACCCCGGAAGGCATGGAGCTCGCCACCCTGTTCCCCCGCATCCGCCGGGCCCGGGTGCGTCGCCGGCTGCTGGACCTGGTGCGGACCATGGCCGAGGAGTCCGAGGCCGATCTCGAGGATGAGGTGCGGGTCGAAGAAGTCTGACCGCACCGCTTGCGGGATATAAGGATTTCTTTATAGGGTTCTCGGCAAGTTGCCGGCCCGCCGCGCGCGCGGCCGCCGTCGCCTGACCGGAGCCCCGATTTTGAGCCGTTCCTCCTATATCTTCACCAGCGAAAGCGTCTCTGAAGGCCACCCCGACAAGGTCGCCGATCGGATTTCCGACACGGTGGTCGACGCCTTCATCGCCGCCGAGCCCCAGGCCCGGGTGGCCTGTGAAACCCTGGTGACCACCAATCGCATCGTGCTGGCCGGCGAAGTGCGCGCCGGGCGCCCCGGGGCGTCCAAGGCCGAGAACAAGGCCCTGACCAAGGAAATCGTCCATAGCCTGGAGCCCAAGGTCCGCCAGGCGGTGAAGGACATCGGCTACGCCCAGAAGGGCTTCCACTGGGATAAGGCCAAGTTCGCCTGCTATCTGCACGCCCAGTCCGAACACATCGCCCAGGGCGTCGACGCCAGCGACAAGAAGGACGAAGGCGCCGGCGACCAGGGCATCATGTTCGGCTATGCCTGCGACGAGACCGCCGAGCTGATGCCCGCGGCCCTGCAGTACTCGCACAACATCCTCAAGCGCCTGGCCGACGTGCGCCATTCCGGCGAATGCGAGGCCCTGGAGCCCGACGCCAAGAGCCAGGTCACTCTGCGCTATGAGGACGGCAAGCCCGTCGAGGTGCTGAAGATCGTCGTCTCGACCCAGCACAAGAAGCGGATCGGCCTCCATGCGGCCACGCCCAAGCGCGTGCAGGAGATGATCAAGCCCTATGTGGAGGGCGTCATCCCCGAGGGCCTGATCACCCGCAAGACCCAGTGGCTGGTCAATCCCACCGGCAAGTTCGAGATCGGCGGGCCGGACGGCGACGCCGGGCTGACCGGCCGCAAGATCATCGTCGACACCTATGGCGGCGCAGCCCCCCATGGCGGCGGCGCCTTTTCGGGCAAGGACCCCACCAAGGTGGACCGTTCGGCGGCCTATGCCTGCCGCTACCTGGCCAAGAACGTGGTCGCCGCGGGCCTGGCCCGCCGCTGCACCATCCAGATCAGCTACGCCATCGGCGTGGCCGAGCCGCTGTCCTTCTATGTGGACCTGCACGGTGAGGGCCATGTGGATCCGACCAAGCTGGAGCTGGTGCTGCCCGAGCTGATCGGCGGCGCCACGCCGCGGGCGATCCGCGAGCACCTGGGCCTCAATCGCCCGATCTACGCCCGCACCGCGGCCTATGGCCATTTCGGCCGCGAGCCGGACGGGGACGGCGGCTTCTCCTGGGAAAAGACCGACCTGGTCGACCAGCTGAAGAGCCTGGCCTAAGGACCAAACGGACCGGCGCGCGCCCACGACAGGGACGCCGCGCCGGTCTATGGCTCGCCCCATGACGTCTGATCCCCATCCCCCGATGCGATCCTTCGGGCGCATCAAGTCGCGGCCGATCAAGCCGCGGCAGGCCGCCCTGATGGACAGTCTGCTGCCCAAGATCCGCTGCCCGCTCGAGGACTTCGATCCCCGCGCCCTGCAGCCCCAGGCCAAGGCCGTCTGGCTGGAGATCGGGTTCGGCGGCGGCGAGCACATGGCCGCCCAGGCCGGCCGCGCGCCTGAGGCCCTGATCCTCGGCGCCGAGCCGTTCCAGAACGGCGTCGCCAGCGCCCTGCGCCATATCGACGAACAGGGCCTGGGCAATGTGCGGCTGCACGACGGCGATGTCCGCGAGCTGATGGCCCGGCTGCCGGACGGCTGTCTGGACCGGGTGTTCATCCTGTTTCCCGACCCCTGGCCCAAGGCGCGGCACAACAAGCGCCGGCTGGTGCAGGCCGAGCTGATCGCCGAGCTCGCCCGGCTGATGGCGCGCGGCGGGCGGCTGCGCTTCGCCACCGACTGGGCCGACTATGCCGACTGGACCCTGGAGCGGTTCCTGGCCGCGCCGGACTTCGCCTGGCAGGCCGAGCGGGCGCAGGACTGGCGCCAGCCGCCGGCCGACCACATCACCACCCGCTATGAGGAAAAGCGCCTGGGCGACTGCGCGCCGGTGTTCCTGGATTTCGTCCGGGTCTGAAGCCCGCCCACGAAAAAGGGGCGGTCAGCATGCCGACCGCCCCCTGAGCCAAGACGGCTTTCGCCGATTACTTCTTGGCGTTCTGGGCCCGCTCGATGCCGGCCCGGATCAGGGCGGCGGTCTCGTCGGGATCGGCCCAGCGCACGATGTCGACGCTCTTGCCCTTCTCCAGGTCCTTGTAGTGCTTGAAGAAGTGGGCGATCTGCTCGGTCAGGATGGTGGGCAGGCCGCGCCAGGATTCGACGCCGGTATAGAAGGGGTGCAACTGGTCCACCGGCACGGCCAGGACCTTTTCGTCGGCGCCGGCCTCATCGGTCATCATCAGGGTGCCCACCGGGCGGCAGCGGATGATCGCGCCAGGCACCACAGGCGTCGGGCCGACCACCATCACGTCCATCGGGTCGCCGTCTTCCGACAGGGTGTGGGGGATGAAGCCGTAATTGCCCGGATAGAACATGGCCGTGTGCAGGAACCGGTCGACCAACAGCGCGCCGGACTCCTTGTCGAGTTCGTACTTCACCGGCTCGCCGCCCTGGGGGATCTCGATGACGGCGTTGACGTCGTAGGGCGGGTTCACGCCGATGGCGATCTTGGAAAGGTCCATGTTCGAAATGACTCTTGTGATCTGTCTCGGGGAGGAGAAGCGCCTCCCATAGGGCCAAAACCCGTCTGGGGAAACGGGGTTTGGCGCCCAGATGGCGATCGCCGCCGCCGCCGGCGCTTCCCGCGCCGGGCCCCGCCTGATCAACCGAGGGGCCAGCGCCTCGACGGCGGGGGTTACGGGAAGGGTGACAAGCCCGTCGCAAGGGCCTATATTTGCGGCAACATCGTCCGATAGCGCTGGATAGCGCTTTCGAGCGGCGGGCTCCGGCCCAGCCGCTTTTTTCTTTGCCTGAGGACGGCTGGAGCTATGCGCGGCAAGACCGCAGAGGACCTGAGACTTCTGGAGCTGCTCGACCCCGTGGCCGAGGCGGCGGGCTATGAGATCGTGCGCCTGCGCCTGATGGGCGGCGAGCAGCAGCGCCGGCTGCAGATCATGGCCGAGACGCCGGACGGCGAAATGAACGTCGATGACTGCGCCGCCCTGTCCCGGGCCGTGGCCGAGATCATGGACGCCGCCGACCCCATCGCCGGGGAATATGTGCTGGAGGTCTCCTCGCCCGGCATCGATCGGCCGCTGACCCGGCTGAAGGACTTCGACACCTACGAAGGCTATGAGGCGCGGCTTGAGCTGGACCGCATGGCCGAGGGCCGCAAGCGCTTCCGCGGCGCCCTGGCCGGAACCGAAGAGGGCCAGGTCTGCCTGGACCTGGAGGGCGAGGACGAGACCGTGCTCGTGCCCTTTGACTGGATCGTCGAGGCCAAGCTGGTCCTGACCGATGAACTGATGAAACGCGGAGCCGAGCAGCGCGCCGAGCGCATCGCCTCCGACGGCGCCGTATCCCACCAAGAGGATTAGACCCATGAGCCTGACCGGCATCTCCGCCAACCGGCTGGAGCTTCTGCAGATCGCCGAGGCGGTGGCCCGCGAGAAATCGATCGACAAGGAGATCGTCATCGAGGCGATCGAAGAGGCGATCCAGAAGGGCGCGCGCTCCCGCTATGGGGCCGAGCACGACATCCGGGTGAATATCGACCCCAAGACCGGCGAGACCTTGATCAAGCGGGTGGTCACCGTGGTGTCCGACGACGCGGCCTGGGACGAGGAGGCCGGCGAAGAGGCGCCTCCCGGCATCATGCGCTTGTCCGAGGCCCGTCGCGATGATCCCAAGGCGCAGGTCGGCCAGGTCTACGAAGAGGTGCTGCCGCCCTTCGAGTTCGGCCGGGTGCAGACCCAGATGGCCCGCCAGGTTGTGACCGGCAAGGTCCGCGAGGCCGAGCGCGAACGCCAGCACGAGGAATTCAAGGACCGGGTCGGCGAGATCATCAGCGGGTCGGTCAAGCGGGTCGAGTACGGCAATGTCGTCGTCGATCTGGGCCGCGGCGAAGGCATCATGCGCCGGGACCAGTCGATCCCGCGCGAGAACTTCAACATCGGCGACCGCATCCGCTGCTACATCTACGACGTCCGCCGCGAGACCAAGGGGCCGCAGATCCTGCTCTCCCGCGCCCACGGCGGCTTCATGGCTAAGCTGTTCGCCCAGGAAGTGCCCGAGGTCTATGACGGGGTGATCGAGATCCGCGCCGTGGCCCGCGATCCCGGCAGCCGCGCCAAGATGGCGGTGGTCTCCAACGACAGCTCCATCGACCCCGTCGGCGCCTGCGTCGGCATGCGCGGCAGCCGCGTCCAGGCCGTGGTCGCCGAGCTGCAGGGCGAAAAGATCGACATCATCCAGTGGAGCCCCGACGAGCCCACCTTCATCGTCAATGCCCTGGCCCCGGCCGAGGTGTCGAAGGTGGTGCTGGACGAGGAGGACGAGCGGGTCGAGGTGGTGGTGCCCGACGAGCAGCTCAGCCTCGCCATCGGCCGCCGCGGCCAGAATGTGCGCCTGGCCAGCCAGCTGACCGGCTGGCAGATCGACATCATGACCGAAAGCCAGGAGAGCGAGCGCCGCCAGCGCGAGTTCGCCGAGCGGACGGCCCTGTTCCAGGAAGCCCTGGACGTGGACGAGGTCATCGCCCAGCTGCTGGTCACCGAGGGCTTCGCCACCGTCGAGGACGTGGCCTATGTGGAGACCGCCGAGGTGGCCTCCATCGAAGGCTTCGACGAGGATACGGCCGAGGAAATCCAGGCCCGCGCCCGGGACTTCCTGGACCGCGAAGCCGCCGAATACGACGCCAAGCGCAAGGCGCTCGGGGTCGAGGACGGCCTGCTGGAAATCAACGGCGTCACCCTGCCCATGGCCGTGGCCCTGGGCGAGGGCGAGGTGAAGACCGTCGAGGATCTGGCCGACCTGACCCCGGACGACCTGCGCGGCTGGTACGAGAACCGCAATGGCGAGCGGGTGCGCGAGAACGGCATCCTGGAGAGCTTTGGTCTGGAGCCTGCTGACGCCGAGGCCCTGATCGTGCGCGCCCGGGTGGCCATGGGCTGGATCGAGGCGCCGCCTGAGCCCGAGCCGGACCTGGACGAGATCGCCCCGGAGCTCACCGAAGAAGAAATGGTCTTTGGCCGGGCCGGCGCCGCCAGCGCCCCGACCGCCGAAGCCGAGCCCGAGGCTGAGGCCCCAGAGGCCGAAGCTGAAGCCGACGCCGAAGCCCCCGAGGCCGACGCCGAAGCTGCGGCGCCGGCCGAGGACGCGGACGAGACCTAGACCCTGTGCCCGACCCGGAACCGAACGAACAGGACCTGACCGGTCAGGACCCCGACGTCGCGCCCCGGGTCGGACCCGCCACCCTCGCCGAGGCCGCCCGCGAACGCCGCGACGTGGTCTCGGGCGAGACGCGGGAGGAGTCCGCCCTGATCCGCTTCGTGCTGGCGCCGGACGGCACGGTCACGCCGGACCTGGCGCGGAAGCTTCCCGGGCGCGGCGTCTGGGTGGCCGCCGACCGGGCCTCGGTGGAGATCGCCGCGCGCAAGGGCCACTTCGCCCGCTCGGCCAAGACCAAGGCCAAGGCGCCGCCCGATCTCGCCGACCAGGTGGAGATGCTCCTGCAGCGCAGGGTTCTTGACGGCCTGGGACTTGCGCGGCGCGCCGGACGGCTTATCTCGGGGTTCGAGAAAGTCTCAGCGGCCCTGACCTCGGGCCAGGCGGCTTGGTTGATCGAGGCCGCTGACGGCGCCCCGGACGGCCGACGCAAGATTTTCGCCGCCCTCCGGCGTTCCCCACGTCCCGTCGGACAGGTCGGCCTCTTCTCCTCGGCTGAATTGGGTTTGGCCTTGGGGCTGGAGAATGTGATACACACCGCCTTCCTTGCGGGGCGTACCGCCGATCGTTGGGCGCTGGAAGTTCAGCGTCTGGCGGGATTTCGCCCGCTCCTTCCAGAGAGTTGGCGCGAGGAGCCGTGACGAGGCGGGCGGAACTTTGCGGTTCCGCGCGTCATATCTGTTTGGACGATTAGAAGACGGCCGGCTCATCCGGTCGGTAAGTAAAGCGAGCGCATGAGCGACGACAAAGACAACGGCCGAACCCCAGGCGGACGCCCGCCTCTGACCCTTAAGCCCCGCGGCGCGGGCTCGGTCAGCGCAGGGACGGTGAAGCAGAGCTTCAGCCATGGCCGCTCCAAGACAGTGGTCGTGGAGACCAAGCGTCCGCGCACGCACGCGCCGGCGCCGAGCAATCTGGCCGGCCCGTCGTCCTCTGAACGGCGCGGATCGGATTCCCGTCCTGCGCCCCGTGGCTCAGGCGACGCCTCTGGCCTGTCCAGCGAAGAGCTTCGCGCGCGTCAGAACGCGATCGAGCGCGCCCGCGAGGCCGCCCTGGCTGCGGCCGAAGCCAAGGCCCGCGAGGAGCGCGCCCGCGCCGAGCGCGAGGCGGCCGCCAAGGCCGCCGCCGCCCAGGAACAGGCCGCCGCCAAGGCTTCAGAGGCCAAGCCCGCCGCGGAAGCGACTCCGGCCGCCTCAGCGCCGGCCCCCGCAGCTGCAGCGCACGCCGCACCGGCCGAGGCCAAGAGCGAACCCGTCAAGAGCGAGCCCGTTAAGGGCGCGCCGGCGCCGGCCCCGACGCCCGCTCAGGCCGCCCCCCCGGCGCAGGCCGAGCGGCCCCGCGCTGCAACGCCCCGCACCGAGGGTCCGCGCAACGCCGGCGGTCCCGCCGCAGGCGGCGGTCAGACCCGCTCCTACACCCCTTCGCCCGATCGCCGCGACGACCGCGCCAGCACCACCACCTATCGGCCGCCGCGGCCGCGCTTTGACGCCACCAGCTTCAATCAGCGCGCGCCTCGTCCTGATCGCGACGGCGCCCGCGCCGAGGCGCCGCCCGCGGCGGATCAGCCCCGCGAGGACCGCTCCACCCCCCGGGGTGAGCGTTCGACGCCTTCGGGCGGCGATACGGTTCGCTATTCGGCCCTGACGCCGCGTCCTGCGCCGCCCCGTGACGGCGCCCGTGGGGCTGGCCGTCCTGTGGCCCCCGGCGCCCCGCCGGCCACCCCCGAAGTCCAGCGCGCCGCCCGTCAGGCGCCGCGTCCCGGCGCGGCCAATCTCGACCGGCGTCCGGAAGAAGAAGACGATCGTCGCGGCAAGCCCCCGGCGCCCGGCAAGGCCATCAGCCGCGGCAAGGGCGCGCCCCAGCGCCGCGAAGGCCGCCTGACCATCCAGGCCCTGGCGGCCGGCGATGAGGGCGCGGTCGAGCGCATGCGGTCCCTGGCCTCGGTTCGCCGGGCCCGCGAGCGCGAGCGTGAAAAGCGCAAGGGCGGCGGCCAGGAAGCGGCCCGCGTCGCCCGTGAAGTCATCATCCCAGACGTCATCACGGTGGGCGAACTCGCCAACCGCATGACCACCCGCGGGGTCGAGGTCATCAAGTTCCTGATGCGTCAGGGCGTGATGATGAAGATCAACGACGTCATCGATTCCGACACCGCCGAGCTGGTGGCCACCGAGTTCGGCCACACCGTCAAGCGCGTCTCGGAGTCCGACGTCGAGACCGGCTTCCTGTCCACCGACAGCGACGACGCCGATGCACCCCTGCGCTCGCCGGTCGTGGCGGTCATGGGCCACGTCGACCACGGCAAGACCTCGCTGCTGGACGCCCTGCGTTCGGCCGATGTCGCCTCGGGCGAGCATGGCGGCATCACCCAGCATATCGGCGCCTATCAGGTGCGGCTGGAGGACGGCAACCGGGTGACCTTCCTGGACACCCCTGGCCACGCCGCCTTCTCGGCCATGCGGGCCCGCGGGGCCAATGTCACCGACATCGTCATCCTGGTGGTGGCCGCCGACGACGGCGTCATGCCCCAGACGATCGAGGCCATCCAGCACGCCAAGGCGTCCGGCGCCCCGATCATCGTGGCGATCAACAAGATCGACAAACCCGACGCCGATCCGACCCGGGTGATCAACGAGCTGCTGCAGCACGAGATCGTCGTCGAACGCCTGGGCGGCGAAACCCAGGTGGTCGAGGTCTCGGCCCTGGAAAAGCTCGGCCTCGACGACCTCCTGGAAGCCATCCTGATCCAGGCCGAGGTCATGGAGCTGCGGGCCGATCCGGACCGCACCGCCGAGGGCGTGGTCATCGAGGCCAAGCTCGATCGCGGCCGCGGCGCGGTGTCCACCGTGCTGGTCAAGCGCGGCAGCCTGAAGCGCGGCGACATCGTCGTGGCCGGCGCAAACTGGGGCCGGGTCCGCGCCCTGTTCAACGAGCGCGACGAGCAGCTGGATGCGGCGGGTCCCTCCACGCCGGTCGAGGTCCTTGGCCTCGACGGCACGCCCGAGCCGGGCGAACCCCTGGCCGTGGTGGAGAACGAGGCCCGCGCCCGGGAGATCACCGAATATCGTCAGCGGGTGAAGCGTGAGAAGTCCGGCTCGCCGGTGGCGGGCGCCTCGCTCGCCGACATGATGGCCAAGCTCGCCGACAAGAAGGTCTCCGAGCTGCCGGTCATCGTGAAGGCCGACGTGCAGGGTTCGGCCGAGGCCATTGTCGGCTCGCTCGACAAGATCTCCACCGACGAGGTGCGCGCGCGCATCATCCTGTCGGGGGCCGGCGCGATCAGCGAAAGCGACGTCATGCTGGCCAAGGGGGCCGGTTCGCCGATCCTCGGCTTCAACGTCCGGGCCTCCAAGCAGGCGCGCGACCTGGCCGAGCGTGAGGGCGTGGAGATCCGCTACTATGCGATCATCTACGACCTGATCGACGACATCAAAGGCGTGCTCTCGGGCATGCTGGCGCCGATCCAGCGGGAAACCTTCCTGGGCAACGCCGAGGTCCTCCAGGCCTTCGACATTTCCAAGGTCGGCCGCGTGGCCGGTTGCCGGGTCACCGAGGGCGTGGTCCGCAAGGGCGCCCGCGTCCGGATCATCCGCGACGACGTGGTGGTCCTGGAGCTGGGCGTCCTGCAGACGCTCAAGCGCTTCAAGGACGAGGTCAACGAGGTCCCCAACGGCCAGGAATGCGGCATGGCGTTCCAGGGCTTCCAGGACATCAAGGCCGGCGACACCATCGAGTGCTTCAACCTCGAAGAGGTCAAACGCTACCTCTAGGTATCGTCTGACGTCAGACCAGAATGGGCCGGCGGCGATCTCGTCTCCGGCCCTTTTTCGTGGGCCGCGTCGGTCCTCAGTTCTCCTCGGCCACCGCCCGCCGCAGGGCCGCCATCAGGGCCTGCAGGTCGCGGGGCTCCAGGCGCGCGGCGGCGGCCAGAAACGCCTCCACCTCCTGCGGCAGGACGTCGCCCTCGACCTCCACCGCCGGCAGGCGAAGGCGGCGCGCGCACTCCATCCCCAGCTTCTCGCGCAGGCTCTCGATGGCGCGCAGGCTCGTATCGACCTCGAAGGCGAAGGCCAGGCTGGCGCCGAAGGGCAGGGTCTGACCCAGCTTGTCGATCACCAGGCCGGAGCGCAGAAGGATCGTCTCCGCCAGCCCCTCGGCCAGGCCGACCAGCCGCGAGATGCCCCGCTCGCAGGCCTCCTCCAGCAAGGCCAGGCGCAGCTCGCCCGGCGTGATGCGACCCAACTGGCTCAGGCTTGGCGGCCCCAGCAGGAGACGGCTGAGCTCCCAGGCGCCCTCCGGACCCGTCAGGCGCGTCCCGGGCGCCAGATGGGCGGCCGGACCCCCCAGCAGGCTCCAGTCGGCGGTCGGCCGGATGCGGCAGCTGGAGGCCAGCTCACCGCCGGCCTCCAGCACCAGGAAATAGACCGCCTGGTCATCGTCGCCGGGATCGGATTCGCCGCCGTCGGCGTCCCGCTGAAGGGGCCAGCCGAGCCGGTCAATGAACATCGCCGCCCGCTGCGCATGCATCAGGGCCAGTTCCCGCCGGTAGAGGCGGCGATTGTCGGCGGTGACGACGTGGATCATCCGTCCTCGCCCGCCCCGGGGCCGCAGCGGCCGGGCATGGTGTTTCGAAATCTCCCCACGGAGAGATCGTTAAGGTTGCAGGGCTCGCCTGTCCAGAGTGTCTGCGGGGGCCTCAGGCTCCGGGCAGCGCGGCCTTGAGCTCCGCCACCCACAGCCGCGCATTGCCGTCGGACGGCGCCCGCCAGTCGCCTCGGGGCGAAAGATTGCCGCCGGACACCACCTTGGGCCCATTGGGCATGGCCGAGCGCTTGAACTGGCTGAAGCCGAAGAACCGCTGCAGGAACACCTCCAGCCAGCGGCCGACCGTCTCCAGCTCGTACTGATTGCGAGCCTCGGGCGGGAAGTGCGGCGGCCAGGCGCCGGCGGTCGCGTCGCGCCAGGCGTGCCAGGCCAGGAAGGCCACCTTGGACGGCCGCAAGCCAAAGCGGGTGATGTAATAGAGGTGGAAGTCCTGCAGCTCGTAGGGGCCGACGATGGCCTGGGTCGACTGGATGGCGCCCTGCGCATCGGCCGGCACCAGCTCCGGCGAGATCTCGGTGTCGAGCACCGACAGCAGGATCTGGTTGGTGGCCGCCTCGAACTGCCCGTGGGCGGCGACCCAGCGGATCAGGTGCTGGATCAGCGTCTTGGCCACCGAGCCGTTGACATTGTAGTGGCTCATCTGGTCGCCGACGCCATAGGTGCACCAGCCGAGCGCCAGCTCCGACAGGTCGCCGGTGCCGAGCACGATGGCCCCACGCTGATTGGCCGCCCGGAACAGATAGTCGGTGCGCAGGCCCGCCTGCACATTCTCGAAGGTCACGTCATAGACCGGCTCGCCGCCGGCGAAGGGGTGGTTCAGGTCGGCCAGCATCTGGCGGGCGGCCGGACGGATGTCGATCTCCTCGGCCGTGGCGCCGATGGCCCGCATCAGCGCCCAGGCGTTGGACTTGGTGGAGTCCGAGGTGGCGAAGCCCGGCAGGGTGAAGGCCAGAATATTGGCCCGCGGCAGGCCAAGCTGGTCGCAGGCCTTGGCCGCCACGATCAGGGCGTGGGTGGAGTCCAGGCCGCCGGAGACGCCGATGACGATCTTCTCGGTGCGGCTGGCCTTCAGGCGCTGGGCCAGACCCTCCACCTGGATATTGAAGGCCTCATAGCAGTCCTCGTCCAGGCGCACCGGATCGTCGGGCACGAAGGGGAAGCGGTCCAGGCGACGCATCAGGCCGCGGTCGGCGAAGTCCGGCTGGTGGGAAAAACCGATGCGGCGGAACTCGTATTCCGGATGGCCCTCGCTGATGGCGGCGTCGTTGAAGGTCGGCGTGCGCATCCGCTCCAGCCGCAGGCGCTCGACATCCACATCGGCGAGCGTCAGGCCGCCTTCGGTGGGGAAGCGTTCGCTCTCGGCCAGCAGCGCGCCCAGCTCATAGATGTCGCCCTGACCGTCCCAGGCGAGGTCGGTGGTG
>Ga0207884_1001007_pt1 | contig 12402 bp, 13 predicted proteins | sample MalvirmetaMSP144_FD_184236 | JGI IMG/M metagenome (GOLD analysis project Ga0207884, IMG submission 184236) | Marine viral communities from the Deep Pacific Ocean - MSP-144 (SPAdes) | ecosystem: Environmental > Aquatic > Marine > Oceanic | place: Pacific Ocean | collected 2011-07-08 | reverse complement strand
CGGGCATCATCCAGTCAAGCAGCACCAGGTCGGGTTTGTGGTCGATGATCATGGCATGGGCCTGCTGGGCGTTCTCAGCCTGCAGGGTGTCAAATCCGGCCACATCCAGCGCTGAACAGATCATGTCACGAATGGCCGTTTCATCGTCTACAACAAGTACAGTTTTATCACTCATATTCTTTTCATCATTGATATCCAGATACCCATTACATGACCTGAGCATGACAAAAATATGACAATCGACAAATGAACGGTCGATACCTAGTCGGCAGTGAGCTGGTAGTCCGCCGCCAGGCCGATAAAAATAATAGCACCAACGTAATGGTTATTGAGAAAAGCACGGAAACAGGCGTCGCGCTCGCGATGGCGGATCAGATACTGCTGGTAGAGAAACAGCAGGGCGGCTCCCAGCAGGGACAGGAAAAACCAGCTGCCGCGATTAAAGTTAATTCCGGTCATCAACAGCGCGATCAGTGTCAGGCATTGCAGGCAGGCGGTAATGGCTATGTCCATGTCGCCAAACAGAATGGCGGTAGACTTGACACCGATCTTCACATCGTCATCCCGATCCACCATGGCGTAAAAGGTATCGTAGGTGACGGTCCAGAGCACCACGGCAATGTACAGTGTCCACATTTCCCGGGGCAGGCTGTTGCTCTCTGCCGCAAAGGCCATGGGCAGACTCCATGCAAAGGCGGCACCCAGCACCAGTTGGGGCAAATGTGTAAAACGCTTCATGAAGGGGTAGCAGGCCGCCAGCACCACCCCCACCAGGGCCAATTTGATGGTCAGCGGGTTGGTCAGCAGCACCAGGCCAAAGGCGGCCAGGCAGAGCACAACAAACAGCGCCATTGCCTCGCGGGTATTGACCTGACCGCTGGGTAGCGGCCGGTGCCGGGTTCGCGTCACATGGCCATCCACTTGCCGGTCAGCCACATCATTGATGACACAACCTGCGGCGCGCATCAGGATCACGCCCAGCACAAAGATCAGCAGATTTTTTGTGGAGGGGACACCGCCCGCGGCCAACCATAACGCCCAGAGCGTCGGCCAGAGCAGCAGCAGCGTACCGATAGGCTTGTCAAAGCGCATCAGCCGGACAAAATCGGGGAGTCGCTGTAAGGCTTTGCTCATAAATGCCGCATGGTTGCGAAATCAGGGGATTTTATTGTACGGGGTAAAACCCGTCAAAAACACCTCGGATACCAGCAGGGGTTTGCCGTCCAGCCAAAACAGTGAACGGCGTCCCTGTAAAGGACTACCATAGGTAGACCGTACGGAAGAAGACCAGGGTTCGAGCATGGGCAGGTTGGAAATTTCAATGGGTCCGCGAGCCATGCCGGGGTCGCTGAACAGCAGTGCGCCGAGGGGCCGGTTATCCAGCTTTCGGAGTTTGCGCAATCGTCCAGTCAGGGTTTTCATCGGAATGATACTGCGGGCATAGACCCAGGGTTGTTGGTTGCCAAACAGCACGACCTCCCTGATCAGGGCGCGTTGTCGGGCCGGCAGCTCCAGCGCCCGCCGCTCGGACAGTCGGGGCACCCCCATGCCCTGAAACAGTATCTTGACCTCAAACCGCCCTTTGCTTGCCCGGATTAAGCGTTCGGTAAGTGAGCCGCGATCCAGTAGCCATGGCCGCAGGGCGTTGTTTGTGGCAAACAGCGGTGTGCGTCGGAAGCTGCGCCAGTGAAGCTGACGGTTGGCAGGTGTGTGTTGGGAGTGAGGGGGCACAGCGATACCTATGGACCTTGGTATGACAATGGATTCTAACTGGTTATGACAACGCTTTGGGGGGCTAAGGGTTATACAGGCTGACAAGCCGCTCCTGTAATAGCGCCATGGCCCTGGCCCGGTGACTGATACGATTTTTTTCCTCTTTGCCGAGCTGTGCGGAGGTGCGGCCCAGCTCGGGAATATAAAAAAGCGGGTCGTAGCCAAAGCCGTTGTCACCCTCCGGAGTAAACCCGATCAGTCCCTCCCAGGTGCCCTGGCAAATTAGCGGCGTCGGATCTTCCGCGTGGCGCAGGAATACCAGCAGGCAATGAAAGCGGGCGGTTCGTTGCTCACGGGGTACTTCCTGAAGCAGTGACAGCAACCGCAGGTTGTTCTGCTGGTCGGTGGCGTTTTCTCCGGAAAATCGTGAGGAATATATACCGGGGGCGCCATTGAGCGCGTCCACTTCAAGACCGGAGTCATCTGCGATGGCTGGCAGCGCGGTGAGGTGGGCGGCATGCCGCGCCTTGATCAGGGCGTTTTCCACAAAGCTCAGGCCATCTTCTACCGCTTCTGGAACCTCAAAATCGGATTGCGGCAGAATGTCGAAGGGGAGGGATTCAAGCAAGTGCTGAAACTCGGCAAGCTTGCCTTTGTTGCCGGTGGCGAGAACAATTTTCATGTTGAACTAGATGATGGAAAGGTTGCTGGTAAGTGCACTATTGCGCCCCCGATACACAGAGAGTCTGGGGTGGCTGTCACAGGCTACTCATCGACATAGAATTTGCGCTGAAAAGTCAGCGAATGTGTCGCCTTGTCGGAATTCGGACTGACGTCAATTTTGAAGGTCATCCAGTCTTCCTTGTCAAAACGGAACGGCGCCAGATAGTAAACCACATTCTCTTCGCGGATTTCGGCGAATTCCAGCACCTGCTGTTGACCGAAAATATTTGAGACGGTGCCCTTGACCACGGCTGGCAGACCGCCCATTTGGCCATTTTTGACCACGGCAATATTCACCAGCCCTTTATCCTTGCCACGAACAATATTGTACGAGCTGGCTACGTCCGGCTGGATAAAGCTGCTGTTGAAGGCACTGAAAAACACTTTCAGGTCGCCGTATTCCTTGTAGGGGCGGTTGTCAGCCAGCGCACTGAAGCTCAAACCTGCGATGAGCAGGAATAACGAGATTGCTTGGGTTATTTTCATGTTGTGGCTACCTGTCATGAAGAGGCCTACTTGCTTAAATGGTAGATTGCAGTGTCACTGAACATATTCGGCCAGATACCTTTCATGTACCTGTCCGGCAGTCGCTCTGCGACAAATTCTCGATGCAGTATCCGGATACGCTTCTCTGTACAGAGTGCCTCAAAATCCTTCACGGTACAAAAGTGGATGTTGGGCGTGTCGTACCACTGGAAGGAGAGTTGCCTGGTGACCGGCATGCGGCCCCGTGACAGCAGATAGCTGCGGGCGCGCCAGTTGCCGAAGTTGGGAAATGTCACCACACACTGTTTGCCCACGCGCAACATTTCTCCCAGGACCAGGTGAGGATAGCGCATTGCCTGAAGGGCCTGGGTCATTACCACGGTGTCAAAGCTGTTGTCGGAAAACTGGCTCAGACCTTCGTCAAGGTCGGCCTCAATCACATTGACGCCCCGGGCAACACAGGACGTAATTTTATCAGCATCAATTTCCAGCCCATACCCCCAGACGCCTTTTGTCTTGGCAAGGGTCTGCAGCAGTTCGCCGTCGCCGCAGCCGAGGTCCAGAATGCGGCTTGTCGGGTGGATCCACTGCTGAATAATGTTCAGGTCTGTGCGTATCATCATTTTGAAGAAATCTCAGCTGCTATGCGGTTTATATAGGCAGTGAGCACTTGCTCATAACGCTGGTTCGGCAGTAGAAATGCATCGTGTCCGAGGTTGGACTCAATGGCGGTATAGGCCACATTTTTATCGGCGGCGATCAGGGCCTCAACAATTTCTGCGGCCCGTTCCGGAGAGAAGCGCCAGTCGCTGGAAAATGACACCACAAGAAAATCGCAGCTGGCGTGCCGGAAGGCCTCGACCGGGTTGTGATCATACTCACGGGCGAGATCGAAATAGTCGAGTGCTTTGGTCATCAGAAGGTAAGTGTTGGCATCGAAAGCGCCGGAAAACGCGTCACCCTGATGGCGCAGGTAGCTTTCCACCTGGAATTCAATGGGCGCATCCTGGCCGCGCTGAAAAGAACCGGAGCGCAATTCCCGACCGAATTTATTGCCCATCAGCTCATCCGACAAATAGGTGACATGGCCGATCATGCGCGCCAGCCCCAGGCCGTTTCTCGGCTGAGTCTGTTGTTCGAGATAGCGCCCGTTGCAAAACTCGGGATCGGACCTGATGGCGTTGCGGGCTATCTCGTTAAAAGCGATATTTTGTGCGCTGAGTTTCATCGCCGAGGCGATGACAACCGCATGGCGCAACCGGTCCGGATATTCCAAAGCCCAGCGCATAACCTGCATGCCGCCGAGACTGCCGCCAACGATGGCGGCCCATTGACGGATACCGAGTTTGTCCGCCAGCCGCGCCTGACTTTCCACCCAGTCTCTGACCCGCAACGGTGGGAAATCCGGCCCCCAGGGTTGGTCGGTATCAGGATTGATGGATATGGGGCCGGTGCTACCGTGACAGCCACCGATATTGTTCGGACAGACGATGAAAAAACGGTTGGTATCAAAGGGTTTTCCTGGCCCGATATGATTGTCCCACCAACCCGCTCGCTGGTCGGCCATGCTGTGGTACCCGGCGGCGTGGTGATGGCCACTGAGAGCGTGACAGATCAGGATGGCATTGCTGCCGTCGGCATTCAATTCGCCATAGGTTTCCACCATCAGTGTGTAATTATCGAGTGTTCTGCCGCAGGCAAGCACAAGCGGTTCATCGAAGTGAATCGCTTGCGGTGTGACAATACCAACGGAGTTTTCCGGAATTACATCAGGCATTAATGATTCAACGAGTATCTGGCTTTTGCCGGTGTTTCGGCAGTCTAAAGAGGGGCGTGTATTGGCGCAAGGTTAGCATGCTGTTTTGCCCGCCGCCGCTGTCAGAGTGTCTCCAGATCATAATCCACAATCACTGGCAGGTGACTGGAAAACGTCTTGGCCTTATAGATCACAGCATATTCCACGTGACTGGTGAGGTTTTTTGACACAATTTGCATATCGGTGCGCCAGCCCATCCCCTCAAGGGGTTTACCGGCAGGCCAGTAAGTGAATTCGTCCGCATCCATGTTGAAGAGCCGAAAAGCATCGGCGTAACCGATGTCACCGAATACCTGATCGAGGCACTGCTGCTCATGTGGCAGGAAACCGGACAGATTGCAGCAGGTTTCCGGTGCACTCACGTCAATTGTGCGATGGGCAATATTCCAGCTGCCACAAAAAATATAGTCACGGCGCTTGCTGCTGATTTTGCTGAAATGGGCCAGAAGATCCCGAAAAAAACGGTCTTTAAGCGGTTGGCCGTCGCTGTCGGAAGGGGCCAGCAGTGAACAGATGCTGACATGCTCAAAGTCGGCTTGCAGATATCGCCCATTCATATCTTCGCCGTTGTTGGCACCAAAACCGTACATCATTGCCTTGGGCATGTCCCGGGTGTAAATGGCGACACCATTCTGCTCTGGTTGGGGCGCATCAAAGAAATAGCTGAAGTAACCCTCGAGCTGAAAATCGGCACGAGAACTGAGAACGGGTTCCGGCAACCGGAGATCCTGAAGGCATATTATGTGAGCGTCCTGGGAGGCCAGCCACTCGAATAACCCTTGAGCGGCAGCCTGTTGGATACCGTCCACGGCAACACTGATAATTCGCATGATCGCCCCTGATTTTGGGAGAGTGTATGATAACCGACAGATCGTGTTTCCAAAATGGGGAAACTGTCTTCAGGCTCCGGCGGAACCTGTGATGCTGACAAACCGGACTGTCTCTATGGCCAATTTAATCAATAACAGCAAATCCACCTGGTGCCTAGTGTTGGCATTATTTTGTTCGGCGTCCATGTTAGCAGAGGCCAGTAATCTTTTCCGCTATCACAATAGCGAGGGCAATCTGGTGATTGACCACCAAGTGCCTCCGGAGTACGTCGCCAAAGGTTATGAGGTGCTCAGTAGCACCGGCAGGGTGGTGAAAACTGTCCCGCCGCATCAGCCTGTGGAAGAAGAGGAGGGGGCCGTATCAGGCGCGGCAAGCCGGGCGGATCAACGCAAAGAGGATCAATTTCTATTGCGCAGCTACAGTGATGTTGGCGAGGTTGAGGCCGCTGGTGAGCGGCGATTGGCTCAGCTTGCCAGAGAAATAGAGATTATCGAGTCCAATCGGGCCAAAAATGAGGAGCAGCTTGAGAAGGCCAAAACCCGGGCTGCCCGACATCAGCTGACCGGTAAAAAAATACCTCAAGACCTGTTGGAAAGAATGGATGAAATCACCCGGTTAACCGGGGATACACAGCATATGTTGTTGCTGCGTAAGCGAGAATATGAGGTAGTGGCGGCGCGTTATGAGCGTTACAAAAACCGTTTCAAGGCGTTGAATCCCGAAAAAACACCGTCGCAGCCACCGACCACTGCTCCTGCCAGTTCGCCGTCGGCAACCGAGTGAACTCGCTTCGAACAAACTGACTGATCTTGCCTTCGGCCAGCGCCAATATCAGGTTGGCTGCAGCCGTCACCGTGATGGCCGGGCGCAGGTTTTCCGATACCTCTGCTTCGCGAAGAATCTGTTTTAGCTGGGTTTCCAGTCGATCAAATAATTGTTGTATCCGTTTGTGCAGTCGCTCTGTTTCCCCGGTCAGCGCGTCGCCCGTAAGTAGCCGGGTGATTCCGGGATTGCGCTCGGCAAACGTGAGCAGCAGCGTCAGAATACGGTAGCAGCGACTGGCGGCATCCGGTTCTTCGACAATGATCGTACGCATCCGGGTAAACAGCGTCTCTTCGATAAAATCAATCAGGCCCTCATACATCCGGGTCTTGCTCGGGAAGTGCCGGTAGAGCGCAGCCTCGGAGACCCCGACCTCTGTGGCCAGTGCAGCAGTGGTGATACGCCCACCGGGCGCGGCCTCCAGCATCCCTGCGAGGGCTTGCAGAATGTGCTGTTTTCTTGAAGTTTTTGCTGTTGTTGTCATCCGGTGCTCTCTGCTGCTTCATCGGTGATCAACGTGCCGACACCCAGATCGGTAAAGATTTCCAGCAGTGTGGCATGGTTGACCCGGCCATCAATAATATGGGCTGTCCTGGCGCCGCCCTTGACCGCATCCAGCGCACAGCGGATTTTCGGCAGCATGCCGCCGTAGATCGTGCCATCTGCGATCAGTTCATCCACCTGACGGGTGGACAGGCCGGTCAAAACCTCACCGTTTTTATCCTGCAGGCCGGCGACGTTGGTGAGCAGAATCAATTTTTCTGCCTTGAGGACTTCGGCGATCTTGCCAGCTACCAGGTCGGCATTGATGTTGTAGGAGTTGCCTTCACTATCGACCCCGATAGGTGCGATCACTGGAATAAAGTCACTATTGGTCAGCATGTCGATAACGCCGGTATTCACCGATTCGACTTCCCCCACGTGGCCGATATCAATGATTTCCGGTGCTTCCATCTCGGGTGTGTGCCGACTGACTTTGAGTTTGCGGGCCTTGATTAACTGGCCGTCCTTGCCGGTAATACCAACGGCCTTGCCGCCGGCGTGGTGAATGAGATTGACGATCTCCTTGTTGACACCACCGCCCAGCACCATTTCCACCACGTCCATGGTTTTGCTGTCGGTAACCCGCATGCCGTTGACAAAGTGGGATTCAATTTGTAGCCGCGCCAGCAGTTCGCCAATTTGTGGGCCGCCACCGTGGATCACTACCGGGTTCATGCCCACCAGCTTCATCATCACAATATCCCGGGCAAAGCTGGCTTTCAGCTTTTCGTCCACCATGGCATTGCCGCCAAATTTGACGACGATAGTCTTGCCGGTGAAGCGCTGGATGTAGGGCAGTGCCTCGGACAGAACCCTGGCCGTGTTGGAGGCGGCTTCTCGCGTTAGTGACATGTGTGTTCCTGGCAGTGTGATAATTCAAAAGCTCAAGCGATCGTCTATGCTACGGAGTTGCTGACGGAAAAGCGATTTGATTTTTTCGAGTGACTCCTCGCTCTCCGCTTCAAACCGCAGGGTCAGTGCCGGGCCCGTATTGGAGGCGCGCACCAATCCCCATGCCTTTGGAAAATCGACCCGAATTCCGTCAATGGTTGACATCTTGCCGGCCTGAAAGGCCTCTTTTTCCCGCAGTTTTTCAATCAGCGTGAACTTCTCCTGTTCATCGACTTCTATCCGTATTTCAGGTGTTGAACAGCGTTCCTCAAAGCCGTCCATTATCTCATCCAGGCCCTGTTCACGAATGGTCATGATTTCAATCAGCCGGGCCGCTGCATAGATGCCGTCATCAAAACCAAACCAGCGATCCTGGAAGAAAATATGGCCGCTGAATTCCCCGCCAAGCGGCGCCTTGCTTTCAATGATTTTGTTATACATGTGGGAGTGGCCGGTTTTCCACATCACCGGGCGACCACCGTAGCTGCTGATCAGTGTGTTGAGGCGTCGGGTACTTTTGATATCAAATACGATGTCCGCTCCCGGGTGTCGCGAAACGACGTCCCGGGCAAAAATCATCAACAACTCATCTGGCCAGATAATTTTGCCAGTGGCAGACACCGCCACAATCCGGTCGCCATCACCGTCCAGCGCAATCCCCAGGTCGGCCTGGTTGTCTTGCACATGGCAGATAAGATCGGCCAGATTTTCCGGTACCGTGGGATCCGGCGCATGATTGGGGAAGCTGCCGTCCACATCGCAGTAGAGGGGGATGACATCGCAGCCGATGGCGTCCAGGACCCGTGATGCCAGATCACCGGCTATGCCGTTGCCGGCATCCAGTACCACCTTGGTGTGCTGGGCGGGAACCACGTCGTCGGAAATGGCCTCAATATAATCACCTGAAATATCCAGTTCCTGGCGCTCGCCATGGGGTTTGTCGGGGTAGTCTTCCGTCATTTCAGTTTGCAGAGCCATAATTTCTGCACCGCAGAGTGCGTGGTGCTGAAAGAAAATTTTGAATCCGTTGTACTGTGCCGGGTTGTGGCTGGCAGTCACCATCACGCCACACTCCGTTTGTTGCAGATGATTGGTGGCAAAATTAAGCAGGGGGGTGGGCACTGACCCCAAATGGATGACGTGACAGCCTGTGCTGCGGATTCCCTCTTCAAGTGATTCGATCAATTCCGGGCTGGACAGTCGTCCATCATAGCCGGTGACCAGGGTGTGCTCATCTACCAGCATTGCCCGGCGAGCCAGCGCGCGGCCAAGCTTGAGGGCGAACGCTGGGGTTAGTTGTGAGCCCGCCAGGCCCCGGATGTCATAATCGCGAAACACCACCGCCGGGATACCGGATATGTCGTCATTGCCGTCTGTGTTGTCAGTGTCGCTATCGGTTTCGCTATCGGTTGCCGGCTCCTGTGGCTCATCCGGTGCTGGATCAGTGGCATTTGTCCCATTCGTAGCCCCCTCACCAGTCTCATCAATAGTCCCGTCAGCAGACGATGCCGCTTCGTTGGCAGGTGGCTTGGCAAACACGGGCTTTCTCCGTCCCTGCCAGTTCTGCCAATGGTCGCGATGAAGGGCGATACGAATAGCCAGGTAAGCCAGGAGTAGGGTGATACTCGCGACGGCACCTGCCAGCATCATAAATTCCGTGTAAGAAGGGGCTGCTCTTTTCAATAAGGTCGCGCTGCCAGTGAAGTGCAGTTTCCATGTGCCGATGCGGGTGTCTTGCTTGACGGTATTCACGGCCCTGGACTTGTTGGTCAATGTGAGAAAAGGAGTGGCTCTGGCTCCGGGGACATCCTGTAACAGTTCAGTCGTTCCCAGGGAAGGGTCGACCGCTCGGGCGAGGGCCTTGTTGAGTGGCTCCATTGACAGCATGGCCAGCAATGTGCCGAGGATTTTGCCCTCTGTGTTTTTTACCGGGTAGGCAAACACCAGCTCCCAGTCATCTCTGATTTTCGCCGCGACGGGTTCGGGTAGTTCGCCTTCCAGCACCTGTCGTGATAATTGTTGCCCGATGAAGTTATTCAATTCTGCGAGGCGGCCTTCCCCGGGGCGTAGCAGATAGCCATTATTCAAGTCGGCTATCAGGTCTTTCATCCGCTGTTCCATGCGTGACAGCATGGTTTGGTCGGCGGTAGCCAATGCCTCAATGAATAGATCATCCTGTGCCAGGGCGAGTAGTTGCTGCGCCCGCTGATCGATATGGTGGTCGACCAATATACGTTGCTTGGTGGCATATTCAGTGGCAAGCGATGCGGCAAGGGAGGTTCTGGCATTGTCCATCATCTGGTGGTGCAGCAGATAGGTAATGATAGCGGCAGTGCAGAATAGCAGTGCCAGAAATCCGTTCAAAACAGGGTGTTTGGCCAGTTTCAGGATTACTGCACCACGTCGGGAATTGGGGTTTGTCATATCGCTTTAGTCGGTCGGTAACATGTCTGCAATTTTGGCGATTAGCTGCCGCGCCAAAATGGACTTGTTAATTTTGGGAATGGCCTCGGCGCCCTGCATTTCAACGACCAGCACCGCGTTGTCATCACTGTTAAAGCCAATGGTCCGGTCGGAGACATCATTGGCGATAACCAAATCGAGTTTTTTTCGTTCCAGCTTGCTGCGGGCGAAATCTTCCACTTGGGTTGTTTCCGCGGCAAAGCCCACCGTAAAAGGGCGGTTCTGCAGTGCGGCAACAGCGCTCACGATATCCGGGTTTTTCACCAGTTCAATAGTCATCTGATCAGCGGTTTTTTTCATTTTCTGTTCGGCGACCCGGGCGGGCCGATAATCGGCCACAGCAGCTGAAGCAATGAATAGCTGGCAGTTTTCCGTTTCGGACAGTGCTGCCTGGTACATCTCCAGGGCGCTGGTAACGTGGATGGTTTTGACTCGATCGGGGGGAGTGAGATTAACCGGGCCGCTGATCAGAACAGTTTCTGCGCCGGCCTCTGCAGCAGCTTCTGCCAGGGCATAGCCCATCTTTCCGGAACTGTGGTTGCTGATGTAGCGCACCGGATCAATCGCTTCCCGCGTAGGACCCGCCGTGATGACGACTTTCCTGCCGGCCAATGCGCCGGTTTCAAACAGGTCGGCGGTGAGTTCAACAATATCCTGTGGCTCGGTCATTCTGCCTGGTCCGATGTCGCCGCAGGCCTGGCTGCCCTCCGTTGGGCCAAAAATGTGCACGCCACGCCCGCGCAATCGCTCCAGATTGTATTGGGTGCTGGGGTGGCGCCACATACCCTGGTTCATGGACGGTGCAATGGCCAGTGCCGATCGGCTGGCCAGGCAGATAGTGGAGAGCAGGTCGCTGCCTTCGCCATTGGCCAGTTTGGCCATAAAATCCGCGGTGGCCGGTGCGACCAGGATGACATCGGCCCAACGGGACAGTTCGATATGGCCCATGGCCGCCTCGCTTTCCGGGTCGAGTAGAGCCAGGTGGACGCGATGTCCGGAGAGTGCCTGTAGCGTGAGTGGTGTAATGAATTCGGTGGCCGCACTGGTCATTACTACCTGTATGTCGGCACCGGCATCCTTTAGTCGACGGACAATCTCGGCACTTTTGTAGGCGGCAATTCCACCGGTTATACCCAACAGTATGCGTTTGTTTGCCAGAGAGAGCATCGGGTGGATCCTGTATATGACACCGGAAGGTTAAGATAACATTGCCGTGGAGGTTTGCGTAGTCAGGGGCTATATTATTGATAGCACAGGGAGGTGTTATGTCGATTAGAGACTGGCCCGAGGGCGAGCGGCCCCGGGAAAAACTCATGGTAAAAGGTGCGGAGACGCTCTCCGATGCCGAATTGCTGGCAATTTTTCTGCGCACTGGCTGTGCCGGGCAATCGGCCGTGGATTTGGCGCGATCACTGCTGCATCAGTTTGGCAATCTTGGTCAGTTGCTCGCCGCCGACAAGCCCACATTTTGTCGTGCCCGCGGTCTGGGTGAGGCCAAGTTTGTCCAGTTGCAGGCGGTGATGGAGCTGGCAAGACGCCACCTGGGGGAAAAGCTGCAGCGGGATCAGGTGTTCAGCAATCCAGCCAGTGTAGGAGAATTTCTGCTGGCACAGCTGGGCCAGCGCCATCAGGAAGTGTTCGGAGTACTGTTTCTCGATAACCAGCACCGTTTGATTGCCTGGGAAAAACTGTTTTTCGGTACCGTCAATAGCGCCAATGTCCACCCCCGTGAAGTGGTCAAGCGGGCATTACATCACAATGCTGCGGCCGTCATTCTCTCGCACAACCACCCGTCTGGAGTGGCTGAACCCAGTGACCCCGATCGATGCATTACCCGTCAACTGCAGGAAGCACTGCAATTGGTGGATGTGAGGGTGCTGGATCACGTGATTGTGGGCGGTGGCCACACCGTTTCCCTCGCCGAGAGGGGAATGATCTGACCCATAGCTCGGGTAATCAATTCTGTGAATGTATTTGATTTCAGGGAGACGTTCTGGTATAAAACGCGGCTCTTTTCGGGGTGTCTCCTTTCGGGGTGTCTCTCGGACAACAGGTTTAACGGCCAGGTTTCAAAAGCGGTCGCCCGATGGGGTGGCGCCAATAGCAGAGGCAAA
>Ga0207884_1001000_pt1 | contig 12480 bp, 7 predicted proteins | sample MalvirmetaMSP144_FD_184236 | JGI IMG/M metagenome (GOLD analysis project Ga0207884, IMG submission 184236) | Marine viral communities from the Deep Pacific Ocean - MSP-144 (SPAdes) | ecosystem: Environmental > Aquatic > Marine > Oceanic | place: Pacific Ocean | collected 2011-07-08 | reverse complement strand
GGCTGTACAGTCACCGCCGCGGGAGCGCGGAGCACGTCGCCATAGATGGCGGAGTCGATCTCGTCCTTGAACAGATAGGCGCCGCCTGTGGCCGCCATCAGCATCAGGATGGGCAGCACCAGCAGGCCGGCGATGAAGTGAAGCCGCCAGACGGCGCCATAGCCTCGAACATCAGGTCGAACGGACATGTCGGCCAGGTCTCCTTGGCGACGGCCGGCAGGACCGGCCGTCGCGTGTGGGTTCAGAAGTCGAGGACGAGGCCGGCAAACAGCGAGCGGCGATCGCCGGGCCAGTAGGCGGCCGTGGCGGATCCGGCGGTGATCACCGGCTGGACGTTGGAGACATAGGCCTCGTCGGTCACATTGCGCAGATCGACAAAGACGCTGACGCCAGGACGGAAGGTCCAACCGGCGTTGATGTGGGCCACCGCATAGGCCGGCGCGCGGGTGGTGTTTGCGAAGTCCACGAAGGCGCCTTCCGGCGTCCACTCCACCGAGGGCGCCACGAACCAGCCCCGGGGCGCCTCATAGCGCAGCTCGGCGCGATAGAGGTGTTCGGGCGCCACGGGCAGGCGGTTGTCGCCATACTGCGGATCGTCCCGGAAGGCGAAGTCTGACCAGGCATAGGTCTGGCGCAGTCGCCAGGCCGGGGCGAAGCGCCAGTCGAGCGCCGCCTCGATCCCCCGGTGATAGGTCTCGCCGGCGTTGAAGGTGGTGGCGGGCCTGTCCTGACTCACGCTGAACTGCAGAAGCTCCTTCTCCAGCTCGGCGTGATAGAGGGTCACGTCCCAGGTGAAGGCGCCGCGCCGGCCCCGGGCGCCGGCCTCGTAGGTGAGCGCCTCCTGCGCCTCCACCGGCGCGAAGCCGGCGTTGGTGGGCGAGAGCGACCCGAAGTTGGGCGGCTCCACCGAGCGGGTCACATTGGCGAACACCTGCGCCCCATCCGGCGCCTCCCACAGGAGGCCGATGCGCGGGGCGACCCAATCGAAGCTGCGTGAGGCCTGCAGGTTGAAGGTCCCGGCGACGCCCGGCACGGCGCGGCTGTCATAGTCCCGCTCGGCGACCCCGTAGGTCGCGCCAGCGACGAGGGCCAACTGGTCGGTCAGGAACAGGCGGCCTTCGCCGAACAGGTCCAGGGCGCGGGCGTTCTGGTAGGAGATCGAGCGCAGGTCGCCCCGCGATCCCGCGCGATTGACGTAGAAGTGGGAATCCAGATCGCCCTGGCGCGCCCACAGGCCGCCATAGGCGTCGGCCCGGCGTCCGGCGATCTCGCCGGTCCAGTCCAGCTTGGCGAACAGGCCGTAGTTGCGGCTTTCCTGGGCGATCACCTGGAAGATGGGATGTTCCAGGTTCTTCCAGATTCCATAGGCGCCGGCGCTGAGCGAGAGGTCGCTGGCGATGTCCCAGTTCAGGGTCACAGCGGAGCGCAGGGCGCGCACGTCGCGGGCATAGTCATTGGCGATGTTGCCCGCGGTCGCCTGGTCGGGATCGGCGTCGAACTGGGCCCGCGTCAGGGCGCCGGGGATCTCCTGCTTGATGTCGGCCCCGTTGAGGATCAGGCGAATCTCGGCGCGCTCGCCCAGGTCCCGGCCGAGATTGAGGCTGGCGAACTGCAGGTTCTGCTGGCTCTGCGGCCGCGGCCCCTGGCCGGTCTGGTTGGTCACGGCGACAAAGCCGTCCCAGGCCCCGGTCTCACCCGCGGCGGCGGCGTGCTGGCGCAGCATGCCAAAGGCGCCGCCGTCCACGCGCAGGCGCAGATCGTAGGGGGCGGTTTCGCCGGTCGGCGTCACCATGTTGATGGCCCCGCCCAGGGTGGCGCCGCCGAAGCGCAGGGCGTTGCCGCCGCGATAGACCTCCACATAGCGGGTGATCAGGGGATCGGCGATCTGGCTGTCCCCATAGCCGTCGGCCTCGTTGAGCGGCAGGCCGTCCTGGGCCAGCAGCAGGCCGCGGTTGTGGTTGGCGTTGCCGAGCCCCGAGCCGCGGATCGAGAGCCGGATGTCGCCCCCCCACTTCTTCTGGGCGAACACGCCGGGCGCATCGCGCAGCATGTCGTCCAGGGCCAGAGCGAAGCGGTTCTCATAGGATTCCGCGGCCACGACCGAGACGCCGCCGGGGGTTTCGGAAAGCCGCTGGCGGGCGTCGGCCACGACGGCGGGGTCTTCGGGATCTGGCCGGCCGGTGACGATGACGGAATCGACGGTGGTCTGGGCCTGGCCCGCGCAGGGCAGGGCGAGGACGAGGAGGGCGCCGCAGGCGCCGAAGGCGGTCTTCATGTGCAAAGGGTCCCCGGCCGCGATGGGAGGCGGCCGTCACAGGTGCAGGAGGCCGGGCGCGGCCGTGCGGCTTCGCCCAGGGTTCATGTCAGGACCGGAGCGGTCCTTAGGCCTGCAGGTGTGGGGGGCCTCTGGCGGGCGGGGGCGGCGCAGCAAGGCCGCGGCCCGGGGCGAGGTCGGTGGAAATCGCGAGGTCGGCGCGCGCGGTGGGCAGAAACGCCACCGGCTGGCTCGTCAGGAGGTCCGGCGCCGTGGCGCCGACCCCATGGCCGGCGAAGACGCAAGGGTTATGACGCGCCCCGTCATCCTCGTCCGACGGCGCCTGGTCGTCGGAGGCCGCCGCCAGATCGACCATGCCCTGGGCCGTACAGAGGACCAGGTTGAATCCTGGCCCGTCCGCCTGCGGCGGGGCGGCCATGTAGCCGGGGGGGATGAGGATCTTGAGCCCAAGGGCGACCATCGCCAGCATCAACAGGATGCCGTGCGGGAGACTCGCTGATCGGGTCGTCGAACGCTTCACGCGGTCGCCATAGGCCAGGCCCGGCCCCTTGGGAAGGGGCGAGCTTGACCTATTGCTGCTGCTGTTGCTGCTGCTGGTCGTGCAGGCCGGTGGCCGGATTGGGGCGCCGACGGGCGTTGCGGCTGAAGGTCGGCTGCGAGATGCGCAGGAATTCCGGTTCGGTGATCGCCGCCCGGGCGCGCCGCACGGAGACGCCCACCGCCAGCTGGCTTTCGGCGTCGCCCTTATAGACGCCGCGGGACGGCGGCACATCGCTGTAGTCGCGCCCGACGGCGGCGGCCACGTGCCGCTCGCCGGCCATCACATTGTTGGTCGGATCAAAGCCGACCCAGCGCAGGCTCGGCAGGAAGACCTCCACCCAGGCGTGGGTGGCGTCGGGATCGGAGCGGTCGCCGCTGTCGCGGTCGGTGAAGAGGTAGCCCGACACGTACCGCGCCGGAATGCCCCAGGCCCGGCAAAGCGCGATCATGATGTGGCTGAAGTCCTGGCAGACGCCGCGGCGCTCGCGCAGGGCGTCGTCGATCGGACTGTCGGCTTCCGTGACCCCGGTCTCATAGGCGAAGGATTCGTAGATGATCTTCGACAGTTCGCTGACCGCGGTCAGGGGATCGCGCTGGCGCAGGCGGCCGATGTCATGATCGGCTGCAAAGGCGCGCAGCAGGTCGGTCTGAACCGCAAAGCCGTGCTCGCGCAGGAAGTCGAACTGGTCGCCCTGCACGAAATCGCTGCGCAGCCGGTCCCATTCGCCCATGTCGAGGGCCTCGGGCAGGGGAATCTCGGCCTGGGTCTCGACGGCCGAACGGGCCACGATGGTCAGGCGGTCGTGCGGTTGCGGCACGTCGAAGTGGTAGACGGCGTTGCCGAAGGTGTCGGCGTAGGAGAACAGCTGCGTGCCGGGATCGATCTCCAGATCGAAGCTCACCAGCCGCTGGCGCGCGCCCTTCTGAGGCTGCATCCAGACCTCCATGAGGCTTTCGCGAACCGGGGCGGCGTAGTGGTACTGGGTGACGTGGCGGATTTCGAGAAGCACAGGATTCCTTAGGCCGGAAGGCGCATTTCGAGGGGATAGGCCACGAAGGCGTCGTAGACCCCGCGGTGGATTTCGCCGCACTCGGCCAGCACGCCCTCCAGGAAGGCGTGCGACCCGTCGCGCTCGATTTCGCCCATGTCGGCATATTGCAGCCGCGCCTTCAGCCGGCCGGCCAGGCGCTCTGGCCCCACATGCACCGCCTCGGCGTGGCGGCTGAGCATGGAGAGATGGGCCTCGATCTCATCGGTGCAGAAGCGGATGGACCGGGGGAATTCGGCGTTCAGCAGCAGGAATTCCAGGATCGGCCGGGCGCGGACATCGGCGGTATAGGCCCGCAGATAGGGCTCCAGCGCACAGCTCATGCGCAGCACGGCGGTCAGGGTCGGGTGGTCGAGCTGTTCCACGCCGCGGCCGAAACAGACCTCAAGCAGTCGTCCGATCAGCTGGGCGCGTTCGAGATGGGCGCCGAGCAGCAGGAACCGCCAGCCCTCGCCGTGGCTCATGGTGGCGTCAGCGGCGCCCTTGAACAGATGCAGATCGGCGATGATGTCGTGCAGGAAGGCCGAGGAGCCGTCGTTGAACGACTTGGCCGCCGTGGCGCCCGACAGGCGCAGATGCACCAGGTTCAGCCGCTCCCAGGTCTCGCTGGTGATCTGGTCGCGGACCTGGCGGGCGTTCTCCCGCGCGCGGGCCAGGGAGGTGACCACCGAATTGCCCTCCAGCCGGTCCAGCGCCAGGGCGCGGGCGGACTCGAAGGGGTTGGCGACCTTTTCCGGCTTGGCCTCTCCCACCGCCGACAGGGCGATGCGCGCCACCTGGGCGGCGGTCTCGGCCCGGTCGAGGGTGGCGGTGAGCATGATGTCGGACAGGCGGGCCACATGCTCGGCCCGCTCCACATACCGGCCGATCCAGTAGAGGCTGTCGGCGACCCGGGCGAGCATCATGACGGGTCGACTCCGGTCTCGGCCAGCACCCAGGTGTCCTTGGAGCCGCCGCCCTGGCTGGAATTGACCACCAGCGAGCCCTTGCGCAGGGCGACCCGGGTCAGGGCGCCCGGGGTGACGGTGATCTTCTCGCCCGACAGGATGAAGGGCCGCAGATCCACGTGGCGGGTGTCCACCTCACCGTCGATCAGGCAGGGCGCGGTGGACAGCTGGATGGTGGGCTGGGCGATGTAGTTGGTCGGGTCGGCCTTGATCGCCGCGGCGAATTCCTCGCGCTGGGCGGTGGTGGCGTGCGGACCGATCAGCATGCCGTAGCCGCCGGATGCGCCCACCGCCTTGACCACCAGCTTGTCCAGATTGGCCAGCACATGGCTGAGCTCGGACGGCTCGCGACAGAGGAAGGTCTCGATATTGGGCAGGATCGGCTCCTCGCCCAGATAGTAGCGGATGATTTCCGGCACATAGGCGTAGACCGCCTTGTCGTCGGCGACGCCGGTGCCCGGCGCATTGCACATGACCACCGTGCCGGCCCGATAGGCGTTGAACAGACCCGGCACGCCCAGGGACGAGTCCCGGCGGAAGGTGAGGGGATCGACGAAGTCGTCATCCACCCGGCGATAGATCACGTCGATCCGCCGCAGGCCGGTGGTGGTCCGCATATAGACCATGTTGTCATGGACCACGAGGTCGCGGCCCTCGACCAGGGGCACCCCCATGAGCCGGGCCAGATAGGCGTGCTCGTAATAGGCCGAGTTGTAGACGCCGGGCGTCAGCACCACGACCTGGGGATTGGGCCGCCACTCCACCATGCTGCGCAGGGTCGAGAGCAGCAGATCCGGATAGCGGTCGATCTGACGGACGCCGGCCAGCCGGAACGTGCCCGGAAAGGTACGCTTGGAGGCCTCGCGGTTGGCCAGCATGTAGGAGACGCCCGAGGGCACCCGAAGATTGTCCTCAAGCACCGCATAGGCGCCGTCTTCCTGCCGGATCAGGTCGCTGCCGCAGACATTGGCATAGGCCTGGTGGGGCACATAGAGCCCCTGCATCTCCCGGCGATAGGACGGCGCGCCGAGCACCAGCTCCCGCGGCACCACCCCGTCCTTGAGGATCATCCGCTCGCCATAGATGTCGGCGAGGAACAGGTTCAGCGCCTGCAGCCGCTGGGTCAGACCGTTCTCGATCTTCGCCCATTCGTCGGCCGGAATGATCCGGGGCAGGAGGTCGGTCGGAATAATCCGCTCGGTGGTGCTCTCGGCGCCATAGACCGTGAAGGTGATGCCCTGGAGCAGGAAGAACCGCTCAAGGGTGCGCTGGCGCTCATCCAGCTCGCCGGGGTCCATGTCCGCCAGCCGCCGGGCCAGGGCCGCAAAATGGGGCCGGACCGACCCATCTGGGGCGTGCATTTCATCATAGGGCGGGTTGGCCGCCGCCGCTTGGGCCATCGCCCGGTCGATCTCGTCGGATCTTTGCGCTGTCGCCACGCCCTACTCCACCACGCTCCCGTCCTCGAAACCGCAAGCCGGGACGACAGCCTAGTGACTGTGGCGCGTAACGTCGTGCGCTATTGTGGGCGCCGCAAAACCAAGCGCTAGAAGATGAAAAAAGAGGCGGTCTGGCCGGGGTGACATAAGGGCCGAGCGTCGGTACAGGGGTGTTCGGGGGCTGAAGGGTGATTGCGTGGGACGAAGTGTCTTCGCAGCCGTCGCCACGGCTGCCCTCTGTGTTTACGGCGCCGGCACGGCTCGCGCCGAGCCGCGTGCTGATGTGCGCGGGGATATCAATAGCGACCTTCGGGAGCGAATCGTCCGCGCCATAGGCGAGGCCGACCAGCCCGTGGAAAGCCTGTTCCAGGCGCGCCGCCGCGCCCGGGACGCCGCTGAGGACGCCATCGCCGTCCTGCGATCCGAAGCCTACTACGCCTATGGCGTCGAGGCCGATGTGGGCGAAGGCGAGCCGCCCCGTCCCATCGTCGAGGTGGAGCCCGGCCCCAGATTTCTGTTTGCGGACCCGCAGGTGGCCTGGACCGGTGAGGCGCCGGACCAGGAAACCCAGGCCAAGGGCCGCGAGGCCATGGATATCACCCCCGGCGAGCCTGGACGCGCGGCCGATGTGGTGGCCGCGGAGGGGCGGATCGTCGCGGCGGTGCGGGAGTCCGGCTATGCGGACGTGTCGGCCGATCCCCGTGAGGTGATCGTCGATCATGCCGACGACACGGTGCGCCCGACCTTCCGGATCGACGCCGGCGGCCTGGTCCGCCTGGATGGCCTGGTGCTGGACACCGAGGGCCGGACCAATCCCGCCTGGCTCACCCAGCTGAGGCCCTGGACCCCCGGGGACGTCTACGATCCTGAGGACGTGGCCGAGCTGGAGCGCCGACTGCTCGACACCGGCGTCTATAACTCGGTCACCGTCGCCCTCTCGGCGCAGGACGATGTGGACGAGGAGGGGCGTCGCCGGGTCCTGGTCGGCCTGGAGGACCGCGAACCGCGCACGCTGGAGTTCGGGGCAAGCTATTCCACGACCGAGGGCTTCGGCGTCGATACGCGATGGACGCGATACAATGTGCTGGGCCGCGCCGACACGCTGGCCCTGGTGGCGCGGGTCTCGGAGCTGGACAGCCGCGTAGGGGCGGACCTGACCCTGCCGCACTGGCGCCGCGCCGCCCAGACCCTGCACATGAACGCCGGCGCCTATCGCAATGAGACGGACGCTTATGAAGAGACCGGCGTGGGCGTGGGGGCCGATCTGCGTCGGCGCTATGGCGCCAACTCCTTTGTGACGGTCGGCGGATCCCTCGACCTCACCCGCAGCGACGAGAAGGATGCGCGCACCCTCTCGCCCCTGGGGCGTGACCTGATCATCGGGGCCGTGTTCGGGGCGGTGTCCCTGGACCGCTCCAATGATCTTCTGGACCCGACCCAGGGCTGGCGCGCGGATCTGCGGCTGGAGCCGACCTACATCGCCGGCGACGAGTCCTTGCCCTATCTGGAGATCGCCACCCAGGGCATCGCCTATATGCCTTTGGACTCCCAGGCTCAGACCGTCCTGGCCGGGCGGTTGAAGGTCGGCAGCCTGGTCGGCGCCACCCTCGACATTCCGGCGTCCCGCAGGTTCTACGCCGGCGGCGGCGGTTCGGTGCGCGGCTACGCCTATCAGGCGGTCGGGCCGCGACTGGAAGACAACACGCCACGGGGCGGCCTGTCCCTGGTCGAGGTGAGCCTTGAGGCCCGCCGCAAGCTGACGGAGCGCTGGGGCGTCGTGGCCTTTGTGGACGCCGGCTCCGTGGGTGACGAAATGACCCCCACGGGCGAGAATATGAGCGTCGGCGTGGGCGTCGGGGTCCGCTACGACCTCGGCTTCGGACCCATTCGCGCCGACATCGCCATCCCGCTCGATTCCGACAAGCGCGATGGCGCCTTCCAGATCTATCTCAGTATCGGACAGAGCTTTTGAGCGTCGAAGATCACGTCGAGGCTGAAGCGCCTGCGGACCGCAAGAAGAGCCTGAAGCGACGCCTGGCGGTGGCGGCGGTGGTGGTGGTCGCCCTGTTCGGCGCGCTTTTCGCGGCCGTGCGGTTCGGCGCCATGGCGCCGCCGACCCTCGGCCTGGTCGAGGCGCGAACCGATGGGCTGTCTATCGGCCGGTTCGGCGAGTTGAAGATCGAGGGCCTCAGCGGCGACCTGTTCCGTGATTTTCGGATCCGCAAACTGACCATCGCCGATGAGGCAGGCGTCTGGCTCGAAGCCGAAAACATCGCCCTGCAATGGAATTACCTGCAACTTCTGAGGCGTCAGTTCCACGCCGAAAGGCTGACGGCCGAAGAGGTGCGGGTGCTGCGCCGCCCGATCCTGACGCCGAAGAAGGACGAGACCGGCGGCCTGCCGGTCCGCATCGTCATCGACCAGGCCAAGCTGCGCCTCGCCCTGTCGCCGGAGTTCAGCTACGAGCGCGGCCTCTATGACGTCACCGCCAGTCTGGACCTCCGCCGCCAGGGCCGCGGGCAGGCCGGCGAGATCCAAGCGCGCAGCCTCCTGCGCCCGGGCGATCACCTGGATGCACGGTTTGATCTCGGCAAGACGCGGCCGCTGCTGATCGATGTCTCGGCCTTGGAAAGCCAAGGCGGGGCCATCGCCGGTTCGCTGGGCCTGCCCGCCGACCAGGCCTTCCGCCTGGAGGTGGACGCCGTCGGCGCCATGGCCGAGGGGCGGTTCGAGGCCATCGCCCAGTCGGGCGACACCACGCCCCTGCGCGCCAATGGCGGTTGGAACCCGCAAGGGGGCAGGGCCGTGGGGCGTCTGGCCCTGGACGCCTCCAGCCTGACCGCGCCGGTGGCCGCTCGCCTGGGGTCCGTCGTCACCTTCGATATCCAGGGCCAAGGTGTGGACGATGGCCTCTACAACATCACCGCCCGCCTGGCGGCCGACAACCTGACCCTGCGGGCCGTGGGTCAGGCTCATCCCGGCGAACGGCGAACCGGACCCCAGGGTCTCAGCCTGGTGGCCGAGACCAACCAGCTTTCCCAACTCACCGGCGGACCGGAGACCGGGGCGGCGCGGCTGGCCGGCGTGCTGCGCGGCCAAGCCGATGACATGACCTTTGTCGGCGAGGTTGGCGTCCAGTCGCTGGCGGCCGGCGGCTACGCCCTGCGGCGGGTGAGCGGGCCGATCGAACTGACCCGCAATCGTCGCGGGGTGGCGGTGGACGCCGACCTCACCGGCGCAGGCGGGACGGGCGATGGCTATCTGGCCGCCCTGCTCGGGACCGCGCCGACCCTGTCGCTGACCGCCGAGCGCCTGGCTGATGGGCGCATCCTGGTCCGGAAACTGGACGCGGCCGGGACCGGGCTGGCCCTGCAGGCCAGCGGCGCCCGCGGCGTGTTTGGCGGCCTGAACGTGCGCGGCTCCACCCGGCTCTCGAACCTGGCCGAGGCCCGCGCCGGCGCTTCGGGCCAGGTCAGTTTCACCTGGTCGGCGGAGCGGGGCCGGCAGGCCGACGCGCCCTGGCGCCTGCGTCTCGACGGCCGTGGCCAAGACCTGGCCACCGGTTACGCCCAGCTTGATGAACTGCTCGGCGGCGCGCCGCAGATCGAGGCGCGAGCCACCTTGGCTGGCGGCCGGTTCGCCCTGGACAGCGCCATGCTCGACGGCCAGCGGCTTCAGGCCGAGAGCGCCGGCGTGTACGGACCGGACGGGGCCTTGCGCTTCAAGGTCGATTGGAGCGCTCAAGGTCCGTTGAGCGCCGGGCCGGCGGAATTCACCGGCGACGCCGAAGGGACCGGGGCTTTGACCGGAACCCTGGGGGCGCCTCAGCTCGACCTGACCGCCCGCTTCGACGAAATCGACGTCCCGCGGATGCCTCTGCGCGACGCCCGGCTGACCGTGAGCTTCGGCCGTAGCCGCAGCGAGGGATCGGCTGGCCAGGTGACCCTGGCGGCCGACAGCCAGTATGGCCCGGCCCGGGCGCGAGCCGACTTCGCCCTGCCGGCCTCCGGGGTCAATCTCAGCGACATCGCCCTCGATGCGGGCGGCGTCACCCTGGCCGGTGACCTGACGCTTCGTCGATCGACGCCGTCGCGGGCTGACCTCCAATTGGCGATCAGCCCTGGCGCCCTGATCTCCCGAGGCGAAGTCACGGGCAGTGTTCAGATCGTCGATGGCCCCGACGCGCCCCTGGCCGATCTCGACCTGACCGCCCGCGAGGTGGTTCCGGTCGGTTCGGACCTGGCGATCGTGGCGGCGCGCCTGAGCGCCAGCGGCCCCGTGGATCAACTCTCGTATCAACTTTCGGCCAGCGGCGGCTATTCCGGCGAGCGCTGGAACGTCACCGGCCAGGGCGCCTTGGCCGAGGCCGAGACCGCGCGGACCCTGACCTTCATGGGTGAGGGCGGTTACGGCGACCGCGAAATGTCCACCGTCCAGCCGGCCATCTTCCGGTTCGGCGATGGGGTGCGGAGCGGCCAGATTCTGCTGGCGACCTCCGACAATGGCCGGATCAATATCGACGCGCGCCTCGCCGGCGCCCTGGCCGAGATCGAGGCCCAGATCACCGATGTCGGCCTCGACGTCCTCAATCCGGACCTGGCCGGGCGGGTCAACGCCAATCTCACCCTGACCGGTCGCGGGGAAGAACTCGTCGGCTCCCTGGGCGCGCGCCTGAGCGACGCCCGTGGCCGAGGCGCGCCCCGCGCCCAGGGCCTGGACGCCACCCTTGAGGCGGTTCTCAACGACGACATCCTAACGATCAACGCCGAGGCGACCAACGAACAGGGCCTGCGGGCCGAGGCGGACCTTTCTCTGCCCACGGTGGCCTCGGCCAAGCCGCTGCGGCTGGCGATCAACCGCCAGGCCGCCGTGCGCGGCCAGGTCTTCGCCGATGGCGATGTGGAGCCGCTCTGGGCGCTGCTGATCGATGGCGACCGGACGCTGGGCGGTCGCGTGCGCCTGAACGGGCGGATCGCCGGCACCCTGGCCGACCCCGTCCTCACCGGAAGCGCGGCCATGGAGAACGGCCGCTTCGACGATGCGCCGACCGGCCTCAGCCTTCGTCAGATCAATGTCGCCGCCACCCTGGCCGAACGGACCATCGAGGTCAGCGAGGCCCGGGCCGTGGACGGGGTTGGCGGTCGGGTCGACGGGTCGGGCCAGATCAGCCTTTATCGGGGCGGGGTTTCGGGTTTCCGACTGCGGCTGAACGGCTTCCGGCTTATCGACAATGACATCGCCGAGGCCGACGCCAGTGGCGAGGTGACCATCAACCGCAACGCCGAGGGCCGGGTCCGCCTCTCCGGCGATCTCACCATCGACCAGGCCGAGGTCGCGGCCAATCCGCCAACCCCGTCGGGTGTGGTCTCCATCGACGTCATCGAGCGCAACCGACCCCTGGAGTTGGACCTGAGGCAGAACCTGCGCGCGGCGCCTCAGCGGCGCGGCGAGGGCTGGGCCCTGGACGTCAAGCTGAACGCGGCGCGGGGCATCTTCATCCGTGGGCGCGGCCTGGATGTGGAGATGTCGCTCGACGCCGCCGTCACCGGTTCGACCTCCCGGCCGATCCTGTCGGGGGAGGCCCGGGTGGTGCGTGGGGACTATGAATTCGCCGGAAAGCGCTTCGAGTTCGATGAGCGCGGCGTGGTGCAGCTCTCGACTTCGCCGCAGAACATTCGCCTCAACCTGACGGCCACCCGGGACGACCCGGCGCTGACGGCGGTGATCCGGGTCAGCGGCACGGCGGCCAAGCCGAGCATCCGGCTGACCTCGACGCCGGCGCTGCCCGACGACGAGGTGTTGTCCCAGGTGCTGTTTGGTCGCTCGGCCTCCCAGCTCTCGACCATCGAGGCGGCGCAACTGGCTGCGGCCCTGTCGTCGCTTGCCGGCGGCGGCGGCTTCGACATCGTTGGAAATCTGCGGGAGTTCGCCGGCCTGGATCGGCTGAGCCTCGGCGGCAATGAGGTTTCGGGCGTGACGGTGGCCGGGGGCAAGTATCTCACCGACGACGTCTATCTGGAGATCATCGGCGGCGGCCGCGCTGGGGCGACGGCCCAGGTCGAATGGCAGGTGCGACGCAACCTCTCGATCATCTCGCGGCTCACAGGCGAGGGCGATAGCCGCCTGGCCGTCCGCTGGCGGCGGGACTACTGAGCCACAGGCCGGCTGCGGTGATAGGTCTGGTCGCCCGCGTGGATCACGGCGTCTTCGGCGGCGAGCGCCCCGATTGC
>Ga0207884_1000999_pt1 | contig 12482 bp, 9 predicted proteins | sample MalvirmetaMSP144_FD_184236 | JGI IMG/M metagenome (GOLD analysis project Ga0207884, IMG submission 184236) | Marine viral communities from the Deep Pacific Ocean - MSP-144 (SPAdes) | ecosystem: Environmental > Aquatic > Marine > Oceanic | place: Pacific Ocean | collected 2011-07-08 | reverse complement strand
TCTGTTTTTTTAATTGAAGAATTGAGTCTACTGATTTCGTCTTGATGATTCGATTGACTACCTAAAACTTGTTTGAATCTCTTATCAATCTTATTAAAAGAATCTTCAATTTCAGTTCGAGTTTCATACAGGCTTATAGCCCTTTCAACTTCATCTCTGGATAAATAGGCGATTTGAGATATGCTATATTTCTGAACTTCACCTCTGTTCTTAAAGAGATTGGTAGCCACTGGTAGATTCTGAAACTCATTTAGTCTTTGAAGTATAGAACTCAATAGTCGTAGCTCATTATTTTTAGAACTAAGCTGATCCCTAACTCCATTTTTAAACTTTTCCAGTAAAACTAAAACCTCCTTGGAGTCGCTTTTATCCATGACCCTGTCGTTAACATATGTCACACGCTCTAAAACACCATTTAGATTAACCCAGAAATCTGACATAGATCCGTCCTCAAAATTTGGATGTTTGAATAATATCTCAGGGTTTTTCAAATACCTTTTGACATCTTCTGATCTCGGATTTCTAGGGAATTGCTGAAAATAAATCAATAAACTTTCAACCTTTTTGCTAATTGGGAACTTAAGATTATCAATAGCCCATCTTGCCAAGGAAGAAGGATCATCAAAATCAGAATAGTTACTTAATGCCTCTAATCTTTGGACTTGATTTTGCAAGTTTGAAATTTCAGATTTCAGTTTTTCTAAAGGTCTCTCACTCTCGTAAAGCCATGAAGAACCTTCAAGTAACTGAAGGATTTTGTTTTCCTCTAAATGTTCAATGAAGTCATTAAGCAGCTTACTTTTATCAAGTTTTTCTTTCTCATCCCTGAACCATGGGATAATCTCTTCGAGGTTGCCTTCTTTTTTTTCTAGCCATTCTTTCACATTATTTACTGCCTTAATTTGGCTCTTCAGTAAATCATGTTTTGGTTCTAATTCAGAAATTATTTGACTACGACTGACCTCTTCTCGTTTTATCTGCTCTAGTCTTGATCGATCTAAATCAAGCTTCTCTTTTAACTCTAAAGCACCATTGATTTCGACTTCAGACTCCTGAATTTCGATAGAAAAGAGCCCAATTTTTTGTTCTGAGACTTGGACTTCCATGCGTTCACATTCTAAATTGCATGACGATTCCGCTCTGCTCCAGAAAATAACACTATTGGTCAAAAACTCTGATTTTAGCTTGGTGTACTGTTTGTTGAGTTCAAGCACCTTGTCAATTGACTTTTGTTTGCTATTGATCAATTCAATCTCTTTTTGGTAGCGGCTATGCTCATGGAAGTCATTATTTATTGCTTGAATTTCCTCTTTGAACTTTGACTGCAACCTCAAATGGTCATCATTTCCAAAAAGAAATTTCTTCAATGATTCAGAATCAGTCTTAAAGCCTTTGCCTCGTGAAAATGACCTCAAAATACTTGCATAATTTTCAAGTGTTTTACCCTTATTTAAATCAAGAGATAGAATTTCATTCTGGTATAGAATTCTATGAAAATCCTTCCTGTTAAAGGTTTTCATATTAAATGAATCGGAGGTTTCGATAAGTGTGTCGATTGGCAGCAGACTATCGTTTGGCAGCAGTTCTCTGAAAAACACAGGTTTGTCTAATGAGGTTAGATTCTCTTCCCAATTATAGCCGTTCTGAATAATAAATGGAATGACTTTATTATGAGAGCTTTCGATGTAGGAGCCTATTACAATGTATTTACTTGGAGCTATTTCTATGTTTAAGAAAATGTATCCTACACTGTATTTTCTCTTAGTCTGTAGAACCATTCCTTTCGGGTCTCTAACTTTGTTGCTCTCTGTTGATGATTTGTAAACTGATGAGCCTACTAAAATCAATTGAATCATATCAGCAACCATACTTTTCCCGCTACCACTCTCACCACTGAAATCGGTCCTCAGAGGATGAAATCGATAATCACAATTGAAATGCTGCTTGATTCCTATTGTGGAAAGACTATAAATCCGAGGGTATTTATCACGCATCGCCCACCTCTTTTATTATTGTCTCAATTCCAATAATCTGCGCCTCATACAAAGAGCGTAAACGATCAAAGGATGGCATATAAGTAAATCTATCTTTGTCATTTTCCGAATCCCATTTAATCCACCCAAGGTCATTAAACTTTGCGAATGCCCTTCTTATCACTTCCTCTATTTTAGTATCAGAAAAATCTGAACTCTTGTCCCCGGCAGTATCTGCTATAAGTTTTCTGAGTGCTTCCTTTTCATCTTCATATTCATTGAAGAGCAATGCAGTGAAAGTTGAGACTCTTTCCAAATCAATGTTACCATCGAACTTGTACATTTTTAAGAATAGCATTCCTACTATGACATGCTCTGTTTTTAGATACTCCCTATTGTCAGCCGGAATTCTTCCACGATTCCCCTCTTCGAAATCTATAAAATAAAAAGCATCGAATTCATTCCCCCCCCTAACTAGGATGATATCGAAAAAGTCATAGTAGTAAGCCTCTAGGCTCTCAAAATACTTATCTATAAACCTAAAAAGTTCGCCAGGCAAAGGGTGGTCTCTTTGTATATGCACCCCATTACGCAGGTGATAGTCTAACCCTGCAAAAACTTTAGAAGCCTTGTTATCGGCAAGAAATATGTATCGGCTCAAATTTTCTCCATTGACATTTTCCATATTGACACATTGTTAACCATTCTATCATTTTGCCTTATTTGAGTTACTTGAACCTTCAATTGCTCACTTTTAATATACCTTCTGACTAACCTATGTGCTGTCTTTACAGCAATCGATAAGTTATCTTTCGGTGATCTAAGAATTTCGAAGAATAAGTCTGTGAATTCTAAAGACCCTTGAATTTGTATGATATTTTGAGCCTCTTTTGTCCAAAAAGAGACTCGCTCCTTTTCAAACTTCCAAGCCTTTGTTTTATCAAGGAGTTCCTGCCTTTTGGAGAAATCGATCTTTCTCTTTTTCGGAGTTGTGATTCTTTTTGGGCCTATCTCCTTGATAGGTATAATTGTAAAACGAGGTGATAAACAGGAATTAGAAATACATTTATCCGGAATTTCATTTGGCAACCTCAAGTCTTTCCTCCCTTGAGTGCCCTTTGTTACTTTACTTTTATTAAGGAGGTAATAAAGAAATTTCTCTGATTTTCTATCATAATCACGTTGATTGAAGTCATAGATAAATTCACGGATTCTCGGTTTTATTTTCTCAATCCTATTGCTTATCTGTTCAAGTTGGAAGCGGACATTCTGATTGAATTCTCGAACTCTTTTTATGTTAGCGAGGTTCGAATGAGCATTTCCTAGTTCTAACATCTCGGTCAAAATATCATCAATTTCATATGTTGATTGAAATGCTTTTGTAAGTTCGATAGCTTGATTCTTGATTATCTCAAGTTTGCCTTCAATGGAAGTCAATATTCCCATTATTCTTTGGTTCTGATCCTTATTGCGAATTCCTTCTTTAAATTCCCTTACAGATTCAATAACCTGTCCATCCAACACTTCGATTTGTTCTGCTAGAGTATTGTGTCGCCATTCCCACTCATCTTCAATCCAATGTTCAAAACCATTTTCAAGTTTATACTTTTCCTGAAGTCTGTTTAAAAGCTCATCAAACCATCGTTTAATTTTCGCAGGACTGTATGATTCTACAAGTTTCTTTTTAATCCTAGCACAGAATTCTAGGGCATACTTTTTCAGTCTGTAGACTCTATTTACTTCATCTCTCCATAAAAAATACTCTTGTAGTCGAATGATGAGTTTATTATTTCTTTCGTATTCAGTTCGGCTTGAAGTGTTTCCTAAGTCTTTGTAGGTTAATCTTATAGTATCGATTATTTGGTCTTCTGTAAAAGCGTTTTCTCCAAATTTCTCGAATAATGAAATAAGAATTAACCCTTCGGTCTTTTCTGGCACAAGACTGTCATAATAATCCTTTGCTTCTCTATAAAGGTTAAAACCACCCATTAAGTAAGTAATATAACCTTTTAATTCTGTCTATTGATTAAGGCAGTGATAATTTAAAGTTTTTTAGAAGGAAGAAAAAGAGTTACCTCTTAATTTCACACTCTTTGTTCATTCTACAATACCATTCGTAGATGGAAAAAAGACTTCATTACTCTCATACTGTTAATCAAGTTTAAAACCGAAAATCTAACATAAACCATAAATATTAATTGTATCTTTAGTAGAAATACAGTTATTAGATAATGTTCATCGGTATTAGCCTACCCTTTTCTCGGCCGCTCCCCTCTTAAGTGTATTATCAGTCCATCCAAAAATTTTCTAAGGATTTGATCGCCAGCATCTACATATTTAGGATGGTCTTCCGCCCTAAACAAATCGCCTAACGCGCCTTTGGTAATTTCAAAGTCGGCCAGTTTTAAAATTTCTACAATATGTTCGTCACGCAGTTTATGGGCAACCCTTAGTTTTTTGAGGATATCGTTGTTTGTCAACATAGCAACCCGAATTTAAGTGTTTTATTTCTCCTTTAGCAAATTTCACCGCCTTTCACCTTTCCTCCGAACAAACATAGCTACCTCCCAGTCACTCCATAAAAAACCGCCATTTCGTTGACGAAAAACTGGTGAAACTCATTGCTGATATAGAAGTAGCCTCCATCGCCCCAGTCGGTTCCCCAAGAGTTTTTTAAGATAAATCCATCGCTATCAAAGCCTACAATTACTACTTCGTGTCCGCCATAGGCTTTTGGGTTTGGGTCGGTGCGGACTACTTTCAGTTCGCCCTTATGGATTTTCGGCAGCAGCTCTTCGCCATACAGCAGCTTAGCTGCGCCCATGGTGATATTGGAAGTAATTCCCTTTATAGCAACACCCGAACCCTCGAGCCTTAGTCTATCTTCTGGCTTTCCAGAATTGTCCTTCCATTGTGGTGCATACACCGTATAACCCACGACTATAGCTTTATGGCTTTGCAACAGCAGTTGACGAATCAGATTAATGTTTCTTCGTTCTTCCACACTAAAAACCTTCGATTGATTTTCGGCCACAAAAACTTTGGCTTTCGGAACATACTGCGCCATTAAAGAAACTGGCCCAATATCTCCTTCTAAAATCACTTTTCTTAGGTTAGAATCAAAGTCAGACCACTCTGTATAAATGGGACTATAAGGCAATTCATACTCGTTGATCAGTCCGTATTGAGCCAAACCAATGGCGTAATTGGCTACAAAATCGCCAGCCGTAATTTTGCCCTCCCCCATGTTCCATTCTACCATTTTGCGAATGCCGTAAATGTATTTTTCACTGATGTCTTTTGGGGCGTCCGGTAAAATTTCTAAGGCCGCTGCCACCGCAAAAGCAGTACAGGTACCGCGAAACCCTTGGTCTTTTACTGGCGACTGGTAAGTACGGTAATCAATTTTCAGTTCCTGTGCCTTAGAAGGTTGAATTCCACCTAAAAAAAGAAGAGCGATACAGCAGAATATGGATGTGAGCGATGCTTTCATAAAAGTAATTTTTACTGAATCTATTAGATAATTCGGTTATTTCAAACTTTATTGATCTAGTCATGATGATTCAGTAATGTAGAAGCGATTGAATTTTTATAATCTTGCACTTGAAAGTATTTCGATTTTATGAAGAAGATATTATTACTAGCCACACTATTTATTTTCAGCAGCCATGCGCTTAAAGACGAAACCGTTTTTTGGGGTCAAATTGGTCACCGTGCTGTCGGTCATATTGCTGATGGCATGTTAACAAAAAAGGCGCAGAAACAGGTAAAACGAGTTTTGGGCACTGAAACCCTGGCTGTAGTCAGTACTTGGATGGACGATATTAAGTCAGACCGTTCTTATGGCTATGCCAGCCCTTGGCATTATTGCACCATTCCTGATGGAATGACTTACGAGACCGCTCCAACGCAAGAAGGTGGTGATGTAGTTTGGGCCATAGAAAAAATAATTAGAGAGTTGAAAGCGGGCGGACTTACGCCTGAGCAGGAAGCGACTAACCTTAAATTCCTTGTTCACCTTGTGGGCGATATCCACCAACCCATGCACGTAGGCAACGGAGAAGACAGAGGCGGAAATGACACTAAAGTGGAGTGGTTTGGCAGCAGCACCAACTTACACAGCGTTTGGGACAGCCGTATGATTGAGGGCAAACAATACAGCTATACTGAGTTTGCGGATGTGGTAAATCATCCTACCAAAGCGCAGGTTAAAGAATGGCAGGCGGCCACGGTTCGCGATTGGGCCATGGAGTCTATGAGCTACCGCGATAAGATTTATGATGTTCCTGAAAACGGAAGGTTGAGTTACGAATACTCCTTCAAGTATTTCGATATCGTAGAACTTAGAATCGCCCAAGCCGGTGTTCGATTGGCAGGCATTATCAATGATATTTATAAGTAGATAAGCATCTTACGGTGAGAAGAATACGGGTCGCTCCTACGGAGCTTAATCTTAACTTTATACGTTTTTACAAACAGTTCGCCCCGATGGGGCTTTAGGCTTGTGGTTTGGTGGAAGGTGCGACCCTCCTAGGGTCGGGTTCTGCATTATGTTATTCTTTACAAATGTATGACCCCTCTGGGGTCTGAAGTGTGTTTTATTGATTTTCACGTTATAAACGTATGACATCGATGAGGCTTTGGGCTCAACTTGGAAATTGATAGTCAAAAAAGCCCTGAACCTCTTTTTCATATCAATCCACACCCCATAAAAGCTGGTACTGATCACCTTTGCCAAAACCTATAATCCCGTAGGGATGGCCTGTTGGTAGCAGTGAATTAATCACTGCCTCAAGCTCCGTAGGTGCGACCCGTTAATGATGGTGAGATCCACTGCCTTAAATTACCCAATACCCTGTACTCACATATCACTTCTGCTGCAAACTCTGCTTCCCTCCTAGAATTCTTTCTGAACGGAAAAGGTTGTCAGCCGCTTGCAAAATCTTCATTTTCAACTGGGCATTGTAATCAGGGTTATCCTTTAAGAAATCACGCACAATTTTCACGGCTGAAGCCGAATTGTAATTGCCTAAAGTTTGGTCCGTCCAACGCGTTGGGAAGAAAATATCTCCTGTTTCTTGAATCTCTTTAAGCAATTCTAAACTCGGTAGAATGTACTTTTCAGAAGATTCTTTTCTCAATGGATGATGTAAAGCACCCAAAGCAGAAAGCACCCAAGACTCGGTTTCGCGGTTTTTCGCATCCTTCAGCGACTCAAAGAATGCATCACGTACTTGTTGGGAATTGGAAAGTGCAGGCATCACAAATTCGAATCTGCGCTTGGTATCAGGGTTTTTAATGGAATCCAATTGCTGCTTCAATATCGCATCTGCTCTCTCTGGTAAACGAATGGCCAATTGCGAAGCCAGCCCAACCATGTCATTTTCAGATAAATTCAAGCCCTTCACTTTAGAGCCATTCCAGATGTCATACAAACGCCCAATGTTGTTTTGGGTAATGGTAATGTTTCGGAAGGCATTGAAGAAGATTTTCTTCACACTCGGCTTTTCTGATTTGGTTTCCATTAGAAAGTATAAAGTGCGTTCCAAATCTGGTGCTACGCTGGCCCTTTCATCTTCCGTTAAATAAGACCAGTAAATATTGTTGAGTTGGCCTAAAACCAAATTTAGAATCAATTCATTTTCTTCTTTATCAATCACCCATTTTACCATTTCTACATAGCCAACACGAGGAACTTTACCATCGAGGAAATTCTCGTAAAGGTTTACAAAGGTGCTCCCCTTTTCTACATCCGTCATACGTGAATACCGTTGGGTCACCATGTTTATATCCACTTCAAAAAGGCCATAGCCTCTTCCATCGGCATTTAATACAATATCGCCCAATCTCAGAATAGGCAAGTCAACATTTAAAACCGCTTCCTTAGAGGCTATTTTCTTATATACTTTGGTTTGATCGAGCCAAGCCGCAGCACTAAATACCTGAGGCCAAACTCGGTTTTTACCTGAAGGATCTAGTTGACCTAACTTCATCTCATTGAGCATTCCTTGCTGACGAACTAATTCTATCTGAAACTCTGGGCGACCTGACGTATTGACCCAAACCTCACTCCAAGTTTTCAAGTCTTCGGGCGTTTTCTTGTCCAAAATATTGATCAAATCGGGCCAAGTGGCATTAGCATGTGCATATGTTTTCAAGTATTCCTGCATTCCCTCTTGGAATAATTGCTCCCCTATCAGCATTTCTAGCTGGCGCATCATAATCGGTGCTTTATTGTAAATAATGGCACCATACATTTGTCCAGCTTCATTTAGGTTCTTCAGTTCTTGTCGAATTGGGTTCGCACCTTCTGTTCTATCCACCCCATAAGCAGACGGATAATGACGCACCAAGAAATTCAATTCATGATCGATTTCGGGAAAACTTGGATTCACCATTTTGGCAGCCATAAAATTGGCAAATACTTCTTTGGTCCAAACATCATTAAACCAGTCCATGGTCACCAAATCGCCAAACCACATGTGTGCAGTTTCGTGTGCAATTAGGCTGGCCCTGCTCAACAACTGAGATTGCGATGGGTCCTCATCCAAGAAAAGGCTGTTAGCTTGGTACTGAATAGCGCCTACATGTTCCATTCCTCCGTATTGGAAACTAGGAATTAGCGCAAAATCGAATTTCTTAAAAGGGTAGTCAATTCCTGTATATTCTTGTAACCATTGAATTGAAGCGCCATGGAGGTAGAAAATCAAGTCGAGATTTCTAGCCACTTTTGCGCTGTCCGTTTCCCTGTGGAGCATGGTCATTTCCATACCTCCTACATTTTGAGTTTCTGACTTGAATTTACCTGCTACGAATGAGAACAAATAAGTACTGATCAAATCAGACTTTTCGAACTGAATGTTCTTTCGGCCATCTTTTACACTTAAAAGTGCCACTGGGCCATTGGCTATGGCATTCCAACTTTCAGGTAAATCTAAAGTGAGGTCGTAAGTTGCCTTTAAGTTGGGCTGATCAAATGAAGGAAAAAGGGTTCTTGCTCTATCGGGAACGAGCAAGGTGTACATAAACTCTTCCTTGCGGTTGAGCGAGGTTTCACCCGCAAAGAAGTTGATCTCAATAATGTTCTTCCCTCTTCTCAATAAGTCCTTATTGATAATGATGTGCTCATTCTTGAAATTGATTTCAGCCGATTGATCATTGACAATAATACCCTTGAGCTTTTCAACCGATTCTCTAAAATCTAAAAGCAAATCTTCAGAATTGTCACTCAGGTTGAAGCTCAAAGTCTCCAACGACTGAATGGGTTGTGTAAGGACTTCTGGCACCCTGAATTCAAGCTTGTAATTGATATTAGAAACAATGGCTTTTCTAGATTTGGCCAAGGCCAAGGAAACGCCATTTTCAATACCTTCAAACTCATTTTTGCTGTTACACGAAAAGATTAAAAAGGGAAGCAGGCAGATTAAAAGTAGTTTTTTCATATCAGAATAAAGTCTTTTCTCAATTCAGGAGGAATACCAAAATGCTGGTCAATAAATCCGTCCATGTCTTCTTTGGTTTCTTTTGAAAGCAAACCATTCAGCTCTTCTAAAGCTAAACCTCCAATCATATAAGGAGGCATAAAATTCGTCATCAAACGGTCGCCTTTAAAGGAAGCAGCCACCTGAAATTCGGTCATTTCTTCTTTGGGAGTGCCGTGAATCATGCAATGCGACATCCACTTCTCAGGATCTTCTGGGTTTTCTTCAATGCGTTGCTGCATGGCCGAAAAATCCATCTTGGTCATCATGTAATTAGAAAGGTTCTGCATGCTTTCCGCAGAAAGGCTATCCTTCATTTTCTCATAGCAAACACTACACATGCCGTATTCAAAAAGCACTTGGGTAGAATCAAGGTTTGGGTACCTTTTAAATACCTTTTCGATCATATAAGAGCGATCGCCTTTAAGTAATTCGTAATCGCACTGAATACAGTGTGTGATATAACCCTTGGTATCGGAGTTTCTAAATATTTCTGGAATGGGAAGACCTTCTTGCGGTACTTCGTCATTAAACTCTTCTTCGTACATCGTGTTTCTTGTTCTTTCTTAGAAATAAAAACTTAGTTTTTCGCCACTAAAGTAGGTGAAGCCTGTGCGGCAGGTAAAATGAGTGTATCGGCAATATTTACGTGCGCTGGGCGGGTAACAATAAAGCGAATAAGGTCAGCAATATCTTCTGCCTGAAGTGCCTCAAAGCCTTGATAGGTTGTTTTTGCTCGGTCTTCATCGCCTTTAAAGCGTACCAATGAAAATTCAGTTTCCACCAAACCTGGGCAAACCTGAGAAACCTTTACCCTTGTTCCGTTCAAGTCCATTCGCATGCCGTTATTAATAGCGTCTACCGCATGTTTAGAACCGCAATACACATTTCCACCCGGGTAAGCCTCTTTGCCCGCAATAGACCCGATATTCACCACATGACCTGCACCTCGCTCTACCATATTCGGTACAATTGCTTTGGTGACATATAAAAGGCCTTTCACATTAATATCAATCATGGCATCCCAATCATCAATATTCCCTTCATGGATTTTGCCCAAGCCATGTGCATTTCCAGCATTATTGATCAACACATCAATCTGTTTCCATTCCGCTGGAAGCGAATTAAGGGCTTGCGCTACTGCGGCTCTATCACTCACATCAAAAATGAGTTCAAGGGTTTTTACGCCCACTTTTGCAGACAATTCTTGCAGTCGTTCCTTTCGTCTTCCACAGATAATCAATTGATAACCTTCCTTGGCCAGTGCTTCGGCAGTAGCCCAACCAATACCAGAGGTGGCTCCAGTAACCATTGCTATTTTGCTCATTCCTGTTCTAAATTCTTAAGGTTCGAATTTAGAAGAAATATGGGGAAGTAAGAAGGTATTATTTATGATGTGGGGTGGACCTCAGGTTAGTTTTAATTGGTGCTCAGTTTAAAGTTCGGTGTAATCGCCACTAATCTTCGTTTGTAACGAGGATTGTCTCATGCTCAAATAGGTTGGCTCAATGATCGCTCACCTCCCTGCCCTGCTCAAGGAGGGAATACTCCAGAGGTTATTTGGCTTGAGTTAGGTCTATGAAGTTCAATATTAATGACGAACTATTCCCCTCTATTAAGAAGTGTCAAGGGAGTGTTTTATCCGCTCATTTTAGGACGAGATACTCTAATCCGTAAAATGGAAATAAATAGAGAAATTGTGGGTAGTGATTTGACCTATGCCATTCGAGTAGAAGTTGTTCGAAGGATTCAGCACATTCGTAAGGCCTCTTGAGTATCTGATTTCGGGTTCAAGTTTGAAGAACTCAAAGTAGTTTTCGAAACCAAAACCGATTTCAGCTTTCAGGTTTCCTTTCCTTATTTCAAGTTTATCCACACCGCCTAAGTCTTCAGCCTTACCCGAACGCATGGAGGCACTCACACCCGCAATCACGTACATTCTAAGGTTATCCCGTCTGATAGAACGGTATTTAACGAATATGCCGGGTTCTATTCGGGTGCTTTCAATCAACTGCTCATCTACCGTACCATCCGTCATATTGTATTGCACCATTTGTTGATACAGACCAATTTTCACTGGTACAAACCTCACGGTCAATTGATCGTCCAACCTGAGGTTCAGCATAAAGCCCAGATTGAATCCTGAGTTGTTCTTGGCCACAATAGAAGTTACATTATCGTAATCGGGGCCTTCGAAGGCATCAGAGTATTTTATTCCGTAGTAGTTTTGATGATAGCCCAAAAAGAAGCCATAGTTTACTTTTTTAGCGTCACTACCAATGCGGTTAAGCTTTACGGGTGCTTTTTGCCCCAAGGCCACATTGCAAATAAATAATGCTAAACAGAAAACTATTTTTGACCGATGTATATTGAGCTTATACCAAAAGTTAGTGGCTTGCATTCAGTTTTGTTAAATCCTACTTCCCCTAAAATATTCAAAAATCTTTCACCATCGGGAAAAGCAGCTACCGATTCTGGCAAATACGTATAAGCCGATTGATCTTTAGACACCATTTTTCCAATGACAGGTAAAATCGACTTAAAATAAAAATTATAGAGCTGCTTCATGGGGAAAGTTCGTGGTTGCGAAAACTCTACAATGACTACCTTCCCTCCTGGCTTCAATACGCGGTGCATATCGCTCAAACCTTTCTTTAAGTTCTCGAAATTCCTTACGCCAAATGAAACGATCACGGCATCAAAGGTATTGTCTTCGAAGAGTAACTTCTCAGAATCGCCCATCTGCATATCAATGATATGATCGAGCCCCTTTTTCTTCATTTTCTGCTTACCGATTTCCAGCATTCCTGCAGAAATATCGACCCCTACTACCCTGTCTGGATTAAGGGCTAAAGCTTCAATGGCAAAATCTCCTGTTCCTGTGGCAATATCCAAAATCTGCTTTGGTTGATGAGATTTCAGCATTCGAATAGCCTTTTTACGCCAAAGAATATCTATGCCTAGGCTTAAAAAATGATTCAAGAAATCGTACTTGTGGCTAATGTTATTGAACATTTCAGCCACCTGT